>Ga0209108_10001202_pt1 | contig 14976 bp, 7 predicted proteins | sample Rifsed10ft1_FD_184003 | JGI IMG/M metagenome (GOLD analysis project Ga0209108, IMG submission 184003) | Soil microbial communities from Rifle, Colorado, USA - sediment 10ft 1 (version 2) | ecosystem: Environmental > Terrestrial > Deep subsurface > Rock core/Sediment | place: Rifle, Colorado...
AGGGAGCAGGCTCCATGTCATTATTCGGCCCAAATCGTTCCCAACCATGTTCCTTAGGGCGAATCCATAGAACTTCCTTTACACCCCTTTTATTTAAATCAACAGCTTCTTCCTGATTGGTGTATTGTGAAACCGGCTGCGGCACGTAATCTTTCGATTTGATAGGCTGCCAAGTTTTATAATCCAACTCGCAAGCCACCAATGGGTTTTGTCCGCTAGTCCCATAATATCCGTACAGCCTTTTGTCATCGTCCTGAAAAATAGCGGGATCTCCCGCGGGATGGATAATGCTGTCCACATGTCGAGTCCAGCGCCCTTCTTTTGGATTGGCGGTTTTCCAAATGGGCATATACTTATCCGGTCCGATAAGAAACAAAGTATCATTCATAACCAAAGCCGAAGGACAACAAATGTCGCTGCTGTGCGGCTGACGTTGGAAACTTCCGTAAACAAAGTTCCAATTAGCCATGTCCTTGCTCCAAAAAAATCCTGCCTGATTTGTTGCAAACAAGTAATAGTCCCCTTTATAAGTTAGGATAACTGGATCCGCACTCGAACGGCGGGATTCGGCAATGCCATTGTGATTTTCAACGCCATAGGCGTAACCTATATTCACAGGGTTGCAGTAGGTATTTTGAGGGACATCAGCATCGAACCAGGCTGTTTTTGCAATACCACTGTTTTGGTTTACGTAAACATCGACTGAATTATTTTTGTAGCTGGTACAAAATGTAAATAAAGCCAATAAAGGAATCAGTACAATTTTTTTCATCTTAACTATTTGTTTTTAATGGACATTTACCTTTTCCGTTACTTCTGATTTTCCATTTTCACTAAAGGCTTCAATGGCAAAATAATAGTCCGTGTCCTTATCCAAGCCCCTGAAATCATAAGAATCCCCATCGTAAACCATGATGCTGTTGTATAATTTGTCTGGAGCAATCCCATAGTAAATGTTATAACCAATCGCATCCGCTTGCTTATTCCAATATATCATCGCATTTCGGGTATCTAATGGGTTTCTTTCGACTTTAAATCCGGTAACCGATTTTGGTTTTTCGCCAAGTCCGTTCCCAAAAACACGGAAATCAGAAACGGCGAATAAACCCGACGCATTGTGAATATTTACCATTTTTAGGTAACGGGCTTTAATCGATTTTGACAATTCTACATAATCGTGGGGAACGTCTTTATCATTTTTAGATTTATCGACCACCAGAGTCCAGTTTTGGGAATCATCTGACATGAAGATTTGATATTGGTAGTAAATGTCCATCGCTTTGTTGTATTGGGTAGCTTTGTGATCAGCATAGTTGATTTGCAAGGCATTTACCTGCATTATTCTGCCCAAGTCAAGCTGCAGCCATTCGCCTGCTTTGCTGGTTTTTGCTGACCAATACGATTGGATGTTCTCGTCGGTTAAGTTCACGGGATCATAACAGATTCTCTCAAATACTTTTTTACCGCCGGTATCAACTCTGTGCGTTTGCACCTCTGCACACTCATCCGAGGAAGATGCTATTGCCTTTTTTTTGTACGAAAGCAACATCCATCCTGAGAAAGCTCCCTTCGTCTGATCGCGTTGCTGAGTTGGAAGAAGCGTTGGATAATCTCCATAAGAGGTAATCGAATACATGATGTCGTCTTTATCAAATCCGGCAGGAAACATATCGATGCGTCTTTCGAAGCGGTCTTTCACCGAAATCTTGCAAGTTCCTGTGTTCCAATAGTTGCCGTAGTTATCCGCAAGAGTGTTTCCATGTCCAGCCCCTAACACAAAACCACCCGGCTTATAGGACATTGGATTATGCTTTTGATAAGTAAATGGACCCAGCGGACTGTCGCCCACATGAACACCGTTGGCATAGCCTTTAAACTCGGTGCCTGGGGCACCATACTGCATATAGTATTTTCCATTGTGCTTGGTCATCCAGGCTCCCTCAATAAAATTGCCCCAAGGTGCTGGTTCCATATCATTATTAGGTCCGAAACGCTCCCAGCCGTGCATTGCCGGGTCTAAATTGACGACTGCCTTTATTTCGCCATAAGGGCGCTGAATATCTTCCACTTCGGTTGATGCGTACAGTTTTGCGTAATCGGCCTGATTCCCTTTCGGCAACCATGTTTTGTAATCCACTTCTACGCCAAGAAGAGGCAATTTTCCACTTGAACCATAGTACATGTACACTTTTTTATCGTCATCCTGAAAAATGGCTGGGTCCCAAGTAGGCAACATGGCTGTTTCTACATGTCGGGTCCATCGACCTGATTTAGGATTGGCGGTCTTCCAAACCGGATGGTCTTGTTTCCAAGTTGAACCTACATAAAAAAGGGTGTCGTTTACCACCCAAGCGGCCGGAGCGCATTGGTCATCGTCGCTGGGAAGTCGCTGAAAACTGCCGTAAACAAATTTCCAGTCTGACATATCCTTGCTCCAAAAGAATCCTGCTTGATTGGTTGCGAACAGATAATAGTCGCCTTTATAGGTGGTAATTACCGGATCGGCAGCCGAACGGCGGGAAACAGGGATTCCATTGTGATTTTCGACAACATAATTGTAGCCAATATTGATCGGGTTGCAATACGTTGAGGCAGCTTTATCGGGGTCGAACCAATCGGTTTTTCCTTTACTGTTGGATTTCGATTGTGCGATGCCGATTTGACAGCTAAACGCTACTAACAACAATGGTAATAAATAAAGGTTTTTCATTTTTTTGATTTTTCTGACTTCCATAGTATTTCTATTTTTTCCATTAAAAAACAGTAGTTCATATATTTAACGACAAGCACATAACAACTATTATAATGTGAAATCATCGAGTATTTCGACTGTCAAAAATATTTTAAGTCATTTTAGACAATAAATTTTCAGAAAAAAAATCCGTCCTTTCTACTCTTGATTGGGAATAAGTCAATTGCGCTGAAGTGAGAACCGAACAAACATTTAATAACAGCTTTATAACTTTTTTCGAAAGAAAAAATTTGCGGGCATAGCTAAATAATAAAAAGTATTGGATGGAGCTTATAATGTTACGCTAGAATTTTGGAAAACAAAAAACTATAATTTGAGCGTTTAAGAATAAAAGCACTTAACAACTATAGAAATCCATATCCCATAGGGAAAGTATACATTATTACCTTCAAAAGAATATACCATAGTTTTTTTTTTAGAAATGGCTTTAAAAACCCTTCGGTATAATTACCGAAGGGCAATCACTAAATAAACAAACCAAGTTATTTAATCAACTCAAAACTAACTTTATTTTCTGTGTCAGAATCTCCTCCAACAAAAACTTCGAACTTTCCTGCCTCTGCAATATGTTGCAATTCTGAATTATAGAATTTCAAATCCTCCGCAGAAATTTCAAAAATCACTGTTTTTGTTTCTCCTTTTTTAAGGAATATTTTTTGAAACCCCTTTAGTTCTTTCACCGGACGCGTAACAGATCCCACCAAATCTCTGGTGTACAATTGAACCACTTCCTTGCCATCAAAACTCCCAGTATTTGTAAGATTAACAGTGACCGTAATTTTTTCGTTAAAATTCATTTTATCCGATGAGATTTTTGCAGTCGAATAATCAAATGAGGTATAGCTCAGCCCATAACCAAATGGATAAAGAGGCTCATTTCTTTCGTCAATATAATTAGATTTAAATTTCTCGAACTTTCCTTCTTTATTTCCAAGTGGCCTTCCTGTATTTTTATGGTTGTAATAAATAGGCACTTGCCCCACACTTCTTGGGAAAGTAGCGGTCAGTTTCCCAGAAGGATTGACCTTCCCAAACAAGACATCAGCAATAGCGTTACCCGCTTCGCTACCTGCAAACCAGGTGTTCAAAATTGCCGGAACAGTTTCGTTTTCTTCAACTAAAACTAATGGGCGGCCAGTGAATAGAACTAATATGACAGGTTTTCCAGTCTTTAGCAATTCCTTCAATAAATCTTTTTGAGCTTGTGGAATCGATAAATTAGTCCTGCTACTGCTTTCTCCGCTCAACTCTGCAGATTCACCAATTGCGGCAATAATTACATCTGATTGGTTCGCTATTTTCAAAGCTTCGGCCAGTAACTCTTCGCTTGTTCTATTGTCTCGGTGTAAGGTTTTGCCAAACATAGTCGCTTTTTCTTCAAAAGCTGCATCGTAATCCAAATTACTCCCTTTCGCGTAAAGCACTTTCGCTGAATTACCCACAAAACCCTTGATTCCCGCAAGCAATGAAACTGAAGCGTCATTGTTAGCGGCTACGCTCCAAGTACCTGCCATGTTTTCTTTGGCATCAGCCAAAGGTCCTATCAGTGCGACTGTTCCGGATTTCTTCAGGGGAAGTAGCTGATTTTGATTTTTTAGTAAAACCAGCGATTGAGCCGCAATATTTCTAGCTTCTTCCCTCGAATCTTTTGTGAAAATTTCTGTCTTGGATCTCGTTTCATCACAATATTTATAAGGATCTTGGAACAAGCCCAAGTCATATTTGGCATTCAAAATAAGTCGCACGGCACGATCAATTTGCTCCATGCTCACTTTATTTTCATCCAATGATTTTTTCAATGTTGTAAGGAAACCTTCGCCAACCATATCCATGTCAATTCCGGCATTTAATGCCAAAGCGGATACCGTTTGCAAATCACCCATTCCATGATCCACCATTTCATTGATACCGGTATAATCCGTGACAACAAATCCCTTAAAACCCCATTTATCTCTCAAAACATCGGTCATCAACCATTTATTTCCCGTTGCAGGAATCCCGTCTATTTCATTAAACGATGCCATTGCCGATCCAACACCAGCATCAACTGCTGCTTTGTATGGTGGGAAATAATCATTATACATTCTTATTCTGCTCATATCAACGGTATTGTAATCGCGTCCCGCTTCTGGCGCGCCATACAAAGCAAAATGTTTAACGCAGGACAAAATCGTATTGTTTTTTGAAAGATCATCACCCTGATAACCTTGCACCATTGCTTTGGCTATTTGACTTCCCAAAAATGGATCCTCACCCGAACCTTCCGAAACCCTACCCCAGCGCGGATCGCGAGAAACATCTACCATTGGAGAAAAAGTCCAGTTGATTCCGTCAGCACTCGCCTCTTTAGCCGCAATTTGGGCGGTCCTTTTTATCAATTCCATATCCCAAGTACTTGATAATCCAAGAGGAATCGGAAACGTAGTTTCATAGCCATGGATTACATCCATTCCAAAAAGCAAAGGAATCTTCAATCGGCTTTTTTCAACAGCGACCTTTTGTACTTCTTTGATTTTTTTAACTGATTTTATATTGAATAAGCCCCCAACTTTACCTTCTTCAATATTTTTAGCTACATTAGAACTATTGGCAGCTCCCGTCGTTATATCTCCAGATGTGGGCAAATTTAATTGGCCTATCTTTTCGTCAACGGTCATTTTCGCCATTAATTCGGCTACAAATTCCGCTTTGGGTTTAATTTTAACCGTTTTTTTAGCCCCCTTTTTTTGGCTGTAGCCAAAAAGTGAAAAACCTACGAGTAGTATAATTAGTTTAATTTTCATTTTTTATTGTTTTTTTTGTTTAAACATCCAGTCGTAAATCGCTTGATTGTCATATACCCTTGACCAGCTATCGTGCCCCGCATCATCAAAAATGGTCAGTTCAATATCAGCACGGCATGCCTTCAATTTTTTGTAAATCGCTATCGAATAATCCACATTGACCACATCATCCAGTAACCCGTGAAAAATCCGAATAGGAATTGTTGCTATTTTACAGTCTTCAATCATTGGAACCCTATCTACAAATCCAGCAATGGGAACCAACGCGGCAAACATTTCAGGATGCGCGAAAGCCAAATTCCAAGCGCCCCAGCCACCCATGCTTAGCCCGGTTAGATAAATTCTATTGTCATCGATATTATTCTCTTTTTGGATTTTTAAAATCAAACGATATAACACCTCCGAGTCCCAATATTCATTATCCGGGCATTGCGGTGCAAGAACATAGGCATCCAACTTATGCGTTTTCAAATATTTGAATGGGCCATGGATCTTTACTTTTTCAATATCATTGCCTTTTTCACCAGAACCGTGAAGAAAAATCATCAATGGTTTTTTTTCCTTGGTATTCAGGGGAATTTGCAAGGCATAACCCAATTCATGCTTTTCGACAATCTTCGTTTCCATTTTCCCATTAACAACAGATTGGGAAAAGGAAGCTGTTGAGAGTAAAAATGCCAGCACCGAAATTATATATTTCATGCTTTTTAAAAATTATATTTTCCTGAATGAAAGCCCAATTTTACCAAGCCCGATTTTATCTCCGGAGCATTCATAAATAAATTCCACAATAGACCCGTACGATAATTTTCGATCATTGGCGCGATTGTTCCCTGGTCAATTGCCAAGTAACGTGGCGTCACCCAATTGTAATGCGGTGAAAAAGCATCATAAGGACCAGCGATTCCTACGTAAAGCGATTTGTTTTCATCATACAGATAACGAAGAAATTTCATAGACTCTACTGGAGTATAAGGAAAAGAGGATAAAGCCGCCGTTGGAGTAATTACACCTACATCATTGTCAGTATCGTGAGCTGAATATCCGGTTGATCCATCACCGTTTCGCGAATAACTCGCCGTGAGACCCCAACATTTTTCAGAATAGCCTTTCCACTGTTTTGGATTATCAATGCAATATTTATTAATAATTTTGGCGTGATTCTGGGTTAATTCCCAATAATTTGCATATTTATCGGTTAATTGTGAAGGATCTAATCCCATATAAGAATAGTGCGCCCAAAACAAAGGTCCTGCATTTCCGCTGACCGTATTGTATTTAAATACCAAAGGGATACCATATTGTGTTTTTCCTGTTCCAATAGTCCCGTCTCGCGTCCAACCTTCATGGTAGGCTGCGGCTGAAATGGGAAAAGTTGGGGAGGCGGCTCCCATAACATAGGCAATCAAACATTCATTGTATCCTTCTAGTTTGAATTTCATCTCCCATTCGTATGTAGGAGACCAGTGCCAATACATGGCGTTTTCGCCATTGGTATACCAACTCCACTCCACTGTTTTCCATAAATTATCAGCTTTGGCAGCCAATTCTTTTTCTTGAGTGGTTCCATTTTTGAAATACTCTCTCACCGCAATCAGGCCTTGACATAAGAATGCTGTTTCCACTATGTCACCGCCATCATCTTTATTGCCAAAAGAAATAGCACGTCCGCTGTTCCCATCCATCCAGTGGGCCCATGCACCGTGAAAACGATCCGCTTTTTCAAGAAAATCCATTGCTGCAGTCATTCGGGTAACGGCTTCAGCTCTTGGAATAAATCCTCTTTCTATTCCAACAATCAACGACATTAGCCCAAAACCTGAACCTCCAGTGGTTATTTTGTTGGCTTCAAAACCAGGGTCGTTAGTAAGGTAACGTTCTCTTGCCAATTTAGAATTCGGCTCTGCATAATCCCAAAAATACTTGATGGCATCTTTTTGAACCAAATCCATGGCTTCCTCGTCTGTAAGAGGAGTTATCGGAATTTCTGGAGTTGCTGGGGGTACATTTACAGTCTTATCACTACAACAACTCATTCCAAAAACTAATAAAATAAAAGGAATATATTTAAGTAAAGTCATGTTTTAATCTTTTGAAGAAACTTGCCAAAGCCTTTGCTTTGGCAAGTTTCTTCATATTTATTTCTTTTTAGTATATAAAGTTGAGACTTCAGCAGCAGTTAAAGCAGTTGAGTACATTCTGAATTGGTCTAAACCACCCTTCCAATAGGAAGATAGCCAGTTATCTCCATTTTCATTCTGCGATTGGGGACCATTTCCTATTCTAAATCCAGTTATCTTTGAATCCTCAATGTCAATAGCTCCATGTCCAGTCCATGTTTTAGTGCTAACTACAGCCCCATCGACGTACAATGTTAAACCCGAAGTTGTTTCATCATACACAAAAGCAAGGTGATGCCAGGCATTATCTAATAACCCCTCTATTGAATTATTTCCTTCCCACGTTAAGAATGTATCCCCCTTCGTATCTGCGATGACGAATTTAACTGCTGCTCCAGTTGTAGTTGGTGCTGCGTCAAACAAAAGAAACATTGTAGCACTTGACCAATGGCCATTAGATGAAGGGATACTAAAAATCTCTTCAGCACCTGGATTAGTTCCGTTTTTTGTTTGCCCATTGTGCTTTTCCCATACTGAAACCGTAAAACTTTTAGCGCTTATTGCCCAATCGTTCGGTTTTGCATATGCAATAAATTTATCCGCAACACCTTCGACCCCTTTCCCGTTTATACCTTCAATAGCTTTGAAAGGATTGTCACTAGGGAAATTTGCACGAACGCTGTCAACTGCGTTCATTAAGGGATTGTCAGTCGTTCCATCAAAAGCAACATAAAACTTCAGCGGGCCGCCAACTGCATTGGCGTCAACTGGGTAATCTCCAAGCGCAGGCCTGTCCATCTCCTGACAGCCCATGAAAGCCAAAGAAATAAGAGCTATTCCAAAAGCCTTTTTCAATATTGATTTATTAATTTTCATCTTATATATTTTTTATTAAATTAAGTCGTTTTAATAATTTGGATTTTGAATTAAAACCCCTTGCGATTGGTCGATTGCAGTTTGTGGTATCGGATACAAAGCATTTTTCGCCTGGTAACCGAATCCCCCTAAAACTGATGGAGCATCACCCCAACGAACCAAGTCATAAAAACGTTCGTTTTCCATTCCGAATTCTACTCTTCGTTCCTGCTTAATATTTTCTAATGTTGGGTTGGTTATCTTAGGAAGCACGGTAACTGATCCTCCTCGTGCTCTAACTCGCACTCTTTCTAGGTATTCTGTTGCATCACCACCAGTTTTAACGGTTGCTTCTGCCGCCATTAAGAGCACATCGGCAAATCTAATTATTTTGATGTTTTCCCAGTTGTTTTGTTTTTGACCAAATTTTAATCTTACGCTTGCTTCTGTGTATGCTTTTTTATTCCAGTACAACTGATCTAACGGTGGCGATGATGGTAAAGCTCCGCTTCCGTAACCACCGTCATCTTCACCGGAGGTCAATATGGTTTCGCCTTTTCGGGGATCACCGCTCTCAAAAGCATCTACTAATGCAGGTGTAGGTACGTTAAAGCCCCAACCTAAATCCCAAACTCCTGAACCTCTCACTCCTTGGGAAACGAAATAAATGTTTGAGAAATTTTGACCAGAAACGGTTACCAATTGCTGAACTTCAAAAATTGATTCTATTGAATTATTACCTTCAAGGGAGAATAATTTTCTAAATGATGGTTCCAAATTATACACTCCCGAATCAATAACTTCTTGGCTTTTTGCCAAAGAAAGGGCATTCTCTCCTTGATATAAATACAACTTGGCGAGCATCGCGTCCGCAAAACCTTTAGTCGCCCTTCCCGGAAATGATGCCCAAGTTGGCGGTAAAGTTTGGCTTGCAAACTCCAAATCAGCTTTTATAAATGCATCAACTTGCGCAATGGTAGATTTGGCCTTAATTCCATCCGATGGAACCACAACCTTTTTCTCTATCAAAGGAACTTCCCCGTAATCTCTTCTTAGATCAAAATACAAAAACCCCCTAATTGCTTTGGCTTCGGCTTTATTAATCATGGTACCGCTATCTGTTAATCCAGATTTTTCAATTGCATCCAGTAAATCATTACAGGCAAAAATCACTTTGTAATGATCATTCCAGTTGTTTCCGTTTAAGAATGATGTTTTTGAATAATTAAATTTGTCAAAGGCATTCTCTTGTTCGGCTTGATCAGTTGAAGAACTTCCCTTGGCAGCATCATCGGAACGAATACTTTGAAACCAATACCTAGTCCAATCTGAAACTGCCGTGGTGCGAAGTTGTCCGTACAGACCAAACGCCTGCGCCTCGAATCCCCCAACACTTAAATCTCCCTCAACGGCTGATCCCAAGGGCTTGGTGTCTAAATCCGTACATGAGGCAATGCCCGTTATAATAAGCAACGTACATAGTGCATACCTGAATTGTAATGAAATATATTTCATATCTTAAATTTTTAAATTTTATTAAAATGTTACGCTAAAACCTAAACTTGTAATGACAGGCAAAGGATAGCCCCCGTTGTCAACACTAAATTCAATCGGAGAACCTCCTGCTTCAGGCGTGAATCCTGAATTGTGTTTCCAAGTATATAAATTTTGAGCGTTCAAGTACAATTTCATAGTCTGAATATTGACCTCTTTTATGCTGAATGGTTTGAAGTCATAGGCCAATTGAATGTTTCTTATTCTAATGTAACTGCCATCTTCGACATTATAGGTAGAATTTAATTTGTTGTATCCCGAAGCTTCCGACAATCTTGGTTCCCAATTGGAAGTTCCCGGGCCAGTCCATCTGTCCTCTCTTGCTTCTCTGTAATTAAATTGTGCAAAAGTGCTTCCGTTACCCCAATTTCTCCAAATCTCGTTGCCATAAACTCCTTGCAAATCAATCGCTAATGAAAAATTACTATAAGTGGCACTGGTGCTTAAACCATAGGTGAAATCTGGCGTTGGATTGCCAATTACTTTCCTGTCATCCGTAGTTACCTTCCCATCGCCATTAATGTCTCTGTATTTAAAATCACCGGGGCCATAGCTTCCCAAAGTACTTATCGGTGAGGCTAAAACATCGGCATAAGATTGGTATATTCCCTCCACTTCATAGCCATAGAAAGAACCGATAGGATCTCCGGCACTTGTGCGGGTTGGTCCTTGAAAGATTTCATATCCAGGTTCAAAAACTGAATTTACCTTGTTATTAAGTGTAGTCATGTTTCCGCTAAAAGAATACGCAAATCTATCCGAAACTTTTTCATCCCAAGAAGCTGAAAATTCAAATCCTTTATTTTCGATTTCACCAGCATTTGTGTAGAATCTCTCATTTCCTTGTTCAACAAAAACCAACAAATCTTTGGTGGTTTTATTGTAGTAAGTAGCATCCAATTTTAAACGGTTCTTAAAAGTGGTTAATTCAAACCCTCCTTCATAAGACGTTACAGTTTCCCATTTTAAATTATCCGTATTTCTATAAGCCAGCACAAAAGCGGGTACTAATGTAGACCCAAATACGGCCGAAGCTCCTGTAGTGTAATTAGGCAGATAAGGATAGTGAACGGCATTGTATTGATTTCCCAACTCCCCGTAAGAACCTTTAATTTTCAAGGAATTAATACCGCTGGTCTCCATGAATTTTTCTTTTCCTACTTCCCACGCTGCCCCAATAGACCAGAAATTTTGATCTCTGGTATCTTTTGGCAACTCAGAAGAAGAGTCTCTTCTAAATGAACCATTTACGATGTACTTTCCTTGGTAATTATATAATACACGGAATAAATTAGAAGTGGTTGCTCTTTCCCACTGCTCAGAATTTGAAATTCTTGTTTCTTGATCTCCATAAGGGAATACATTCAAATACCACCATCTAGGATCATTTGGTATCGGTTCTCCTCCTTTGTTTTGAGTTACTGAACCGCTAATGCTTTCCAAATATTCTTGATAAGAATTGTAACCAGCTAATGCGGTTATACTATGCTCCCCAAATTTTTTATTATAAGTTAATAAATAATCTTGTTGAAAGTTTTGCACAGTCGTATTGTATTGCGACACACTTGTCAAGATTCTCCCAGAATACGGGGTAACTTCATTACTTTCAGCCGCATAAACGTCGATTAAAGGCACATAACTTCTTCCTTTTCTAACGTCCATATCTCCCGAATATCCTACCCTAAATGTGAAATCCTTGAAAAATTTTAATTCCGCAAAAACATTCCCAACCAATCTATATTGTTCATTAATCTTGGTATTTGATTCTTCATTAACAGGAATCAACGGATTACCTATTTGCGCACCTCCAATTTGGCTTGGCAATTGATTATAGATGCCATCTGGATTGTAAGGGCTAACGATTGGAGTTGCATTTAATGCAGAACCAAAATTGTTACCAACCGGAAGTTTTGATTTTATCCCATTTAATCCCATTCCCACTTTGAAATTTTCCACTATTTTGACCTCGTCATTAAGATTAAACGTGATTTTTTCAAATTTTTCATTTCGTATTACTCCATCTTCCTTCAAATATCCAAAGCCTAAACTCAACTTATTTGCTTCACTGGCGCTTTGTATGCTCAAATTCGAGTTCTGTACTACAGCACCTTTATTTTCCAGTTGGTCAATCCAGTCAGTATCACCCGTAAACAAATTATAAAAAGAATACGGAGGAGCGCCATCATTTACTCTCTGCTCGTCGTACAACTGTTTAAATAATGTTGCATTTGCTAATTTTGGCTTACCTACAATTGTTTTTACTCCTGTCGCCGAATTAAAATTGACACTCAATTTGCCTGCTTTTCCTTGTTTTGTCGAAACAAGAATAACTCCGTTAGCTCCCCTGACACCAAAAATAGCCAAAGAAGATGGGTCTTTTAAAATTTCGATGGATTCTATATCGTTAGAATTGATGTAACTTATATCATTGCTGAAAATTCCGTCAACCACATATAAAGGTTTGGTTTGGTTTCTACTCACTGTCCCTCGAATTCTAATATCCGGTTCCTGGCCAGGCCTTCCTGAGTTTACCACCGATAATCCAGCGACTTTACCTTGTAAAGAAGCCACTGGATTCGAGTTAGGCTTGTCAGCCACCGTTTTACCTTCAATCCGTACAATTGACCCGGCCAAATCACGTTTTTTTGCAGTCCCATACCCGATAACTACGACTTCTTTCAATGCTGTGTCCTCGGATTCCTGCATAACAATTGTCATTAGAGATCCAGTCACACTCGCAGATGTCGCTTCAAAACCCAACATTGTGACTTTTAACATCTCGCCAACATTGGCGTTAATCTCAAAATTTCCATCAAAATCTGTATCAGCATTGGTTTTAGAGTCAACAGCAACTACAATTGCTCCCGGAATCCCCACACCATTTTTATCTAATACTTTTCCCTTAATTACTTGACCTGACATATATGCCGGAAGTAGAATTAGTGCTAAAAAGCTAAAAATAAAATTTCTCATGTATTAATAGTTTGTTAAAGTTAGTGGTGCCAAATTAGGCAATTACAACGTTGTAGTAGTCAAAACGGAATTACTACATAAACACATCAAAAAATAAAAAACAACTTTAACCATCTTTTTTACAGGTATTTACAGGAATTAGTGATAAAGAAATCGACTCCTCATGATGTAGCAATGATGTATTGCAATTATCTTGAAAATTGGCGCAAAAAAAATGTTATCTATATAAAAACCTGCTTTTTTTTATAGAGCGAATAAAAAATTATTGAGATTTTTTTTACATTTTTGACAATAAAACCTATTACCAGTACTTCATCAATGCTTATATAGCCCTAAAAGGGGCATTCTATAAGATAGACAAATGCATAGTTTGCTATATCTCAGTTGAGTGTCAGTTGCGGGTTTTTAAGTTTTAAAATAATGTATCCTAATTCGGTGTAGAAACGAAAAAGTTAATTGTAGCGTTGATATTAATTACATTTTAATTTAATGAATTAATAACCAGCATTTTGCAATGATTTACCTGCCGCTTGTTTGATGAATTTTTGTGGCAACGGAAATAATTCATTTTTCCCAACAATAAATATTTTACCGTTAGCAGCCATGACGTCCTTTGCTTGCCCAGTTCTTATAATGTCAAACCATCGGTCATGTTCAAATGCCAATTCATGTCTCCGTTCCAACCTAATGGCTTCCCGTAAACCCTCTTTTCCGATAGCGGTTGTATTTCCTAAACCAGCTCTGTTTCTGACCCTATTTAGCGGACCGATAACATCACCTGATCCAATTTCGTTAGCGGCTTCAGCTTGCATTAATAATACTTCGGCAAATCTTAAAACTCGTATGTTTTTTGTGGTGAACCATACATTATTGAATGTTTCCATTGTGTTGCTTACATAGGCTTTCTCATTATATCTTGGATTTGAGACAAAAGTTGAAACAATCCTTCCATCCCACATCGTCTCGCCGGCAAAAATAACGGTTGCATCCTTTCTTTTATCCCCCGGCTCATATGAATCAATCAAATTTTGAGTTGGTATATTGAAACCCCATCCCCATCCGCCTGTTCCTCTAGCACCTTGTGTGTAACAGTATCCTGCGACTCCTTGGGATGGATTTCCACCATATCCCCTGATTTCAAAAATAGATTCGATATTATCCTCACCAACTTCTCTCCAAATTGTAGCGTAATCTGCCGCCAAATCATATGCCTTTATAGCGGCGCATTGCTCTTTAACTGCGCTCCAATCGCTTTGATACAGATATACTTTAGCCAGTAAAGCATGGGCAGCGCCTTTTGTTGCCCTTCCAAAATCAGCTGCCGCGTACCCTGATTTTTCGGGCAGCCCTTCAATGGCACCCAATAGATCACCTATTATAAATTCGTAAACCTCTTCCTTGGATTTACGAATTAATACCATATCATTATCCTCTACAGAAGAAGGCAGCGGAACATGATCAACAATTGGTACACCTCCGTAACATCGCACCAAATTAAAATACATCAAAGCTCTTAAGAATTTTGCTTCTGCGGTTAACCGAATTCTGAGGGAAGCATCAACTTTATCCAATTTTGGAAGATAGTTTAAAGCGATATTAGCTCTGTTTATTCCTTGGTAATTCCCTTCAAAAACTTCTTGAATCGAAAGTGAACTGGCATCTAAAGCAAGTGCATCACATTTGTCTTTATCATTGCCCGTATCTCCCGGATCAGATCCCTTGTCCGCATCATCAGAAGTTATGCTTGACAATCCAATCCATGAGAATGAGGTCGTATTCCAGTCTAGTGCCTTGCTATAAATGGCAGTCACAAAACTTTTTGCTCCTTCGTTAGTATTATAGATAGTTAGTAAATCCGCTTCCGCTATGCCTTCAGTGGGAGCCACTTCTATAAATTCATTAGAGCAACTATTAGACAAACAGCCGACGCTGAGTATAA
>Ga0209108_10001204_pt1 | contig 14953 bp, 11 predicted proteins | sample Rifsed10ft1_FD_184003 | JGI IMG/M metagenome (GOLD analysis project Ga0209108, IMG submission 184003) | Soil microbial communities from Rifle, Colorado, USA - sediment 10ft 1 (version 2) | ecosystem: Environmental > Terrestrial > Deep subsurface > Rock core/Sediment | place: Rifle, Colorado...
TCCAGGAGCTGATCGACAAGGCGCTGTCGCTCGCCACCGGCCTCTCCGAGGAGCTGCGCGCGGTCGTCATGAACATCGACGACCCGCTGCGCCTGGCGTACGTGCTGGCGACGCTCCTCGATATGAAGCCGGCCGAAAAGCAGGACGTCCTCGAGGAGAACGACCTCGTCAAGAAGCTGGCCGCCATCGCGAATTCGCTGACGCGCGAGATCTCGCTGCTGGAGCTGAAGGGCAAGATCGAGTCGCAGGCGCAGCAGGAGATGACGGATGCGCAGCGGCAGTACTACCTGCGCCAGCAGCTGAAGGCGATTCAGCAGGAGCTGGGCGAAGGCGAGGGCAACGAGCTCGCCGAGCTGCGCAAGCGGATCGAGAACGCGAAGCTGCCCGAGACGGTGGCCGCAGCCGCCATGCGGGAGGTCGACCGGCTCGGACGGATGGGCCCGGCATCGCCCGAGTACCAGATGCTGCGCACCTATATCGACTGGATTCTCGACGTGCCGTGGTCCGTCACGACCCCCGACCGGCTGGATCCCGTCGAGGCGCGCCGCGTCCTGGACGAAGACCATTACGACCTCGACAAGGTGAAGGAGCGCATCGTCGAGTACCTGGCCGTCCGGAAACTGAAGGGCGACATGAAGGGGCCGATTCTCTGTTTCGTCGGCCCTCCGGGCGTCGGCAAGACCTCGCTGGGCCAGTCGATCGCCCGCGCCATGTCGCGGAAGTTCGTGCGAATCTCCCTCGGCGGCGTCCGCGACGAGGCGGAGATTCGCGGCCATCGCCGCACCTACATCGGCTCGATGCCCGGACGCATCGTGCAGGCGCTGAAGCAGGCGGGCTCGATGAATCCCGTGTTCATGCTCGACGAGATCGACAAGGTCTCGGTCGGCTACCAGGGAGACCCGGCGGCGGCGCTCCTGGAAGTGCTCGATCCGGCGCAGAACCACTCATTCCGGGACCACTATCTCGAGGTGATGGTGGATCTGTCGAAAGTCCTCTTCATCGCCACCTCGAACCAGCTTGGAACCGTCCACCCGGCGCTCCTCGACCGGATGGAAATCATCTCGCTCAGCGGCTATACGGAGGAGGAGAAGGTCCATATCGCCCGCAGGTACCTGCTGCCCAGGCAGATATCGGAGCATGGCCTGTCGCCGGAGACGATGGACGTGACCGACGCGGCGCTTCGGCTGGTGATTGCCGAGTACACGCGGGAGGCGGGGGTCCGGAACCTCGAACGGCAGCTCGGGACCCTCTCGCGGAAGGTGGCGGCGCGCATCGCCACGCTGCCGCCCGAGGCCGCTCCGGCCGGAAAGACCACAATCGACCGCGACCAGGTGGACGACTTTCTCGGCCCGGCGAGGTTCAAGAAGGAGGTCGCCTTCCGCACGTCGCGAGCCGGGGTGGCCACCGGCGTGGCCTGGACGGAAACCGGGGGCGACGTGCTGTTCATCGAAGCGACCTTGCTTCCAGGCGGAAACCAGAACATTATTCTCACGGGCCAGCTCGGGAACGTGATGCAGGAATCGGCGCGGGCGGCGCTCAGCCACCTGCGCGCGCGTGCCGGAGAGCTGGGGATCCCGCCGGACTTCCTCGCGCACCATGATTTACACGTCCATGTGCCCGCGGGGGCGATCCCGAAGGATGGCCCCTCGGCGGGCGTGACGATAGCCACGGCCATCCTGTCGGCGGCGCGCAATCATCCCGTGCGGCAGGACGTCGCCATGACGGGTGAGATTACGCTGAGCGGGCTGGTGCTGCCGGTGGGAGGGATTCGCGAGAAGGCGCTGGCGGCGCGGCGGTTCGGCATCAAGACGTTCATCCTGCCGGCGCTCAACGAGCCCGATCTCGAGGAGCTGCCGGCGGACATCCGGCGCGAAATGACCTTCGTCCCGGTTGAGACCCTGGAACAGGTCATCAAGGTGGCCCTTTCGGAAAGTGGAAAAGTGGAAACAGTGGGAAACAGAAACGTCAGCTCCGAAGTGACACCCGTCGAGTCGAGCCGTTAGCTTGGCAGCCGCTATCGTTTTCTACGTATCCGGCCATGGATTCGGCCATGCCTCGCGCACCATCGAGGTCATCAATGCCGTCCTCGTGCGGCGCCCTGAAACGCGCATCGGCGTCCGCACGGCGGCCCCCCGGTGGCTGTTCGACCTGACGGTCAAAGGCAAGGTCGCCTTCAGCACGCTCGAATGCGACACGGGCGTCGTCCAGATCGACGCGCTGACGCTGGACGAAGCGGACACGATCCGCCGCGCGTGGGCCTTCCACAGCGATCTCGTCACCCGCGCCGCGAGCGAGACGCGCGTGCTGCGCGAACTCGGCGCGGGGCTGATCGTCGGCGACATCCCGCCGCTCGCCTTTGCGGTGAGCGCGGCGTCGGGCATTCCCTCCATCGGCCTCGGCAACTTCACGTGGGACTGGGTCTACGCCGACTACCCGCGCGTGCGGCTGGCGCCGTCCCTGCTGCCGGCGATCCGGGGGGCCTACGCGAGGGCCTCGATGGCGCTGCGGCTGCCGATGTCCGCCGGCTTCGAGACCTTCTCGAACGTCAAGGACATCCCGTTCATCGCGCGGCACGCGGGACACACGCGCGAAGAGGTCTGCAAGATCCTGAAGCTGCCGTCCGACAAGCCGATCGTGCTCGTCTCGTTCGGCGGATACGGGCTGCCGGGGCTCGATACCGACGAAAAGCGCATCGCCGCGGTTCCCGAAGTCGTCGCGAAGCAGCGCGCAATCGGCCTCGACATCGTCAACGAAGGCGAGTACACGAAGGGCGGCGATTGGCTGTCGTACGCCGACGGCCGGTTCGGCGGCTTCAGCGAGCGGCCGCGCAAGGATGGCAAGCCGCTGATCCTTCAGGGCAAGGATCGCGAGCAGTTCGCGGAGTTCTACGAATACGCGAGCGAGCGCGGCACGCTCTTCTACGCGCCCGGCGATCAAATGAGATCGAAGCGTCCGAATTGGGTTTGCACGGGGCCGATCACGTACGAAGCGCACGCGGCGCTCGCGCAAGAGATCGAGACGCTCAAAAAGCATGCGGGATCGAGCGACGTCTTCTTGACTTCGACCGCGCCCGCGAGCCTCGAGGTGTATCGAGGCAACGAGTATTACGCGACCGATGAGGAGTACTTGTTCGCGTTCGCGGAGGCGCTACGCGTCGAGTATGAGGCGATAGCAAACGCCGGGATCATTCTGCAAATCGACGACGCCTGGCTGCCGGCGCTCTGGGACCGCATCGGCATTGGAATGGGCCTCGACGCTTTCCGGAAACGGTGCGCCGTTCGCGTCGAGGCGTTGAATCATGCGCTCAAGAATGTCCCCGAGGCGCAGATCCGTTATCACCTCTGCTGGGGGAGCTGGCACGGCCCGCATGCGTACGATCTCGAGCTCGTTCATCTCGTCGACATCATGCTCGCGGTCAAGGCGCAAGCCTATTTGATCGAAGCGGCCAACGCGCGGCACGAGCACGAGTACGCCGTTTGGGACGAGGTACCGCTTCCCGAAGGCAAGATCCTGATCCCCGGCGTCATCACGCACTCGACCGATCTCATCGAGCACCCGGAGCTCGTCGCGCAGCGGACCAAGCGCTTCGCGAAACGCGTCGGGCGCGAGAACGTGATCGCGGGCGCGGACTGCGGGTTCGGCGGCCGCTCGCATCCGCAGATCGCGTGGGCGAAGCTCCAAGCCCTGACGGCGGGGGCGGCGATCGCGAGCAAGGCCCTGTGGGGACGAGAGCTCGCCAAACTCGGCGATGACGCTGGCTTCTCCGTTTGACGGCACGCGCTCGAGGCCGTAACTTCAAAAGACGTGCAGTCATCGGACCATCACCGTGGGCATCAGTCGTCCCGATATCCCATTTACGTACGAAGACTACAAGACGCTCTCGGCGTCGACGGACGAGCGTCACGAGCTCATCGACGGCGATCTATACATGGTTCCCGCGCCCACAGTTGCCCACCAGGTTATTTCGAAGAACATCGCGCTGCGGCTCGAGCAACACGTCGGCATAACCGCATGCGGTCGTATGCTCTATGCGCCGCTCGATGTCGTGCTCGGTGAAGGCGACGAGCGCAGCGTCGTGCAACCGGACATCCTGTTCATCTCCAACGAGCGTGCGGGGATCGTGACGGAGGACGAGATCATCGGCGCTCCGGATCTCGTCGTCGAGATCCTGTCGCCTGGCACGGCCAAGCGGGACCAGGGCCTCAAGAAAGCACTCTACGCGCGGAGCCTCGTGCGCGAATACTGGATCGTGGATCCGAGACTCAAATCGATAGAAGTCTTTTCGCTCGGTCCACGCGGCTACCGCGAGCCGGCAGGATACGAGATCGGCGATCGGCTCGTCTCCATGGTCGTGCCGGGATTCGAGGTGGCGCTGAACGACGTATTCAAAGACGCGTGACACTCATCTACGGTCATATGACATGGTCGTTCGGCAGACGGCGTCGGAGAACGACAACGTTGCGGGCGGTCTACTGCTGACGACTCGCTGAGATCCCTTCACGGCTCACGAGCTTCGCCACGAGGGAAACGACGTATGCGACAGCGTCGATCAACATCTTGAGGCAAAGGAGGGCGCCGAACTGAATCTTCTTCGGCAAGGTGAGCGCGAGAAAACCGTCGGTGCTGTCGAGGTAGCCGCTCATCGTTCGGTTTCTCCTGAGCACGCGCTCGAGTGCTGGAGAATGCTTTGCGGCGACTATGGCCGCAATCGCCAAAAACAACAAACCGGGAATGATCGGCAGTATCAACCCGACTGCGCCGATTGCAAGACAGATGAGAATGAAGAGACACGCGATGACTTTCGCTGTCACATTGTCGATCGGATTTGCTTGTGAGCTCATGGGACGGGCCTGTTAATAGTATCGATAGCGTTCACGCGGTTCTTTGAGAGGGGCCAGCAGGAAGTAGAAGATCCAGGCGAACCAGGACAGGAATATGATCGCGAGGATCCAGGCGAGCTTCTCGCCCCCCGTGGTCTTGTCCGAAGCGGCGATGATCAATATCGGCAATAGCCAGATGAAGAAGCAGCCGAAGACGAGCGCGAGGGCCAGGCCTATCCCGACGACAGGAAGAAGAACGGTCAAACCGAGGCCCACGGCCAGCACGATCAGAAGGGCACCAAGCAGGTTCATGATGAGCTCCAGTCCTACGCAGCCTTACTCTCTACTCTCTCGAGACGAATACTGCGAATGTCATGCCAAGTGGGGGCTGCCATAACTTTCAATAAGTTATGGAGATCATCGACGCCAAATGGCTACGAGAGACAACATGGATCGCCAACAATTGGTGGATTAAACCAATTGCAGGCGACGGTTGTAGCCGACCTCGCGGCCGGCGTCTGCCTTATCGAGGAACATCTGGCAACTCAAGCATCGGCCGTGTGCGTCACTGTCGCCAAAGAGCGACGTTTGGACCTGTTCGACTGGTCTGGTTTTGAGGCGTAGTTCACACATTCGCCCCACCCATTTCATGAACACTTGCGACCGTGCCGTAAGCCGACCTGCTTCGGCTCCTGCCGAGCCCGCGGCGAGCGAACGTTCCCATGCGAGCCATAGGTATCTAGAAATGCAGAAACTGTTCAAGACCACCGTGCTCTCCATATTAATGTGTCTGAGCTGGGCTCCGCACGGCAGCGCGCAGAACCCGTCGAGCGAAGAGATGCGGAGCCTCGACGAGCAAGTGCAGGAGATCAAGTCCGACGTGCTCGGCATCGCGGCCGAACTGAGCCGCCTCGAGGAGAGGCTCCTCTATCCGTCCAATACGCACTTGGCGGTATTCGTCTCCATCGCGGAAGGCGAAAAGTTTCGTGTCGATGCGATGCAGATCAACATCGACGGCCGGCTTGCCACGCACTACATCTACGGCTTCAAAGAGCTCGAGGCGCTGCAGAACGGCGGCGTGCAGCGGATCTACGCCGGTAATCTCGCAACCGGCGCGCACGAGATCGAGGTTTCGGTCAGCGGCAAGACGCAAGGCGGCAATGATTTCAGCCGCACCGAGAGCTTTGCGTTCAGCAAGGGCATCGAGCCGAAACTGCTCGGCATCACGCTTGCCGGACCCGAGACCATTGAGCTCGGCGACTGGTAATGCGCGCGAGTACGCTCTTCGGAGTGATCGTGTTCGGCCTCGCCGCTTCCTCGGCGGCAGGGCCGTTCTCTAATGACGAGTCCGCGGAGGGGACTGTCAGGGACCTCTACTTCGGTGAAGCGATTTTCTATGCCCATCAGGGACATTTCTTCGAGGCGCTCGAGCGGCTCGACGCGGAGCTCGGCCAGCATCGCGCGGTCGACGAGCCGGCGCTCGACTCGCTGTACCACAATCTGCGCGAAGCGGAATTTTCAGTCGGCGACTTCGAGCTCAACTACCGAATGCACCATCGCGCCGGGCGCGCGATCACCGCGGTGCTGGAAGGCGCCGTGGACGAAGCGGTGCGGAATGACGCCGCCTACCGTCTGGCGCGTATTCACTTTCAGAAGGGGCAGCTCGAGGATGCGCTGCACGCGCTTGAAAGAATCCAAGGCAGAGTGCCGGAGCAGATCAGGGACGACGTGGAATTCTTGCGCGCGAACGTCTACATGGGTCTCGCGCGACACGCCGACGCGGTCGCGGTCCTCCGGCGGCTGCAAGGGGCCGAAAGCTTGAATGGCTTTGCCGAGTACAACCTCGGCATCGCGCTGCTCGAGGACGGCCGGCGGCAAGACGCGCTCGAGCAGCTCGAGCGTGCCGGGCAAGTCGAGAGCGCCGATGAACCTGTTCTCGCGATCCGCGACAAGTCCAACCTGGTTCTCGGCACGCTGCTGGTCGAGTCGGAGCAGTTCAGCGAGGCCCAGCGATTCTTCGACCGTGTTCGCTTGGAGGGACCGTTCTCGAATACGGCACTGCTCGCGTCCGGATGGGCGGCGGCCACCGGCGAAGATTTCGAGCGAGCCGTCGTCCCTTGGAGCCTATTGGCCGAGCGCGACGCGACCGACGCTGCCGTCCAAGAAGCGAGGCTCGCGCTGCCGTACGCTTACGGGCAGCTCGACGTTCATGGGCGGGCCGCGCTCATTTATGGAACCACGCTCGAATCGTTCGGCGGCGAGCTCCAAAAGTTGGACGCCTCCATCGCGAGCATCAGGGAAGGCAAGTTTCTGACGGCGCTGGTGCGCGAAGAGATCAAGCAGGACACCGACTGGGTCATTCGCTTGCGCTCGCTTCCCGAATCACCCGAGACGTACTACTTGATGGAGCTCTCCGCGTCGCACGACTTTCAGACGGCGCTGCAAAACTATCTCGATCTCGAAGATCTCCGTAAGAAGCTCGCGTCTTGGCTCGTCAACTTCGACGCCTTCGACGACATGATCGGCTTGCGCAGCGAATACTACGGGCCGGTGCTTCTCGACGTCGACGCGGAGTTCCGAGAGCTCGATTCGAGAATGCGGCTGCGGCTCGAGCAACACCGGCTCCTCGATGAGCGCCTGCAACACATGCTGGTTGCGCCGCAGCCCGAGTTTCTAGCCACCGCCGACGAGCGGCTCACCGCCGAGCGGTTGGCGGAGCTCGCGAGCCGGTTGGAGGGCGTCGACACGAGCGAGGCGGAGGTATTGCGGCAGCGAATTCGGCGTCTCCAAGGCTTGTTGACCTTTGCGTTGCGCACGGAGTACCACGAGCGGCTCGGGGAGTTCGCGCGGCATCTAGAGGAGCTCGCCGAGGCGATCCAAGTGTTGAGCACACAGTACGAGGCGTTCGTCAGGACGAGACAGGCGGCCGTGCACAGCTACGAGGGGTACGAAACGCCGATCTCGCGCCTGCGCAGGCGCGTCGGCAACGCCCTCGACGAGGTCAATATGCTCATGGCGCGGCAGGGACATCTGCTCGAGATCGTCGCGATCGATGAGCTGACCGCGCGGCGCGAGCGGCTCGAAACATACCAGGACCAGGCGCGCTACGCGTTGGCCGATAGCTACGATCGCGCGACGAAGGCGCGAGTAGACTCCGGGACCACCGCTGCGACGCAGGCGAGCGGAGAAGGCAGGTAGATGCGCGGCCGTCGCATCATCTTGGCGTTGGCGCCGATCCTCGCCGCCGGCTGCGCGGGCACCCCGGACCGCGGCACGCTGGCCCAATTGCACTCGGTGCAGCCGGACGTCGCGGAAGTGCAAGTTCAAGACACGCTGGACTTGGCGATGCAAAGCTACCGGCGCTTTCTCGAGGAGACCCCGACGGGTGCGATGACGCCGGAAGCCATGCGGCGACTGGCGGATCTGCAACTCGAGAGGGAATTCGGGATCGCCGGTGACGGCGACCGATGGGTTGAGCTCCCGGCGCCCGAGACGGGTGTCACGCCGCACGACAGCCGCGACACTGCGCCGCCAGGGGCGACCGAGATTGCGGTTGAGCTCGAGTCCGATGCGGATTTCGAGCGGCGCGCAACGGAGCAACAGCAATTTGCGCCGGCCGAGGCGCCCGACCTCGGGCTCCCCGGGGCGGAGAGTGCGGCGCAGGCCGGCCCTCTCGAAGCCATCGCGATCTACCAGCGGCTGCTCATCGAATACCCCTCCTACGAGCGCGCCGATCAAGTGCTCTACCAGATGGCGCGCGCGTACGACGAGCTCGGCCGCACCGAGGAAGCCATGGAGGTGACGGAGCGTCTGATCGCGGAGTACGGGTACTCGAAGTACCTCGACGAAGTGCAGTTCAGGCGCGGCGAGTACTTCTTTACGCGGCGCATGTTCCGCGAGGCCGAGAGCGCGTATCAGTCGATCACGGCGATGGGACCGCAATCGGAATTCTACGAGCTCGCGTTGTACAAGTACGGCTGGACGCTCTACAAGCAGGAGTTCTACGAGGAAGCGTTGCACCAATACATGGCGCTTCTCGACCACAAGCTTTCGATCGGCTACGACTTCGACGCGACGCACGAGGAGGACGACGAACGCCGCGTGACCGATACGTTTAGGGTGATCAGTCTGAGCTTCTCGAACTTGGGCGGACCGGACGTTCCCGCGGAGTACTACTCGACCTACGGCCACCGGAGCTTCGAGGACCGGATCTACAAGAACCTCGGTGAATTCTACTTCGACAGGCTGCGCTACAACGACGCAGCGCAAACCTACGACTCGTTCGTCGAGTTGTATCCGTTTCACCAAGGCTCGCCGGGCTTCAGCATGCGGGTGATCGACATTTATGAGGCGGGCGGCTTCCCCATACTGGTCCTGGAAGCGAAGAAGGAGTTCGCGACGCAGTACGGTTTGCAGGGCGAGTACTGGCAGCACTTCGATACCGCCGAGCGGCCCGACGTATTGAGCTACTTGAAGACCAATCTCAAGGACCTCGCGAATCACTACCACGCCCTTTATCAGGAGGAGGGCCTGGCGGAGGGAAAGCCCACCAACTACGCCGAGGCTTTGGTCTGGTATCGCGAGTTTCTCGCTTCGTTCCCTTTGGATGCGGAGTCGCCGGACATCAACTACCAGCTCGCGGACCTGCACCTCGAGAACCAGGACTATGTCGAGGCGGCGCACGAGTACGAGCGCACGGCCTACGATTATCCGCCGCACGAGCGCGCAGCCGCGGCAGGCTACGCCGCGATCTACGCGCACCGCGAGCACTTGAGGACGGCGAGCGCCGAGGAGGAAACGGCGGCGAAACGAGCGACCGTCTTGAGCTCGCTCAAGTTCGCCGACACCTTCCCCGAGCACGAGCATGCAGCGACGGTGCTCGGCGCGGCGGCCGAAGATCTCTATGCAATGAACGATTTCGCGCCGGCTGCGGCCGCCGCCCGAACGCTCATCGAGCGCTACCCGTCCGCCGCTACGCCACTCAAGAGCTCCGCCTGGACGGTCGTCGCCCATTCCTCGTTGGAGCTCGCCGACTATCCGGCGGCGGAGCAGGGCTACTCGCAGGTGCTCGCGCTCACCCCGCCGGACGACCCATCGCGGCAAGCACTCGTCGACAATCTGGCCGCGTCGATTTACAAGCAGGGCGAGCAAGCCAACCAAGCAGGGGACTATCGCGCTGCCGCGGACCATTTTCTGCGCATCAAAGCTACGGCTCCCGTTTCCGCGATCCGACCGGCCGCGGAGTACGACGCGGCGGCGGCGCTCATGCAGCTTGAGGATTGGACGGCCGCCGCCGCCGTGCTCGACGATTTTCGGAGCGCCTTTCCCGACCACGAGTTGCAGCGGGAAGCCACGAAGCAACTCGCGTTCGTCTACCGCGAGGACGGCGAGCTGTCGCTCGCGGCCGGTGAGTACGAGCGCGTCGCAGCGGAGTCCGCGGATCCGGAGCTCCGCCGTGAGGCATTGCTCGCCGCCGGCGACCTCTACGAGCAAGCACAGAGCATGGACGAAGCGCTCACGGTGTACGAGCGCTACGTCGGCGAGTTCCCCGCGCCCGTCGAAGTCGCAGTCGAGACGCGCTTCAAAGTCGCCGGGATGTACGAGGCGAAGGGCGATCAGACGCGCTATCACGAGGCGCTCGCAGGCATAGTCGCCGCGGACGCCGATGCCGGCATCGAGCGCACGGACCGCACGCGGTATGTCGCCGCGCAGTCTGCGCTGGTCCTGACGGAGCCGCTCTACGGGGGCTTTACGGAAGTGAAGCTCGTGCAGCCGTTCGAGCAGAGTCTCGCGCGCAAGCGCGAGCTCATGGACAGGACGTTACAGGAGCTCGAAAAGCTCATCGACTACGAAGTTGCCGAAGTGACGGCGGCCGCCACGTTTTATATGGCGGAGGTGTATTACGACTTCGCCCGCTCGCTGCTCGAGTCCGAGCGGCCGACGGGATTGGATGCCGCCGAGCTCGCTGAGTACGAAGAGGTCATCGAGGAAGAGGCGTTTCCGTTCGAGGATCTCGCCATCGAAGTCCATGAAAAGAATCTCGAGCTGACCGCCGCAGGCGTATACAACCGCTGGATCGAGAACAGTGTCGGCCGGCTCGCGGACCTCATGCCGGGACGCTATGCGAAGGAGGAGGAGAGCTTCGGCTTCTTGGGCTCGCTCGAAAGCTTCACATACGTGTCGCCGGCCGTGGCGGCTCTCGCCGAGGCGGGCGCGTACGCCGCGCAGCCCGTCGAGACGGCGGGGCGCGCTGGCCGGCGGGTCCGTGGCGGCACTCAAAAGGGGACCACGGCGCATCTCGAGGTCACGGAGGGGACCGGTTTCACGATCACGGAACAAGGGCGGATCGGCGCCGAAGTCCGCACGCAATACGAGAGCGCGCTCCGCTACCTCGAGCAGGGGTTATACGAGTTAGGCATCGCCGCGCTGGTGCAAGTTACCGAGCGGGCCCCGGAGCTCGCGAGCCCCTACATCGAGCTCGGCATGGCGTATAGCCGCGCCGGCGATCTCGAACGAGCCGAAGCAAGTCTCGTGAAGGCGTTGGATTTGAGCGGCGCTCATCCGGTCGCGCACAACGAGCTCGGCTTGATCTATCGCAGGCGGGGACGTTTCGCGCTCGCGCGCGAGAGCTACGAGCAGTCGCTCGCCGCCTACGCCGAGTTGCACTTCGCGCGCAAGAACCTCGCCATACTTTGCGATCTGTACCTGCGCGATCTCGTTTGCGCTCTCGAGAATTACGAGGCGTACAGCGCGCTGGTTCCGGAGGATGCGCAAGCCGCTATCTGGATCGCCGATATTCGCAGCCGACTGAATCCGTAGGGAGGAACCATGTTGAGAACAATCCTTTCGTGCGCGGCGCTGCTCTTACTCACAGGCCCGGCGCTCGCTCAGGCGCCTGCTGAAACGCCCGCTGAGACGCCGGCCGCGAGACCCGCGGAGCCGTCCGAAGGCGAGGCGAAAACCCTGGCCGGCATGTCGATCTTGGGCAATCAAGAAGCGCCGAAATCGCTCGTGATCGTGCCCTGGAAGAGCTCCGAGATCGGCTCAGGGATAGGCGTGTCGAGGGCGCTCGACACGAGCATCCGCCCCGTCGACAAAGAAGTGTTTATGCGTGAGCTCCGGTACTACCAGATCAGGGCGAGCGGGACGCAGTAGCGCCGTGCATCGACGCTTTGCTCGCGCGAGTGATGGCTTGATAGCGTCGCCAAACAGCGACAATTCGCGGTCACACGTCACATTCCGATCGTGGACTGCATCACATTTTCATCGGTGCCGACGCTATTAGGCTAGGCGCGCTTCGACAGTTCGCACTTCCGTGCGTCAGAGGATTGAATGATGGACGCCATGTACGCAATCGTGAATTTCTTCGTCTCGGGCGGCATTTTCATGTATCCGATCTTGCTCGTGTGCGCCGTCGGAACGGCAATCGCGATCGAGCGGTACGTCACGCTGAGCCTCGTGACGGCGAAGAACCGAGCGATGTGGGCCAAGGTCCAGCCGGTGCTCACGCGACGCGAGTTCGAGAAGGCGCGCGAGATCACGAGCAAGGACGACTCCACCATCGCGCAGCTCCTGAACATGGGGCTCGAGCGGCAGGGCGCCGTGCGGCGGCGCGACGACATCGAGATCGCCATGGAGGAATGCATGATGGAAATCCTGCCGCAGCTCGAGAAGCGAACGTCGTACGTCGGCCTCGCGGCCAATATCGCGACGCTGCTCGGTCTGCTCGGAACGATCATGGGCCTGATCCAAGCCTTCACGGCCGTCGCGAACGCCAATCCCGCGGAGAAGGCCGACCTGCTGTCGGCCAGTATCTCCGTGGCGATGAACACGACGGCCTTCGGCCTCATCGTCGCGATCCCGCTGCTCGTGACGCACACGGTGCTCGCGCAGAAGACGGGCCAGATCGTGGCGGCCCTCGAAATGGCGTCCGTCAAGACGCTGAACGCGATCTACTCGACGGCGAAACGTCAGTTCGACGTGGCGGCCTGACCCCGCGCGGGTGATCGCAAGGGACTCGGCATGAGGAAGCATCACTACAAGTTACAGACACAGGAGGAGGCGGAGCTTTCCGTCACGACCTTCTTGAACCTCATGGTGGTGCTGGTGCCGTTTCTTTTGATTACCGCGGTCTTCTCGCGCATGACGATCGTGGAGCTCAACCTGCCGAGCGCAACGGGCGGCCCCGCACCCGACGAGATAGGGTTCCAACCCGAGGTGATCGTCCGCGAGGGCGGCATCGAGGTCACCAACGGCACGTCGGTGATTGCCGCGATTCCGAAGCTCGACGGCGAGTACGATCTCGCGACGCTGTCGGAGTACATGCTCTCGCTCAAGCTCGACTACGCGGAAGTCGAGGATATGTCCGTGCTGCTCGAGCCGCAGATCCCATACGACTATCTGATCCAAGTGATGGACGCGGTGAGAACCACGGAGGTTCCGGACGAGACCGCGGAAGGCGGGTTCACTCGGGTCGCTCTGTTCACGGCGATCTCGGTCGGAGAAGCGCCATGAGGAGCTCGCGCCGAATGCAGCGTTTGTCGCGCTACCGAGCGAAGCTACCGGGGATCAACCTGACGTCGCTCATGGACGTGTTCACGATTCTCGTGTTCTTTCTGCTCATCAATTCAGGCTCGGAGCTGCTCGAGGCGCCGCGACAGCTGATTCTTCCGGAATCGGTGGTGGAAATGAAGCCTCGCGAGACAGTGGTCATCTACGTCAACAAGGACGAGGTCCTCGTGCAGGGCGAACCGGTCGTGCGTATCGCGGACATTCTCACCATGAACGGGCAAGACATCGAGCCGATCATGACCCGGCTCGCGGAGCTTCAGGGCCGAGTCATCGGCGTGCGCACGCAGGCCGTGGCGGAAAGTAAGGAAGTCACGATTCTCGCCGACAAGTCGATTCCTTTCAGCGTCGTCAAGCAGGTCATGTCGACCTGCACGTCTCAGGGGTACGAACGAATCTCGCTCGCCGTGATTCAGAAAGAATCGGCAACCTCGCAGATCTAACGCGATGAGTCTCATGAATCCCTTGAGCTCCGAGCAACTTGAGCCGTTGCACGCGCAGATCGACGCAGCGCAAGGACAGTTGGGCGGGCTCGAGCAAGACCTGCGCGCCATCGACGGCGAGCTCGAGCGCCTTGCGGCGCAGCGCGAGCAGTACGGCCTGCTCGAGCAAGCGTGCGGCTCGCTCGAGAAGCTGCAAGCCTTCGGCGTCGCGGAGCTCTTCTGGGCGGAAGACCACGACCCCGGCCTGGCGGCGGCGCGCATTTCTCGAGCTCGCGAGCACATCGACGGCTTTCGGAGGCAGGTGGCGGGCATCGAGCATCGCCGTCACGCCGTGCTCGAGCAGATCGCGCAGGGGCGGGAGGTCCTCGCGATCCTCGAGGACGACCTGCTCGACCTTCGCGAGGAAGAGGAAGAGCGGCGCAACGAGTGGGTCATCGAGCGCGACATCAGCGCGCTGCCCGAGCGACCCGCGACAATGCCATGGACGCGCGGCGGCCAGGACGATGACCGGTTCCGCAAGTCGCTCGGCTGGTCGTTTGCAGCCGCTCTGCTGCTCGGCCTGCTCATGCCGCTCGTCGAGCTGCCGCTTTCGGAACCTGCGGAAATTCTCGAGGTGCCCGAGCGTGTCGTGCAGCTCATCAGACGGGAGCAACAACGTCCCATACCTCCGCCGCAGTCGATCATCGAGGAGCGTAGACCCGAGGAACCGGAGCCCAAGCCTGAGCCTCAAGCGGAGCCGGAGCCGCTCGTGGCGGAGCAGCCTCCGCCCGAGGACGCCCCGCCCGCGCCCGCGCCGGTCCCGGAGCAAGCGCCCCGGGAGCGCGCCGCGCAGAGCGGAATCCTCGCTTTCCGGGAAAGCTTTTCGACCCTCGCCGACAACCGGCCTTCGGCCCGCTTGGGCTCGGAGGCGCGCATCAGCAATGCCGGCGACGCGGCCGTGGGCCGTCCGGAGCGCGCCATGGTGACCACGCTGGCGCCGGGGTCGAGCGGCGGCATCAATCTCGGCTCGCTGAGTCGCGACGTGGGCGGCGGCGGCGACGGCGCGGGGCCGCTCATGGCCGGCGTCCAAACGACGCGCGTCGCAAGCTCCATCGGTCCGGGCGGCGGCGGTCGGCTCGTGGG
>Ga0209108_10001205_pt1 | contig 14941 bp, 18 predicted proteins | sample Rifsed10ft1_FD_184003 | JGI IMG/M metagenome (GOLD analysis project Ga0209108, IMG submission 184003) | Soil microbial communities from Rifle, Colorado, USA - sediment 10ft 1 (version 2) | ecosystem: Environmental > Terrestrial > Deep subsurface > Rock core/Sediment | place: Rifle, Colorado...
AAGCCATTCACCAGCAGGTGGCCGATCAGAGTCCCGACAGCGATCAAGAAGAACAGGCGTTGTTGAATCTACTCGGTTCCCACAATATGAAAGAAGAGCGGGTGCTGTATCCCTCTCTCGATCGGGTGACCAATGCGAAAGAACGTGAAACCGTCTTTCACAATATGGGGACCATCCCGGAGGAGCGGTACAAGCTTTGTTGCGGACAGCACTGATTAGCTGGTTGATCTGGTCTGTTTTGTGTATCTGGTCTTTCTGGTACATCTGGTTTATCCGGTTAGTCTGGTGCAACCAAATAAACAAGACAAACCAAACAAACCGATTAAACGAGAAAGCCCAGACAGATCAGACAAACCAAACAGACCAAACAGACCAGATAGACCAAATGAACAAGACAGGCTGGTTAAAAGTTTTCGGCATCCTGCTAGTGGCCTTGACGGCGAGCCAGCTGATACACATGCCTCCAATGAATGAAGCCTGGGCCGGTTCTCCAACCTTACCCAAGAGCGCCAAGGCGGCAGGCGATGCTGAGCGGGGCAGAGCAGTCTTCAATGGGAAGGGCGTGTGCTATTACTGTCATGGCATTGATGGAAACAAAGACCAACGACCGCAACTCGCAGCCGACACCGCCGCGCTCATCGCTCAACTGAATCCGCAACCGACCGATCTCCGTAATCCGAAGGTACTATACCTAAAATCTGACAAGCAGCGCGCGCGCGCAATCCGGGAAGGACACCCGGGTACAGGCATGTTTCCGGACACGAGGATGACGGATCAGGAGCTCACCGACACCTTGGCTTACCTCGCGCTCCTTCGGCATGAAGGCTCTTCGAAAAAACCATGACCGCGAGATAGGATCACCGTCATGATAACGCTCCCAATAGTTTGGCAGCGGCTCGTGAGCTCGGATGGGAGAACGTGTGATCGCTGCGATGTGACGAATCAGGCGATACAGCGGGCATTCAGTACACTCAAAGAGACTCTCCGTCCACTGGGCATTAAGCCGACCCTCGAAACCAGAGAAATCGACGAACGATCATTCAAGGCCAATCCCTCTGAATCCAACCGCATTTGGATCGCTGGTAGACCAATGGAGGAATGGCTTGGCGCGAGAGTCGGAAGCAGCCGTTGTTGTTCTGTATGCGGAGATTCGGAGTGTCGAACGGTAGAGGTGGCAGGCGCAACGTTCGAGGCGATTCCCGAGAAACTCTTTCTCAAAGCTGCGTTGCTCGCCTCAGCTCAGTTATTGGACTCCACGATGGAGGGGCCGTCGCTTGAAGGTGAGCGTCGGTGTTGCGAGGCTTAATCCTAAGATCGGGGAGGCTCACCGCTACAGGAGACTCCAAGGTGCGTGCCCATATTGCCGTATGGCAGAATGTATTGCCATGTGCTAGTCTTCGTTCAGGCCGATGGCTGAAACACGCTTTGAGTGGGATCCAGACAAAGACGTCGCAAACTGGAAAAAGCACGGGGTGCCGTTCCATCTCGCCCAATACGCCTTTGCCGACCCTCGACGTGTCATTGCCAAGGACCTCTCGCATAGCCAGTCGGAAGACCGCTTCTACTGTTTTGGTGAAGTTGATGGCGGTATCCTGACGGTACGGTTCGCTTACCGGGCTTCGGTCATTCGAATCATCGGCGCCGGCTATTGGCGTAAAGGAAAGATAATCTATGAGCGCGAAAATCAAATACACCGATGAGCCGCTTGGCGAGATTCGCGTTGTCCCAGACTTTCTTCCTTCTCCAGCTGAGTTGGCTTTTCGCGAAGAGGGCGTGAAGGTCACGTTGGCCTTGAGCAAGAAGAGTGTCGAGTTCTTCAAAGCCGAAGCATCTCGGCACCATACGCAGTATCAGCGCATGATTCGTCGGCTTCTCGATGCGTACGTGGATACGCAACCTCATACCCTAACTCGTCGCGCAGCACGGACTGCTCGCAAGCGGGCAGTCGGTTAGCTTTGGATGGCAATAAGGGGTCTGACTCACTGGCTTCCCTTCGACTATGAAGAAGAAAATGACCAAATCCAGCGGCAATGTCTTTCTTGACCTTGGCTTCGACCCGGCCGAGGCCGCCGTGCTCCAAATGCGTGCGAATCTCATGAGCGATCTTCGCCTCTATATCGAGAAACACAAGCTGACTCAGTCTCAGGCGGCCAAGCGGCTGGGCATCGCACAATCGCGTGTGTCCGACCTCGTGCGCGGAAAATGGGACAAGTTCAGTCTTGAAATGCTCATCACCCTTGAAGCGCGGCTGGGGCGCACTGTGCGCGTAGAGTTTGCAGCCTAGCGTGTGGCGAGAGTCTCAGACGCAATCTCTAGGGGCGCATCATGAGCAAAACTACCACCACTCGTTACGATGTTGCCGAGCACCTTCGATCTCCCGAAGAAATGGCGGCGTATTTGGATGTCTGTCTGGAGGAGGCCGATGGCGATGCCTCCTTCATCGCCAAGGCGCTGGGCGATATTGCCCGCGCAAAAAAGCCTAAGGGGCCCTGACCCCTTAAATCCCTCCTCACGGGTAAGCCGCAGCAGACCTAACAGTAAGGTGGCAAGGACACAAGACATATGAACCTACTAAGCAAGTTATTCCGCATAAAATCTCCAGAGAGTAGTATGCCGTCTGGAGATCCGAAGACATCCGGTGAGCTTGTAGCCGAAGTCACGGGCGGCGCCAACTTGGTTGAGGGGAAGCAAACCTGGGAATTGGCAGACAACAAGAAGGACGACATCGACTACATGAAGAAATGCTGCTACGCCGAATTGAAGACGATGGAAACAGCAGACCTTGTCGCTGCACCCTACTATTTCGAGAGAGTTGCGATCCTCTCAAGAATGAAAAAGAACTACGAGCAAGAGGTCTCCTTTTGCGAAGGATACATAGCGGCTGTCGAGGCCTACTATCAACGACACGGAATTGAGGGCATAGCAGATGTGCGCCAAGGACCGCGGTTCCAGGCAATCGTAAAACGGCTTCCTAAAGCCAAAGAACTCCTCGCCTGTGAGCGCGAAGCCACCTAACAAGACGCTCCAGCCGACGGGCTTGGGCGCTAGCTGCCCTAGGGGGTTCCCGAGTAAAGACGAGATGGCAGACACGGTCTTCGGAATCTACGGCTTCGACTTCTCCAAGCAGTTTACCGTCTCGCAAGCCGAGTTAGTGCCGTGCCACGGTTTTCCGGAATGCCAAAGCCTGGCTCAAGATCGAACCCATCTGTTCCTAACCGGTTACGGGATATTACCAGAGAGCCGCGCAAGTGCTGACATTGACCAAAGCGACTTCGTGCGCCGACTAGCTGATGGGATGACATTTTGCCAGCAGCAGATGGTCATTTCCACAAGGCTGACACAAATATCTGCCGGAGATTCGATTGCACACATGATCACTTCGGGCGGCCTGCCGGAAAGTCTACCGATCCTCGGTGACCGCCATACTCCTGGTGCTGCCATTGGTAATGACACCTTCTACCCAGGATCCCGGACTCTGTTTCTCAAGCTATTCCTGGCCCACACCGAACGTGCATCTGCCGACCACCCCTTAACAGCGGCATTCTACCGTCAGATCGAGATATGGAAGCTCTCCCAGGCATACGTGGAAATCGAGCATTTCCTCGCCTATTCAGGGCTTGAAATCCTAGCACGGGCTTACGGTGCCGACCCAAACAATAAAAATGTCGCTGTCCCACTGTCCGGCTTTCTACGGAGTCATGGCTTCGCCGTTTCCCAGGCCCTGGCAGAAGACTGGGCCGCCGCCCGCAACGCGCTATTTCATCGCGGCCAACTCGAAACAATGGCGCCCGGCTCAGGCAACTTGGTCCGAATCACGGATCAACTCTATGCGCTCGGAAGTTTGCTTGCCGACGTATCGCTCAAGCAGTTGGGCTTTGACGATGGCCACATCAACTGGGCCCGCTGGCAGGACCGAATGCCCTTCGGGTGAGGGCGAACAAACGCTGGTCGTTCGGCTGATCACCAGACAGCCAATGCGCGATAAATGAGTCTGAGTAGGTTTACCGGGGTAGCAGAAACAATTTTCTATACACCCGCTGAAGTCTTCTCAACGCGGATTCTGGCATCTACGATTTTGCAGCCTTGTCCTGGCGGCAGGGCGAAGATCGGATTCAGGTCGAGTTCGCTGATCTCGGGGATTTCTTCGACGAGCCGAGAGAGACGCAATAGCACCTCTTCGATGGCCTTCACATCCGCTGCAGGGTGGCCACGGTAGCCTTGAAGTAACCGATAGCCTTTGATCTCGCGCACCATCTCGGTTGCATCGCGGTCGGTGAGGGGGGTAATCCTGAACCGTACGTCGCCGAGGATTTCCACGTGAATGCCTCCTAAGCCGAAAGCGATCAGCGGGCCGAAGAGTGGGTCGTGCGTAACTCCGACCATGACTTCTACGCCGCCTGAAAGCATCGGCTGTACGAGCACCCCTTCCATCGCATCCAGTTTATTTTCCTGTGCGAGCCTGGCCCGGATCGACTCGAACGAATCCCTCACGGCTTGCTCATCAGCCAGGTTCAGATGCACTCCGCTCATCTCGGTCTTGTGCACGATCTGGCGTGACGCGAGCTTGACGGCGACGGGAAATCCCACCTCACAGGCCAGGGCCACCGCCTGGTCCGCGGTCTTCGCGACTCCGCCCTGTGCCACAGGGAGTTTCGCGGAGGCGAGGAGGGCTCTGGTGTCCTCGACGGTCAGCCAACCGGGCCCTTCTTGAGACAGGACCCTGGCACAGATGGCTCGCGCGGCACCGATGTCGATATCGTCAAAATCAGGAATCATGCCGAGCGGCTGTGTGCGCCATTCTTCATACCGGGAGGCTTTGCTGAGCACGACTGCCGGATGTTCGGGTAATGGAAATGTGGGGATCGTTTCGCCTGCCGCCTGAAAGGTCCGTTCGAGATCCCCTTCAGCCATCCAACAGATGTAGATCGGAATGTTGGTGCCACCGGCTTGTCTGGCGGTGGAGATCCCGCGCAAGATCCCGTTCGCAATGCCGGCTGCGTCGCCGACCGTCACGGACATGTAGAGGACAATCAGGGCATCGACTTCTTGGGAGGCGAGGAGGGTGGTGATCGCGTTTGTATAATGGTCCGGAGTGGCGGATGCGATCAGATCGACAGGGTTTGTCAACGAGGCGGCAGGAGGTAAGAATGCCGAAAGGGCAGCGGTGGTCGTTTTCGACAGCTCGGGGACAGACAACCCGCCCGCTTCGCAGGCGTCGGTGGAGAGGATGGCGGGGCCGCCGGCATTGGTGATGATGCCGACGCGCTTTCCTTTCGGGAGAGGTTGATCGGAAAGTCCTCGCGCCAGGGCGAAGAGCTCATCCAAGGTGTCTGCGCGGATCACTCCGGACTGCTGAAAGAGTGTTTCTACGGCCACCTCGCTCGACGCGAGTGCGGCGGTATGCGAGCTTGTCGCGCGCCGACCAGCAAGGCTTCGACCGGATTTGATCGCCACAATCGGTTTGCGACGAGCGACGCGCCGTGCAATTCTCGCAAAGCGTCGGGGATTCCCGACGGACTCAAGGTACAGGAGAATGATGTCGGTGGAAGGGTCGTCTTCCCAATATTGCAGAAGATCGTTTGTGGAGACGTCGGCTTTATTGCCCAGGCTGACGAATGAAGACACACCCAGCTGTAATCGGCGAGCCGCGGCAAGGATCGCGAGCCCCAGCGCTCCGCTCTGCGTGGCCATGGCCATGCGACCGGAGGGAGGAAAGGCCGACGTGAACGTGGCGTTGAGACAAATAGCCGGATCGGTATTCAGCAGCCCGAAGCAGTTCGGTCCGATCATGCGCATGCCCTGTTGACGGACAGTCTCCGTGAGATGGTCCTGGGCCTGCTTTCCTTCAAGGCCTGATTCGGCAAAGCCTGAGGAGATCACGATCACGGAGTGGATGCCTTTGCCGGCACAATCGGTGAGGACCGGCAGCACCGCATCACGCGGCACGACAATCACCGCCAGATCGACGGCGTCGGGGGTTGCGGTGACGGACGAGAAGGCAGTCAAGCCAGCAATGGTTGCCGCCTTGAGGTTCACCGGATAGATGGCGCCGCGAAACCGGTTGTCGGCGAGGGCTTTGACGATCCGGTAGCCGATGCTCGTGGGATCGCGGGACGCTCCGATTACGGCCACGGAGCGGGGATAGAAGAACGAACGAAGCGAGGCGGTTGTGGCAATACGTTCGCGCAACTCCAAGCGGGCCGTCGTGCTCTCCGTCTGGTGCAGTGAGAGCTCGACTTGCATGTTGCCGCCTTCATAGGTCTCATGGACCGGGTACCCGGATTCCCGAAAGACTTCGCGCATGGCAAGATTGTCCGTGTGTGTGACCGCCCACAGGCTGGTAAAGCCTCGGTGTATGGCCAGCATCGCCAACCGTTCGAGCAGGATCGTTCCCAGGCCTTTCCCATGAAAGCCGTCGTCGACTGCCATGGCCACCTCGGCCTGGTCGGCGGTCCGCGCCCAATATGAACCGGCGGCGATGATGCGCGGCTGTCCAGCGATGGTCCTCGTGACCATGAGGGTGAGTTGCTTGGACGGGTTGGAGGAATCACAGAGCGACGCGATGGTGTCGGCAGGGGGCGCGGTTTCAGAAAAGAACCGATGCCGCCTGGATGCTGGTGACAACCGATCGACGAACTGTTGCATCATCGTCTGGTCCTCCGCACGGGCGGGGCGGAGGGATGCGGTCGCGCCATCGCGCAGGATGACCGGTCCCGATTCAAGACTCCCGGATTCCGGAGGCGGTTGGAACAATGGGCGGATCTGCTTCATGCTCGGTCCCCTACTCGCCTTGCTGCTATCAAGGTCGCAGCCTCGCCGCTCATCCCGTTTGTTTCGTGCGTTGCCAGGCCTGCAACAACCCAAAGGTTCGCTGGAAAATATCCTCAGCTTCCCGTCGAGGCACCTCTCCTTCGTGAATCAGGGAGTGGATGCGCAGGGCGGGCTGCAATCGTTTTGAATTACGCAGTATCGCACATTCCTTTCCTCTGCAGGAGCGGATCGGTTACATCAGCCAATCGGGTCTCACCAGTAATATGCCACCGAGGCCTGCCATGACGATCCCGCTCCCCAATTTCAGCCAGCGACCGGCACGTTCCTGCAATTTTCTGCGACTCAGCGTAGTCACCGCGATGATGACCATGAGACTGTCATCGAAGATGTAAGCCAAATTATAGAGGCCGAGGTAGCCATAATATTCCCAAGAGGGCATCTGTTGAAGCGTCAAAATCTGCGTATAGAGCGCCGGGAATCCGGCAGTACAGAGCAGCTCGATTAGATTCACGAGTCCGGCTAGGACCACGATGCCTGCCATCGCACCGAAGAGATGCTCGGCTTGGAGTATCCCCCGGATCCTGGCGTAGAGCCCCGGCTTGGCGGACTCGGGAATGCTCAGCGAGATCCCGCGATGGAGGGCAAAGAAGTCCTTCACGTTGACCGCTCCCACCAAGAGGGCGATGCCGCCGAGACCGATCTGGATGGGGCGTGAGAGGCCGAATAGGAGAAACATGTTGAGCCAGGCTGCCATGAAGGCAAAATACATCAAGCCGCTGACGGCGACGAAGGTCCCGGCGATGAGAGCCATTTTCAGTCGATCGCGAAGATTGACCAGCAATGACAATAGGAAGAGCAGCACCCACATCGCGCAGGGATTAAGTCCATCCAGCAACCCGATGACGATCGTGAACAGTGGAAGACCCAGGTCCCTGACGCGAAGCTCGCCGAACCACGTTGTTCGGATGCCTTCGACTGCGGGATGCGGGGTGGTGTCTTGGTTGAGTCGGTCGAGCCGGGCACGGATCTCTATTCCGGTCGTGTCCGCTGAGAGGAATCCGACGATCAGCTCTGTGCCGATGAGAAAGGTGGGGACACCAAGGTTGTCCAGTCCCCGCTCACCAGCCAGTGTCGCGAGCCGCCGCCGCGCGACTGAATTCTCAGCTACGTCGTAGATGGCAATTCGAAGCGATGGCCGCTCATGCTGAAGTTCATCGAGGAAGACCTTCGCGGCTTCGCAATGGGGACAGCCGGCGCGAACAAAGACTTCAAGATCCGTGGCTGGTTCGCCGGCTTGGACCCGTGCCCCGCTCCCCAGCGCGAGCAGGACAAGGCAGATGCCGATCGTGCGGACGAATCCCCATATGTTTTGGTGTGGATGGAACACGATGTCGCGCTAGTTGACCGAGCCAAACGGCGTCCTGCTTCTGATATACGACAGCACATCCAACATCTGTTGGTCCGTCAATGTGCCGCGAAATCCGTGCATGGGAGTGAATAAGATCCCGTTGGAAATTGTGACGAGCAGCTCCCAGTCGGCCTTCGCGAGCAGGCTCTGCGATAGGAAATTGGAAGGCCGGAGGATCAGGTACTGCGCCTCGGGCCCATTCCCGTCCAATTTCTCGCCATGACAACGGAGGCAGTATTGTGTATAGACCGCTTGTCCCTCCTTGAGATTTCCACGGCTGGTTTGCCCCATGGCCCAGGAACTGGCCAAGACGATCAGGCACACCGCACTGATAATGCTGAAGCCTTTCATTACGGCTACCTTTCCTTGTTGAGCCCGTCAATCCTAGACATTCATACCTTCACAGGCGGTTCTGATCCGGATCAGGAAATCATCGTCGCTTTTCAGGCCTACGAGTCCCTGCGCAAGGGAGCCGACCAGGACTTTGACCATCGTCTGACAAGTGGTAAGGGGAGAGAGGGTCATGTCACTCGCTTGTCCGACAACTGCTCCACGCAGCCATTGAGCGTGCCGTACTTCGGATAGTCGGCTTCCGGGATCTCCACGCCGAAGGCTTTGTGGATCATGATCACAAAATTTAGAAAATCCATTGAGTCAATATCCAGCTGATCGCGGAAGTTGACGCCGGGCTTCAAGGCCGTCAAGTCTGCTTCCGGTGCGATCTCGCCAAGGAGGCAAAGGACCGTCTGTCTGATTTCATCCGGCATGAGTGGAGTGTTCATAGCTGCCCTGGTTCCTGCAATAAGCGATCGACGGCTGAAAGGAAGACCCCGCCGCGATGGCCGTCGGTCGCGCGATGATCCGCGGACAGGCTTGCGGTCACGACCGGTCTGGAGACCACCTGTTTCCCAATGACCCACGGGCGTTCCACCACTTTTCCGAAACCGATTAAGGCGACCTGCGGCGGATAGATCACGCCGAACACGGTTTCCACGCCCTGTTCGCCCAAACTGGTGACCGTGATGGTTGGATCGGACAATTCAGAACTTCGTAACGTCCCGGTGCGGGCTCGCTTCACGATATCCTGGAACCTGCTCATGAGCTCTCCAAGGCTTTGCTTGTCCGTATCGTGAATGGCCGGCGCGATGAGGCCTCCTTGCCGGAGGGAAATCGCCACACCGACGTGGATGCCGGGGCTCTGAACGGCGGTGTTTTCCTTCCACAGGGCATTCAACTCCGGCACCTGCCGCAGCGCCAGCGCCACGGCTTTGATTAGCAAGACGCCGTATAACAGCCGATCCGCCACCGGCCGTGTGAGGTTTTCTTCTTGGAGCCACGTCATAGCCCGGCCCAGGTCGATGGTGGTGCTCAGATAGTAATGGGGGATCTCCCGCTTCGATCGTGCCATGGCGGCGGCAATAGTCTGTCGCATTTTGGTCTGGCGATCGCCGGTTTCTCCGGCGAAGGCGGGGGGCGTGGAGGGTTGTTGGCGTCGTGTCTGGGCGTTGCGTTGAATGTCCTCCAGGGTGATGGCGCCGCCGGGACCAGTGCCTTGAACAAAGGCGGGATCCATTCCTAATTCACCGGCGAGTTTTCGCGCCGCGGGCGAGATGCGAAGCCGTCCCGGTTCTGTATCCGGTGCGGCAATCTGCGGAGGTGCAGGATGAAGCGATGAAACCGGTGCCTTCGGCGAGATCCGCTGCAAGGGAAGGGGGGATGCGGCGGCTTGAATGGTAGGTGGAGCCTGAGTTCCCTCTTCTCGGATGATTGCCATGACCCTGCCGACTGGAACGCGCTCGCCGGGTTTCGTAAGCAGTTGTTCGACGACCCCCGTGTGGAAGGATTCGATCTCGATCGCGGCCTTCTCGGTATCCACTTCCGCAAAGATCTCGCCCTTGACCACCCGGTCGCCGACCTTCTTTTTCCATTCGACAAGAGTCCCTTCGGTCATATCTGAGCCGAGGGTGGGCATCACAAACTCCGCCATCTTCGGACCTCGTCAACCATTAAACGTCGCGCGTCAATCGCTATAGTTCCTATCCAAATTGCGAAGGACGTAGGACAAGATATCGAACGTGAAGGACTCTTCCCTTACCGTCCCATAAGACTATGGACCGCCTGCAGGATTTTCTCTGGCTGAGGCAGAGCCGCGTCTTCCAAGTGTTTTGGATAGGGAATTGGCACCTCGACGCTACAGACCCGGCCGACCGGGCCATCCAAATCATAAAACGCGCCTTCCATGATCTGTGCGGATACTTCGGCGGCAAAACTTCCGGTGCGCCACCCTTCGTCGATCACGACCGCGCGGTGCGTTTTCCGCACGGAGGTCAAGACCGTCGAGATGTCGAGTGGCCGGAGTATCCGGAGATCAACGACCTCGGCCGAGATGCCCTCATGGGCGAGTTGGTCTGCCGCTTCGAGCGCTTTCCAGAGAGAGCCCCCGAACGTGATCAGCGAGATGTCTGTTCCGGCTCGTCGGATTGCCGCCAGTGTCAGATCAACGGGGAGGCCGCTCTCGTCGAGCTCGCCTTCGAGCGGGTACAAGTACGCATGCTCGAAGATAAAGACGGGGTCCGGTTCTTGGAGTGCCGCGAGCAGCATTCCTCGGGCGTCCGTGACGGTGGCCGGTGCGAGCACCGTGATCCCGGGGATGTGGGCATACCAGCCTTCGAGACTATGCGAATGTTGAGCAGCCACCTGCCGGCCTGCGCCGGTGGCCATCCGTACGATGAGGGGAATGCTGAACTGTCCGCCGGACATATGGCGGATCGTGGCTGCGTTGTTGACGATCTGATCGAGGGCGAGCAGGCTGAAATTCACCGTCATCACCTCTACGATCGGTCTCATGCCACCCAGCGCGGCTCCGATGCCGGCGCCGACGAAGGTGCTCTCGGACAGGGGAGTATCCCGGATGCGTTCCGGCCCGAACTCATCCAGCAACCCCTTGCTGCACGCATAGGTTCCGCCGTACTTGCCGACGTCCTCGCCCATCAGAAACACGCGCGGATTGTTCTGGAGTGCCTCACGCAATCCGGCGCGAACGGCTTCACGGTAGGTTATCTTGGCCATCAATTCCTTCTCGGCCAGAGGCCAGGGGCCAGAGGTGTGAACGGAATCCACCCATAAGTCTCTCGCCTCGCCCCTCTAGCCTGCCGGTTTCGCCGGCGTATACACGTCCTTCGTGAGATCCTCCAGCGGTTCCCACGGACCCATCTCGGCAAACGACACGGCTTCTGCAATCTCGGTCGCAATGGCGGTTTCCATGTTGTCGAGGTCGGCATCGGTCAAGAACCCTTCGTCGCGGAGCTGTTGCTGGAGGAGGGCGATAGGGTCGCGCTGCTTCCATTGGGCGACTTCGTCCTTTGTCCGATAGAGTTCCGCATCGTACATCGAATGGGCACGAAACCGGTAGGTTCGGTACTCAAGAAGATACGGTCCATGGCCCGCGCGAACGAAATCGACGGCTTTCCTCGTGGCTGATTCCACCGCGAGGACGTCCATCCCGTTCACGGCTTCGGCCGGAATGGCGTAGGCGTCGGCCTTGCGGGCGATGTCGGTCTGCGATTGGTGCCGTCCGAGCGCGGTTCCCATTGCATAGAGATTGTTTTCGCAGAGGAACAGCACTGGGAGCTTCCAGAGCGCGGCGAGATTGAGGGATTCATGGAACTCTCCTTCGGCCACCGCGCCGTCGCCGAAGATGCAGGCGGTCACTCGACGGCGTTGCTGCATGTGATCGGCCAACGCGAGTCCGACGGAGACCGGCAGCCCTCCACCGACAATCGCCAGGCCTCCATAGAAGCGGCGTGCGGCGTCGAAGAAGTGCATGGATCCGCCGCGTCCCCGCGCGCAGCCGTTCGCTTTCCCGTAAAGCTCCGCCATCAGCGGTCCCATCGGAGTGCCCCGTATTATCGCGTGTCCGTGTTCTCGATAGGTGCCGACGATCGCATCCTCCGACGTGAAACATGGTATGGCGCCGACCGCGACCGCCTCCTCGCCGATGTAGAGATGAAGGAAGCCGCGGATCTTGCCCCCGCTATAGAGTTCTGCGCACTTCTCCTCAAACCGTCGGATGCGGAGCATCTGGCGGAGTAACTCCAACCCATGGTCTCTGCCAACAACGTGGGTCATAAGGTTTTCTCGTTCATCAGATTTGTCTCGTTTCTCTGGTTAAAAGAAACCAAACAAACCAATCAAACGGCAAAGTTGAGCGGTCTGCCAGACCGCGATTGACGAATGACGGTTGACGCATCACGATGCCCCCTCCAGCGTCGACGTATCCCCTTCCGGCAAACCCAGTTCGCGGGCCTTGAGCAATCGCCGCATGATTTTTCCGCTCCTCGTCTTGGGCAAGGTCGGGAGAAACGCGATCTCCTTCGGGGCCACGGCAGCGCCAAGTCGTGCGCGCGCAAAACCGAGCAATTCACGACGCAACTCGTCGCTGGCCTCATAACCATCCTTGAGCGACACGAAGGCCTTTACCACCTCCATGGCGACGGCATCCGGTTTCCCGATCACGCCGGCCTCCGCGACGGCCCTGTGTTCGATCAACACGCTTTCCACTTCGAACGGGCCAATCAAGTGGCCGGAGGTCTTGATCACGTCGTCGGCTCTGCCGACGAACCAGAAGTAGCCGTCTTCATCCTTCCTGGCCAGGTCGCCGGTGAGGTACCAGCCTCCGGCAAAGCACTTCTGATAGCGTTCCGGTTCGTTCCAATAGCCGCGGAACATCGAGGGCCAACCGGGACGCAGGGCTAGTTCTCCCTGTTCTCCGGGTTTCTCGATTACGTCGACGGTGCCGGCCTCTGTCTTATGCACGATGGCGGCTTCAATGCCGGGCAGCGGGCGGCCCATTGAACCGGGCCGAATGTCCATGGCGGCATAATTGGCGATCATGATGCCGCCGGTCTCGGTTTGCCACCAATTGTCGTGAAACGGCTGGCCGAAAGCCCCTTGCCCCCACACGACGGCTTCAGGGTTGAGGGGCTCACCCACGCTCGCCAGAAAACGAAGATGACGGAGATCGTATTTTCTGGCGAGTTCCGCGCCGCCTTTCATCATCATGCGAATGGCGGTGGGGGCTGTATACCACACGCTCACACGTTCCTCTTGCAGAATGCGGTACCAGCGTTCTGCTTCGAAGTCCGCCTCATCCACGATGCTGGTAATGCCGTTCGTCAGGGGCGCGATGATTCCGTAGGACGTACCGGTAACCCAACCGGGATCTGCCGTACACCAAAACACGTCATCCTGATGAAAATCCAGCGCGAACTTGCCGGTCATGTGATGAGCGACCACTGCCTGATGGACATGAATGGCGCCTTTGGGGGTGCCGGTCGTGCCGCTCGTAAAGTGGAGCAGTGCCATGTCTTCCGGGTCTGTTGGCCCAATAGCAAAGGAGGGGCTGGCCTGCTGCATGAGGGCAGTCAAGTCCTGTGTGCCTGCAATGGCGGTGGGCTGCCGGTCCTCTCCGATGAGCAGGATCTGTTCAAGGCTCGGGAGCGCCGCGCGAATAACGGCTATTTTTCGTTGGTAGAGCGAGGTGGTGGTTACGAGGACTTTTGCCTGGCCGATACTGAGTCGTGCTCGGATCGGCTCAGGGCCGAAGGCGGAAAACAGAGGACAGAACACACTGCGGTTCTTGAAGGTCCCGAGCGCGGCGATATAGAGTTCTGGAATGCGTCCCGCCAGAACAAACACGCGATCGCCTCTGGCGACGCCCAACTGCTGAAGCACATTCGCAAACCGATTCGATAGCTCTTTCAGCCGGCCGTAGGAGTAATCCTCGACGGTCCCGTCCTTTCCCAACCATCTGATCGCCGGATGTGATGCGCGCGCTCCGTTGGCATGGCGATCGACGGCCTCGTGCGCGATGTTGAGGCCTTGATCGCGAGGGAGCCCTTCCAGATCCTGTCGGGCCTGCTCCCACGTGAAGTGGGCACGGATGCTCTCGTAGTCATGGAGATTCGGAACAGTCTCCCCTTCCCGGCGCGATTTGATGATCGTGGTCCAAGACACGGAGCAGTCCCCCTGAGCAGGGGGTCTGCAAGACATAGACCATTGAGGCTAAAACAGAAAAAGAGAATTCTGCTTGCGAATCCATATGGTCTGGCAATGATCTGGAGTCAAACGTTCATCTTGGCTGTAGCAGAAGTCACCAGGTTACTCTGATGCCGTGGAGAATTGCACCAACCTCACTGCGAAGGTCCTCATCATGGGGGCGGCTGGCCGCTCAGGCTGAAGTTTGTTGTGGCACTCCTTCCATCACTTGCTGATCGGTCAGCTTCCCCCGGAACCCATGCAAGGGGGTGAAGGTTGCTCCGTGCGAGATTGTGATCAAGAGCTCCCCATCGGTTTTGGCGCCCGAGGTGATGGGCTGGAGGTTTGTAGGACGTACGATTAGATACTGCCCCTCCGGCCCGGCTCCATCTAACTTCTCGCCGTGACAATGCAGGCAATTCTTTTCATACACCACCTGGCTGGCTTGAGAGTTCCCGCGCACCGCTTGTGCTGCGACCCATGAGCTGCATCCTGTCACGAGTAATGCACGCTCAGTACCACTCGAACGTTCATAGCCCTGCATCCTTCATGAATGAATCGTTGAGGACAGTCGATGACAGGAACGTCGGGCGGTCAGCGCACCACGAGCACGGAGCAGCTGGCCCCATGCACGATCCCGTGCGACACGCTGCCCATCAAGAAACGATCGAGCCCCTTCCGCCCATGGGAGCTGACCACAATGAGGTCGTGGCTATTTCCTACTTC
>Ga0209108_10001206_pt1 | contig 14938 bp, 11 predicted proteins | sample Rifsed10ft1_FD_184003 | JGI IMG/M metagenome (GOLD analysis project Ga0209108, IMG submission 184003) | Soil microbial communities from Rifle, Colorado, USA - sediment 10ft 1 (version 2) | ecosystem: Environmental > Terrestrial > Deep subsurface > Rock core/Sediment | place: Rifle, Colorado...
CGGGCCGGAAGCCGAGCCGGGAGTAGAATCCGATGTTCTCGACGGTGCGCGGCATGGTCTCCAGGCCGATCACCCGGGCGCCGCGGTTTCGGAGCCAGCGCACCCCTTCCGCCACGATCAGCCCTCCGATTCCCCGGCCTTGACGGTCGGGCCGGACCGCGAGGGGCCCCATCCAGCCCTCCGCCCCGCAGTGATGCACCAGGTTGAAGGCAAGGATCTCTCCGGCGGAGTCGCGCCACAGCATCGCCCCTTCACCCGCCGCCGCAATGGAGAATCTCCAGATCGCGGGATTGAGATGGGGGACCCGGACCCCGCTCATCCCGTCCCGCTGATACCGGTCGGTGAACGCGTCGGAAAACATCCGGTTGATCCCGGGAATGTCTTCGGGGGTGACCGGGGCGGGGCCTTCCAGTCGCTCAGGCTGCGGCATCGCGGGATTCGGGGACCGCCCGGGCCACCCGCCGCTCGACATCGTAGGTGAGGCGGATCACCCGATCGAACCCCTCACGGACCGATTCGATGTGGGTGATGAGAATGACCTGGGGGAACCGGTCGGCCAGGTTGCGGAGGAGGTCCACCACTGCCGCGCGCCGGTCCTCATCGAGTGATCCGAAGATCTCGTCCAGCACCAGCAGCGACAGGGGCTGGCCGGCGCGTTCGGCGATCATCTGGCTGATCGCCAGCCGAAGGGCCAGATTGGCCACGTCCTCCTCGCCGCCGGAAATCACCCGCTTGGGCTCGCCGTCCTCGACGATGGTGGCGAGGTAATCCTCGTCCAGCTCCAGGTCGGTATAGCGTCCCCCGGTGAGGTCACGGAGAAACTGCGAAGCCAGGTCGGACAGATCGGGTCGCAGGGCGTTGTTGAGCTCGGTCCGGAGATCGCCCAGGGCCCGGTCGAGCTCGTGGATGAGCAGTACCTCGTCGGTGAGCCGTTCCACCAGGGCGGCGCGCCGCTCCCGCTCCTCGATGCGGCGGAGCACCTCGGCCCGTTGAGCCCGGGCCGCGGTGACCTCTGCGGCGGCACCGGCCTGGGCAACTTCGGCCTGCTGGACCGCCCGCACGGCCAGGCCGAGGCGGTCCCGGGCAGCGGCGAACGACTCCTCGGACCAGCCCGATCCTGCCAGCCGCTCGCCGAGCTCGCGGGCGCGGGCTTCCCATCGGGCAAGTTCCTCGGCGGCCACCGCCCGGACGGGAGCCAGCTCCTCGGCCCGACCCGCAACCACCTGGAGCTGAAGGGCCTGCTGGGCGAGCGGCTCGAGCGTGGCGATCCGGCTCCGTACTTCGCTCAGGCGGGTCTCGTCGTATCGCGCGGGACTCGCCGCGATCGCCTCGGTGAGATCCTTCCGCTGGGCCGCGAGCAGGGCCAGCTCGGTCTCCAGTCGGGCCCGCTCGGTCCGGAGCTCCTCCAGGCGGGCCACCTGCGCGGTGTGGGCCCTGACCTCCGAGTCCAGCTCGGCCTCCCGGGCGACGAGCTGGACCAGCGCGGGCGGCACGGCCTGAAGCTCCTTGATTCGCTTGCGGTAGTACTTCCCCTGCTGGCTGACTTCCTCCATCTGGCGCCCCAGGAGCGCCATCACCGATCGGTACTCATCTCCCAGGGGCCGGGAGCAGGTTGGGCAGTCTCCCCCCGGGCCGGCGGCTTCGAGGCGCTTGCGCTGGGCCACCAGATCCTCGTGCTGGCCAAGGAGCGTTCTCCGCTGGGTCTCGGCATCCTGGCGCTCACGGTCCCACCCGGAACGAGCCGCCTCAGCCTCCGCCTTGACCCGATCGAGCTCCTGCAGGCCGGCGGCCTTGGCCGCGGCCGCCGCCGCGAGGGCCTCCGGCGCAGGAATTTGTGCGAGCCGTTGTTCGAGCCGCTCGACCTGACGACCCATTTCCGCCAGCCGGGCCTCCATGCTCCGGCGTCCTTCGGCCGCGCCCCGCTCGGCCTCCAGGCGCTCTCGCTCGGCCCGAAGCCCTTCGAACGGGGCCAGCTCGGGCGCGAGCCGGTCGAGGCGACCGCGGGCATCGAGGGCCTCGGCCAGCTCCCGATCGAGCCGGCTGAACTGCTGCCGCGCGGCTTCGCCTGCGTGCCGAGCAACTTTGACGTCGCCTTCGAGGGAGAGGATCTCGCGCTGCAAAGCCTCCCAGCGAGCGGCATCGGGACGCAGCGTCTCGAGGGCCGCCGCCGCCCGCTGGAGCGCCTCCGCCCCGGCTGCCGCCGTCGCCTCGGCCAACCCCACCCGGGTGGTGGCCAGCTCCTGGTCCACCGCGAGCCGGGCCGGATCGGACAACTCGCTGCGGCGGGCATCCAGGGTGGCCTGGGTTACCCGACGCCGGTCCTTCAGGCGCTGCTGGGCAATCCGCAGCCTCTCATATCCTAGCACCCGGCTCAGGAACTGGGCCCGCTCCGGGGCCGACATCTGGGCCATGATGGCCAGCTCTTTCTGGCCCGTGAAATAGGTGTTGAAGAACTCCTGTCGCGTCATCCCGATCAGCCGGTTGAGCCGTTCGGTGACCGCCACGACACTGTTGGCGATGGGGGCCGGTTCGGAATCCTGGAAGAGCTGGGCCTGCGAGAGCCCCCGGAGCACCCGGTAGCGGTGGGACCCGAGGTCGAAATCCAGCTCGACTTCCACCCGGGAACGGGGCGGGGCGCCCCGGCGGCGAATGGTCTCCTTGGTTCCGCGCGCGGCATCGGAGCCGTAGATCGCCCAGGCGATCGCTTCCAGCAGAGTGGTCTTCCCCGCCCCGTTGGGTCCGATGATGCCGGTGAGACCGCGCTCGAACTCGATCACGGTCTCGGCGTGCTGCCGGAAATTGACGAGCCGGAGCCGCCGGATTTCCATCAGGTCTCCTCGATCGCGCTTCCGTCGGGCTCGGCGAGCACTTCGAGACCCAGGGCCACGAACTGCTCGCGGGAGAGCCGCTCCGGCAACGGTCGGCGGCGCAGGAACCCGGCGACCAGCTCGGGAAGCGTCTGACGGCGCCCCGGCGCGCCCGCGCCGGCGGTCGAGGGGGCATCGGGCCGCCGGAAATCGAACTGGATGTGCAGGGCCTCCGCCTTGGCGCTCCGGATCGCGGCGTGATCGAGCTCACGCACCACTTCCCGCGGGATATTCTCGACCACCACCCTCACGATCGCGTCACGGAGACCTCCCGGCACGTTACGAAGCCGCTCTCCGATCAGGCGGTCCAGCTCGGCCGGGGCGAGGCCGGAAGCGTTGAGGAGAGGGGCATCGTGAATGGACCGCGCGGCGGAGACGGGACGACGGGTGACGGTCCCCGGGTCGAGGTCGGCGAGCAGCCAGCCCTTGCCGGGGACCTTGCGCAACGACTCGGTGACCTGCTCGCCCCAGATGTTGGGACCGACGTATTCCAGGGAGCCGGCGTACCAGCACCGCGAGAAGACCTGGTCCTGGACGTGATAATGACCGAGCGCGATGTAGCTCCAGGGCTCCCGCGACAGCGCTTCCGGGTCCAGCAGTACGCCGCCGTACTCCATGGCGTACCGGTCCACCGGGAGCAGGCCGGCAATCTCCCCGTGCACCAGAAGCACCTGAAACGGCTCGCTTCCGTCGGGCCGGAGGACGACATTGCCGGCTTCCAGGGCGGCGTGGGGGACCGCAAGGACCGAAAGCCCGAGCTTCGCGAACGGAAACCGGCGGGCTTCGTCGGTCGCGACGTGGATCCCCAGCTCCTCGTAGAGGCGGAGGATCGAGCCGACGTCGCTGCTCCTCGGGGTGTCGTGGTTCCCGGCAATGGCCACGATGGGAGCGTCGGGGATGCCGGCCCGGAGCCTCTGCAGCTCGCGGTATGCGAAGACGATCGAACGGTTCGAGGGTCGCACGCTGTGAAACAGGTCCCCCGCGATTACGACCGCATCCGGCCGCTCGGCCAGCACTCCGTCCACCGCGGCGCGGAAGGCGAGGGCCACGTCGGCTTCGCGCTGGTTCACCCCCTCCGGGGTCTGTCGGTAGTACTGCCGGAATCCGAGGTGCAGGTCAGCGAGGTGGGCGAGTTTCACAATCGGGAAGGTAGCAGGTCAGTAAGGGTCCCGGCTGGTGCGAATCGGTTGTACCGCGGCCTGCTGGCGGACGGTTTCCGGCGGCACCTCGCGTCCCAGACACCGCTGGAAGAACGGCAACGGCTGATCGGGCCGGGCCCGGATCGTGGCGTGGAGCGCGCGGCGCACGTCATCCTCTCGCCGGCCCGCGATGATCTCCAGGATCCGGCCGGCCGCCAGCGCCGGATCCAGAGCCCGAAGCCGGCGGGCGACCGCTTCACCGAAGGCGACCTCGGGCCGCGGCGGAAAGCGCTCCACCCCCTCCCGGCCCGAGAGAACCGCCGGGCGCGGGAACCGGACAAACACCGGCTGGGTAAAGTGCGGGTGGCGAATCAGCAGCTCTCCCTTCGGCAACGCGGCGAGCCGGGCCCGGGTGGCCGGGCTCATGGTGCTGTAGCCCGGAAGCGAAAGCTCCTCCCCGTCCATGCGCCCGAGGATCATGGTACCCGAGTTCCCGACCACCCGCCGCTGCACCTGGGAGCGGAACTGCTGGGCCGAGAAGAGCACCAGGCCGAGGTACCGCCCCCGCTCCGAAATGTCGAGGAGCATCTTGCGCACATAGGTCTCGGGACCGTCCCCGGGAGCGTACTTGTTCAGCTCGTCCACGAAGACCACAATGTGGTCGACGCCGAGGTCCCGGCGCTCGAGGTGCTCCCGCAGCCGGGACACTATCCGGGCGAAGACCAGGTCCTGGGCCAGGGGATCGAGACCGGCCACGTCCACCACATAGAGCCCGCGGTCCTCGAAGCTCCCCCAGGGGAGATCGTTGACTTCGCCGTCGTCGGTCACCAACCCCTTGGCGCGGGTGCTGATGTTCCCGAGCCGGTTGCGGATCTTCCGGATGGTGGCGATGTGGTGGGTCCGCCAGACTTCCCCGCCCCGGCCGGCTTCCTCCAGGACGTGGAAGATCGCCCGGAAGAACTCGTCGAGGTCGGCAAAGCTCCGGACCCGGAAGCGCCGGGGCAGGGTGGGGTCCTCGAAGTCCTTCCCCACAACCCGCTCGGCGAGAAAATCAATGAAAGCGTCGGCCTTGGCGTCCACGTCGTCGCGGTTGAGGACCACCTCGGCATAGTCCAGGACCTCGCGAAGCCCCCAGAGCAGGGGCTCGGTGTTGGCGGCCAGCGCCTCGTTGGTGCGCAGGGTGTTCAGGTTGACACCGTCCGGCTTGTAGGGAGCGTAGTACCGGACCTTGTCGAAGGGCTTCGGATCGAGGTCGAGCCGGGCGTAGAGCCGCCGGTCCTCGTCCCCAAGCTCGCCCGGCCGGTCGAGAAAACAGAGATCCGGGCCTTTCACGTTGAAGCAGAGGGCGGCGATGCTCCCCTTGTGGACCGGGAACTTCTGGAACAGGCTGGCGAGGAGGAACTCGACCGCGCTCGTCTTGGTCGCCAATCCGGAGACCCCGGTGATGTTGAGGTGGGCAGCCTCGGGCCCGAGCAGGAAATCGGCATCCAGATACACCGGGGCCTCGAGCCCGCCGGTGGCATAGACTCCGACCGGCACCCCGGTCGGCCGTTCTCCCGAAACGTAGGCATCCATCCGGAGCGCGATCGCCACATCCGCGTCCTCGGCCATCCGAACCGGGCCGAGCGGGACTGGCTGGACCGGCTCTTCGGGCATCTGTCGGAGCACGGCGGCGGAGTAAAGCCGGATTTCGGTGCGCCGGGTAGGCTCCTCCGGTCCGGCCGGATCGCCGTCGGCCGCGATCACCGCGTGAATCGGGGAGCCCAGATCGGAGTACGCGAATCCGTCGGTGACCACTCCGAACACGATGCGCCCATCGGCGTCCACCCGGACGATGGCGCCGATTCCGATCGGCGATTCGCGCGAGGTCCAGAAATGGAACTGGTGAGGCGTGCTGGGCCTCTGCTCGGTAGCGACGACCTGGCCTACGGGCTGCTTCACTTCACCGGGCATCATTTTTCGTCCACCCTTTGGCCGTTTCGGCTGCCTCCCCCGGACCGCAGGTATTCCTCGACCCCATGGATGCCATAGAGTAGCCGGTCCCATCTCGGATCGGCGCTGAGGGGCGACCGCTCGGCCAGAAGCCAGCGGGAAATCGAATCGGCCATCCGGAGGGTCTCCTCGGTCGGAGCAGCTTCGACCCGGATCAGCCCGAAGAAGAGGTCCTTGCCGGTCCAGTCCCACAGGCGCAGCCCCCAGGCGTACACCGGAGCCTGCCGCCGGGAGGAGGGCCGGAACACGCTGGAGCGGTGTCCGGCCGGGAGGTGGAGATACGTCACCATCTCGGTCCCGCCGAAGGGCAGCGAGGCGTGGCTCTTGGCGATTCCGAGCATCCGGGGATCGGCAGCCCAAGCGGGGCTTTCGGCCAGAGACCCATCCACGACCAGCCAATGGCCGGCGGTTCGACGATAGGCATCCCCGGCGAGCAGCTCCAGCTCGCCCCGGGCCCGATCCACCGCGGCGCGGGCCAACTCGAGATCGCGGAGCGGATGGGGCGGCTCGTCGGCGGCCAGTGCGACGGTCTGAACGCCGGGCAGAGCGTCGGCGGCGAGCGCCAGCGCTTCGGGCCGGCCGATCAAGAGCTGCCGCCGTCGAGAGTGGACGGTTCGGGCCTGCCGGCCGACTCGCTCCCGCACCGCCGCGGCGACTTCCGCCGCCACCAGCGGCATCGGGCCGGCATAGGCAACGACTTCATGACGCTGGGTCCCATCTAGAAACGCCACCGGGCCGGGCCAGCTCGACGGAGGGCCGACGGCTTGGGCCCGGAGCGGCGGCGGCTCGATCAGCTCGGCCGGGACGATGCGAGCTTCGTCGGCGCGGCCGTGACTCGCCGGCGGATCCGCGGTAGCCGGGACCACTCCGGGGACGGTCGCGAGCCTGCGGCGGAGCTCGGAGAACGCCGCCGCCCCGAAGGTCTCCCGCCCGGACTCAGTCGCCGAAGCTCTGGACAAAGCGCAGGATCCGGTCGAGCGCGGCGTCGAGCTCGCGGTCGGACACGGCGTAGCTGAGACGGACCCACCTGTCATCCCCGAACGCGGCGCCGGGTACCAGGGCCACTGCCTCGCGCCGGAGCAGTTCCTCGCAGAACCCCGAGCCGGTTTGGCCCGGGGCGGGACCGATCCCATCCACCCTGAAGAAGAAGTAGAAGGCGCCGTGCGGCTCGACGAACTCGATTCCTGGCACCTCGTCCCGGAAGCGGCTCACCACCCGGTCGCGCCGCCGGCCGAACGCCTCCACCATCCGCTGCACCTGGCGCTCGACCTCGGGGTCGCTGAAGGCGGTCACCGCCGCCCACTGGGCCGGGTGATTGGCCCCGCTCGTCACGTGGGACTGGAGATTGGCCATGGCCTTGACCAGGTGGGCCGGGGCGATCGCCGCCCCGACCCGCCACCCGGTCATCGCGTAGGCCTTGCTGGCTCCGGTGATGATCACCGTTCGCTCCAGGGAGTCCCCGGGCAGATCGAGGAATGACGGGGCCGATCCGGCCCCGAAGAAGATCCGGCGGTAGATCTCGTCGGCGATTATCCAGGCGTCGTGCTTCCGGGCCCAGCCGGCGATCGCCTTGAGCTCGCTCAGCGTATAGACTGCCCCGGTCGGATTGCACGGGGAGCACAGAATTAACCCGCGGACCAGCTTGTCGGTGCGCCGCTCGAGGTCCTCGGCGCTCACCTTGAGGCTCCAGTCGGTGGCGCCCGGCACCATCACCGGCTCGGCCCGGGAGAGATGCACGATCTGAGGGTAGGAAACCCAACTCGGCGCCGGAATCAGCACCCGGTCCTTCGGGCCGAAGAGGCTGAAGCAGGCATTGAAGAGCGCCTGCTTGGATCCGGTGCTGACGATGACGGAGTCCGGCGAGATCTCCCGGCTCCCTCCCGACTGGCGGGAGAGATTCTCGGCGATCGCCCGGCGCAGCTCGAGGAGGCCCGGGTTCGGCGGATACCGGGTGTAGCCCCTCTGGATCGCGAGGATTCCGGCCTGAGCCGCCGGGGCCGGAGTATCGAAATCGGGTTCCCCTACGGCCAGGTCGAGGACGTCCTCTCCGGCGGCCTGTCGGCGCTTCGCTTCCGCGCTGGTGGCGATGGTTTCCGAGGCGCGGAGGTGGGCGAGGTTGGGTGACAGCGGGTCCGGCAAGCGAATCACGCGCGTCATGGCGAGAAGAATAACTCCCCGGCTACGTTTCGGACCGGAATATCGTCTGCTGTTTGACATCCGAGGCGCCCGTGACCGACCCGAACGCCCAGGCCACCGTGGCCCGGGGCCACAACCTCGTCGTTTTCGCGCCGCCCTCTCCGGCGGCCACCGGCTTCGTGCTTGCCGGCATGATCGAACGGCTGGAATCCGGGAGTCACGCCGCCCCCGGCCTCGCCCTCGCCCCGTCGGAAGCGATTCCGGAGTGGACCCGGATTGCGCACCGGCTCGGGGAGGGTCACCGGATCCGGATCGCGGGGGCCCGGACTCCGGCCCGGCTCACCCGGCTGCTCCGGCACGGCGCTGGGGCGCTCCTGTTCGCGTCTCCTCCGAGCGCTTTGGAGGCGACCCGCCGGGCCGCCCTCCGACCCGAGACCATCCCGGCAATCCTGATCGTCTGGCCCGAATTCTGGGGGGACGACGGGAACGACGTCGTCGCCGCGCTGCTCCAGGATCTCCCAAAGGAGTCCCAGCGGGTCATCGTCACGACCAGCCCGGAAGATTCCCGCCAGTTGATCGAACGATTCGGATGGCGGGCCCCGATCTCCGATCACCTCGGCGCAACTTCTCACGGGCCCCCACCGCCGGCGCGCAGCGTGCCGGCGGCCTGGGAGCGGCGGATCCCGACGATCACCGATCTGGTCGAGGAGTTGGATCCGGCATCCCTGGCCGTCTGGACCGCCGTCCCGGAGGACCACGCCGAGATCCGGCAGGGGCTGGAAGCCGCGGGCATCGAGGCCGAGGTGACGAGCGCGTCTCCGCCGCCGGCATCCCTGGTGGTGGCTTACGACCTTCCGGCCCCAGCCGAGCTCCGGGAGCTATCGAAGGCGGGCGAGGTTCTGCTGATGGTCCCGCCGGGAACCGAGAGCTATGCCGCCCGCATCGCTCCCGGCCGGCGGCCCCTGAATCTCCGCAAGGTGCTCGACCGGGCCCGGGCGGAAGACGACCGGGCCCGCCGCCAGATCGCCGACGTACTGGACCGCGGCTCGAGCCGGGCCAGCATTCTGGCCCTGGCTCCGCTCCTCGAGCGTTTCGACGCCACCGCGGTGGCGGCAGCGGCCTTCGAGCTCTGGCAGCAGGCGGAGCGGGCGCCCGGCCCGACCCGGCCCGCGCCGGGTCCGGCGGCATCGGCCCGGCTCTGGGTCGGGGTCGGGCGGCGCGACGGAGCGACCCCCCACGACCTGGTGGCAACCCTCACCCGCGAGTGCGGGGTCTCGAAGGAGGCCATCGGTCGGATCGAGATCCGGGAGTCCTTCGCACTGATCGAGATCACCGACGGCGGCGAAACCGACCTCGAGACGGTCGCGGAACGGCTGACCGGGAAGACGATTCGGAAGCGGCGGCTGGTGGCGAAGCTCGATCGCAAGCGGTAGGGCCTTCTACTTCCTCCGATTCAGCATTTCGCGGAGGGGCTTTCCAGGCCGGAACACGAGCCCCGTGGACGCCTCGATCGCGATCCGGCGCCCGGTCCTCGGGTCGCGGCCGTTCCGGGCGGCCCGGGCCCGAGTTTCGAAGTGTCCGAATCCGCTGATCAACACCCGCCCGCCCTTGCGAAGCTCGGCGCAGAGGATGCCGCTCTTCCCGAAGAGGGTGTTCACGACGGCGAGGGCCTTGCGGTGGGGGAGGGCGAGACGCTTTCCGACTTCGGCTACCAGCTCCTGCTTGGTCATCCTGCCTCCCGCCGGGGCGGCAAAGGAATCGGGTCGAGGCGCGGAATATGGGGCGGCGGTATCAATCCGCAAGAGCGCGCCCGACTCGCTTGACCTCGCCCCGCCGGGCCGCTATCGTCGGGGTTCCATGGAGTCCTCCTGATGTACAACCTGTCCCGGCCGGGCACGATCGAAGTCATCACCGGCGTCATGTTCAGCGGCAAGAGCGAGGAGCTCCTGCGCCGGGTCCGGCGGGCCCTGATCGCCCGCCGAAAAGTCCAGGTCTTCAAATCCCATCTCGACGAGCGCTACGGCGGCCTCTACCGGGTTTCGAGCCACAGCGGGATCGAATTCGAGGCGACCCCGGTGGACGGCGCCGCCGAAATCATGAGGCAGGTGCGGGCCGACACCGAGCTGGTGGCGATTGACGAAGCCCAGTTTCTCGATCGGGACATCGTGGAGCTCGTCACCATGCTGGCCGGCCGGGGGATCCGGGTCATCGTGGCCGGGACCGACACCGATTTCCGCGGCGAGCCCTTCGGGATGATGGGCGACCTCATGGCGATCGCGGAGGAGGTCGAGAAGCTTTCCGCCATTTGCGTGGTCTGCGGCGACCTGGCGTGCCGGAACCAGCGGCTGGTTGATGGCAAGCCCGCGCGTTACGACGCACCCACGATCCTGGTGGGGGGCAGCGATGCCTACGAGGCCCGGTGCCGGCGGTGCCACCGGGTCCCCAGAGAGAACGAGGACCAGACCGCGCTGTTATGACCGGCGCCACGGTGGAGCGGAGCACCCACCTCTTCCACGCCGCCCTGACCGGTAACATCGCCGCCGGCAAGTCGGCCGTGGCCCGCCTGTTCGAGGAGTGGGGCGCAACCGTCATTGACGCCGACGCGATCGTTCGCCGGCTGCAAAAGCCCGGGACCCCGGTCTTCGCGGCAATCGTCGAGCAGTTCGGTCCCGGGATCGTCGGGCCGGATGGCGGGCTCAACCGGGGCGCGCTGCGGGCCCGGATCCTCGCCAGCCCGGAAGACCGGGCCCGGCTCGAGGCGATCGTTCATCCGGCGGTGCTGGCGGAGCGGGAGCGGCTCCTGACCGCGTGCCGAGGCTCCGGCCCAGGCATAATCATCAGCGACATTCCGCTCCTGTTCGAGGTGATGGACCCGGCCGGCTTCGACGCGGTCGTGCTGGTTGACGCGCCGGAGCCGCTGCGGGTGGAGCGGCTGATCCGGGAGCGGGAGATCGGGGCGGAGGAGGCCCACGGACTGCTCCGACTCCAGCTCCCCGCCGAAACCAAGCGGCTCGAATCCGATTTCGTCATTGACAACGACCAGTCGCGCGAGGCCCTGCGCGACCGCGCCTGGCTGGTGTGGCGCAAGCTCGTTTCCCAGGCGCGCTCCCGCGCTTGACCCTGCCTGGGGGCCGGAGTATCCTCAACCCGGCCTTTCCCCCGAGGACAACGGTGGCGCTGGTGCCGGAGGAACTCCGCTATACGGCGGACCACGAGTACATCAAGGACTCGGGCGAGCCCGGCGTGGTGATCGTGGGTATCACCGACTTCGCGCAGGGCGAGCTCGGCGACGTGGTTTTCGTCAACTTGCCCAAGCCCGGTCAGCGACTCGAAGCCCATCAGTCGTTCGGCACGATCGAGGCGGTCAAGGCGGTGTCGGACCTTTTCTCCCCGGTGGCCGGAGTGGTCGCGGCCGTCAACGGCGCCCTCGAGAAAGACCCGGCCCTGGTCAACCGATCTCCCTACGGCGACGGCTGGATGATCCGGCTCAAGATCGCCGACCCCGCGGACCTCGACGGCCTGCTCACCCCGGCGGCCTATCGGTCCCAAATCGGCTCCTGAACCCCCGCCCGACATGAGAGCTTCCGCCCCAACCGGCCGCTTCGGGCCGTTCGTATCGCGTCATCTCGGCCCCCGGCCGGGAGACGCCGCTGCGATGCTCGAGGTGCTGGGGTATCCCAACCTCGACGCGCTGATCGACGCGGTGGTGCCTTCGACGATCCGGCTGGGCCGTCCGCTCGAGCTCCCCGCCGCTCGCACCGAAGAGGAGGCCCTCGCCGAGCTCCGGGACCTGGCCAATCGGAACCAGGAGTTCCGTTCCTACCTGGGACTCGGGTACCACAACTGCCACGTCCCGGGGGTGATCCAGCGCAACGTTCTCGAGAATCCCGGCTGGTACTCCGCCTACACGCCCTATCAGCCCGAGATCGCCCAAGGGCGACTCGAGGCCTTGCTCACCTATCAGACCGCCGTCTCCGACCTGACCGGCCTCCCGGTCGCGAGCGCCTCCCTGCTCGACGAGGCCACCGCCGCCGCGGAGGCGATGGCCCTGACCCTGGGCGCGGCCCCTCATCACGACGACCCGGTGTACCTGGTCGACGAGTGGTGCCATCCCCAGACCATCGCCGTGGTCCGAACCCGGGCCGCGGCGCGGGGAGTGCGGATCGAGGTCGGCCCGGCATCCTCGTTCCGGTTCGGGCCCGGCACCGTCGGCTGCCTGGTCCAGTATCCTAACACGCTGGGAGCGCTCCCCGACTACCGAGCGCTGGTGGAGCGGGCCCACGCCGCCCCGGCCCTGGTCACGGTCGCGACCGACCTGCTGGCGCTCACGCTGGCCGCGCCGCCGGGAGAGTGGGGCGCCGACGTCGCGGTGGGCAACTCCCAGCGCTTCGGGGTCCCGCTCGGGTACGGCGGGCCCCACGCGGCCTTTCTGGCCACCCGGGAGGAGTACAAACGGCTGATGCCGGGCCGGATCATCGGGGTTTCGCGCGACCGCCAGGGCCGGCCCGCGCTCCGGATGGCCCTCCAAACCCGGGAACAGCACATCCGGCGGGAAAAAGCGACCAGCAACGTCTGCACCGCCCAGGTGCTGCTCGCGGTAATGGCCGGCATGTACGCCGTCTATCACGGGCCGGAAGGGATTCGGGAAATCGCGGCCCGGGTCCACCGGCACGCCCGGCGGCTCGCCGAGGCGCTCGACCGGGCCGGATTCCCGCTGGCGAGCGCGGCCTTCTTCGATACTGTCACCGTGGACGCCGAGGCCGCGACCGCGCTCCGGATTCACGCCGCCGCCCTGGCGCGCCGGATCAACCTCCGGGCCGTCTCGCCGACCCGCATCGGCGTGGCCCTGGACGAAACGGTCACCGACCGGGACGTGGATGACCTGATCGAGGTCTTCGGGGCCGCGGGCCGGGGACCGGCGCGAGAGACCGGCGGAGTGGTCGGGATTCCGCCCGAGCTCCGGCGGACCTCGCCCTTCCTGACCCATCCCGTCTTCCAGCGGCACCGCTCGGAGACCGAAATGCTGCGGTACCTCCGCCGGCTGGAAGGACGGGACCTCGCGCTCAATACCGCGATGATCCCGCTCGGCTCCTGCACCATGAAGCTCAACGCCACGACCGAGATGGTACCGGTCACCTGGCCCGGCTTCGCCGGCCTCCATCCCTTCGCCCCATCCGACCAGGCCGATGGGTATCGAAGGCTCTTCGACGACCTGGAACGGTGGCTGGCTGAGGTCACCGGATTCGCCGGGGTGTCGCTCCAGCCCAATGCCGGCTCTCAAGGCGAATTCGCGGGCCTCCTGGTGATCCGGGCATACCAACGGGCGCGGGGCGAATCGCACCGCAATATCTGCCTCATCCCCCAGTCGGCCCACGGCACCAACCCGGCCAGCGCGGTCATGGCGGGCCTCAAGGTCGTGGTGATCAAGACCGCCCCCCGCGGCAACATCGACCTGGCGGACCTGACCGCCCAGGCCGAAGCGCACCGGCGCGACCTCGCCGCCCTGATGGTGACCTACCCCTCCACTCACGGGGTCTTCGAGGACGGCATCAAGGAGGTCTGCGCCGCGGTGCACCGGCACGGCGGGCAGGTGTACATGGATGGAGCCAACTTGAACGCGCAGGTCGGCCTTACCCGTCCGGGGGATATCGGCGCCGACGTGTGCCACCTCAATCTCCACAAGACGTTCTGCATACCCCACGGCGGGGGTGGGCCCGGAATGGGCCCGATCGCGGTTGCGGCTCACCTCGCTCCCTACCTGCCTGGTCACCCGCTCGTTGCGGGAGGGGGAGCGGCGACTGCGTCAGGGGCGGTCTCGGCGGCGCCGTGGGGGAGTCCCGCGATCCTGCCGATTTCCTGGGCCTACATCGCCATGATGGGGCCCGACGGCCTGACCGAAGCGACCCGCTACGCGATCCTGAACGCCAACTACATCGCCCGGCGCCTGGACGGCCACTACCGCACCCTCTACTCCGGCCACGACGGCCTGATCGCGCACGAGTGCATCCTCGACTGCCGCCCCTTCAAGGCCTCGGCCGGAGTCGAGGTGGAGGACGTGGCCAAGCGGCTGATTGACTACGGCTTCCACCCACCCACCGTATCGTTCCCGGTGGCGGGCACCCTCATGGTGGAGCCGACGGAAAGCGAATCGAAGGAAGAGCTGGACCGGTTCTGCGAGGCGATGATCGCGATCCGGGAGGAGATCCGGGAGATCGAGATAGGGATCGCTTCCCGGGAGGACAACCTGCTCCGGCAGGCGCCCCACACCCTGGCCCAGGTCGCCGCCGACCAGTGGGACCGGCCCTATTCGAGAGAGCGGGCCGGGTTCCCCACTGCGGCCACCCGGGCCCATAAAGTCTGGCCGACCGTGAGCCGGATCGACCAGGCGTACGGCGACCGGAATCTGGTGTGTGTGTGCCCGCCAGTGGAAGACTACGCCGGGGGGGATGGCTGAGATCCAGAGGGGAAGAGGGGCAGTGAGCAAGGCGGCGGTGCGGCAGAGTGGCGGTAAGTCCCGGCCAGGGGCGCCGCTCACGTGGAAGATCCTGGTGGATCCTCCTCGCCCCGGCTGGCACAACATGGCGGTGGATTGCGCCCTGCTCGATCTGGCCGACCGGGAGGGGGTCGCGTCCCTCCGACTCTATCAGTGGAGCCCGTTCTGCCTCTCGTTCGGCCGCCATGAGCCAGCCCGCCATCGTTACGACCGGGATCGAATCGAGGCCCTGGGCCTGGACTGCGTCCGCCGCCCGACCGGTGGTCGAGCGGTGTGGCATGCCCGCGAGCTGACCTACTCGGTGGCGGCGC
>Ga0209108_10001210_pt1 | contig 14909 bp, 14 predicted proteins | sample Rifsed10ft1_FD_184003 | JGI IMG/M metagenome (GOLD analysis project Ga0209108, IMG submission 184003) | Soil microbial communities from Rifle, Colorado, USA - sediment 10ft 1 (version 2) | ecosystem: Environmental > Terrestrial > Deep subsurface > Rock core/Sediment | place: Rifle, Colorado...
AGTCCGGATCGGCGCCCGTCGCCGACTCAAAGGAAACGTAGAAGACCTGCGCCAGCGTCCGCTCCGCATCCTCGTTGTCGAGCATGGCCTTCGTCCCGGTCAGAATCGCGCTCAGAATCCGGTCTTTCGGGCCGAAGGCTGCCAGCTCTCCGGCGAGCAGCTCGAAGTAGGCCGGGATGAATCTCCCGTCGTCGTTTTCGAGCAGGGTATCGTCGAGGTCGACCAGCAGAGCTTGGATCATGGGGAAGGGTGCGGCCCGACTTCGGGTCGGAACGCCTCGTGACAGCGGCCGCAGCCGATCTCCGGCTCGGCGACGTCGGTCAGACTCAAGAGGCACTCGGCCCGCACATCGACGCGCCGTCCAAGGCCGAGCAGGCCGGGGGAGACACTGGCTTGCAGCACCAGGTTCGGGCAGGCGTTGGCCAGGATCAGGCGCGGCACGCGACAACCGCGGCACAGGTCCGGCCGCCAGGCAGGGCTGCGAGGGTTCTGCGCGATCAGGCGGCATTCCTGCCGTTGCCGGCCGCGTTGGAAGTCTTCGAAGTAGTGCGGGCACTCGGTGCCGGCGGGCGTTCGCACAGCGGCCCCGATCAGACTCGCGTCAGATACTGCCCGGTGCGGGTGTCGACCCGGATCTGGTCCCCTGTCTGGACGAACAGCGGCACCTGCACCCGCAGACCGGTCTCGGTGGTGATCGTTTTGGTGGCGCCGGTGGCCGTATCGCCTTTGACCCCGACATCCGCCTGGGTCACTTTCAGATCGACGGCCGTCGGCAGTTCGATGTCGATCGGCTCGTCCTGGTAGAACGTCAGCTTGGCCTCCAGCCCTTCGGTCAGGAAGTCGGCCACTTCTTCCAGCGTCGAGCGGTTCAGCGTCGGCTGGTCATAGGTCTCGCTGTCCATGAAATGGAAGAAATCGCCGTCGCGGTAGAGGAAGGTCACCAGGTGATGGTCGAGGCGGACGTCGCGCACGCGGTCGCCGGAAGTGAAGGTCTTGTCCAGCACGCCGCCGCTGCGCAGGTCTCGCACCTTGGTGCGGATGGTGGCGTTGCCGCGTCCCGGTTTGTTGTGCGAGTACTCCAGGACCTTGTACAGGTTCCCGTCGAGCTCGAAGGTCACGCCCTTGCGCAAGTCGTTGACGTCGATCACCGCGGTTTCATCCTGACGGAGAGATGCGGCGGATTATAACGCCCTCTCGAAAACTGGCCCTGGCGGGGTGATCACAGCGGAAATGGGACGCCTTGCCTCGGCCAGATGCGTGTCGCGTATCGAACGATGCCGTCGCCTGGTCGGCTTCGGCCTCACCCCGATCGGGCCGTGAGGCACGGCTCCCGACTCCTCGCGAAGCCGCCCTGTGGACCTCTCCGCCGCCAAGGTGCGCCGTCACGACGTGCTTTGGCGGAGAGGGGTGGAGAATCTCAAGGAGACGGGGGGCCGAAGGCCCCCCGTCTCCTTGAAAAACCACTCCCCTCCCCCGGCTTGGCCCTCCGTGTGACGAGGTTGGAGTGGGCGCACTCAAGGCGCTCTTCTAGACCCCCAGCCAGCGCGCGATTTCACGCGGCGCCTCGCGTAGCGGGCCCTGCCGCTGGGTGCAAGTGGGCAGCGACTTGAGGAAGAACGGACCGTAGCGCTTCGTCAGAATCCGGCGGTCGAGGATCACCACGGCGCCGCGGTCGCTCCGGGTGCGGATCAGGCGGCCGAAACCCTGCCGGAAGCGCAGGATCGCCTCCGGCAGCGAGTACTGGTCGAACGGCGACTCGTACGTTTCCGCCCGGGCCGAGACGATGGGGTCGGTGGGGACATCGAACGGCAGGCGGACCATGACGACCACCGACAGGGCCTCGCCGGGAACGTCGACGCCCTCCCAGAACGAACGGGTCCCCAGCAGGACTGCCTGCGGGTCGGTCCGAAACGATTCGAGCAGCGCGTGGCGCGAGACGCCCTCGTCCTGCTCGTAGAGGGTGATGCCGACCTGTGCCAGCGGATCGCTCACGGCGCGGGCGGTGCGGCGCAGCTGATCATTGGAGGTGAAGAGCACCAGCATCCGTCCGTGAGTGGCGCGGGCCAGGCCGACCAGACCGCGCTCGACGCCTTGCTGGTAGGCCACCCGGTCGCCCGGCTCGGGGATGTCGTTGACCAGGTAGAGCAGCGTCGACGTCTCGTAGTCGAACGGCGAGCCCAAGGCCAGCTCATCGGCGCTTTGGGCGTGCAGCCGGGTCTTCAAGTAGTCGAACTCGCCGGCGGTCGTCAGGGTGGCCGAGGTCAGGATGATCGAGTCCTTCTCGTTCCACAGGTGGCGCTCGACGAGCGGGCCGATGGCCAGAGGGGCGGCATGCACCGAAACCCGCCGCCGGTCGGAATGCAGATCGGCCCAGTAGATCGTCGCGGCATCGGGCTTGAAGATGAAGCGTTCGAAGAGATCGGTCGTCTCGCGCAGGGCGCGCAGCGACGTCCGCAGGGCGCCGGCGACATCCGTGGCCGACGTCGACCCGCCGTCACCGAACCCGGACAGAGTGTCGGCCAACTCGGCCAGGCCGTCGGCGATGCCCGTCAGCAGCGGGCGCGTCTCGTCCCAGGCGACCTCGACCGCCGACCAGGCCGGCAGCGAGCGCAGCGCCGGCACGATGCGAATCTGCTGGTTGTAGTTTCCATTCGATTCCTGGCTGTGCAGTCCGGCCAGGAACTCCGCCAGGTTGACGAAGACGGCGCTCCAGGCCTGCAGCGACTCGCGGCACTGGTCCTCCAAGGCCTGCGTCGCTTTGGCCAGACGACGCGCCTCGGCGGCGCCCAGCGAACGGCGTGCGAGGGCGGCGGCCTCCGGCAGGAGCGAGTTGGAAGCCCCCACCAGATCGCGCAGCGTCCGGGCCAGGTCGCCCTCGTTGACACGCACCGTCATCCCGGAGGTGGTGGCCGACTCCAGATGGTGCCCCTCGTCGATGATCAAGTGCCGGAAGTCGGGCAGGACGCGATTGCCGGACTGGATGTCGGCCATCAGCAGCGCGTGATTGACGATCAGGACGTGCGAGGCCTCGGCCTGGGTACGGGCGGCGTAGAACGCGCAGGCCCCTCCCGTGCGCTCCAGGCAGGCATCCAGGCTGCACTCTTCGCTCTCGGCCGAGATCCGGCTCCAGGCCATCATCTCCCCCGGGCCCCCCAGGCTGAGGTCGATGCGTTCGCCCGTGCCGCCGCGGGCGAGCCACACCAACACTTTGGCCAGCACGCGCATCTCCTCCGCCGTCCGCGGCCGCAGCCGGCGCAGAGCCTCGAAGCGCGCCGGGCACAGGTACTGGCTGCGGCCCTTGAGAACCGCCGCTCGCAGCTCGACACCCAGCAGCTGTTGGAGCAGAGGGATGTCCTTGCGGATGAGCTGGTCTTGCAGGTTGATGGTGTTGGTCGAGACCACCACCCGGCGGCCGTTGCGCGCCGCCCACAAGAAGGCCGGGATCAGATAGGCCATCGACTTGCCGGTGCCGGTGCCGGCTTCGACCAACAGGTGTTTGCCGGACGACAGCGCTTCGGCCACCGCCCGCGTCATGCGGATCTGTTGGGAGCGATGCTCGTAGCCTGCCTGGAGGCGGGCCAGGCCGCCGCCGGGTTCGAGGAAATCGGCCGCCTCATCGGGCGCCACGGCGGCGGGGATGTCGCGCGGTTCGAGCGCGGCCGGCGCGGCACGCGGTTTCTTCGGTCTGGCCGACGGCACCGGCGGCGTCGGCGCCTGCTCGGGCAGGGCGGCCAATTCGGCCGCCATCTCGAAGGCCGGGCCGGCCCCCCAATCGAGGTTCGACCCGATTTCGACGATCTCGCCCAGCACCTGCGGCGGCAGGTCGGCGGCGCGTTCGAGCAGACGGACGAAGACCTGCTGGGTCGTCCGCGCGTCTTCCAGCCCGCGATGGACGCCACGCGGCACCACGCCCAGCGATTGGGCCAGCGTCGCCAGGCGGTAGCGGCCGGTCGGCAGGATGACCGAGGCGAGATCGTAGGTGTCCAGCGCCTGGTTCTGGCGAAAAGGCGTGTGCCGTTCCAGGAATCGAAGGTCGAATCCCAGGTTGTGTCCGAGCAGGGGCAGATCCCCGACGAACTCGATCAGCTCCGGCAAGACGCGCGAGAGCCGCGGCGCCCCGGCCAGCATGGCATCGCTGATTCCGGTGAGTTGGGTGATGTAGGGAGGCAGCGGACGGCCGGGATTGACCAGGGTCGACCATTCGGCTTCGACCCGGGGCCCCCTGAAGCGCACCGCCCCGATCTCGATTACGGCATCCTGCCCCGGATCCAGGCCGGTTGTTTCGAGATCGATAGCGACGATGGACTTCATGGGCGCCCCGGATTATAGCACCCGCCTAGACCAAACGTGCTAATCCGCCCTGTGGGGCAGCCGGTTTTCCTCTGTCGGCGGTGGTAGCATGGCGTGGCTGCCTGTTCCCGATGCGCCAAGAACCCAATCCTGTCGAAGGTGTTGTGTATGGCTGAAAGGGTTCGCCGTGACCGACCGGCCGAAGCGGTGGATCGCGGCGACGAACTCAGCCTGGTCGCACGCGCCGGGTCGGACGCGGACGCCTTCGGGCTGCTCTACGAGCGCCACGTCCGCCGCATCTACAACTACATCTTCTATCGGACCGGGAACCACCACGATGCCGAGGATCTGACGGCGCGGGTCTTCCAGCGGGCGCTGCGGCACGTGGGCAAGTTCGAAGACAAGGGCGTTCCGTTCTCAGCCTGGCTGTACCGGATCGCCCACAATCTGGTGGCCAACTGGCACCGCGACCGGAGTCGCCGGCCGACGGTGCCGCTGGAAGACAACTTGCTGCCCAGCGGGGGCGGCCCTCATCCGGAAGCCGTGGCCGTGGCTTCGGAGGAGCAGCGGTTATTGATCGAGGCCGTGCGGCGACTTCCGGGGGATCGGCAGCAGCTGCTGATCCTCAAGTTCGTCGAGCGGCTGTCGAATGCCGAGATCGGCGTGATCATGGGCCGGACGGAAGGCGCCATCAAGAGTCTCTACCATCGCACGCTGAACACGCTGCGAGACGAATTGGCCGGGGAGGCCGATCGAGCGCTGGGCGGCTGGGAAGAGCGAGATGATTCCGGGTTGGCGGACCCGGAGGAGTAGGCCGGTATGGGCGTCGGATTCGGAACGCGGAAAATGGAGCCATCGGAGCTGGAGGCCTGGTTGAGCCGGGTACTCGTCCCGGTCGACCCCGGCGAGCCATTCGTCACGCGCCTGCGGGGCCGACTGATCGAGCTGCGCGGGGCGCGGCCGACGCGCGGTTGGATCATCATGGTGGCCGTGATCGGCGCCGGACTGGCGCTGGCGATGTGGCTGGGCGTCGCGCTCCGCCTGGCGCTGGCCGGGATGGCATTCATCGGGATTCTCGCCGGCCGCGAACAACGGGCCAAGGCTCGCAAGAAGGCGTGAGATCGAGTGGAGGAAGGTGAGCAACGGCCGGGCGCTTTGCCCGGCCGTTGTGACTCTTCGACCGCGCTCGGAGCGGAGCACAACGCCGCTCCGAACCGTCACCGCGTGATTCTCCGTTCGGTGTCCCCGTCTCGCAGGTTCGTTGAAGAACCTCTCCCTCCCCGGCTGGGCGCCCTCGCATCGACATCCTATCCTGCCGGGGGAGGCCCTCCGCTTCGCGACGGGCTGCGGCGCGAGGGTAGGGGAGGGGGTTCGGGTAACTGTCTCTGTCTTGGAATCCTCTGGGGACACACCTTCGAAACCAACAGCCTGGGGCTGGCCAGAATGGGTTAGTCTGCGGTCCTGCGAAACGTGATGCTAGTACAGTCCCCAGGCGGCGCCGGCGCCTTCCTCCATCAGGCTCGGATCCCACATCTCCATCCCGAGCTCGATCCGCGCCGGTTGACCGGCCGCCTCCTCGACCTTGGCCCGAGTCATCTCGAGCATGGCGGGGCCGTACGGGCAGAACGGGGTCGTCAGGATCATCCGCACCAGGACCTCTCCCTCGTTCTTGCGGACCTCGCGGATCAGCCCGAGTTCGATGACGTTCAGCCCGATCTCGGGATCGACGACCTGACGCAGAGCCTCACGCACATTCTCGCCCGTTTTGGGCTCGAGCGAATCGATCTCCCAGACCGTCCGCGGGGCGCTTTCCGTTTCAGCCATGCACAGTCTCCTCCGACGCCGGCGTGACCGAGAAAGTACAGTGGACATCGCCGTCGAGCAGGCAAGTGACCCGCTCCACCGGCAGGGAGAGGGCCGTAGCAATGAACGACTGGTCGATCAGGCAGACTTCCGGGTGCTGCTGGCCCATGCGGAAGTAGGGGCAACTCAATTCGCGGATCAACAGCGTGTCTCCGTCGTGCTGGATGTCGGCGTCGAACCCCTCCTGGTTGAGGAGTTGAACCAGACGATCCAGCCGTTGCGGCAGCGGAAGGGGATCCAGCTCGGAGGCGTAGCCGTGGGCCATCGTCCGGGCGACGGCGGAAAGCAAGGCGCCGACCTGACCCTCGGGCAGATTCTCTTTGATTTCCGACAGCAGCCGCTGCGTCAGGTGGTAGTAGCGGGAGGGGAACTGGTCGAGGCCGTTGTCGGACAGAGTGTAGACAAGGCGCGGCCGGCCGACGCCGTGACGGACTTCCTCGGCCTGGATCAGGCCCTCCGCCTGCAGGTTCGCCAGGTGATGCCGAACGGAAACGGGCGAAACCCCCGAGGCTTGCGCCAGATCGTTGACCGTGCATCGCCCCTGGCTCCGGAGGGTCCTGAGGATCGTGTCGCGGGTCGCGGTGGCCATTACGGTCAAGAGTATAGCATTCCCGGAGGGTCCATGTCAAGATATTTAAGATATATATGATAGATATCTTGACCATTCAGGGACGGCGTGCTATAATGCCCCCGACCTGCCCCGCAAAATCATCATTCCCTGCATAGATGGGGCTCGGAGGCAGAAGCATGACGGCAGTGCTCGAGGTCCGCGGGCTGTACGCGGGTATCGATGGCAAAGCGATCCTGAAGGGCGTCGATCTGACGGTTCGCCAGGGAGAGGTCCACGCGCTGATGGGGCCCAACGGCACCGGCAAATCGACCTTCGCCAACGTGCTGATGGGGCACCCGGCCTATCAGGTGACCCAGGGCGAGATCCTTTTCGAGGGGGTCAACCTGGTCGACGTGGCGCCGGATGCCCGGGCGCGGCTGGGTCTCTTCCTGGCGTTCCAGTATCCGGTGGCGATCCCCGGACTGTCGGTGGCCAACTTCCTGCGGGCGGCGATCAACGCCAAGCGCCGCGGGCAGGATCCGGACGACAAGGGCATCGCGGTGCCGGAATTCCGCAAGATGCTCAAGGAGAAAATGGACCTGCTGCAGATGCCTCACGAGTTCGCCGGGCGTTATCTCAATGACGGATTCTCCGGGGGCGAGAAGAAGCGCGCCGAGATTCTGCAGCTGGCGACGCTCGAGCCGAAGATCGCCGTACTCGACGAGACCGACTCGGGACTGGACATCGACGCGCTGCGCATCGTGGCCGCCGGGGTCAACGCCCTGGCCGGCGAGTCGTTGGGCGTCTTGTTGATCACCCACTATCAACGCATCCTGAATTACATCAAGCCGGACCGCGTCCACATCATGCTCGGCGGCCGCCTCGTCCAATCGGGCGGCGCCGAACTGGCCGAACACCTGGAAGAGCACGGCTATGACTGGTTGCGCGACAAGGCAGAACCGGTAGCGGAGGTTTAGCGATGGCGACCGAATCCGACGTCAAGGCCGTGGAAGGCCTCGACCGCTACAAGTACGGCTTCTCCGATCCGGATGAGGCCGTCTTCAAGACCCGCCGCGGGCTGGATCGGGAGGTGGTCGAGCAGATCTCGGCCCTCAAAGGCGAACCGGCCTGGATGCTCCAGTCGCGCTTGAAGGCGCTCGAGCACTACCTGACGCGGCCGACCCCCACCTGGGGGCCCGATCTTTCGAAGATCGACTTCGACAACACCATCTATTACGTTCGTCCTTCCGAGTCGGAAGGCAAGACCTGGGATGAGGTGCCGGAGACGATCAAGAAGACCTTCGACAAGCTGGGCATCCCCGAGGCCGAGCAGAAGTTTCTGGCCGGCGTCGGCGCCCAGTACGAGTCGGAAATGGTCTACCACAACATTCAGAAGCACCTGGCCGACCAGGGTGTGATCTTCGTCAGCATCGAGGACGGTCTGAAGCTGCACCCGGATCTCTTCCGGGAGTACTTCGGCACGGTCATCCCCCATTCGGACAACAAGTATGCTGCGCTCAACACCGCCGTCTGGTCCGGCGGATCGTTCATCTACGTCCCGCCGGGGGTCAAGATCGACCTGCCGTTGCAGGCCTACTTCCGCCTCAACATGGCCAACATCGGCCAGTTCGAGCGGACGCTGATCATCGCCGATGAAGGCGCCCAGGTCCACTACGTGGAAGGATGCACGGCGCCGGTCTATACGACCGACTCGTTCCACAGCGGCGTGATCGAGATCGTGGTCAAGAAGGGCGCCCGTGTGCGCTACACGACGATCCAGAATTGGTCGGTGAACGTCTACAACCTGGTGACGCAGCGGGCGATGGTCCACGAGGACGCCACGATGGAGTGGGTCGACGCCAACCTGGGCAGCAAGCTGACGATGAAGTACCCGTCGTGCTATTTGATCGGTTCCCGGGCGCACGGCGAGATCCTGTCGCTGGCCTTCGCCGGCCCCGGCCAGCATCAGGATGCCGGCGGCAAGGTGATCCACGCCGCGCCGCACACTTCGTCCAAGATCACCTCCAAGTCGATCAGCCGGGGCGGGGGGCGCACCTCCTACCGCGGGCTGCTCAAAGTGCACAAGGGCGCCGAAGGGTCGAAGTCGCACGTCGTTTGCGACGCGCTGCTGCTCGACCCGCAGTCGCGCTCGGACACGTATCCCTACATCGAGATCGACGAAGACAACGTCACCATCGGCCACGAAGCCTCGGTCAGCAAGATCGGCGAGGAGCAGCTCTTCTACCTGATGAGCCGCGGCCTGAGCCAGGAAGAGGCGGCGACGATGGTCGTCTCGGGGTTCATCGAGCCGCTGGTCAAGGAACTTCCGATGGAGTACGCCGTCGAGATGAACCGTCTGATCCAGCTCCAGATGGAAGGCTCGGTCGGATAGGGCGGAGTGGCGATGTCGACACGCGAAGTCACCCGCACCGCCACGCGCCGCGCCGTCGGCGCCGCCCGCCAGGCCCAGGGCCCGCCCGAGTTCCCGTTCACCCGCAGCGACGTCGAGTCGATCGTGCGCGACCTCGGCGAAAGCGAAGAGCTGGCCGCCCGCCGGCTGGCCGCGTGGGAAGTCTTCCAGTCGATGCCGATGCCGAGCCTGCGCGATGAGGCTTGGCGCCGGACCGATCTGGGCGGGCTGCCGACCTCGACCGCCCGCCAGGCCGCCGACAAGCCAACCCCTGTCGAGGCGAGCCTGCTGCAGCCGCTGGCCGGCGACTTGAAGCCGGCCTTAATGGTCCTGATGCCCGGCTCGTCGCCTCGGGTCGAAGGGGCCGAGAGGATTTCCCAGCAGGGAGTGGTCTTCGCCGACTGGCGCACGGCCATTGCCTCACATGCGGCGCTCCTGGAGGAGCACCTCGCCCGTCTTGTGCCTCCGGCCGACGGCAAGTTCGCGGCTCTGGCGGCCGCCCTCGGTCAGGATGGAGTGCTGGTCTACGTCCCGCCCGGGGTCAAGGTTGCCGATCCACTGCACTCGGTCTTGTGGGCGCCGGCGCGGGCCGGCTTGCGGCTTTCACGCGTCCTGGTTGTCCTCGATCGCGAGGCCGAACTCACCTTCGTCCACGAGTCGGCTTCGCCGACCGAGGCCGACGCCGGCGCCATCCACGCCGGCACGGTCGAGCTGATCATCGGCGACGGGGCGAAGCTGACCTTCGTCGAACTCCAGAACTGGGGAGAGCACGTCTGGAATCTGACCCACGAGCGGGCGCGCGTCGGGCGCGACGGCCGGCTGGATTGGATCTTCGGCGCCGTCGGCAGCCGGCTGACCAAAAACTTCACTTCGCTCGACCTGCAGGGCCAGGGGGCCGAGGGGCGCATGTCGGGCTTCTATTTCGCCGAGGGCGGACAGCACCTCGATCACGACACCCAGCAAAACCACTTGGCCCCGAACACGACCAGCGATCTGCTCTTCAAGGGCGCGCTGGTAGGACGCAGTCGATCGGTCTGGCAGGGGATGATCTACGTCGCCCCCGGCGCGCAGAAATCCGACGGCTACCAGGCCAACCGCAACTTGCTGCTCAGCCCGCAGGCCCGCGCCGACTCGATCCCCGGGCTGGAAATCCTGGCCGATGACGTTCGCTGCACCCACGGCGCCACCGTCGGCCAACTGGAGACCGAGCCGGTCTTCTACCTGATGACGCGCGGTCTGCCGCGCGCCGAGGCCGAGCGGATGGTCGTCGATGGGTTCTTCGCTCCGGTGCTGGAGCGGATCCCGTTCGAACGCGTCCGCGACCGCTTCCGAGCCGTGATCGACGCCAAGATGGGTTGATCGAGGCCCAGCCGGTTCCCGGCGGCGCGGCGCTTGCCTCTGGGACCCAACCACGCGACAATGGAACCGAACTTGCGCGAAACCCGTTCCCATCGGACAAGCCCTTCGATGACCAGAGCTGACTCAACCGCCGTCAAGCCGGGCGTGGCCGAACACCGCTACAGCATCGGGGAGATCGTCGACGTCCTGTGCGACCACAATCGCGACGGCGAGCGCGTGCGCGACTGGCTGCAAGGGATCGTCGTCCAGGCCGATTACAAGATGGTGGCGGTCCAGTTCGTCGAAGAGGTCTACCTCACCGACGGCTGGATGGTCCCCGACCGCATCCTGTTCTGCCAGCAAGGCGCCTCCAATATCCGTCCCTCGACGCGGCGGCGCGTGCGACGGGCTCGCCGCGCGCGACCGCGGCGCAAGTAGCGGTGTCCGAGCACAGCCCCCAGGCGGCCGTCTTCGACGTCGTGCGGCGGCGGGACGACTTCCCGGTGCTGCGCCGCGAGGTGTACCCGGGGATCCCCCTGGTCTACCTCGATTCGGCCGCCACGTCGCAGAAGCCCCGCTCGGTCCTGGAGGCGATGCAGTCGTTCTACGAGCTGCACAACGCCAACATCCACCGCGGCGTCCATCGGCTGGCGGAAGAAGCGACCGAGGCCTACGAAGAGGCGCGGCGGCGTGTGGCGCGCTTCATCGGCGCCGGCGACGCTCGCCAGATCGTCTTTACCCGCAACACGACCGAGGCGATCAACCTGGTGGCGCATACCTGGGCGCGCGCCAACGTGCGCGACGGCGACGTCATCGTGTTGAGCGAGATGGAGCACCACTCCAACCTCGTGCCGTGGCAGATGCTGGCGGCCGAGCGTGGCCTGCGCCTGGAGTTCATCCCGCTGACCGACGGCGGCGAGCTGGAGTTGGCGGCACTGCCGGACCTCCTGTCGCTGCGGCCCAAGCTGGTCGGGGTGACGCACATGTCCAACGTCCTGGGGACGGTCAACCCGGTCGAGGCGATCATCCGGCAGGCCCATGACGCCGGGGCGCTGGTCGTCGTCGATGGGGCACAGGCCGTGCCGCATTTGCCGGTGGATGTGACGGCGTTGGCCGCCGACTTCTACGCCTTCTCGGCCCACAAGATGTGCGGGCCGACGGGCATCGGCGCCCTCTACGGCCGGCTCGAGCTGCTCGAAGCGATGCCGCCCTTCCTGGGGGGCGGCGACATGATCAAGCGTGTCGAATTGCGCTCCTTCGAAGCCAACCGCGTGCCGTATAAGTTCGAGGCCGGCACGCCGGCCATCGCCGAGGCGATCGGCTTCGGCGCCGCCGCCGACTACCTGGCCGAAACCGGGCGCCAGGCGATCCACGCCCACGAGCAGGCAGTGGCCGGCTACGCCATCGAACGCCTCGAGGAAATCCCGGGGGTGCGCGTCTTCGGTCCGCCGATCGAGCGGCGGGGCGGCGTGGTTTCGTTCACCCTGGACGGCGTCCACCCGCACGACATCGCGCAGGTGCTCGACAGCGAAGGCGTCGCGATCCGCGCCGGCCATCACTGCGCCATGCCGCTGCACGCGCGGCTCGGACTGCCGGCCAGCGCCCGGGCGTCGTTCTATCTGTACAATACCGAGAGCGAAGTCGACACGCTGGTGCGCGGGCTGTACAAAGTGAAGGAAGTGTTTGCGTGACACTTGGAGATTCGCGCTTAGCGCCTCACCCCCTACCCCCTCTCCGCGGACGGCGTGCACTCCTGTGCAGATATGTGGCGGATAGGGGGAGGGTTTCTAAGGGATAGGGGGGAGCTCTGCTCCCCCCTATCCCTTAGAGGTCTCTCCCTCCCCCGCAAGATTCGCGAGGGACGAAACCAAGCGCAGGCGGGGGAGGGGTTAGGGGTGGGGGGCTTGGCACATAGACTGGGTTGCTGACTCCTGAGGCGCTCATGGACGACCTGTACCGAGACCAGATCATCGACCGCTACAAGAATCCCCGCCACAAGGGCGAGCTGGATCCTCACGACTACACCTATGAGGATGACAATCCCCTGTGCGGTGACCGCATCCGCATCGACGTGCGCGTCGATGCTCAGGGCAGGGTAAGCGAGGCCGCTTTCTCCGGCGTGGGCTGCGCCATCTCCCAGGCCTCCGCCGACCTGTTGACCGAGGCGGTCGTCGGCAAGAGCCTGGACCAGGTCAAGCAGATGGGCAAGGACGACATCCTCGAGATGCTCGGCATCGAACTCGGCCCGGTCCGCCTCAAGTGCGCCCTGTTGTCCCTCAAAGTACTGAAGGCCGGCGTCTACGGGATCGAGTCCCTCGAGCAAGACCTGGCCTAGCCCTCCCGAGAATCCGTCGTGTTCAACTACCGAACCGTCGAAACCGACAAGCTCGAGTTCGTGCCGGTCGCCACCACGGACGAGGTCGGCAACGGCCAGCGCATCCTGGTCGACATCGGCGATGTGTCGCTGGCGGTCTTCAACATCGCCGGCACGTATTTCGCTATTGCCGATATCTGTTCGCACGACGGTGGGCCACTGGCGGAGGGCGAAATCGACGGTCAGGCGATCGAATGCCCGCGCCACGGCGGCGAGTTCGACCTGGCCAGCGGCAAAGCCACACGGCCTCCGGCAGTCGAGGACATCCCGGCCTATCCGGTGCGAGTCGAGGGCGATCAGATTCTGGTGGGCCTGCCGATCGAGTAGGCCGCCAGCATCGTCCTTGCCAGGCGCGGGTAAAGCCCCACGCCTGCCTCTCCCCCATACGTCCTCCCCCTCGGCCGCGGACCTTCATCAGGAACGCCTCGGTATGTCGAGGGATCGGGAAAGGTGGCGGTGGGAAGCCGCTTGATGGGCGATCCCCGGCAGGGCCTTTAATCCGCTCCCCTACTCCGAACCGAATCCGTCCGCGGCGGCGTTCCCTCACACAGTGGTTTTGCTCACCTGCGCCGGTGACAGCCAGGCGGACGAAAGGCGGTATCATAGGCTCCTGGCGCCGAGGAGAATCCGCGGCGCCAGTCCTGTGCATCCACGGAACACGCCGGAGGCGTTGCATGCCGACCAAATGGGTCTTCCGATTCGAAGAAGTGCGAGCGGCGCAGAGCGCCGCCGGTTCGTGGGACGGCGTCCGCGCCCTGCTCGGAGGCAAGGGCGCCAATCTGGCCGAGATGACGCGCATCGGCCTGCCGGTGCCCCCTGGTTTCACCATCACCACCAAGGCCTGTAACGCCTACCTCAAGAAGGGCGAGAAATTCCCGCCGGGGCTGTGGTCCCAGGTGCTGGCGGCGCTCAAGGTCGTCGAGCGCAAGACCGGCAAGACGCTCGGCGACCCGGCGCGGCCCTTGCTTGTCTCCTGTCGATCGGGAGCCAAGTTCTCGATGCCGGGGATGATGGACACTGTTCTCAACATCGGCTTGAACGACGTCACGGCCCAAGGCATGATCGCGCTGACGGGGGACGCCCGATTCGTCTTCGATGCCTACCGCCGCCTGGTCCAGATGTACGGTTCCGTCGTGCTGGGCGTGGCGGATGAACCGTTCGAGCACGTCTTGACGGACTTCCGCAAGCGCCGCGGCGTCGAAAGCGATTCGGACCTGACGGCCGCCGACTTCCAGGAGATCACCAAGGCCTTCCGCGAGATCGTCCGCCGCGAGACCGGCAAGCCCTTCCCGACCGATCCCGAAGAGCAGCTCCGACTGGCGATCGAAGCCGTCTTCAAGTCGTGGAACGGGAAGCGGGCCTTTGACTATCGCAATGCCGCTCATATCGCCCACGACCTCGGCACCGGCGTCAACATCGTGACGATGGTCTTCGGCAACATGGGCCAGGGATCCGGCACCGGTGTCGCCACGACCCGCAACGTGACCAACGGCGAGAAGGAGATCGAAGGCGACTATCTGACCAACGCCCAGGGCGAGGACGTCGTGGCCGGCACGCGCATCACCAAGCCGATCGCCGAGCTCAAGCGCGAGATGCCCAAAGTCTACGCGCAGTTCGCCCGCGTCGCCCGGACCCTCGAGCGCCATTACCACAACGTGCAGGACGTCGAGTTCACCATCGAACGCGGCAAGCTGTGGATGCTGCAAACGCGCGACGCCAAGCGCACGGCGCAGGCCGAGGTGCGCATCGCCGTCGACATGGTGTCCGAGAAGCTGATCACGCGCCAGACGGCGGTCCAGCGCGTCAAACCGGATCAGGTCGACTTCTACCTGCATCCGCAGTTCGAAGGCGCGGCGCGCAAGGCCGCCGACCGCATCGCCGGCGGGCTGAACGTGTCGCCGGGGGCGGCGGTGGGGATGATCGCCTTCGATGCCGACCTGGCCGAGCGCTGGGCCAAGGGGGAAAAGCGGCAGGTGATCATGGTCCGCCCGGAGACCAAGCCGGACGACGTCCACGGCATGCTGGCGGCCAACGGCATCCTGACCAGCCGCGGCGGGCGCACCTCGCACGCGGCGCTGGTCGCC
>Ga0209108_10001212_pt1 | contig 14879 bp, 10 predicted proteins | sample Rifsed10ft1_FD_184003 | JGI IMG/M metagenome (GOLD analysis project Ga0209108, IMG submission 184003) | Soil microbial communities from Rifle, Colorado, USA - sediment 10ft 1 (version 2) | ecosystem: Environmental > Terrestrial > Deep subsurface > Rock core/Sediment | place: Rifle, Colorado...
CCGCCGCGTGCGGCTTGCGCCGCCAGGGCGTTGGCCAGGTTGCCGGTCGAGGAGCAGCTCACGGTCTTGAAGCCGAAATGCTTGGCCTGCGCCAGGGCCACGGCCACCACGCGATCCTTGAATGAGAGCGTGGGGAAATTCACGGCGTCATTTTTCAGATAGAGGCGCCCGGCGCCAATCTGCGCGCCCAAGCGCGGCGCCGCGACCAGCGGAGTCATGCCCACGGGCAGGTCAGACTTGTAGCCGTCCGGTACCGGCAAAAGCTCCGAATAGCGCCAGAGATTGGCCGGGCGGGCGGCGATGTTTTCGCGGGTAAACGTCTTGCGGACGGCGTCCAGATCGTACTTGACGTCCAGCGGCGCCAGGCACTCCGGGCAGATGGAACTGGGCCGGTTGGAAAAGTCGCGCTGGCATTCGCGGCAGCGCAGGTGGAATCGTTCGCTCACTGTATTTCTCTTTTTACTTTCTGGGCGGGCTGCAAGTACAGCCCGCACCCGTCGGGCTGCGCTCGGCTCTGCGCGCCCTAAAAACAAAATGCCTCATTCCGGGTATGGGGAATGAGGCGAAAAAACCCACCTACCGACTCCTCATGTCCCCCGCGAACCGGGCGGGAATTGGCACCTAGCGACCAGTGAACTGGACTGGTCCGGTTGTCGTGGCGTCGTCGGGCCCGTGCCCCTCAGCCACTCTGCATGAAGATCGGGTCACGCCGGTGAGGGCGTAACAACCCTAGGATAAACGCAGGGGCGTCCCGGCGTCAAGTCCCAAACGGCCGCACCCGGCAGCCGCAGGCTGCGAGTACTGGAGAATGGCCCCTCTCCTGAATTTCATCTCCAATTCATCAGGCCTTGACACCCGGATGGCGAGCAAAACGGCCTGCGGCGCCACCCCCACTCAGACAGGATGATCGGAGTTTGACACGACAGGGCAGCAGGCATATAGTTTTGCGAATACATGAAAGTGAAAATCGGAAATTCCGGATTTAGCGTGACCGACTGTACAGCGCTCCAGCCGGCGGGCGATACAAATAGATCTTCGTGCATCTCTGACTAATTTCCCAGGAGGAAGCTCCGATGGCAATAGGTGATACGGTAAAGCACGGCGATGTGACTCAGCGAGTGGGCGTGGAAGTGATTCGCGCCCGAGGCGTGGACGTCGAAAAACTCATCAAGATGCTAGTTGCCAACGCGGCGGCGGAATTTGCAAGCACGTATTACTACTATACGATTCTCCGCATGAATCTTGCAGGTCATGAAGACTACAAAGAGATCTGCGAAGATGCGCGACTCGAAGACCGGGCGCACTGGGAATTGATTGTGCCCCGAATCTACGAGCTTGGGGGGCAGTTGCCCAACGACCTGAAGGCGTTCCACGATCAAGCGGGCTGTGCGGCGGCCAAGCTTCCCGAGCCGCCCACGGTGGTCAATATTCTCACGCTGCTTCTCGAATCGGAGCGCTGCGCGATCCGCAGTTGGAGCGCCGTGTGCGACGTCACCTTCGGCAAGGACCCGCGGACCTATGACATGGCGGCTCGAATTCTCAACGAGGAAATCGAACACGAAGCTTGGTTCATCGAGCTGCTGGCCCACGAGCGGGATGGCAAGTCGATTCCCTCCGGCCACTTCCGCAGAGGCGAGCCTGGCGAAGCACCGTACAGCAAGAATCGCGGTTTCTATAACCCATGAGGCCTGGCGCCGTTCAGCAGATGCCGGCACGAACCGGAGCTCATGGACGAAGATCCAGGAACCCGTAGTCTTTTCCAGGTGACGCTTAGCACTCCGCTCGGCGCGCGCACGATATCTGCCGGCAGGTGGGAGCATCTCTGGGACGCGGCGCAGACAGCTGGGATACTTCTCCCCGCGATATGCCATCAGGGACGTTGTCTAACCTGCGCAGGGAAACTGTTGCAGCCCGGCGATTTCGATCCGAGCGACGCTGAAACTTATTTTCCACAGGATCGTGAAGCGGGGTTCGTGCTGCTTTGCACTGCAAAACCCCGCTCGGACCTTCACATCCAGACGCATTTAGAAGATGAGATGCGCAGGCACCGGCTGAGGCATGGATTGCCGGCGGCCTACGCTTGACGGCGCGGCCCGCCATAAGAGATGTTTATATAATATAGACAAAACATAAATTGGACTATCCGGCGGCAATCCGAGTAGAATGCTGCTTCCAGCATCACGCCCGGATGGCGTTGGTATTGGGCCAGCAAACGCGCCGCCCGTAAGAGCGCCGAACGAAACACTGCGGAGCAGGGGGACATGCAGGGCGTCAAGACAACCACGACGGCGGGACGGGCGCCCAAACTGGCACTCGAGAGCAAGTGCGGAAGCCAGCCTACCGAGCGCAAAGTGATGACCGGGGCGGAGATCGTCTGGGCCACTCTGGAACGGCTGGGGGTCGAGACGATATTCGGCTATCCGGGTGGGGCCATCCTGCCCACCTACGACGCGCTGACACGTTCCAAGGTACACCACGTCCTGGTGCGTCACGAGCAGGGCGCCACGCACATGGCCGACGGATTCGCCCGCGCCAGCGGACGCGTGGGCGTGGCCATCGCCACCTCCGGCCCAGGAGCCACCAACATGGTCACCGGCATCGCCACGGCCATGATGGACTCCTCCCCGATCGTGTGCATCACCGGGCAGGTGGGCAGCTCGGTGATCGGCACCGACGCGTTTCAGGAAGTGGACATCACCGGCATCACCCTGCCCATCACCAAGCACAACTATCTGGTGACGCGGGCCGATGAAGTGGCCCAGAGCCTGCGCGAGGCCTTCGAGATCGCGGCCTCCGACCGGCCGGGTCCGGTGCTGGTGGACATCACCAAGGACGCGCAGCAGGGCAAGTGCGAATTTGACTGGGAAGCGGCGGCGCCACGAACGGCACGCCGCGAGCCGGCGTTCTTCCCCAGCCAGGCCGAACTCGACGCGGCTCTCAAGCTGATCAATGAAGCGGAGCGGCCGGTGATCCTGGCAGGCCATGGGATCATTCTTTCGGGCGCCGAGCAGCAGGTACGCATACTCGCGGAGCGGGCGGGCATCCCGGTGGCGCTGACGCTGCTGGGGCTGGGCTGTTTCCCGGCGTCGCATCCGCTGAGCCTGGGCATGATGGGCATGCACGGCGAGGCTTGGGTGAACGCGGCCATACAGAATGCCGATCTGCTGATCGCGCTGGGCATGCGATTTGATGACCGCGTGACGGGCAAGCTGAGCACCTACGCGCCTAAGGCCAAGAAAATTCACGTGGAGATTGACCGCGCGGAGATCAACAAAAATATCCGCGTGGACGCGCCGCTGATCGGCGACCTGCGCGAGATTCTCGAGCGGCTGCTGCCCGGCGTGAAGGCCAATCCCCGCGCCGAGTGGCGCTCGGTGATTTCCGGCTCGAAGCAGGACTCGGCGGTACGCGACATCCAAAACCTGCCGGATAGCGGCCATCTCTATGCGGCGCACGCCATTCACGACCTGTGGCGGGAGACCGAGGGGAAGGCCATCGTGGTCACCGACGTGGGCCAGCACCAGATGTGGGAGGCGCAGTACTATCATCACGAACGCTCGCGCACGCTAATCACTTCGGGCGGGCTGGGCACCATGGGGTTTGCGCTTCCGGCCGGCATCGGCGCGAAATTCGCGCGGCCGGAGTCGGAGGTCTGGGTGGTGGTGGGCGACGGGGGATTCCAGATGACCATGGCCGAGCTGGCCACCATCGTGCAAGAAAAAACAAACGTGAAAATCGCCATCATCAATAACGGCTACCTGGGCATGGTGCGGCAGTGGCAGGAGTTTTTCTACGAAGGCCGATACGAATCCACGCCTCTGCTGAGCCCGGATTTCGTGAAGCTGGCCGAAGCCTACGGCATCCCGGCGGTGGCGGTGACGCAGCGCTCGCAGGTGCTCCCGGCCATCCGCATGGCGCGCAGCCAGCCCGGCGCGGCGCTGATCGATTTCCGCGTCGAGCAGGAAGATTCGGTCTATCCCATGGTGCCCGCGGGCGCGGACCTGGACGCCATGATCCGGCGTCCCACGCCACTGGTGGAAAGGCCCAGCGATGAGTGAGCGCGAAAAGCCGCACACCTTCGTGGTCTATGTGGACGACAAGCCGGGCGTTCTCAACCGCATCGCATCGCTCTTCCGCCGGCGGGCGTTCAACATCGAATCGCTCACCGTGGGGCACACCGAGATGCCGGGCGTTTCGCGCATGACCATCGTCTCCAGGATCAACGAGGGCGCGGCGCATCGCGTGGAAGCCAATATCTACAAGCTGGTGAACGTGCTTTCGGCGCAGGACGTGACTCACGCCGCGACCGTGGCCCGCAGCCTGGCGCTGATCAAAGTGCAGGCGCGAGAGGAGTCGCGCCGCCGCCTGATGGAGATCGTGCGCGTGTTTCGCGCGCGGGTGGTGGACCTGGCGCCGGAATCGCTGATCATCGAAAGCACCGGCGCGGAGGAACGAATTCAGGCACTGGTGGAGGTGCTGCGCCCGTTCGGCATCGTGGAAATGGCGCGCACCGGCCGGCTGGCCATGACCCGCGGCGCGGAGCGGTCCGCCAGACAAGACTTGTCCGGGGAGGGATCAGGAGAACAGCCCCGGCAAAAGAGTTCCGCGCAGGCGGTGGAAGCTTCACCTTCGGTCTAAATTCATTCGCTGAGAACGCCCGGGTGCGGGTCCGCCAAGACTGAGGGCGGACAGCCCGTCCGAAAACGGGTGCGGGCTGTACTTACAGCCCGCGCAAAAAAAGGAGCAAACATGGCTATACTTCATCACGATGCAGACTTGTCTTTGATTCAGGCCAGGAAAATCGCCATCATCGGTTACGGCTCGCAGGGCCACGCCCATTCGCTGAACCTGCGCGATAGCGGCTGCTCGGTGTGCGTGGGGCTGCACCCGGGGAGCAAGTCCCGCGCCAAGGCGGTGGCCGCCGGGCTCACCGTCAAGAGCAATAGCGACGCCGCGGCCTGGGCCGACGTCATCATGCTCCTGGCGCCGGACACTTCGCAGCCGGAGATTTACGAAAAGGAGATCGCGCCGCATCTTTCCGCGGGCAAGATGCTGATGTTCGCGCACGGTTTCAACATCCGTTACGGGACCATTCATCCGCCGAAGAACGTGGACGTGACCATGATCGCGCCCAAGGCGCCGGGGCATCGCGTGCGCGAAGTGTTCGTCGAAGGCGGCGGCACGCCCTGCCTGCTGGCCGTCCATCAGGACGCCACCGGCAAAGCCAAACAACTGGCGCTCTCCTACGGCAAGGCCATCGGAGGCACGCGCGCCGGAGTCATGGAGACCACCTTCACCGAGGAGACCGAAACCGACCTATTCGGCGAACAGGCCGTGCTGTGCGGCGGCATCAGCGCGCTGATGAAGGCGGGCTTTGACACACTCGTGGAGGCCGGCTATCAGCCGGAAGCCGCGTATTTCGAGTGCGTGCACGAAATGAAGCTCATCGTGGATTTGATCTACCAGGGCGGGCTAAACTACATGCGTTACTCGGTGAGCGACACGGCTGAATGGGGCGACTACATCGCCGGGCCGCAGATCATCAATGCCGAGACGCGACGCGTCATGAAGGAACTACTCACCAAGATCCAGAACGGCGAAATGGCCAAGAAGTGGATCGAGGAAAACCGCATCGGCCGCCCCAACTTCATGGACATGCGCCGGAAGGAACAGCACCTGCTCGTCGAGAAAGTGGGCGCGGAACTCCGCGCGCTGATGCCCTTCCTGCGGCCGGTCAAGATCGAGGTCGAACCTTCCGGCGCCAGCGCGTCGGCCAAGCCCTAGTGGCAGCGCGACGGGCGCAAGCCTGACGGACCATTCCCAGATGAGCGACAACCTCCGCAGCCGGACCATCACTCAAGGCGTGGCACGCGCGCCCAATCGCGCCATGCTGCGCGCGGTGGGCTTTGGCGACGGCGACTTCGACAAACCCATCATCGGCGTAGCCAACGGTTACAGCACCATCACGCCCTGCAACGCCGGACTCAACGATCTGGCCTTGCGCGCCGTCGAGGCGGTGCGCGAAGCGCAGGCCATGCCGCAGATCTTCGGCACCATCACCGTGAGCGACGGCATCTCCATGGGCACCGAAGGCATGAAGTATTCGCTGGTTTCACGGGAGGTCATCGCCGATTCCATCGAGACCGTATGCGGCGGCGCCCGCACCGATGGCCTCTTGGCCGTCGGAGCGTGCGACAAGAATATGCCCGGCGCCATGATCGCCATCGGACGCATGAATATCCCGGCCATTTTTGTCTATGGCGGCACCATCAAACCCGGCCACCTGGACGGCAAAGACCTTACCATCCTCAGCGCGTTTGAAGCCGTGGGAACATACAGCGCCGGGCGAATCAGCGAGAAAGAACTGCGGGAAGTCGAGCGCCACTCCTGTCCCGGCGTCGGTGCCTGCGGCGGCATGTTCACGGCCAACACCATGTCCTCGGCCATCGAGGCCATGGGCATGAGCCTGCCGTACTCCTCGACCATGGCCGCCGAGGATCAGGAAAAGCTGGACAGCGCGGCTGAATCCGCGCGGGTGCTGGTGGCCGCGGTGCACCGGCAATTGCTGCCGCGCCAGATCATGACCCGCAAGGCGTTTGAGAATGGAATGGCCGTGGTGATGGCGCTGGGCGGTTCGACCAACGCGGTGCTGCATTTCCTAGCCATGGCGCATGCGGCCGGCGTGCCTCTGCGCCTCGATGATTTCCAGACCATCCGGCAGCAAACTCCGGTGCTGTGCGACCTGAAGCCTTCGGGCCAGTACGTCACCACCGATCTGCACGCGGCCGGCGGCATCCCGCAGGTGATGAAAATCCTGCTGGCGCACGGGGCGCTGCACGGCGACGCGCTGACCATCACCGGAAAGACGGTGGCGGAGACGCTGGCGGCGATTCCCGCCGAACCGCGCAAGAATCAGGACGTGATTCACTCCTGGGATTCCCCCATCGCGCGGCAAGGTCACCTGGTCATCCTGAAGGGCAATCTGGCCGGCGAAGGCGCGGTGGCCAAGATCTCCAAGACCATGAAAATCACCGGACCGGCCCGCGTCTTTGAGTCCGAAGAAGCCTGCCTGGCGGCGATCCTGGACCACCAGATTCATCCCGGCGATGTCCTGGTGATCCGCTACGAAGGTCCCAAGGGCGGACCGGGAATGCGGGAGATGCTCGCGCCCACTTCGGCAATTATCGGCGCGGGGCTGGGCGAATCGGTCGGTCTGATTACCGACGGGCGCTTCTCGGGCGCTACGCACGGCCTGGTGGTGGGGCACGTCGCGCCGGAAGCGGCGGTAGGCGGCACGATCGCGCTGGTGCGCGAAGGCGAGGCCATCACCATTGACGCCGAAGCGCACCGCCTGGAATTGCACGTGTCCGCCGAGGAGTTGGAACGCCGCCGCGCCGCGTGGAAGCCGCCGCAGCCTCGTTATACCTCCGGCGTGCTGGCCAAGTATGCCCGCCTGGTCTCGAGCAGCAGTCTCGGCGCCGTCACCGATCTGTCTCCGTCTCAAGCCCCATCCCAAGTCTGATGCGCCGCGCGGCAGTCCCGCTCCCGACAGCCTAGCAGAGGCTGAGTCGCCTTACTCCTGCTCTCGGCCTGCGCGGCGCGCAGGCTATCCAAAATTCCGATAGCGCCAATCGAAACTCTGACTGCGCTGTCTGAGGTTTCCGCTTGTATAGTTAAGCTCGAAAGCAGGCCCGGCGGAGCTGGCGCATCCGGCCGCCGGAACCGATGCCGCGCCGGCTGCAAGCAAGCCGGGCAGACGAAACGGAGCGATTCACATGGTTTCGCGATTTCACAAAAATGGCACCCGAGCGCGGCACGGATCTGGCACAGCAACGCTTATATTGAGGAGGACGATTAACTTGTCTAAGAGATGTGCACCAATTCTTTTAGTCCTGTTGCTCCTGGGAATTCCTGGCGTCCTGATGGCCCAAGACGCCGCAGCGCCGCAGATTGATAACACCAAGGTCGGCATGGACACCATGTGGACTCTGGTCACCGCCTTCCTGGTCTTTTTCATGAACCTCGGTTTCGCATTGGTGGAGTCCGGATTGTGCCGCGCCAAGAACTGCGTCAACATCCTGTTCAAGAACTACATCGTTTTTTCGGTTTCGTCGGTGGCTTTTCTTCTTCTCGGTTTTGGGCTCATGTTCGGCGACGGCAACGACTACATCGGCATGTCCGGGCTGTGGTTTGCCGGAGGCGCTGATAACAGCCCGCTGACGGGCGCCGCCTACCAAGGCGTTTACAGCGCCCTGAACTGGACCGGCATCCCCTTGTCGGTCAAGTTTTTCTTTCAACTGGTCTTCGCGGGCACCGCGGCCACGATTGTGTCCGGGGCCGTGGCCGAGCGCATCAAGTTCGGCGCCTTCTTCCTGTTCTGCTTCGCGATGGTGGGAGTGATCTATCCCATTGGCGGACATTGGATTTGGGGCGGCGGCTGGCTGGCGAAAATGGGGATGTTTGATTTCGCCGGGTCCACCGTGGTGCACTCCATCGGCGGCTGGGCGGCGCTTTCGGGAATATGGATTCTCGGTCCGCGATTGGGCAAGTATAACAAGGCTGGGAAGGTGAACCCGATGCCGGGCCACAGCCTGACGTCCGCGACGATCGGGGTCTTTGTTCTGTGGTTCGGCTGGTTTGGATTCAATCCGGGCTCCACGATGGCCCTGGACTGGGGCTCGATCGGCCACATCGCTGCGACCACAAATATCGCAGCAGCCACCGCATCGATCAGCGCCATGCTGGCGATGTGGTTCATATCGGGCAAGCCCGACCTGAGCATGACCCTCAACGGCGGCTTGGCCGGATTGGTCGCCATCACGGCGCCATGCGCCTTCGTCAGCATGCCCAGCGCCTTCCTGATCGGAATACTCGCAGGAGTCATAGTGGTTGGGGCCGTCTTCTTTTTCGACAGCGTCCATCTCGATGACCCTGTCGGCGCCACGTCCGTTCACTTGGCCAACGGTGTATTCGGCACGCTTTGTGTCGGACTCTTCGCCGATCCGACTGTTTGCCCGGCTGCGGCCGTCGTCAAACCTGGACTGTTTCTGGGCGGCGGAATGGCGCAGCTCATGCCGCAGTTGATTGGAATTGCCGCTGTGGGGGCCTTTGTGCTCGTGCTGTCGAGCGCCTTCTGGTTTCTGATCAAGATGGTGTATGGATTGCGAGTCACTCCAGAGGAGGAGATCGAAGGGCTGGACGTGGGCGAGCACGGCAACGTGGCTTACCCCGATTTCCGGCAAGTCGAGAGCTCACACCTTCGGATTTAGGAAGTCTGCGCTTAGGTACATGTCCGGCGCCACGCTTTGGTTCAAAGTGAAAAGCGTGGCGCCGGGGATCTGGCCGAGACGCTCTTCCGAAAGCATCGGCGCCGAACTGGTGCAAGGGCTTGACGTAACGCCAGCTACCTCGTATTCAAAATTCCGATGCATCCCATCACAGTTTTTGATGGGTGATTCCCCCTCGATTTCCTTGTGTTTGCAGACGCCTAAGGTATAGTGACCCACCATCGGGCAGGCTACCACCGAGGAGGAGCGACTTCGATGCCGGAAACAGATTCGGCGGGGAACGGCTCTAACACGAATACCAGGCGCTGCAGGCGCGCCGTTGCCATGATTTCATGCTTAGTGGCAATCCTGGCTCTGGGAACCCAAGGGGCTCTGGCCCAGGATGCCGACCGCATCGCCAAGCTTGAACAGCAGGTCGCCGCCGCCCAATCCGCGGGCGACAACGCCTGGATGCTCACCAGTGCGGCCCTGGTCCTGATGATGACCGGCCCGGGCCTGGCGCTCTTCTATGGCGGACTGGTTCGCAAGAGGAATGTTCTGGCCACGATGATGCAGAGCTTCGCGCTGATGGCGTTCATTACCGTCATGTGGGGACTGGTCGGCTACAGCCTCTGCTTTGGTCCCGGAAATTCCTTCATTGGCGGCTTCGATCATCTGTTTCTGCGGGGCGTGGGCGCCGAGCCGAATTCCACCTACGCCGCGACCATCCCCCAGCAGACCTTCATGGTGTACCAGTTGATGTTCGCCATCATCACGCCGGGCCTGATTACCGGAGCGTTTGCCGAGCGCATGAAATTCAGCGCCATGGTGGTGTTCACAGGTTTGTGGTTTGTCGTCGTTTACGCGCCGCTGGCCCACATGGTGTGGGGCCAGGGCGGCTTCCTGAACGCCGCGCTCGGAGGGCGATTTCCGACGCTCGATTTCGCCGGCGGAACCGTCGTACACATCAGTTCGGGCGTTTCCGCACTGGTGTGCGCCATCTATCTCGGCAAGCGTTTGGGATATCCGAAACTGGCCATGCCGCCGCACAGTGTGACCCTCAGCTTCATCGGCGCCTGTCTGCTGTGGGTCGGCTGGTTTGGCTTTAACGCCGGGAGCGCCTTGTCCGCCGGAAGCTTGGCCAGCAGCGCGTTTGTCGCCACGCACTTTGCCGCCGCGGCCGCCGTCATTGGCTGGGCCGGCGCCGAGTGGTTGCGCAACGGCAAGCCTAGCGTGCTGGGCGCCATCTCCGGCGCGGTGGCGGGCCTAGTGGCGATTACCCCGGCCTCCGGTTTCGTGACTCCCATGCCGGCGCTTCTGATCGGGCTGACCGCCGGCATCGTCTGCTACCTGATGGTGGCGGTCGGCAAGGCCGCTTTCGGCTACGATGATTCGCTCGATGCCTTCGGTGTGCACGGGGTCGGCGGCACGCTCGGCGCGCTGCTGACGGGAGTGTTTGCGACTCAGGCCATCAATCCTCTCTTCAAAGATGCCCAGGGCCAGCCCTTGCCGATGGGCCTGCTGGAAGGAAATCCGGGCCAGTTGGGAAATCAACTGGTCGGTGTGCTCATCGCCTGGGGAATAGCGATTGTGGGTTCTCTGATCCTCCTGAAGGTGACCGACTTGCTTGTCGGCCTGCGCGTCACCCAGGAAGAGGAGATTCAGGGCCTCGATCTTTCCCAGCACGGTGAGGTAGGATACGATTTTGAGTCGTAAGCGCGCGCCCATCGGGTGGACAAAGAGACGGAGAGACCCATGACCAGAATCGAAGCAATCATTCAGCCGTCGCGGTTTGAAGCCGTCAAGACGGCGCTGCACGAGATCGGCATCGAGGGCATGACGGTTTCCGAGGTGCGCGGCCATGGCCGGCAGAAGGGCCACACGGAGACGTACCGCGGCCGCGAGTACGAAGTCGATCTGCTGCCCAAGGTCAAGATTGAAATGGTTCTTCCCTATAACTTGGTGGATAGCGCCATCCAGACCATCCTGAAGCATGCCAAGACCGGCAAGATCGGAGACGGGAAGATTTTTATATCCAAGATTGACGAAGCCATCCGCATCCGCGATGAAGAAAGAGGGGAAGCGGCTCTGTAGGCCTTTCCGAAATCCGGAAAGCCGCGCGGCTGGGCGTGCGCCCGGCGGCGGTTCCCTTCCTGGCTAACGCCACTCGGTTCATGTCGGTCCTTCCTCTCATGACGTCGCTGCGCGATTCCTGCGCGGCGGAATCCGCCCGGATTGAACGGGAGTTTGAAGCCGCCTCCGACGGCCGCAGAGCCATCCAGGCTCGCGCGGCGCAGATGGATCAGATCGTTGTCGAATTGACCCATACCCTCCTGGCCCCGGACATCACCCGGGTCTGCCTGGTGGCCATCGGCGGCTACGGCCGGCAAGCCCTTTTTCCGTTCTCGGATATTGACCTGCTCTTCGTGTGTGAAGATGCTGCCACGCTCAAGCGCTACCGCGACCCCCTGCGCAACATCGCGCAGGTGCTGTGGGATCTCCGGTTAAAACTCAGTCCCGCCTACCGTCTGGTTTCAGAGTGCGAGGCCTTCAGCCGCGACAATCCCGAATTTGCCGTCTCCCTGCTGGACCAGCGCTACCTGGCCGGCGACCCGCGCCTCTTCTCCCGCTTGCACCAGGAAGCGCTACCCCGCCTGCTGGCCCGCAGCCGCTCGGATTTGCTGCGTGACATTTCACACCTGACCCGGCAGAGGCACGCCAAGGAAGGCCACACCATTTTTCATCTGGAGCCGAACTTGAAGAATTCGCCGGGCGGCCTGCGCGACTACCACACCGCCTGCTGGGTGGCCATGCTCTCCCATCCGGACCGCATTGCCGATTGGGCCGCTCCCGAAAATTTCTGGCCGCAACAGCGGCGCGAGGAGATGCGCCAGGCCTTCGATTTCCTGGCCGCCGCACGCTGCTTCCTGCACTACCGCCAGGGGCGCGACGATAATGGCCTGTCGTACGAACTACAAGCCGCCGCCGCCGGCCGGGGCATCGGCGTCGAGGCCGGCCGGCCTCTCGAACCGGCCGATTGGATGCGCATCTACTTCCGGCACGCCCGCGCCATTTACAGCCTCTCGACGCAGTTGCTGGACGAAGCGCTGCCCGTTCCGGTCACGCTCCTCAGCCGCTTTGCAGGCTGGAGGGCGCGCCGCTCCCATCCAGAAACCAGCGTCGCCGGCGGGCGCCTGGTCTTGAACCAGCCGGAGTTGGTGCGGGACCTCAGCCGGCTGCTGAGCCTGTTCTTGTCCATCGCTCAAAACGGACTGAAGCTCAGCCGCGAGGCCGAAGAGCAAATTAGCCGGGCCTTGCCGGCGGCCGTCGAATCCGGCGCGCGCGTTCCCGGCCTGTGGGAACCGTTGCGTCAAATCCTGCTGGCGCCGCACGCGCCTTCGGCCTTGCGCGCCATGCACAGCTCCGGCCTGCTGGTGAGGCTCTTCCCTGAATTTGCGGTGATTGATTCGCTGGTGATTCGTGATTTTTATCATCACTATACGGTGGACGCGCACTCCTTTATCGCCATTGAAAATATCCACCGCTTGCGCCAGGCGCAGCACGACTGGGAACGGCCCTTCTCTGCCATTTTCTCGGAGCTGGAACAGCCCGAGCTGCTCTTCCTCTCCCTGCTTTTCCATGACGTCGGCAAAGGCATGCCCTGCGACGACCATGTGGCCGGAGGCCTCCAGGCCGTGGAAGGAGTGTTTCAGCGGCTGGGCCTCGAGGCCGAGGAAGCGGACACCGTTCGTTTCTTGATCCGCGAGCACCTGCAAATGTCCGTCAACCTGCTGCGGCGGGATATCTTCGATCCCGAAACCATCCGCGCCTTCGCTGAAAAAGTCGGCTCGCCGGAAAGGCTCAAGCTGCTCACACTGTTTACCTACGCCGATATCCGGGCCGTCAATCCCGAGGCGCTTACGCCCTGGAAGGCGGAATCTCTTTTTCAATTCTACGTCTCCACCGCCAATTACATGAGCCGCAGCCTGGACGAAGAGCGCTTCCACGCCGCCGCCCAGGACCAGCACATCCAGCGTATCCTGTCGGTGCTTGCCAAGTCCGCCACTCAGCCGGACACGCGGCCAGAAACGCAGCACGATTTGACCGCCTTCCTCGAGGGCCTGCCCCGGCGCTACGTCCTGGCGCACACGCCCGAGGAGATCGCCATTCACTTTCAAATGGTCCAGCAACTAAAGAAGAGTGATGTGCAGTTGCGCCTGAGCAAGCGCGAGCATTGGTACCGCCTGATACTGGTGACCACGGACCGGCCGTTCCTCTTCGCCGGCATCAGCGGTGTGCTGGCAGCCTGGGGCATGAACATCTGGAAAGCCGAGGCCTTCGGCAATGCCGCGGGGATCGTGGTGGACACGTTTCACTTCACCGACCCTCACCGCACGTTGGAACTAAACCCGTCTGAACTTCAGCGCCTGGAGCAGAACATCGCCGCCGTGGTGTCCGGCAAGACGCCCCTCGAGGAGCTGATGCGCGGACGCGCGGCGTCCCAGGCGCTGCGGCCTCCGAAGATCAGCGTGGCCACCGAGGTGCGCTTTGATGACTCCAGCTCGTCTCACTCAACGCTGCTGGAGATCGTCACGCAGGATCGCCCTGGCTTGCTGTACCATTTAAGCTCGGCCTTCGCGCATACCGGATGCAATATCGAAGTGGCGCTGATTGATACGGAAGGTCAGCGGGCCGTGGACGCCTTCTACTTGACGGTGCAAGGCCGCAAGCTCAGTCTCGAGCACCAGCAGAAACTGCGCGACGTGCTCCTGGCCGGAGCTTGAGGGAGTCTGTCTTGCAACTCGAGAATCTTTGTGGGTCGCGGCTTCAGCCGCGACATAAGGCCAGCGAATTCAACACGGTCCGCCTGCGGCGGATGCCAGACTTGTCGTTTCCACACAGACTCTGAGGACCGGCGTCGAGCGCGGCGGTGGATTTCCCACGCGCGCCACCGGCCATGAAGAACGAAGTGGCAACCGGATTCCCCGATCGGCCATCTAACTAAGAGATAGAAGTCTGTGACGCCCGCGACAGGAACTTCCTCCGAAGAAATCACCCGCAGTCTCGCGATCAAGCGAAATAACGCCCTGACCGCGCTGGCCTCCGGCGGCGCACTCGCGGCCTTCGCAGCGCGCGCCTACGGCTTCGGTTCCTTCGGTTCCGGCGCTCTCTACGGTTTTCTAGCCGGCCTGCTGTACGCGAATCTTTTCGAGTACGTCCTGCACCGCTATCTGCTGCACTGGGGCCACGGCTTCCTGGTGGGTCGGCACGCCCTGCACCACGATTCCGCCGGCACGCCGCAGGAGGCGCGCTACGTGAACTTCGCCACCTCGCCCTGGGTGGTGGTTCTGCTATTTGCGTCGAACGCCCTGCCCGTTTTCGCCGTCGAGCAACTGCTGCATCTCAGCTTGGCTCCGGGAATGCTCGCCGGCTTCACCATCTATTACGTCCTCTACGAAGAGATTCACTGGCGCATGCACCTGGGCGGCTGGCTGCCCGATTGGCTGCAATCGGCGCGACGCCACCACATGCTGCACCACGGCGGCTTCGAGGGCCGCTACAACGTTTTCCTTCCGCTGTGTGATTGGATCTTCCAGCGCCGCCAGTGGAAAC
>Ga0209108_10001215_pt1 | contig 14863 bp, 16 predicted proteins | sample Rifsed10ft1_FD_184003 | JGI IMG/M metagenome (GOLD analysis project Ga0209108, IMG submission 184003) | Soil microbial communities from Rifle, Colorado, USA - sediment 10ft 1 (version 2) | ecosystem: Environmental > Terrestrial > Deep subsurface > Rock core/Sediment | place: Rifle, Colorado...
CGTATCCTAGTGCTCCTGGCCGGTGACGTTCGGATCGAGCAGCCGGCTCGTCGAGTCGAGGGGATCCACGGCCGGGTAGACGCCGAGCTCCGCGATCTGGCGCGAGAGCACCAGCGTCGCGTCCAAGTGCGCGAACGTCGTCGCCGGTGAAGGGTCCGTCAGGTCGTCGGCCGGCACGTAGACGGCTTGGAACGACGTGATCGAGCCCGTCTTCGTCGACGTGATGCGCTCCTGGAGCACGCCCATCTCCTCGGCGAGCGTCGGCTGATAGCCGACGGCCGACGGCATGCGGCCGAGCAGTGCCGAAACCTCGACGCCCGCGAGCGTATAGCGGTAGATGTTGTCGATGAACATGAGCACGTCGCGCCCTTCGTCGCGGAAATACTCCGCCATCGTCAAGCCCGTGAGCGCGACGCGCAGCCGATTCCCGGGCGGCTCGTTCATCTGCCCGAACACGAGCGCAACCTTGTCGAGGACGCCTGCTTCCTTCATCTCGTGATAGAAATCGTTGCCCTCGCGCGTCCGCTCGCCGACGCCCGCGAACACGGAGTAGCCGCCGTGCTCCTTGGCGATGTTGTTGATGAGCTCGAGCAGCGTCACGGTCTTGCCTACGCCGGCGCCGCCGAACAAGCCGACCTTGCCGCCTTTCGCGATCGGCATGATGAGATCGATGACCTTGATGCCCGTCTCGAGGATCTCCGTGGCGGGCGCCTGGTCCTCGTACGCGGGCGCCTTGCGGTGGATCGGCCAGTGCTCCTCGGCGTCGACGCTGCCGGCCTGGTCAATGGGACGGCCCAGCACGTCCATGATCCGGCCGAGCGTCGTCTTGCCGACCGGCACCTTGATCGCCTCGCCCGTATTCGCGACCGCGAGCCCGCGCCTCAAGCCCTCGCTCGAGCCCATCGCGATCGTGCGCACCACGCCGTCGCCGAGCTGCTGCTGCACCTCGAGGGTCAAGTCGCGATCCTCGAGCTTCAGTGCGTCATACACCTTCGGAATGGCGTCGCGCGGAAACTCGACGTCGACCACCGCGCCAATGACTTGAACAATCGTGCCCATGCTCATGCGTGTTTACCTTTCTCTCTAAACCGCCGCCGCGCCGCCGACGATCTCCGCGATCTCGCGCGTGATCGCCGCTTGCCGCGCCTTGTTGTAGGCGAGCTGCAGCCCCTCGATGAACTTGCCGGCGTTGTCGGTCGCCGCCTTCATCGCAACCATCTTCGCGGCCATTTCCGATGCCACGTTCTCGACCGCCGCACGATAGACCTGCGACTCGATGTAGCGCGTCAGCACGTTGTCGAGCAATTCCTTCGCGTCCGGCTCATAGATGTAGTCCCAGTGCTCCTGCAAGGAGTCCTTGTCGATCGGCTCGACGGGCAAGAGCGTCTTGATCTGCGGCTTTTGGCTCATCGTATTCACGAAGTCGTTGTAGACGACGAACAGCCGGTCGATCGAGCCCTTCTCGTAGGCCGTCGTCATCGTCGCGATTGAGCCGACGAGATCGCTGACTTTCGGCACCTCGCCGAGGTGGCTCGTGGCCGCGACGATGTTCGTCTTCAAGCGGCGAAAGTACGCCATGCCCTTGGCGCCGACGAGACAGAGATCCGCCTCGACGCCTTGCGCCTGCCAGCGGCGCAGATCGGCGACGACGACGCGGAACATGTTGACGTTCAAGGAGCCGCACAAGCCGCGGTCTGTGCTGATGACGATGTAGCCGACGCGTTTGACGTCGCGCTGGTCGAGATACGGATGCCGGTAATCCGGATTCGCTTGCCCCAAGTGGCCGATCACGGTGCGGATGCGCTCGGCATACGGCCGCGACGACTCCATGCGCTGCTGCGTGCGGCGCAGCTTCGACGCCGCCACCATCTCCATGGCCTTCGTGATCTTTTGCGTATTCTTGACGCTCGAGATCTTGGTCCGGATTTCCTTGCCGCCCGCCATGTCGAATCCCCGCCCGCCTTCAGTACGCGCCCGTCTTCTTGAACCCTTCGACGGCTTCTTTAAGCTCGGCCGCGATCGCGTCGTCGTAGGCGCCGGTCGCATCGAGCTTCTCGAGCAGCACCTTGTGGTTCGCGCGCGCATGCGCGTGGAGTCCCGCCTCGAATGCACCCGCTTTGTTCACCGGAACGTCGTCCAAGTGGCCCTCGTTCACAGCGTAAAGCGTCAGCGCCATCTCGCCGACCGAGAGCGGCGAGTATTGCTTCTGCTTCATGAGCTCCGTCACACGCTGACCGCGCTCGAGCTGCCGCCGCGACGCCATGTCGAGATCGGACGCGAACTGCGCGAACGCCGCGAGCGCACGGTACTGCGCGAGCGCGAGGCGCACGCCGCCGCCGAGCCTCCTGATGATCCTCGTCTGCGCCGCGCCGCCGACGCGCGACACCGATAGGCCCGGATTGATCGCGGGCCGGATACCGGCGTTGAAAAGGTCGGTCTCGAGATAGATCTGCCCGTCCGTGATCGAGATGACGTTCGTCGGCACGAACGCCGACACGTCGCCGGCTTGCGTCTCGATGATCGGCAGGGCCGTCAGCGAGCCCGTCTTGCCCTTGACCTTGCCGTCCGTCTCGCGCTCGACGTAAGCGGCGTTCACGCGCGCGGCGCGCTCGAGCAGCCGCGAGTGCAGATAGAACACGTCGCCCGGATAGGCCTCGCGGCCCGGCGGCCGCCGCAAGAGCAGGGAGACCTGCCGATAGGCCCAGGCCTGCTTGGTCAGGTCGTCATAGATGATGAGTGCGTCCTCGCCCTTGTCGCGGAAATACTCGCCCATCGTGCATCCCGCATACGGCGCGATGTACTGCATCGCGGCCGATTCCGCGGCCGTGGCCGCGACGACGATCGTGTGCTCCATCGCGCCGTGCTCTTCGAGCTTGCGCACGACGTTCGCGACGGTCGAGTTCTTCTGGCCGATCGCGACGTAGATGCACTTCAGGTTGCCGCCTTTCTGATTGATGATCGTATCGATCGCGACGGCGCTCTTGCCGGTCTGCCGGTCGCCGATGATGAGCTCGCGCTGCCCGCGGCCGATCGGCACCATCGAATCGATGGACTTCAAGCCCGTCTGCACGGCCTGGCTCACGGACTGCCGGTCGATGACTCCGGGTGCGACTTTCTCGATGGGCGAGGTCCTCACGGCCTTGATCGGCCCCTTGCCGTCGAGCGGCTGCCCAAGCGAGTCGACGACGCGCCCGAGCAGCGCCTCGCCGACGGGCACCTCGAGAATGCGGCCCGTGGTCTTGACGGTATCACCTTCCGAGATGTGCTTGTAATCGCCGAGCACGACCGCGCCGACCGAATCCTGCTCGAGGTTGAGCGCGAGCCCGAAGCTGCCACCGGGAAACTCGATCATCTCCCCGTATTGCACGTCGGCGAGGCCGTGAATACGGCAGATTCCGTCCGTCAGCGCAATGATCGTGCCGACGTCGCGGGCTTCGGCCTGCGCCTCGAAATTCTGGATTCTCTCGCGGATCAACGCGCTGATTTCGGAAGCCTTGAGTGCCATATCTTTTCTCGTCCTCTCAATCGATGAGGGTGGCGGCGAGGCGCTTCAAGCGACTACGCACGGACCCGTCGATGACCATGTCTTCAGCCCGAATGATCGCGCCGCCGACGAGCGACGCATCGACCTTAAGCTCCAATTCGACTTTGCGCCCGAGCTTGCGCTCGAGCGCTTGCGCCACCTGCGCCACCTGTGCCTTGTCCACGGCGCTCGCCGTGATCAACGTCGCTTTGACTTTGCTTTCGGCCTGCGCCTTGAAGCGGTCGAATTGCGCGGCGATTTCCGGCAGCGCGAGCAGGCGATCGTTCTCGGCGAGCAGCTCGAGCAAATTGCGCCCCGTGGCGTCGCTCAAGAGCGCAGCACCCGCGACGCCCTCGCACATGCGGCCGACGAACCGCGCGCGCTCCGCGGCGGCGAGTGCCGGCCTACCGAGGTAGCGCGACGCCGTCGCATCGACGACGACGCTCGCCGCGGCGGCGAGCGCCGTCGACCAAGCCTCGAGCGCACCCGACTCGCGCGCGACGTCGAAAATCGCTTTCGCGTAGGGTCGGGCAACTATGCTCAAGTCGGCCATCGAGGGCTCGTCCCGCTACAGATCGCTCGCCAATCGATCGAGCAATTCTCGATGTGTCCCGGCATCGATCTCGCGCGCGAGGATGCGTTCGGCGCCTGCGATCGCAATGGCGGCCACCTGGCCCCTGAGCTGGTCGCGAGCTTGATTGACGGCGACGTCGATCTCGGCGCGCGCACCTTCGAGCTTGCGGCGCTTCTCAGTCTCGCCTTCGGCCTTTGCGGCTTCGACGATCTCGATGCCGCGCGCGCCGGCCTGCTCCATGATGCCGCGCGCCTGGTCGCGCGCTGCCGTCACGATCTTCTCCGCTTCGGTCTTCGCGCGCGCGAGATCGCTGCGACCCCGCTCGGCCGCGGCCAAGCCGTCGGCGATCTCCTGCTGACGCGTTTCGATGGCCTTAATGATGAACGGCCAGATGTACTTCATGCAAAACCACACGAACACGATCATCGCGATCGTCTGGCCGAACAACGTCGCATTAAAGCTCACCGCAACCTCCTCGCGCGGAAGACCTCATTACCAACGGCAGCACCTATCCGCCGAGCCCAGGCGAGGCGAACGCGAAGTAGAACCCGATGCCGATGGCGATAAAGGCGGGCGCGTCGAGCAACGTCATAACGAGAAACATCTGCGTTCGGAGCATCGGCGCAAGCTCCGGCTGCCGGGCCGCGCCCTCGAGAAACCGGCCGCCGAGCAGACCCATGCCGATACCGACGGCAAGCGCGGCGAGCCCCATCATGATGCCTACGGCCAGCACATTCATACCAATCACGAAGTCCATTTAAAGTCTCCAGTTGAGCATTGAGTCAGAAAACGAAACCCATTGACGATCAGTGTCCCGTGTCGTGCGCCTGGCTCAAGTAAACGATCGTCAACATCATGAATATGAAGGCTTGCAGCGTGATCACAAGTATGTGGAACACGGCCCAGCCGAAATGCAGCGGCAACTGCCAGAATCCGAGCAGCGCGATCAGTATGAAGACGATCTCGCCCGCGTACATGTTGCCGAAGAGCCGCAGCGAGAGCGAAACTGGTTTGGCGAGGAACGCGACGGTCTCGAGAATGAAATTGAAGACGATGACGATGGGAGCCGCGATGACCCCGACGCCTTTGGCAGGCGGCGCGATCGGATGCATCGTGAATTCCTTGGCGAAGCCGATCGCACCCTTGATCTTGATCGAGTAGAAAATCGTCAGAAGGAAAACCGATATCGACATACCGAAAGTCACGTTGACGTCGGTCGTCGGCACTACCTTGAGGTATTCGACGCCGACCGCACCCGCCAATGAGGGGAGCCAGTCGACCGGGATTAGATCCATGAGGTTCATGAAGAACACCCAGACGAAGATCGTCAAGGCAAGCGGCGCGATGAGCTTGTTCCTGCCATGGAAGGCATCTCTAACCGACCCCTCGACGAATCCAACGATCATCTCAATTGCGGTCTGGAGTTTGCCCGGCCTTCCGCTCGTCGCGCTCTTGGCGACCGAACGGAACAGAGCGGTGAATACGAGCCCGAGAATCACCGCGATCGCCATCGAGTCGACGTTCAACGTCGTGAAGTCGAAGAGTCCCGCCTCGCAGTGATTCCAGACCCATTCGCCATCGCGCCGGCACACCTGCAAATTCGTGAGATGGTGCTGGATGTACTCACCGGAAGTTTCGGCGTGACCGCCCGCGTGCTCTTCGTCCATTCCCTAGCTCTTGCTCAAGGCCCGCGCTCCCCCGGCGCTACCGCCGCAGAGCAAAGCGCCGAATACCACGAGTTGCGCGGCGATGAAGCCCGCAAAAACCGCCGGCGCCGATACCGGCCCCGGGGCCGCGAAGATCGCGGCGAACAAGAGCGCCGTCGACGCCACCTTGCCGATCTCGCCGATCCACGCCGAGCGCAGCAACGCGGCCGCGCTCGCGCCGGCCCGGCGGCCGAACAATCGCGCCGCGAGAAACGCATTCGGGATCACGGCGACCATGCCGCCCAGGAACAGCGAGACGCCGACGACCGGCCCCTGCCAGAACCCGATCAGTACGCCTAAGCCGACACTCGCGGCTGCTTGCGTGAGCAATATCAACGGCACGACGCGCTTGTCGTCTGTCAGCACTGCGGCCTCATGGCGTCAGGGGAAAATCGGCTGCAGAGAGCCGGCCAAAAAAAAGCCACGACGCCATCGTGGCCCTGTTCAGCCGATCCATTGTAAAGAGTCGCCAATGGGTAGGCAACCGCGCTAGCGGATATGCGCGAGGATTCCGTCGAGCTCATCGATGCTGTGGTAACGGATCACGACGCGGCCGCCCTTGGCGCCGTGCTCGATCGCGACGGCCGCCCCGAGCGTTTCACCGAGCTCGGTCTCGAGCCGCTGAATATTCGGGTCGGCGGACTTGGTCCCGCGCTCGCGCTTTCCCGATCCATCCGTGCCCTGAAGCCTCTGCACGGCACGCTCGGTCTCGCGCACGCTCCAACCGTCGCGCACCACGCGCCGGGCGATCTCGGTGAGCAACTGCGGCGCGCCGACGCCGAGCAAGGCACGCGCATGCCCCATGTCGAGCTCGCGGCGCTCGAGCATCTCGCGAACCGCGTCCGGCAACTCGAGTAGCCGAAGCAGGTTCGAGACGGCGACACGCGAGCGCCCCACGGCCTCGGCCGCTTGCTCGTGCGTCATGCCGAAATCGTTGACGAGCCGCTGTAAGGAACGCGCCTCTTCGATCGGGTTCAAGTTCTCGCGTTGAATATTCTCGATGAGCGAGACCGCAACCGCAGCGTCGTCGGGGATATCGCGGATCAAGGCCGGCACGGTGTCGAGCCCCGCGAGTTGCGCCGCCCGCCAGCGGCGCTCGCCGGCGACGATCTCGTAACGCAGCTCGCCGCCGGCGGGCGGCAACGGCCTAACGACGATCGGCTGGACGATCCCCTGGACGCGGATCGATTCGGCGAGCTCCGCGAGCGATTCCTCGCGCATGTCCATACGCGGCTGATAGCGGCCCCGTGACAGCAGATCGACGGGCAGCTCTCGCAAGTCCGTCTCGATGCTCGCAGGCTCTACCGGCGCATGAATGCTCAACAAGGCGTCGAGACCTCGTCCGAGACTTTTGCGCTTGGTCATCTCAACTTTTTCGGTGTGTGGCGCTTCCGATGGCATGGCGATTGTAGCAGCAAGTCAAGCTCATTCGCCCGGCCGATCGCGGCGCGGGACGCTCGGGATGCGCCGGTTGATCTCGCCCGCAAGCGCGAGATAGGCGAGCGCTCCGCGCGAGTACTTGTCGTGAAACAGCACGGGCTTGCCGAAGCTCGGTGCCTCCGCGAGGCGAATGTTGCGGGGGATCACGGTGCGATAGACGCGCTCTCCAAAATGGGTCACGAGCTGCGAGGACACTTCGTTCGCCAGGTTGTTGCGAGGGTCGAACATGGTACGCAAAATCCCGTGGATCTCGAGCTTCGGGTTGACGCTCGCGCGGATCTTGTCGATCGTGCCGACGAGGGCTGTCAGCCCCTCCAACGCATAGTATTCGCACTGCATCGGGATCAAAACGTAATCTGCGGCCGTCAAGGCATTGACGGTCAGTATGTTCATCGCCGGCGGACAATCGATGAGCACGTAATCGTAATCGCCGACGACTTTCTCGAGCGCCTCGCGCAGGCGGAATTCCCGCTGCGGCCGCTGCAACAGCTCGACCTCGGCAGCGGTGAGGTCTTGGTTCGCGGGCAGCACGACATAGTTGCCTTCGGCCGCCATGCGGATCGCCGCCGTGACCGGCAAATCGTCGAGTAACACCTCGCAAACGGTCCTTCCGGTCTGGCCCTTGTCGATCCCCGACCCCATGGTCGCGTTGCCTTGCGGATCCATGTCGACGAGCAGCAGGCGCCGTTGCGTCGCCGTCAGCGACGCAGCTAGATTGACGCAGGTCGTGGTCTTGCCGACGCCGCCCTTCTGATTCGCGATCGCGATGACTACGCCCATTGCCGACTTCCCGTGCGCTCGAGCATGACGACGGTGCTCTTGAGCTGCGCCGTCTCGGGCACCGTGACTTCGCGGACCGCGAAATCGGCGCCCGGTTCGCGGAGCCGCTCTGCGAGCTTGGCCGACGTCAAGACCAAAAGGACGCTGCCGGGCGCCATCAGAGGCCGGACGATTGCCATGAGCTCTGCGGGACGCGCCACGGCCCGCGCGAGCACGGTATCAAAGGGTAATCCGGCGGGTAAGTCCTCGGCGCGCACGTGAGCGACGGTCGTATTCGTAAGCTCGAGCTCCGCGACGACGTGACGCAGAAAGCTCGCGCGCTTGCCCCGGCTTTCGATGAGCGTGAAGCGTCTTGCCGACTCGCAAATCGCGAGCGGTACTCCGGGAAACCCCGCGCCCGATCCCACGTCCGCGATGCGGGTGCCTGCGAGCAACCGTCGCAGTGCCAAGCTTTCGACGAGATGGCGCTCGACGAGCTCGCGAGGCCCACGCGTTCCCGTCAAGTTGTGGACGCGATTCCAGCGACTCAAGAGACCGAGGAACTCGGCAAGCGCGGCGGTCGTCGCGGCATCTTGGCCGAGCCCCGCGGAGCGCAAGCTCGCGTCGACCGCGGCGGCGTGCAGAGGTATTTCTTCCATCGTCGTCGTTCTCGCGCCGCGAGCTTCGTATCACGCCGCGATCTTGACGACGGTCCGGCCCACGGCCTTGCTCTCGACATAGGATGCAAACTGCGCGGGTAACTCTGGCAATGAGACTTCGTGGGCGGCGATGACGTCGAGATGGCGCGGTTTGAGATCCGCGCCGAGCCGTTGCCAGATCGCGGCCCGCTGGGCCTGCGGCACGTCCACGGAGTTGATGCCGAGTAGGTTCACGCCGCGCAGAATGAACGGCAACACCGTGGTATGGAGCTCGGGGCTCGCGGCGAGACCGATGCTCGCAACGTTGCCGCGCGGACGCACGCTCTTCAAGAACGAAGCGAGCACGTCCCCGCCGAGGCAATCGATGGCGCCGCCGAAACGCGCCGTGGCGAGCGGCTTGCCGCCGGCCGCGAACGCCGCGCGGTCGACCACCTCGGTAGCGCCGAGCACACGCAGGTAGTCGCTCGCGTCGCTCTTGCCGCTCACTGCAACGACCGCATAGCCGCGCGCCGCGAGCATATCTATGCTCAAGCTACCGACACCCCCGCTCGCGCCGCTGACCGCGATCGGACCGAGCTCGGGCCGCTGACCGTTGTGCTCCATCTGCGCGATCGCGAGCGCCGCCGTCAGTCCCGCCGTGCCGAGCGCCATCGCGCTCCGACAGTCGAGCCCCGCGGGCAGGGCGACCGCGGACTCTGTGGCGATGCGCGCATAGTGCGCGTAACCGCCGTCCCGCGATTCGCCGAGGCCGCAGCCGCACGCGAGCACGCCCGTGCCCACCGGCCAGCGCGCGTCCCCGGACGCGACGATGTCGCCGGCGAGATCGATGCCCCCGACGAGCGGAAAGCGACTTAGAATCGCGCCCTTACCGGTCGCCGCAAGCGCGTCCTTATAGTTGATCGACGAGTAACGCACGTGCACGACGATCTCACCCGGCGTCAGGTCGTCGAGCCGGATCGTCTCGAGCGCCGGCGACACGCGTCCGTCCGCAGTTTGATGAATGCGAAACGCCGTGAAGGGCTCGGCGATCAACTTCGCACCGCGCTACCGCTCCGTGCCGTGGAGTCCCGGCAGCTCCGCATAGAACGCCGCGAGCTCGGCCAGCACTTCGTCATCGAGCGCGGACGTCATCGGACCCATGAGCAAGTCCGCGCGCAAGCCGGACTTGTACTGCTCGAGCGCGTGACGCAAGTACGACGCGTGCTGTCCCGCGAGGTTCGGCCATTGCGGGCCTTCGGCGACCCCGTCGTTACCGTGGCAAGGCACACAGGCGACGGATTTTTGCTGTCCGGCGCGAACGGTCTCGAGACTCGCGTCCGAGACGCCGGTCTCGGGCTCGCCCTCAAGGCTTGCGAAGTATGCCGCGATATCCGCGATGTCTTGATCGGCAAGCGCGGACGCCTGTGCCTCCATCGTGGGATGCCGCCGCGAACCGCTGCGGTAGCCCTGCAGTGCGATCTCGAGATAGTCGGCGTTCTGTCCGCCGAGCTTCGGCACGTGAAAGGACGGGTAGGCGTTGCGATAGCCCGGCACGCCGTGACAACCCGAGCACGTGAACGCGAGCACTCCGCCACGGGCGGCGTCGCCCTCGAGCGCAAGCGGGAGCGGCGCGGGGGCGGGTTGCGGATACGCTCTGCCACCCCATGCCAAGAACACGAGCAAGCTCGAGGCGACGAGGCCCGGTCGCATGCAACGCGCGATAGATACGATAGATGGGCGCCAGCTGGACATGTCAAGCGCGCCGGCGCTGCTCGCGCTTTTTCAAATGAATCAACAACAGCGAGATTGCCGCGGGCGTCATGCCCGAGATTCGGCTCGCTTGACCGATGCTCTCGGGCCTCACGCGCGCGAGCTTCTCTCTGACTTCGTTCGACAGACCCCCGACCCCGCCGTAGTCGAAATCGGCCGGCAGCGGCATGCCGGCCAGCCGCCGCTGGCGTTCGATCTCTTCGCTCTGCCGGCCGATGTAACCCGCGTAGCGCGCAGCCGTCTCGAGCGCCTTCTCGACTTGCTCCAAGAGCTCGGGCGTCAGCGCCGCGAGATCCGCGTTCACGCCGACTCGCGGCAGCGACGTCACGTCGCGATAAGCCGCATCCGGCCGGCGCAGCAGCGCGCTCGCGCGCGTGTCCTTCACGAGCGGCCAGAACGCGCTGTCCGACGGAACGTCGGGCGGCCGGATCACGGCGCCGTCGAGGCGCTCGCGCTCCGCAATGATCAGGCTTTGCTTGCGCTCGAAAACGCGCCAGCGCGCGTCGTCGACGAGACCGAGCCGTCTGCCGACGGGCGTGAGGCGCTCGTCGGCATTGTCTTCGCGCAGCGTCAAGCGGTATTCGGCGCGGCTCGTGAACATGCGATACGGCTCCTTCGTGCCGCGCGTGACGAGATCGTCGATGAGCACGCCTATATACGCCTCGTCGCGGCGCGGGAGCCATGGCTCGCGGCCGCGGGCGCGCAAGCCGGCGTTGGTGCCCGCGACGATGCCCTGCGCTGCGGCCTCCTCGTAGCCCGTCGTGCCGTTGATCTGCCCCGCGAAATAGAGGCCCTGGATCGCCTTCGTCTCGAGCGTGAGCTTCAAGTCGCGCGGATCGAAGTAGTCGTATTCGATGGCGTAACCGGGCCGCGTGATGTGCGCGTTCTCGAATCCCTTGATCGAGCGCACGAACGCGTACTGCACGTCGAACGGCAAGGACGTCGAGATGCCGTTCGGGTAGATCTCGTTGCTCGCGAGCCCCTCGGGCTCGACGAACACTTGGTGCGACCTACGCTCCGCAAAGCGCACCACTTTGTCCTCGATCGACGGACAGTACCGCGGTCCCAGTCCCTCGATGGCGCCGCTGAAAAGCGGCGAGCGACCGAGATTGTCGCGGATGATTTCGTGCGTGCGCTCGCTCGTATGCGTAATGTGGCATGCAACCTGGGGCGGATGCTCCCCGCGCGTGCCGATGAACGAGAACACCGGCCGTGGATCGTCGCCGGGCTGCGGCGTCAGAACGCTGTAGTCGACGCTGCGTCCATCGATACGCGGCGGCGTTCCGGTCTTCAAGCGGCCGACGGCGAGGCCAAGGTTGCGAAGCTTGCGCGCGAGTCCGGTTGCCGCCGCATCGCCGGCGCGGCCGCCGGAATAGCTCGCTTCGCCCATGTTGATCTTGCCGTCGAGGAACGTGCCGACAGTCAAGACGATGTTCGGCGCCATGATCTTGAGGCCCGATTGCGTCACGACGCCGCAGGCGGTCTCGCCGCCGAGCAGCACATCCTCGACGCTTTGTTGCAGTAAGGTCAGATTCGGCTGTGTTTCGAGCGTCAAGCGAATCGCTTGGCGGTAGAGCACTCGATCGGCTTGGGCGCGCGTGGCCCGGACGGCCGGGCCTTTGCTCGCATTGAGCGTGCGGAAGTGGATGCCGGCGCGGTCCGTCGCGTGCGCCATCGCGCCGCCGAGCGCATCGATCTCCTTGGCGAGGTGCCCCTTGCCGATGCCCCCGATCGCCGGGTTGCAGCTCATCTGGCCGAGCGTCTCGATGTTGTGCGTGAGCAAGAGCGTGCGCGCACCGAGCCGCGCGGCCGCGAGCGCGGCTTCGGTGCCCGCGTGGCCGCCGCCGACGACGATGACTTCGAACTGTGCGGGATACTCGATCGACATGGCCGGTGAGTTTAGCAGCCCCGATACGCGCCCGTAGCACTTGGCAAGCCGCGAGCGCACCGCCACACTGCGGCTCGCCATGTTGCGCCCACCTTGCTTCGCGTCTCTGGTCGTCGCCGTGCTCGTTGCGGCGCCCGCCCGCGCCGCGCTCGACGACTCACCGTGCCGTCTTGAGATGGCCTCGCTGCCCGCCGTGTTTGCGCAGTGCGCGACGCTCGCGGTGCCGCTCGACTTCATGGATCCGTCGGGGCCGACGCTATCGCTTGCCGTGGCGCGGATTCCCGCGCAAACGGCAACGCCGGCACCGGATCCGCTCGTGCTCATCAACGGCGGGCCCGGCGGCAGCGGCATCGATTTGTACCTTCAAGCCCGCGCGGCTTTCGAGCCCGTGCGGCGCGATCGTGACATCGTCTTGGTCGATCAACGCGGGACGGGCCGCTCCGACGCGGGTCTCAGATGCAGGATTCCGGACGAGCTCGCGTTCGAGACCGCGACCCCAGAGCAACTCCGCGCAACGGTCGCCGCCTGCCTCGCCGAGGTCGAAGTCGATCCGAAATTCTTCACGACATCCGCGGCCGTGCGCGACCTCGAGCTCGTACGCGTGGCGCTCGGTGTCGAGCAATGGAACCTATACGGCATCTCCTACGGCACGCGCGTCGCGCAGCATTATCTACGGCGTCATCCCGAACGCGTGCGCGCGCTCGTTCTCGACGGCGTCGTGCCGGCCGAGCTCGTGCTCGGTCCCGACACGGCAGGCAACGCGCAGCGCGCGCTCGACGAGGTATTCGCCCGTTGCGCTCGGGACGCCGCGTGCGCGGGCCGGTACGGGGCTCTGGATGCAAAGTTCGCGGAGCTCGAAGCGCGCTTCGCGGCGGGACCCCAATCGGTCGAGGTTGCCGACCCGCTCACGGGCGAGCCGCAGTCCCTCGAGCTCGCCACGGCTCACTTCCAAGCCGTCGTGCGCCTCATGAGCTACACGGCGCCGACGATCGCGCTGCTGCCCCTCGTGATCGACGAGGCAGAGCGCGGCAACTACCGGCCGCTCGCCGCGCACGCCGACATTCTCATTGCCAGCATCGCCGACTCGCTGAGTCTCCCCATGCACAACGCCGTCGTCTGCGCCGAGGACGCGCCGTTCTTCGCGAGCGGCGGCACCGACGCAGAGCCCAAGACCTATCTCGGCGACAGCGTCGTGACCGGCCTCACCGCCATCTGCAACGTTTGGCCCGCCGGCGTTCGAGACGAGGATTTCAAGACTGCGGTCGCGAGCGACCGCCCGGCGCTCTTGCTTTCCGGCGAGCTCGATCCCGTCACGCCGCCCGCTTACGCCGAGCGCGTGATGGCGGGAGGCTTGATGAACGCGCGGCATCTCGTCGGCCCCGGTCAGGGTCACGGGATCGCCGCTGTGGGGTGCGTGCCGCGGATCATCCGCGAGTTTCTCGCCGTTCCCATGCCGGCCGAGCTTGCCGCCGACTGTCTCGCAGCCGAGCGGCCGACGTCGTTCTTCTTAGGCCTGCACGGACCCGGGCCGTAACCGCCGCCATGATCGAGATCGCGGAAGTCGCCAAGAGCTTCGGCGCCGTCCAGGCGCTCGCGGGCGTGAGCTTCACGGCGCAAACGGGCCGTATTACCGGCTTGCTTGGGCCGAACGGCGCGGGCAAATCGACATGCTTGCGCATACTCTCGACCGTGCTTCGCCCCGACCGCGGCCGCGCGACCATTGCCGGCCACGACGTCGCCGCGGACGCGCTTGCCGTGCGGCGCCTCATCGGAGCCTTGCCGCACGGTGCCGGGCTCTATCCGCAGTTGACGGCGCGCGAGAATATCGCCTACTACGGCGAGCTGCACGGACTCGCCGGCGCCGCCTTGCGTCAGCGCGTCGCTCGCTTGCTCGAGCGACTCGGCCTCACCGAGATCGCCGAACGCAAAGCCAAAGGCTTCTCGCAAGGCGAGCGCACGAAGGTGGCGCTCGCCCGCGCGCTCGTGCACGATCCTCGATACTTGTTGCTCGACGAGCCGACGAGCGGCCTCGACGTCATGGCGACGCGCGATTTGAGAAGCTGGCTCGTCGAGCTCAAGTCGCGGGGCTGCTGCATCCTATTCTCGAGCCACGTCATGCAAGAAGTCGCGGCGCTCGCGGACGAGCTCGTGATCATTGCGCACGGCCGGCTCGCGGCCAGCGGTACGCCTGAGAGCCTCGCGGCCAGTTTCCGCAATGCCGATCTCGAGGAGATTTTCGTCGACGCCGTTGCCCGGGTGGCGCCGTGAGTGCCGTCGGCGTGGTCTGTCGCAAGGAGATTCTCGATAACGCGCGGGACCGTAGAACGATGTTCTCGACTCTGGTGTTCGGGCCGTTGTTCGCGCCGCTCCTGTTCGCCGTGATGATCAATATCGTGGTCGATCGGGCCGTGTCTTCGGTGCGAGAGATCCTGCACGTGCCGATCTTGGGCGCCGAGCGAGCGCCGAACGTCGTCGAGTTCTTGCGCGGGCGCGGCATCGAGCGGGAGCTCGACGCTCTCCCCCAAGACCTCGAAAGCGCGGCCCAGGCCGTGCGCGCGGACACGG
>Ga0209108_10001219_pt1 | contig 14833 bp, 9 predicted proteins | sample Rifsed10ft1_FD_184003 | JGI IMG/M metagenome (GOLD analysis project Ga0209108, IMG submission 184003) | Soil microbial communities from Rifle, Colorado, USA - sediment 10ft 1 (version 2) | ecosystem: Environmental > Terrestrial > Deep subsurface > Rock core/Sediment | place: Rifle, Colorado...
GGCCGAAATGTTGCCCGTGGGACAGAAGCTTCGCCTCACGCTCTACTTGAGGGGGGAAACTCTGGAAATCACCGGACAGGTCACAGCCATCCACTCCCCCCGTGATGGCGAGGAGTCCCGTGGCGTGGAGGTGGTCTTCGATCCGCTGAGCGAGGAGGCGGGCACAATCCTGGAGGGCTTCATCCTTGCGCACCGGAGCGGTGGGTCGGTGCTTTGAGCGTGTTGTGCGGGTTGCCATTCCCCAACTCCTTCTCCTCCAGGACCTCCCCTCCTTTTTTTCTCTCCCCGTGTATTCCCACAGCAGAGCCTATCCACAAGAAATTTCAGAACGGTACAACTTAGTATAATCAACAACTTACAATTCGTATGACAATCCTTGTGAGATTTTTACGCTTGACAGGATTCTTTCGATCTTATATAAGCCTCCCTCAACCGACCAGTTAGTACAAAGGCGAGGGATGACCACTACCCGAGAACAGATCCTTGATGCTGCCAGCCGCTTGATCCACGTGCGTGGGTTCAATAACACGTCCGTGGACGAAATTCTCAAGGAGAGCGGCGTTGGCAAGGGAAACCTTTACTACTATTTCAAGAGCAAGGAAGAGTTGGGCTTCGCCATCCTCGAGCGAAGCCTCGAACGGATCAGCACGGAGCTCCTTGACAAGAGCTTCAGCCCGGAGAAGAACCCGTGGCAACAGATCGTTGATTTCCTGGATTCCCAGGTGGACCGCGCCAGACAACGCGGCTGCACCGGGGGGTGTATGCTGGGGAACCTGGCCCTGGAGCTGAGTGACATCCACGAGGAGTTCCGCCGGCGGCTCAGTGAGGCATTCGACCGGTTGCGGGCGCGGATGGAGGCGACGCTCACCCAGGCCAAGACACAGGGGACGCTGCGGTCCGATGCCGACATCCCCAGCCTGGCGCATTTCATCGTGGCGGGGTTTGAAGGCGCCCACATGATGGGCAAGCTTCACAAGAACGTTGACGTCATGGCGGGTGTCGTCGAGGAGTTGAAGGGCCATTTGGCCCATTTCCGCGTTGCCTGAGGTCGGGACAACGCGTTTCACGGGCGCGCCGCCGGCTGGCCGCCAGGCAGGAAGGGTCAGCGGCTGGGACGCGCAAAGGCCGCGCATCCGGGATGGTCGTGAACGAACCGCAACCCTCGCCCACGTGGCGGGGCCGGCGGTCGGTGCTGCCCACCACCAAGGGCTGATGGAGTAGACGATGGCGACGATAGTGGAGTACACAGATCAGAAGCGCCCCAAGAACCAGTATCCCGAGCGCATCATTTCCCCCATCCGTTCCGGTCCGTGCTGCTTCTCGGATATGGAAGAGCTCGGCAAGCCGCAGGAAGACAGTCGCTGGGTGTTCCAGTACAAGCGCTGCAAGAAGTGCGGCTTTACGGTCCGGGTGATCCTGCGGGAGATCCCTGACGCCGCGCTGGCGGCCGAGCTGCGGCGGACCCTGGCCAACTCCTTCGTCCGGAACGTGCCGGACTAATCGTTCTACAACTGGTTTCCAAAGACCAGCGCCCGGCAGAGGCAGGAAATGCCCCTCGCCGGGCGCCCTGTTTTTGGTTGCATGGTCTTGAGGCCGGACATTCCAGTTCAACCACCAATCCCCCCAGGGCGGGACAAGACACCAAGGAGAGCCAGTCTAGAAACCCTACCCTCTGCAGGACACGGCACCCAGGAACCTCGTGCATCGGACCGTCCTGGTCTGGTCCGTGGAAATCCTTGCCCAATGAGGCCGGTGGTGTCTTGGTGGTGAAATGTTTGGGATTAATCGGGCTATTCGTAGCGGAGGGCCTGGATGGGATCGAGCAGGGAGGCGCGGCGGGCGGGATACACGCCGAAGAAAACCCCCACGGCCGCGGAAAAACCAAAGGCCATCACCACAGACCAGAGCGACACCCGGGTGGGAAGGTACACGAAGAGCAGCGACAGGATCTTCGCGCCTCCCACCCCCACCGCGATCCCCAGGCCTCCGCCCAGCGTACTCAGGATCACGGACTCCAGCAGAAACTGGCCCAGGATGTCCCGCCGCCGGGCCCCCACCGCCTTGCGGATCCCGATCTCCCTCGTCCGCTCGCGGACCGATACCAGCATGATGTTCATGATGCCGATGCCGCCGACGAGCAGGGAAATGCCCGCGATACCGCCGAGCGCGGCGGTGAGGATGTTCAGGATCGTGGTGAAAGCCGAGAGGATGGCCCCCTGGCTGGTCACGGTGAAGTCCTCGCGGTTGCCATGGCGACGGACGAGGAGGTCCTTCACCTGCTGGATCGCCTGGTTGATGTCATCCGGGGACCCGACCGACACCAGGATCTCGAACAGGCGGTCGGTGTCGAAGAGATCCTGGGCGCTCTTGACCGGGATGAACACCAGGTCGTCAATGTCGAATCCCAGGCTCACACCCTTCTGCTCCATGATGCCGATCACCCGGTAGCGGGCATCGGCCAATGTCACAAATCCTCCCAGCGGATTCTCTTCCCCGAAGAGCTCGCGCTTCACCGTGCGTCCGAGCACCACCACCCGGCGCCGGCCCTCCACGTCCTCGTCGCTTACGAACTGGCCGATCTCCACGTAGAGCTTCCGCACGCGCTGGAACTCCGGGGTGATCCCGATGACGGTGGTGTCTCGGGCCACCCCCTGGTGCCGGATCTTCCCGGTCCCCAGGACCACCGGAACCACATCGGTGAGCTGGGTGGCTCGCCGGCGCAGGGCAACGGCGTCGTCATAGGTCAGCTTCCGTACCGTGCTGGCAATGGGCGGATGGAATCCCCCAGAGGTTTGCGTCTTCCCCGGCGTGATGATCAAGAGGTTTGTCCCCAAACCGGTCAGCTCCCGCGTGATGTATGCCGTGGCCCCCTCGCCCAGGGAGACCAGCAGGATGATGGCGGCTACCCCGATCACCACCCCCAGGATGGTGAGGGCGGTCCGGACGCGGTTCGCGCCCAGCATCTCGAGAGCCTGCGTTGCCAATTCACGAAAATTCACGGGGCTCTCCCCCTCCCTTCCCTTCTCCCCCTGTGGAGTATGGGCCGCAACTCCATAGGGCCGGGGTGAGGGGCGACGCGGAGTCGGAGACGATTTGTCCGTCCACGAGCTGGATCACCCGCCTCGCCTGCTCGGCGATGCGCGGGTTGTGGGTGACCATGACGATCGTCGCCCCTCCGGCCACCAGGTCCCGGAAGATCCCCAGGATTTCCTCCCCGGCCTTGCTGTCCAAGTTGCCCGTGGGCTCGTCGGCCAGGAGGATGGCCGGGCGGTTCACCAGCGCCCGGGCGATGGCCACGCGCTGCTGTTCCCCTCCGGAAAGCTCGCTCGGGCGATGTTCGGTCCGGCCCGTGAGCCCCACGGCCGCCAGCGCATCCAGGGCGCGGCGTCGCCGGCCCTCGCGCGACAGGCCGCTGTAGATCATGGGCAGCTCCACGTTGCGCAGGGCGCTCATGCGGGGCAAAAGGTTGAAGGTCTGAAACACAAATCCAATGCGGCGATTCCGCAAGCCCGCCAGGGAATCATCGTCCAGCGTCTCGACCTCTATCCCTTCCAGGACATAGCGTCCAGCCGTCGGTCGGTCGAGGCAGCCCAGGATGTTCATGAGCGTGGACTTTCCTGATCCGGAGGGACCGCAGATAGCCACGAAATCGCCGGCGGCGACACTGAAGGTCACTCCCCCGAGGGCATCTACCCGGCTGGGGCCCATGGGGTACGTCCGCCACACGTCCCGGATGGCGATCATCGACTACCTAAACCAAAGCGTTCGGTTGTTCGGGAGTTCGGTGGTTCGGTAGTTCAACGCAAAGCTGTCATCACTCAGCTATCAGCTGTCAGCTCCAAATCAAACGCTGACGGCTGACCGCTCTCCGGGGAACAACCGAACCATCGTCCCACCGAACCACCGACCGCTTTCGCTCCTCAGTGGACCCTCACCCTTGCCCCATCGGAGAGTCCCGGCACGTCCGGGTTGACGATGACTTGGTCTCCCTCGCCCAGGCCTTCCAGGATCTCGGTGGACTGCCAGTTGTTCTCCCCGACCTTCACGGCGACGAGACGGGCCCGCCCGTCGGTGATCCGATAGACCCACCGCTTTCCCTCCCGTTCCAGGATGGCCTGGCTGGGGACAGACAGGGCGTTCTGCCGCCTGGCCACGATCACCTCCACGTCGGCGGACATGCCGGGCTTCACGAACCCCTTCCCCTCCTCCAGGGCGACGCGGATGGTGAAGGTGCGGGCCTCCTGTCGCTCCCCGGAGACGGCCGGAGAGATCTTGTACACCCGGCCGCGCAGCGTCCGCCCGGGGAGCGCTTCCAGGCTTACCCGCGCCTCCTGATCCAGACGAATCTGCCGGGCGTCGAACTCATCGATCGTGGCCCGGACATACAGGCGGTCCAGGTCCACGAGGGTGAACAGCGGCCCGCCCAACGTGATTGTTGAGCCCCCGCCCAGACCCACGACCTCTCCCGCGTTTGCCAGCCGCCGCGTCACCAGACCCGTGATGGGCGACCGAATCGTCATGCGCCATCGCTGGACGTCCACTAGTCGGACCTGCGCCTCCCGCTGGGCCACGGCCGCCCGCGCCGCCGCGACCTGATGCTCTTTGACGGCAACTTGGTCCCGGTCCGCCAAGGCGGCCTCGTGGGCCGCGGCGGCCACCTCGAACTCTGCCTGGGCCTGATCCAGTTGCTGGCGAGATATGGCCCCTTCCGCAAACAGGGCCTTGAGGCGCTCCAGATCCCTGGCCGCCCGCTCGCGCGTCGCGCGCGTTTCCTCGATCCGGGTCCGGATGCGCTCCCCAAGCATGACGACACCCGCCTGCTCCTCCTCCAGTCGCGCGCGCGCGCTGGCCAGCTCTGCCCGGGCCAGGCCCAGTTGCGCTTCCACCTCCTGGGGGTCCAGCTCCGCCACGACCTGGTCGCGCGTCACCCGGTCGCCTTCATCCACCAGCAGGCGCAGGATGCGGCCCGGGACCTCGGCGCGCACGTTCACCTCCGCCTCGGATTCCACCGTGCCCGTGGCCGTCGCGGAGACGCTGATCAGCATGTCTCCCCGCTTCAGCGTGGCCGCGCGGACCGGGACATCGCCCCGCCGACTCAGGAGGGCGACGGTCCCCGCCCCTGCGATCAAGACCACACTGAGCAGGAGCAGCGCTCGTACGGCCCGTGTCATCGGATTTCTCTGAGCGCTGCCCGTGATTGGTGGTGTGTGATTGTGGATCTTGGAGTTCGCAAATCGGCGCTCCCAGGTCCCAAATCAAGAATCGCCCCCGATCCCATACTTTCTGCCCTAGGCACTTCGCGCCATGCGCCATGCGCTTGGCGCTCTGCGCGGTGCCGGCTCGCCCCTCCGGGGCGGGGGGTTCACATCTCAATACGGTTCGCCTCCAGGACCGTCCCCTGCACCTTCTCCAGGTTGGCCAGCGACTTGTTGTAATCCGTGATCGCGCGAATCTCGTTGGCCTGCGCCGCCGCCAGGTCGCGCTGGAAAGACAGCACATTGAAGGTGGTGGTGACGCCGGCCTCCAGCCGCCGCTGCTCCACCCGAAGCTGCTCCTCCGCAAGCACCCGGGCCGCGCGGTTCGCATCGACTCGCTTGGCATCAGCGTCCACCCGCCGCACCGCCTCCCGGACCTGCTGCGTGATCTGCAAATCGAGGTTCTTCAGCGAGGTCTTGGCCTGATCCAGCGTCAGTTTCGACTGGAGGTAGGTAGCCTGGGGGCCCCGGTTCCCGAGGGGAACCGTGAGGACCACTCCCACAGAGTAGGAAACGAAATGACTGGAGCCCATTTCGCTTACGTTGCCCCCGTAGGTATCCCCGAAGCCGTTGGTGAACACGCTACTGGCCAGGGAAAGGTCGGGTAACAACTGGTTACGGGTCAGTCGCACCGAAAGTGTCTTGTTGTCGATGTCCAGCTTGGCGCTCTTGTATTCGTAGCGGTTCTCCAGGGCCTTCTGGATCGCTGCTCCCAGGTTGATGGACTTCACCTCGAAGCCCGCAGTATCAGAAGGCCGGATCTCCTGTGCCCAGTCCCCACTCACCGGGAGGTTGAGGATGACCTTGAGCGTATCCTCGGCGTCTCGCACCGCCTTCTCCGCCAGGATCACATCCTGCACCCGGGCGGCCTCCTGCGCCTCAGCCTGGGTGACCTCCACGGGCGCCGCCACCCCGGCGCGAACCCGGGCCCTGTTCAATGCCACAAGCTCCTGTGCCAAGCGCAGCGAGCGACGCTGCACCTCCAGGTTCTCGATGGCAAAGATGAGATCGAAGTAGCCGTTCTGGACCTGGGTGACGATGTCGCTCACCCTCAGCCGCAACTGCTCCCGGGAGATGGACTGGTTGTTGGTGGCGATCCGAATGTTGGTTTCGGTGGGCTCGAAGCCGAAGTTCTTCAGCAGGGGCTGCGTCAGGGTCAGACCGAATCTGCTGATGAAGCCCGTGCTGGAAACCCCCTTGGCGTTATTGTACTCGTTGTTGAACCGCAGCTCATACGTCCCGCCCGTCGGCAGCTTCTGCCTCAGGCCGGTGTTGTAATCCCACAAGTCGGATTGGATACGGCTCCCCTGGATCACCTGCGTGCCAGCGGGCACCCGGGTGTCGGATCGGGTCAGCTCCAGGAAGGCGCTGGGATCGAACACGGCCCTTTCTCCAACCAGAGCCTGATCGCGTAGCTGGGGGTTGAAGCCCTCCACGGCGATGTCCAGGTTGTTCTTGAGCGCCAGGGCGATGCTGTCCCGGAGCGACAGGGCCATGATTCCCGCAGGCGGGACAGGCGGAGCTTGGGCCGCCCCGGTCTGGGCCAGCGTCAGGTCCAGCTTCAGGTGCGGCCAGCCGGACTGGGCGGACTCGGCCGCCAGCACGGGGGTGCTGGCGAGCAGCAGGACGAGCAGGATCCGCATCACCTCAATTCCTCGTTGCATGGTCACTCCTTTCAAAGAAGACCTCCTGGAGAGATCAGTCCTTTCTGAGGGCCCCGTGCAGGAAGAGTCCCACCACCTCGTCCGCGATCTCCTCCGGGGTGAACCGTCCGACCTCCGCATCGCCGTACACGATTTCCGCCAAGGCGAAGATCACGTACATCCCCTGAAAGGCGCGGGCCGCGATCTCCGTCCGGAGCGGCCGGAACGTCCCCTGGGTGATCCGCTCCGTCAGGAACGCCTGGATCCGCTGAAGCTGCTCCAGGGCGATTTCGCGGTAGAACCTTTCCCGGAGCCCCTCGTGAAACGGCAGCTCGGTCAAGGCAAACCGGACCGCCCTCGGGCTCTGCCGGAACCGCCGGATCCGGTCCACAATGACCGAAGAGAGAAAGACCTCCTCATCCTCCTTCCCCGGACGGGCCAGGATCTCTTCCAGCGACTCCACGATCATGGACCGGTACAGGGCCAGAAGGATGTCCCGCTTGCTGGGGAAATACAGGTAGATGGTGCCCTGGGCGATGTTTGCCTCCTGGGCGATCGCCCGGATGGTGGCCGCAGCATAACCCCGCTGGGCAAAAACCTTCATTGCAGCTTCCAGGATGGCCTGCCTTCGCTCGGCTCGAGGACCCTCTCGTCTGACGCGCGCCACACCGTTCTCCTTGCCCCCGGGGGCTTCATTGTGCTAAGCGCAAACCTTTCACCGCAGAGGCCGCAAAGATCGCAACGGCCCATCAGGTTTCGGCCATCTGGACCCCTGCCCGCCGAGGGTCGGTGACAGGCGGGCAGCGCTTGGACCAACACGATGTTCAGGCCTGCGCAACGCTTTCCCTCCCTAGGTTCTGTTGGAAAAGGGGATTTCTTTGCGTCCTTTGCGGTTCAAATGTTCTTTCTGGGATGAATGATCGTTCAGTGAATTGGTTCACGTTACTTCGGGCATTGGGAAGTGTCAACCCCGAACCGAAGAGAGTCGCAAGTGGATAATGGGCATGTGTCTCGGCGTCAGGTGTATTGCCGTTTGCCAATTTTTCGGATCGGGGCTAGGATACCCGGGCTTGGCCGGCGGCTTCCCGCAGGCAATCAGGCAACCCGGCAATCCGGCAATCCGGAGATGCCAAGTCGCCTAGTTGCCAAGTTGCCGGATCGCCGGCTATCCAAGCCCTCCGCCCAGCCGAGGGGGCCAGGTGCCTGGGGAAGGAGCACCAGATGAGCCAGGAGGGAAGTGTCCGGCGCACGCCGCAAGAGGCCGCCGACAGGGCGAACGAGCGGATCCAAGGCACGTTCGCCGGGGTGCTGGGGATGGAATTTACCCTTCTTTCCTCAGACCGGGTCGAAGCGACGCTCAAGGTCCGGCAGGAACACAAGCAGCCCTGGGGGATCCTGCATGGCGGGGCGGTGATGACCCTGGCCGACACCGTGGCAGGCGCCGGTGCCTATATGAATCTGGCGCGGGGCCAGGAGACCGTGACGGTCGAGCTGAAGATCAATCTGATCGGGGCCGTTCGGGAGGGCAGCATCCGGGCGGAAGCGGTCCCCCTCCACCGGGGCAAGACCACGTCAATTTGGGAGACCCGCATCACTGACGAGACCGGAAGGCTCGTGGCCGTGTCCCTCTCCACCCACCTCGTCCTGGACCAGAAATCCTAACCCCCCATCAACTGGCAGCTGGCAGCTCGCGCTGCGCAAAGTGCTAAGCGCATGGGGCATAGCGCTCTGCCCTTTGCGCTATGCGCTCTACGCTAGGAGGCGAAACTGCTGACGGCTGATAGCTGATTGCTTTCCGTTGTACAACTGAACCACCGACCGACGGAACGACCGAACGCCTTTGAGGTTTCTCGTACCCTCGTACGCCTTTGGTTATTGCCGAACTACCGACCGCTCCTTTCGTGATGCGATCCTCCACCCAAGGGCCGCGTACACCAGAAAGCCGAACAAGAAAGACGGCAACGTCGCCCCCAGCCACGGGGCGAGACCGGCGAGGCCAAGCTGAGGAAGCCCGGCGATGACCAGGTACAGGACGAAGCCGACCAACCACACCCCCATGGCCGTCCAGTTGATCCCCCCCGTGTACCAGTACTGCCCACCGACTCGGTACAGTCCTTCAGCAATATACAGCCGGCTCCGAAGAAGGAAATAATCAGCCGCCAGGATGCCGAGCAGCGGCACAAAGACCGAGCCGATCAGGAGCAGGAAGCTCTCATACTGAACCATCGGGACCGCCGCCGCCAGGACGAGTACCACGGCGCCGAATATCCCCGCCAGCGCCCGCTGGCCAAGGCGCATCACAATGTTTTGGGTGGAGACGGCGGCCGAGTAGATATTGGCGAAGGCCTCATCCGTCTCGGCCACCAACAGGATAAGGAGCGCCCCCCACCCAGCCGTGAGTCCGGCGATGGCTGCCAGGAGAGGCGATATGGGCGCATTGGGATCGAACGTCACTGCTGCGGAGAGACCGAGCAGCGCCCCGAGGGCGTAGAACCAGATATGCGAGACAAAGTATCCGAAGCCTGTGCCCAAGAACGCGGCCCGGCGGCTGGTGGCCAGGCGGCTGTAGTCCGCCACCAGGGGGACCCACGAAATGGGCATCACCGCGACCAGATCCACGGCGAGCCAGAAGGACATCTCCCCCGTCCCCCGCTTCGCGAACAGCGCACCAACATCGTAGGTGCTCAGGACGGCGATGGTGAGCCACAACATGGTAATCAACACGGCCCACACGGCAAACTTCTCCATCCACTGCTTGACGACGAGGACCGGCCCACCCATCGCCATGAGCGTCGTCAGGACCGAGAAGAAGACGACCCACCCCAGGTAACTGTCGACGCCGAAGAGACGCTGGCTCAACAGCGTGGCCGCCTGGGCCATGACGATGACCTCGAACGTTGCCCACCCTACGAGTTGTAGAACATTCAGGACGGTGGGGGCATACGAGCCCCGCAGGCCGAGCACGGGCCGGAAGAGCACCATCGTAGGGACCCCGGTGTCCGAGCCGATCGTGGCCACCAGACCGAGAAGGAAGTTTCCGATGATGGCCCCGACAAGGATGGCCGCCAGCGCACCGGCGAGACTCAGTCCCGGGACCAGGAACATTCCCACAACCATGACGAGGAAACTGACCCCGAGGTCGGCCCACAAGACGAATGTGTCTACGAAGGTCAGTCGCCGCTCACCGGAGGGAACCGGTTTGATCCCGTGGTCGCGGGGTAGTCCGATAATGTCGGTCATGGATGCCCCCCCCAAAGGCGTTCGGCAGTTCGGTCGTTCGGTGGTTCGGTTGTTCTCCTGCGAGCTGCCAATTACCCGGCAACTCCTGACACCTGATTGCCAGATCGCCGGGTTGCCTGAATGCCCACCAATGGTGTCCTTGTCCCGCCCCAGGCGGGATTGGCGGTGGAATTCTGGGAAAAACGAAAACCGCCCCGAGGGCGGTTTAATGTTTGGCTGATCGTCCCTACGCCGGCATTACCCGGGTCAGGTTCCAACGGTCGGTGAGGGAACCGCCCCACCCTCTCAGCCCGGCACCCCGGGCTCCCGTTTTTGCTGGGCCGAATTTACCACCGTCCCCCGAGCCCGTCAAGGCTCGGGGTATCTCCCTCCTCAGGAGAAGTGACGTTGACGAAGGCTGGTCCGGAGCGCGTGGGGTTCGCCGATCTCTACCGGGACCCCGTCAACGTACAGGATGGCCTGGCTGGACAAAGGAGAGACCCGGCTGCCCGGCGTCAAGATACCGACCAGGTTCAGGGGGTCGGCGGCCGCGATCAGGATCACCTCTTGCCCGTCCCGCTTGCGCCGGACGGCTCGGAGCGATTCGACGGCCTCCGGCAGCGCGAATTGTTCCCCGGTGAATCCCTGCACGAACCGGCCGCCGCGGATCTCTCCGCGCGCCTCGAGCCGCCAGTAGATCCCGAGCAACGTTCGCCACGAGGGCGCGCGGGTTTCCCGCGCCAGCAGGTCTCGGAAGGTCACCCCAAACCTTCGCAAGAGCTGCCTGGCGAACGCCTCGTCTGTCCCCGGATCCTCTCCCCTGCTCCCGGTTGCATCGCCCGGCTCCCGAAGCAGGGACCACCGGCCCACGGGAACATGGCGTGCTCGGGCCAACCCTCCTCGGATCGCGCGGAACCGCCGAGAGGGCTCCCGCTTCGCCTCGCGCTTCTCCAACAGCATGCGCAGGCCGGCAATCCCGTCCCCCGTCACCAGACCTCTCGCCACCAACTCCCACAGGGCTCCCTCGGTCTGGCTCTCCAGGTTCCCGGTGGCCTTGGCAATCTCGGCCAGAAAGCAGGCGCCGCGCGCCTGCAGGTGCCGGAGGACGGCCCGCGAGGTGGAAGACAGCCCTGCCATCTCCTCGGGACCGACGGTCCCTGGCTCCAGGAAATGCGACAGGTCCTCTCTCAAGACCAGCCCCAGCGATGCCGATCTGGTCGGTGCGAGCCGTCGTCGTGGGGTTTCGCCGTGCTCCGGCGCGTCCCCACGCAGGCCCAGGCGTCCCCAGGCAACGAGTCCAGACAGGCAGAGCTGCTCCAGATCGGTCCGGTTGTACCGGGCAACCCGCGCCGGCAAAACGTCCCGCTCCCAGGCTGGCGCCGGCAGCTCCAGACCCTGAAGCTTGCCGATGATCTGGACGATTCCTTCGCGCCCGTGCAACTGGCTGCCGGGGTGAACGTTTTGCCATCGGAAGAGGAAGCGGAGGAAATCGGCCGCCGGCACGGGTTCGATCTCACGCCGCAGGCGGCCGATGGTCAGCCGGTGGATCCGGGCGAGCAGGCGACGGTCGCACCACTCGACGCCGTCGGCGGTCTTTCCGGGAGTGAATCGCCCCCGCAGGACTATGCCGCCCGATTCCAATGCCAGCATGGCCGCCTCGATGGCGCGCCTGGAAATCCCCAGGCGGTCGGCCAGGGCCGGTATGGTAATGGGTCCGACCACCTCCATCCAGCCCTGCACGATCTTCCGAATCCCATCCTCTTCCGTCGGCGTGCCGGCCGCCTCTAGCCCCGGAATGGCGGACACCTCTGTCTCAAAGGCTACAGCGGGCAACGCCGCTCGAATCCACCCCACCCGCTCCGCCGCCACGTATCCCTGCACTCCGACCTCTGAATCACCCTGACCCCCAACCTCCGACCCCCGGCCCCCTGTGATCCGGCACGCCCTTCCCTCTGCGACCAGTTGGGTCATCCACTCCAGCCAATCGCCCAGCTCTTTCGTCGGGAGCAGCACGAGACTCAACAGTGCGTCGTGCAGCTCGTCGGCGTCCCGAACGTCCGGCCAGGCGTGCCCCCGAACCTCTTCGATGGCCGCCTGGTCCAATGCGCCCACGCCCTTGGCCAGATCCACGTCCACCCGTCGAAGAGACACCGCCCGGGCGCGCCGCTCCTCTAGCGGGGCGTCATCCAGGAACGCGTAGGGGTTGGCGTTCAGGATCTCGTGGGACATCGGCGAGGGGACAGGTGTGTCCACCGCCACCGTCCGGAATTCGCCGCGCTCAAGGCGCCCGATCAGGGTGCGGAGACCAGCGACATCCATCGCCTCGGTAAAGCAGTCATCCAACGTTTCATTCACGAGGGGATGGTCGGGTGGTGTGATGGGTCCTGGATTGTTGTCCTGGCACGCCACCTGCTCCGGGAACACCGCGGCCAGCAAGTCCTCAGCCCGCATCCGCTGGAGGGGCATCGGGACCCGGCGACCCCCGGTGACTCGGAGAAGCGCCAGTGCCCGTGTGGCGTTCCAGCGCCAGCGGGTCCCGAACATGGGCGACTGCAGAACCGCCTGGACCAAGTCTTCCCCCAGACTGTCCGACCGGACCATGGCGAATACACTCTCCAGGGGAAAGCTGTGCTGCTCCCCAAGCGAGAGAACGATCCCGTCATCCGTCGCCGCCGCCTGGAGTTCGAAGTCAAAGGTGACACAGAAGCGCTTCCGGAGGGCCAGGCCCCACGCTCGGTTGATCCGGCCGCCAAAGGGGGTGTGCAGGACGAGTTGCATGCCTCCCGCCTCGTCGAAGAACCGCTCGGCCACGATCGTCTTCTGCGTCGGCACTGTCCCCAGGACGGCCAGGGTCTCGGCCACGTAGGCCACGATCTGCTCCGCCGCCGCCTGCGTCGTGCCGCACTCCATGGTCAGCCACGCGACGGCCGCCTGGATGTCCCGCAAGCGACTTGCCACAGTCTCGCGGACCTCGGCTACCGCCGCAGAAAGCTCCAGCGTGCGACTGGGGGCTTCACCCAGCCAAAACGGGATGGTCGGCGGCGCGCCCTGGGCATCCTCGACCCGGACCTTGCCCGATTCCACCTTGCGGATTCGCCAGGACTTGTTGCCAAGGAGGAAGATGTCGCCGGCGATGCTCTCGATGGCGAAGTCCTCGTTGACCGTCCCGACAAAGGTCCCGGTCGGATCCTCGATGACCTGGTAGTCAGCCACGTCGGGAATGGCCCCGCCGCACGTGATGGCCGTCAGGCGCGCGCCGCGCCGCCCCCTCAAGCGGTGGTTCACTCGATCCCAGTGCAGGTGCGCCGATCGACGCCCGCGCCGGGTGGCCACCCCTTCCGCCAGCATGGTCAGGATCGTCTCGTACTCACCCCGATCCACCTTCCTGTACGGGTAAGCCCGCTGGGCAAGCTCGAGCATCTCCCGTTCGGACCGCTCTCTTGAAGCGACGGCAGCCACGATCTGCTGGGCCAGGATATCCCTCGGTCCTTCGGGAATCGTCACCCGGTCCAATCCACCGAGCCGGATCGCCCGGATGGCCGCGGCGCACTGGACCAGCTCGTCGCGTGTCCCTGGAAAAAGGATCCCCCGGGGCGTGGCTCCCAGCCAGTGCCCGGACCGACCCACCCGCTGGACGAGGACCGAAAGGGAGCGTGGCGCCCCCAGGTGGCAGACCAGGTCCACATGGCCGATGTCGATCCCCAGCTCCAGCGAGGCCGTGGCGACCACAACCTTGAGCGCTCCGGCTTTCAATCCCTGCTCGGCCTTCAGGCGTGTTTCCCGCGACAGGCTTCCGTGGTGCGCTGCGACTGCGTCGCCCCCCAGCCGCTGCGACAGCTGATGGCTCACCCGTTCCACCAGCTTTCGGGTGTTCACAAAGACGATCGTGGTCCGAACCTGCCGGGCATAGGCCGCCACCCGGTCGTACACCTCCCCCCACATGGCATGGCTGACGACGGCCCCGAGGGGTTGATCGGGGACTTCGACAGAGAGATTCAGGCTGCGGTTCTGCCCAACGTCCACGATGGCGCAATCCGGCGTTCCGTCGGGTTTCAGATTTCGTGTTCCGACGAGCAGACGCCCGATCTCCTCGATCGGCCGCTGCGTGGCGCTCAGTCCAATTCGCTGGAGGGGGACGCCCGCCAGGTCATCCAGGCGTTCCAAGGACAGGACGAGGTGGGTACCCCGCTTGTCGTCGGCCACGGCATGGATCTCATCCACGATGACCGTCTTCGCCGAGGCCAGAAATCTCCGGCTCCCCTCCGCGGTCAGCAAGATGTAGAGCGACTCCGGCGTGGTGACCAGGATGTGCGGCGGGCGTCGTCGCATGGACTCCCGCTCATTGGCCGGCGTGTCCCCCGTCCGCACTGCGACCCGGATCTCGGGTAATGGGGTCCCCCGCTCCTCCGCCAACTGGCGGATGGCCCGCAGAGGTTCCCGCAGATTCTTCTGGATATCGTTGGAGAGCGCCTTCAGGGGAGAGACGTACACGACCGAGGTTCGATCCTCGAGTGCCCCGCCGATTCCGGACCGAACCAGGCCATCAACCGCCCACAGGAAAGCCGCCAGCGTCTTCCCCGATCCGGTGGGGGCACACACGAGGACATGCCGCCCCTCCGCAATCGCCGGCCAGCCCAACTCCTGCGGGGGACTCGGTCGCTCGAAGGCTCCGGTAAACCAATCCCGAACGAGCGGATGGAACTGATCGAGAACCGG
>Ga0209108_10001220_pt1 | contig 14833 bp, 12 predicted proteins | sample Rifsed10ft1_FD_184003 | JGI IMG/M metagenome (GOLD analysis project Ga0209108, IMG submission 184003) | Soil microbial communities from Rifle, Colorado, USA - sediment 10ft 1 (version 2) | ecosystem: Environmental > Terrestrial > Deep subsurface > Rock core/Sediment | place: Rifle, Colorado...
TGTTCGGCGGAAAGAACCGCGAAAGGACCCACGAGACGTGGCGGAACGACCACTCACCGCCGGGCCGAACCCGCACGAGCGCGTCAAGAATCCGGAAAAGCTGCTTCCGCCCGAAGGCGGGATAGACCCAGTCGAGCACGTTCCGCTGGACGATGAGCCCGACGCGGTTCCTCCCGTCCAGGATTTTCGCCGCAATCGCGAGGGCCGCGCGAATCCCGTGTTCCGTCGTGCTCGCTGCGAGCGGGCCGACGACCGCTTCTTGACGGGCGTCGAGGACGATCACGACGTCGCCGCTACGTTCTCCCTCGTACTCGTTCGTGACGAGGCGGTCGAGCCGCGCGGTCGCCTTCCAGTTGATCCGCCGGGTCTCGTCTCCGGGCACATACTCGCGGAGGCCCCAGAACTCCGTCCCGAGGCCGATGAGGCGCGACGGGATCTGTCCGACCCAAGCCCGCGTGCGGCGGGGCTGGATCCGGGCGCGCCGGATGTCCTCGAGCCGGGGCGGGACATTGATCGTCGTGCGGATGGGTAGGATCGCCTCCTCATAGTCGAGGCCCGACGGACTCAGGCTGCGCGCGATGACGGGGCCGAGCTGGAACTGTCCCTTCACCCGTGGCACGACCGTGTACGAGAAAGTGACCTGCTCGCCGTTCCGGAGCGCGAGCGCGAGATGGGGCCGGCCCTTCGGGACTGCGAATTCTCGGGGCACACCGTCGTACAGCTCGAGGAGGTCGATTCGTGGACCGCGGTTCGCGACGCGGAGCGTCACGGAGACCTCCTGACCCACGGGCGCGCGATCCTCGGAGACCTCGCGGATCACGTCGAGCACGGGAGCCCGCACGGGCCGGAGTCCCGCGAGGACGAGATACGTGAGTGGCGGGATTGCCAGGAGGAGCAGCCGCCACTCCAGGAAGAGGAGCGCGAGGACGACGAAGATTCCCGCCACGCTCGCGAGGGACGACGCCAACGACGTGCGCATGGCTAGTCGACCTTCGGCACGGGGACGGAGGTGAGGATCTCCCGCACGATCGCGTCCGTGCGGACGCCCTTGATCCACGGGTCCGGCTTCAGGATCAGGCGATGGGCGAGCCCCGCCACGGCGATCTCCTTCACGTCGTCCGGGAGGACGTAGTCGCGGCCGCGGAGCACGGCCAGAGCGCGGGACAGCTTCAGGAGGGCGAGGGAGCCGCGGGGGCTCGCGCCGACCTCGACCTGCGAGTGGGCCCGCGTCCGCGTCACAATCTCGACGATGTACGTCTCGATCGCGTCGTCGACGTGGACGTCCTCGACGCCCTGTTGCATCGCGAGGACCTGGTCCGCCGACTGCACCGGAGAGATCCGGACGTCGTCTTCCCGGCGGAGCCTGCGTCTCTCGAGGATCTCCTTCTCCTGCTCCTTCGTCGGGTACCCGATTCCGATCTTCATCAGGAACCGGTCGATCTGCGCCTCCGGGAGAGGGTACGTTCCCTCGTACTCGATCGGGTTCTGTGTCGCCATTACGATGATGGGGCGTGGCAGCGGGTGCGTCTCGCCCTCGAGAGTCGTCTGCCGCTCCTGCATCGCCTCGAGGAGCGCGGCCTGGGTCTTCGGCGGGGCGCGGTTGATCTCGTCCGCGAGGAGGATGTTCGTAAACACGGGGCCCTTCCGCAGGACGAAGTCGCTCGTCTTCCGATCGAACACGTACGTTCCTGTGATGTCCGCAGGCAGCAGGTCCGGGGTGAATTGCACGCGACGGAACGCGAGGCCGAGAGCGGCCGCGAACGACTTCGCGAGAAGGGTCTTCGCGAGGCCCGGGTAATCCTCAATCAGGACGTGGCCGTCGCACAGGACCGCGAGGAGCACGCGCTCGAGGACGGGGCGCTTGCCGACGACCGCCTTCTCGACTTCGTCGAGGACCTGATTCCCGAGGGTCGCGACGGCCGACAGGTTCACCGCCAAGCCTCCATCTTCGCGATGGTTCGCTCCACGTCGTCCACGAACGAGGACTGTGGCTCCGGCCTCAGCGCGACGGCTTGCTCGGGGTGACCGTTCACCCGATTCCGCCGCACGAACGCGGCGAGCTCCTTGTCTCCGAGAAGGGCCACAAGGGCTTTTGGCTTCGCAACCGCCTCGTGGATATCTTCCGGAGTCAGGCCCCGGGTGATTCGGACTTTCTCGAGGAACGCCTGCGCCATCCGGTCCAGGAACACGACCTGGCTGTACGGGAGGCCCGAGGACGCGCGATCGAGAGTCGTTGCGAGCCTTTTGAGCTCCCCCGGCGCAAGTCGATGGACGACGCGTCCTGTCTCGAGGGGCTCCGGGTCGCGGGACCGGGCCGCGACGTAGCGGACGACGAGGATGACCGCGAGCGAGAGGAGGACGACGGCGGGGAACCTCGCGTCCGCCCCGCCGAACTGCGAATGGACGACGAGGGCGACGGCGGCGATGAGCCCGAGGCCCGCGACGATGCCAACCGGGGTGTCGAAGAGCCGGGTCACGACGCGGTCCCGGAACGAGGACGCGTAGCCGAAGGGCGACGCATCGGCGGGCAGGCCTCCGGAACGGGGCGTTCGTTTCCAAGAGGGACGCTCCCGCTGGGAGAGGATCAGCTCGCTCGCCACGTCACGCCCCCAGCTCGCGGCGGACCGCGGTGAGGTTTTCGACCGCGCGGGACCGCTCCCGCGGGCCCACGGGATGGTCGCTGTACCGGGCCTCTTCGAACAGGGCCGTCAGCGTGTCGACGCTGTCCCGCGAGAGCCCGAGCTCCGTGAGCGCGCGGGCCTCGATCTCGCGGGCCGTGAGGACGTCCTGGCCGAGCAGCCCCCGGCGCTCGAGGAGCGCCAACATCCGCCGGTAGCACGCGAGGACCGCCGTCCGGAAGTCGCCCGCCGCTTCGAGGTCGAGAACCGTGCGATTCAGGGCGGCCGCGATCTCGAGGCGTAATTCCTCCTTCGCTTTCTCGATCCCGCGCGCCGCGCGAGGCCGCCTCCGGAAGCCCCGCGGATACCGCGAGAGGAGGAACACGACGATCGCCATGATGGTGAATGCCGCGAGAGCAACGGGGAGCCCGGTCGACGTCGAGAGGGCCCCGAGCCCGAACGGCGCGGGTCCTGCCCCGCCCGCGTTGCCGCCGGGGTCGGGTTCCGGGTCCTCCGGTCCCTGCACGAGCGTGTCGAGTTCGCCGGTCACCTGGGGCCACAGGAAGATTGTGAGAACAATCAGACCGATTGCGATTGCGTAGAGGAGAACCTCCGAGGCGGGAATGAGGCGGCCGAAGCGGCGGAACTTCACGACGATTACGGTGATAAAGGCCGCGAGGGCGATACTCGCGATCGCCACGATCCAGTACGGATGGACTTGTGCCCCGAAGGGTCCAAAGGGCGCGCTGCCCCGATCCGGCGTCAGCGGGGGGAGCGGGATCGAGTCGTCGAGATTCGCAATCGCGAAGGCGAGGGCGCCCAAGAGGAGGACCGCCGCGAAGAGTAAGACGGGTGCGAAGGAGGACCTCCCCCGGACCGGCGCGGCCATCGCGCAAATGAAGGTCGGGCTTCTATTAAAGGCCTCCCCGGTTCGGCGTCGAATCGTCCCGAAAAACCGGTACGGGAATCGAGGATTCGCACCGCCTACTTCGGGACTTTCTTCCAGTCCTCGAGGAACCGCTTGAGGCCGACATCCGTGAGCGCGTGCTTCGTCAACTTCTGGAGGACGTCGAACGGCAACGTCACGATGTCTGCGCCGAGCTTCGCGGCCTCGATCACGTGGAGAGGGTGCCGGACGCTCGCGACGAGGACCTCGCAGTCCCACTCGTAGTTCCGGAAGATCTCGACGATCTCCCGGATCACCTGCATTCCCTCCTGCCCGATGTCGTCGAGGCGACCGATGAATGGGCTCACGTACTTCGCGCCCGCCTTCGCCGCGAGGATCGCTTGGTTCGCGCTGAAGATGAGGGTCGTGTTGACCCGGATGCCTTCCTTCGACAGCGCCCGAATCGCCTTCAGGCCCTCCGTCGTCATATGGACCTTCACCACGACGTTCTTGTGGAGGGCGGCGAGCTTGCGGCCCTCTGCGATCATCGAGGGCGCGTCCTCGCTCGTGACCTCCAGGTTCACGGGTCCGTCGACGAGCGCGAGGATGTCCTGGACCACCTCGCCCCACTTCCGGCCTGTCTTCGCGACGAGAGTGGGGTTCGTCGTCACGCCGTCGAGGACGCCCCACGACGCGGCCTCGCGAATCTCGTCAATGTTCGCGGTGTCGAGGAAGATCTTGACCATGGGTACCGCCGGCACGGGCCATAGGCGGCTGCCGAATAAGAACGTTTCAGCGAGGCACGCTCACGGATTCGTGGCCCGCTTCATGAGCGCGCTACGGTTTGTGTGACCGAAGGGTGGCCCCCGCCACACGCGGGAAGATTGCGCACCACACCGCGAGGAGCACGAGGCTCCGACGACGGGCTCGGTGCGCGGCGCGGACGGTCATCGCCTCACCCCGACACGAAGGCCTGGATTGCGAGAATGGCTCCGGCAACGAGAAGGACGGCGCTAATTCCCCGAGACGGCAATGCGGAACGCGAACCCACCTTCTCCGCGAGAATCGCGAGGGACAGGGCTCCCATCCAGAGGAGACTCATCGAGCCTGCGATGAAAAGGACGAGCATGAAGAGCCAGCAGCATCCGATGCAGTAGGCGGCGTGGCGCAGCCCCATACGAAGGGCGCCGCCCCGCCCGGAGCGCCAGTGGGTCATCACGAAGCCCATTGGAGATTGACAGTGACGAAGGCACACGTCCTTCGTGCGCGTGACTTGGTAGACGCCCGCGGCAACGAGGGTCGCACCGGGGACTAGGACGAAGGCCCCCGTGAGCGGACCGAGAACGCCCAGGGCCATAAGGCCAAGCAGAGCGACGATGACGAAAGCCCCCCAGACGACGAAGTACGCGGAGGTGAAGGCGGCCGTCGCGATGGCATCCCCGGGCTTCACCGGCCGACCCGCCTCGAGGCGCGTGATCCCATGGTACGTGACAATCATCGGGAGCGCGGAGGGGAGCATCATCGCAATCATCATCACGACGAGAAGGGCGAAGAACAGGACGAGACTCGCGGATCCTTCAAGCGAGACGGATTGGGCCATGAGGGCCATCGCGAGATCGGATGTGGACCACGTCACGTACCAAGCCAACGCGACGACGGAGCCGACCGCGAGGGCGACGGGGACCGTGAGCTGACGAAGAAGATCCGGACGTTCCCGGGAGGTTTCTCCGGCCATTCGTTCGACCATCCGAGAACCGTTATATAAGCCCGGGGTATCCGCCGAGCGGGGGTTTTCCTGGCGGTGAAATGGAACATCTCGGGGGACTACTTCGAGGCGTGCAATTGCGATGTGGCGTGTCCGTGCGTCTTCTTGAGCGCGCCCACGACAGGCGAATGCACACTCCTCCTCGCGTGGCGCATCAGCGAGGGGGAGTATGGCAAGTTGCCGCTTGGCGGGCTCAACGTGGCCCTCGCCGTCCATTCCCCGGGACCAATGCTGAAGACGAAGTGGGACGTCGCCCTCTACCTCGACGAGCGGGCTACGGCTGACCAGCAGGACGCGCTCGGGAAGATCTTTGGCGGTCAGGCCGGGGGTGAGCCAGCGGCCCTGGGACCATTCGTCGGCAAGGTGCTCGGTGCCAGGACCGCGAAAATCGAGCTCGAAGTGCGGGGGAAGCGGCGGCGGCTGCGAATTCCGCACGTGGCCGAGATGGAGATTGAGGCACTCCAGGGCCAAGGCGGCAAAGACGTCACGCTCGCAAACGTCCCCTTCATCGCGGTGCCAGACCAGAAGGTGATCGTCGCCAAGTCGAAGCGGATGAGCTATCACGATCACGGATTCAGCTGGGACATGTCGGAGAAGAACGGCTTTTATTCGCCGTTCGCCTTCAAAGGCCCCTAGAAGTCGTCGACCAGGGGTGGCGCGCTACCGTGGGCGGTTCCACGCCACGGTTTCGGCTGCCCCAGAACCCTTATGTAACGGCCGGTCAGTCGGCCCGAAGGGGAGGCCCTGTCCATGGCAGGCGTCAAGTGGGGTTTTGAAGCAGAGTTCATCCAGAGCTGCAACTGCGACTACGGTTGCCCGTGCAACTTCAACGGATACCCGACCCACGGAAACTGCGAGGCGTTAAACGCATACCGGATCCGGGAAGGGAAGTTTGGCAAGGTGCGCCTTGACGGCGTGAAGTTCGCAATCGGCTCTTGGTGGCCAAAGGCGATCCACGAGGGGAACGGGACCGGCGCATTGTACGTCGACCCGGGCGCGACGGCGGAGCAGCGGAATGCAATCGAGGAAATCTGGGCGGGAAAGCACGGAGGAGGGGCGTTCGAGATCTTCCCGAAAACGTTCGCGAATACCCACCCGACGAAACTCGCCAAGATCAAGTTCGTGTACGATGGCCATGACAGCTACTTCAAGGTCGATGGCGTCGGCGAGGTCCGTAGCACCCACATCAAGAACCCCGTGACGGGCGAGGAGTTCGAGGGGTCCATCGAACTCCCGAATGGGATCGCCTGGAAGCACGCGCAGGTCACCTCAATCAAGAAGTGGCAGCTGAAGGACGGGGACCTGGACTTCACCCACGAGAATACGTCCGGCTTCGTGACGATCGTGCGGTTCAGCGACAAAGGCTGCATCGAGTAGCGCGGAGGGCGCTAGCGGCCCTTCCGCTCTACCACGCGCATCGCGGCCTCGACGACCTTCGCGGCGGTGAGGCCATATTTCTCCATGAGCTCGAACGCCTCCCCGCTCTCGCCGAACACGTCCTGCACACCGACGAACTCCATCGGGACCGGATGTTCCTGCGCGACGACGGCTGCGATCGCGGACCCCAGGCCATGGACGACGGTGTGTTCTTCTGCGCTGACGAATCCGCCCGTCTCCCGCGCGGCTCGAAGGAGCGACGCGGTGTCGAGCGGCTTGATTGTCGAGACGTTGATCACGCGCGCGGACACGCCCTCCGCCTCGAGTTCCTCCGCGGCCTGGAGGCACCGGGACACCATGATCCCGCACGCGGCGAGCGTGATGTCGGACCCGTCCCGCATCACGTATGCGGGGCCAATCTCGAACGGGTCCTCGACGGACGTGACGGTCGGGAAGTTCGTACGAGAGAAGCGGCAGTAGACGGGGCCGGGCCAATCCACCGCAGCATGCACGGCCTTCGCCGTTTGCGGCCCGTCCGCGGGTACGAGCACGGTCATGTTCGGCAGCCCGCGCATCAGAGCGATGTCCTCGTTCAGCTGGTGCGTCGCGCCGTCCGGGCCTGTCGTCAATCCCGCGTGGCTGCAGAAGAGCTTGATCGGCAGTTTCGTGTACGCGACGTTCTGGCGGATCACGTTGTACGTGTGCGCGACGCCGAACACGGCATATGTGGAGGCGAACGCGATTTTCCCCGCCGCCGCGAAGCCCGCGGCGATGGAGATCATGTTCTGCTCGGTGATCCCGACGTTGAAGAGCCGGTCGGGGAACTTCTTCCCAAAGTCCATCGTCTTGATCGACTCCGTCGTGTCCCCGCCGACGACGACGACGTTCGGGTTCTTCTCGCCGAGCTCGATCAACGCCTTCGCAAAGTAAGAGCGCTGGGACTCCATCTTCCACGGGATCGGTGCGACGGACGTCACGGGGGCACCTCGCCGAGCTCCGCGAGCGCGAGCCGCAGTTCCTCGTCGCTCGTCGCCGCGCCGTGGTACTTCACGACGTTCTCCATGAACGACACGCCCCTCCCCTTCGTCGTCTTCGCGATGATGACCGTGGGCTGGCCCTTGTGCGCGTGCGCCTCGTCGATCGCGTGGAGGATCTGTCGCATGTCGTGACCGTTGATCGTCAGCACGTTCCAGCCAAAGGACTTCCACTTGTCCGCGAGCGGCTCGAGCGGGAGGATCTCTTCTGTCCGCCCTTCCTGCTGGATCCCGTTCCGATCGATGATCGCCGTGAGGTTGTCGAGGTTGAACTTCGCGGACGTGAGGGCGGCCTCCCACGTCTGGCCGACGTCCTGTTCGCCGTCGCCCATGAGGCAGTAGACCCGCCACGCCTTCCGGTCGAGCCGGGCTGCAAGCGCGAGACCGACGCTGAAACTCAGCCCTTGACCCTCTGCGCCCGCCGCGTTTTCGACGCCGGGCGTCGTGCCGTACTCCGGATGGCCCTGGAGCCGCGAGTTGATCCGGCGGAACGTCATCAACTCGGAGACGGGGAAGAACCCGCGCTCTGCGAGGGCCGCATAGAGGACGGGGCACGCGTGGCCCTTCGACATCACGAATCGATCGCGATCCGGCCATCGCGGGCTCTCAGAATCGACCCGAAGGATGTGGAAGTACAGGGCCGTCACGACGTCGCACGCGCTCATCGAGCCGCCCGGGTGGCCGCTCTGCACTTGGTGCGTCATCTTAAGAATGTGCCGCCGCAGGAGGCGCGCCTTCGCTTCGAGTTCCCGTATTTTCGCGTCGCTGATGTCGACCGTCCGCCCGACCCCCGCCCCGCTGGTGCGGGAAATTTCCGGAGGCTTAAGACCTTTGTCCGGCACGGTGCGACAGAGCGCTGACCGAAATCACGAGGCAATCAGGAGCACGGCGAACCCTTTTTCCGGACGAGGCTATTCCGCAGGCGATGGTCCGCCGAATCAAGATCGCCCCGTCGATCCTCTCTGCGGATTTCGGGCGCCTGAATGAACAGGTCCGCGAGGCCGCCATGGCGGGCGCGGACATGATTCACATCGACGTGATGGACGGCCACTTCGTCCCGAACATCACGATGGGACCCGCCCTCGTGAAATCGATCCGGCCCGCCACGTCGGTGCCGTTCGACGCGCACCTCATGGTCACCCACCCGCAGAACTTCGTGAAGGCCTTCGCGGACGCGGGAGTAAACGACCTCACGGTTCATGTGGAGAGCGACCACGACGTCCGTGCGACGATTCGCGCGATTCGCGATGCGGGGGTGTCACCCGGCCTCGTCCTGAATCCCGCAACGCCATTCGAGAAGGCGACGCCGTTCCTCGGCGAGGTCAACATGCTCCTCGTGATGACGGTCCACCCCGGGTTCCCGGGCCAGGCGTTCCGTGCGGACGTCCTCCCGAAGATCCGGCAAGCGCGGGACTACGTCGACGTGGAGGGCCTCGCCGTCGAGATCCAGGTCGATGGCGGGATCAAGGTCGACACGGCCCCGGCCGTCGCAGAGGCGGGGGCGGACATCCTCGTCTCCGGGTCCGGGATCTTCCCGCACCACGTGGCGGAGAACCTGCGCGCGATCCGCGACGTCGCCGAACGGGCCGTGCGCGATCGGTGAAAGCTAGGACGGGCCTCGAAGCAATCCTTATAGGGGATCCGGCTTTCGAATGGTACGCTCATGGCGGGGAACCCGACGATTTGGTTTTTCATGTACGGGGTCATCGTCCCCTTGATCATTCTCGTGGCGAGCCTGTGGACGGGTTGGGGCGGGATCCTCGTCGCGATCGGCGTGTTCCTCTGGATTGGCCTCGCCGTCTCGATGTTGTCCCCGAAAGAAGCGGATTGAGACGCGCAATAAGCGGTCAGCCGGCATTCGCGTAGAGCTCATCCGCCGTCACATCGAGCTCGATGAACTCATCGATCATCTTGATGTCCTCGAGGACGACGACGACCGTCTCGCCCTCCTCGTCCTCGACGATGAGGGAGTCCATCGTATCCTCTGTCTCGACGGTGTCCCGCACGATCCCCACGAACTCGCCCGACGCGTCGACGACGTTGAGGCCCCGGAACAGATCTTCAATAGCGCCTTTCAGCACGACGCGATCCTCGATCCGGTCGATGAATCGTCTCCCGAGGAAGAGGGAACCGACCGGGCCCTCCGCGATCCGAAGGAACTGGGCGTCCTCGCCCGCCACGTAGCCAACTTCGACCCCTTCCGTGTCGACGACGGCCTTGCCAATCATCCGACCACCCGGCAGGCCGTCTGCAATGCGTCCCACGGACCGTGGGAGGCGCGCATCCGCATTAACCTTTTTCGCGCGATTCGCGGCCGCGGAAATATGCCATATCGGTATCGACCCCGATAACGCCGCCATAACGCTTATACAGATACTTTCGTAATGAGCGGCACTTCATTCGTCACGAGTTCACGTTCGAAGAGGTCCCATGCCGACTTGCGGGGTGTGCGAGAATCCGCTCGCCGAGGGCGCCAACGTGTGCGACGCCTGCGGAACCCACACCGGCCAAGCCCCGAAGGCGTCCGCGACCCCCCGGCAAGCGCGGACTGCGATCGAATCGGCCCTCCGGGCGTTGGGACCGGAAGAGGCGAAGGGGATTGACGTTTCCACCGCGAAGCGCCTCCTGGAGGCCGCGGAACGGGCCGTGGAGGGGTCGAACTTCGGGCGGGCCGCCAACCTCGGTCGAGCTGCGAGGCGCGCGACGGTGATCGCGCACCGGAGAAGCCGCGTCGAGGCGGAGATCGCTCGCGCGGAAATCCGTCTGAAGGAAGCCCGCGACGTCGGCGTCGACACTCTCGCGTTCGAAAGAAATCTCAAACTCGCGCGGGACGCGACGGCTGCCGGTGCGCTGGACGACGCGGAGAAGGTCCTTGGCAAGGCGTCGATGAAGGCCCTCGAAGTTCGGCGAGAGAAGCGGCTCCAGTCCCTCATCGACAAGGCCTCCAGCCGTGTCGTCCACGCGAAGGAGCGCGGAGGGGACGTCGAGCGCGCGGAAGAGGCGCTCGGAAAGGCCCGGAAGGCCTCGGCGGTCGGTGCGAACGGGGAAGCGCGGAAGCACATCGCGACGGCAATCGAACGGGCGGACGACGCGCGGAAGTACAGCCGCGCGGAGGCGTATCTCCTCAAGGCCCAGGCGGACGCGGACGCTGCCCGGAAGATCGGCGCGGACCTCACGGAGGCCCGGAAGATCCTCGGACAGGCCCGGCATGCCCTTTTGAAGGGCGTGTACGCGGACGTCCAGAAGCACGTCCAGCTGGCGCAGATCGCGATGCGGGAGGCGAAGCGATTCGCGCAGGCCGAGGTCCCGATTCGAAACGCGGAGCGAGAGATTCGAAAGGAGGAGCGCCGGAAGACGGACGTCGCCGACGCGTTCCTGCGGCTCGACGCCGCGAGGGCCGCTCTCGACGCACGCGACTATCTGCGGGTTCGGGCCCTCGCCGCGGAGGCGATGGAACTCACGCGGGAGGCCGCGCAGCTCCGACGCCTATCGGAGAGCCTGGCGTCCCTCTCTTACGACTCGGAAGACCTCCGCAAGATTGGCGCGGACGCGACGGAGTTTGATATCCATGCGAAAGACGCGGAGCAGGCGGTGAAGGCGAAGGATCTCGCGGCCGCCAAGCGGTTCGTGGCCCTCGCCCGACGCGCCGCGGAGCATGCGCGGGAGGCCCGTTACCGGGAGGTCGTGCGAATGACGGTCGAGACGATCGTCACGCGGGCCGGCGACGGACGTGTGGACGGAATGAAGGCGCGGGAACTCCTCCAGGAAGTCGAGGACGCGCTTGCGAACGGACGGAGCGTGGACGTCTCGAAGCTCATCGAGGAGCGGCTCCAGGTCCGGGACATCGAGCAGATCAAGGCCTTATCCACGGAGGCCGCGCGGATGCGGGAGAGTCTCTTGGAACTCCGCCGCGCGGACATCGAGGTCGCGGGTGCGGAGGACCGGATCGTCGCGGCGCGCGAGGCGACGGACGGGGGCCGGTTCAAGGAGGCCCGCCAAATCCTTGAGGAGATCGACGAGGTCGTCCACAGCCTCCAGGAAGCGCTCCGGACTTCGTCGCAGGAGATGCTGGACAGAGCGCAGGCCGCGATTGACGCGGCGGCCGCCGCGCGACTCCCCGTCCCCGATGCGGTCCGAATCCTCATGAACGCGCAGGAATCCTTTGCGGAGGGCAAGTACTATGAGGCCCTCGAGTTTGGGCGCATCGCGCTCTCCCGTATCGAAAAGCTCGTGGAGCGCCATCGGGAGGAACTTGCGCGCGAACAGGCGGAAACGAAGCGGCAGGTCGAGGAGCGGACGCAGCCCCTCAAGGCCCGCATCGATATCGCCCGCACCGCCGTCGACGCGATCGAGAGCGACTTCGTGGATGTGACGGCGGGCCGCGATGCGCTCGATGACGCGCAGCGCGCGCTCGATGGGGACAGGTTCGGGGAAGCAGCGGCGCACATCACCGCCGCGGAGAACATCACGAAGAGCCTCTTGACCGGGATGCGAAGCAGCGCGGAGGGCGGGCTCGACACGGTCCGCAAGATGATTCAGGACGCGAAGGTTCAGGGCCTCCCGATCGGGGACGCCGAAGACCGGCTCGCACGGGCGGAGAAGGCCCTCGCGAACGATCGGTATGCGGTTGTCCTCGAGGCGGTCCAGTCCATCGAGAGCGCGATTGCCGACGGACGGAAAGTCCGAACGGCGGAGGAGCAGCGCCGCGCAGTCGAGCGGGCGAAGCGCGCGACGGAACGGTTCCTGCGGGTCAAGAGTCTCCTCGACGAGCTCCACCGGGCGGACATCGACATCCAGGGAGCTGACGACATCCTGCAACAGGCAGAGCGGGCGATCGAGAGGCGGGACTTCGACGAAGTCGAAGGGATCCTTGAAGGTCTCGAGGAAACCGGGCGGGTTCTGAAGGCGGAGCTCATCGCCGCCGCGAAGGAAATCATCGGGGGGGCCCGCGAGCGGATCGACAAGGCGAAAGGCCTCGGCCTTGACATCGCGGAGGCCTCCGGCATCCTCGTGAACGCGGATGCATACTACGAGAAAGCTCGATACGATGACGCCGTGGAATTCGCGCGGGTCGCAGGGCAGAAGGCAGAGGGCCTGATTGCCGAGCGCCAGGAGGCGAAGGTGCGGGAGGAGGCGGACCGCAAGGACGCGGCCCGCACGGCAATCGAGCATGTTCGGAAGCTTGTCGACGACCTCGCCCGCGCGGACATCGAGATCGTCGGTGCGAAGGACCTCGTGTCCCGCGCTGAACAAGAGCTCCAAGCGGGCCGCTACGACGCCGCCCATCAGGAGCTGGCGAAAGTCACACCGGACGTCGAGTCCGTGGGCGAGGGCCTCAAGGCCGCTGCGAATGACCTCGTCGCCATCGCGGCGCAGGCAATCAAGGCCGCGAAGGCGGACGACTTCGAGGTCACGCGGGCAGAGAACGTGCTCGCGAACGCCTTTGACGCGATCAAGGACCAGCGATACGTCGAGGCGATCGAGTACAAGAAGGTCATCGAAGACATCATCCAAGACGCGCGACGCCAGCGAGCCCTCGCGACCCTCGAACATCGACTGAAGGATCTCCGGACGGAGCTCGAGGCGAACGAGAAGCTCGGGGCAGACGTGCGGTCCATTGCGGAGCTCCTCAAGGAGGCAGAAGAGGATGCGCGTGAAGGTCGGTTCGATCGGCTCGAGACGTACGCGAACCGGATCGAGGGGTCCCTCGCCACGGCACGGCGAAAACGGGTTCTCGAGCGTCTCGCGGAGCTGCGGACGACCGTGGAGCGCGGGGAAGCCCCCGGACTCGACACTTCGGACATCGATGAGATCGAGCGGCGCGCGCTCGCAGCGGCGGAGGCGGGCGACATCGACACTGTCGAGAGTTTGCGCAAGGAGGTTGAGGACCGGGTCATCGAGTCGCAGCGCGCCGCGCAGCTCGCAAAGGCCACAGAGGAAATCGATGCACTCCACAACCTCGCGAACGAAGCTGAGAACCTTGGGATGGAGATTCCCGAAGTCCGTGACCTCCTCCATCAGGCGAACCGAGCCGTGGAGCAGCAGGATTTCGATTCGCTCACCCGAGTGATCACCGACGCGAGGACCCGACTCGGGGAAGCGCGGTCGCGCCACTTCGCGGACCGCCACGGAGCGCGGCTCCGGGGAATCATGGCGACCATCGCGAGCGCGCAGAAGGTCGGCGCAAACGTCCTTGAGGCGGAAAAGATCGTGAACGAGGCCGAGGAGGCACTCCTACGGAACGACGTGGAGACCGCGGATCTGCTCATCAAGGAAGCGGAAGTCACGACGGGCGTCCAGGTCCAGAACTTCATCAAGAACCGATACCCGAACCTCACCCTCCATCTCCCAGGCAAGGGCCTCCAGGCGAACGTGTGGAACCGGTACACGCTCGAGGTTGAGAACAAAGGGACGCTCGCCGCGCGGAACGTCGCCATCAAGATCACGGGCGACGTGGAAGTGAAAGGCCTCCGCCCAATCCCGGAGATCGGCGTCGACGAGAAGGCCATCGTCGAAGTCGGCGTGCGCCCGAAGGCAGAAGGGGACGTCCCGATGGAGGTCGAGGTATTCTACCAGCGATACTTCGATGAGAACCGGTACGAGGCGAAGAACGTCGAGAAGGTCCACGTGGACCCGCCGGGGACGTACCTCGTCGAGGACGTCTTTCTGATTCACGCGGACGGCCGCCTCATCGCGCACGAGTCCCGGAAGTTCCGCGAGCAGATCGACGAGGACATCTTCTCCGGCATGCTCACCGTCGTGCAAGACTTCGTCAAGGACTCGTTCAGGCAACGGACCCGCGTCGGCCTGAAGCGGCTCGACTTCGGGGACTCGAAGATCCTCATCGAGCGGTCGTCCCACACGTTCCTCGCCTGCGTCCTGCTCGGCAGCGAGCCGAACCTCCTCCCCCTATACATGATCGAGGCCCTCAAACAAGTCGAGGACGGCTATGGTAGCGTCCTCAATCGGTGGACGGGAATGCTCCACGAGGTCGCGGGCGTCGAGGAGATCATCCGGAAACTGATTCTCGTCACGAAGGTCACCGCTGAGGAGGTCGGGGCGCTCGCGGAGAGCCCCGTCACGGAGATGGCGCGGTCCCTCGAAATCGCCCGCCAGAGCGGCGCGGACGTGACGGAGGTCGAGACGCTTCTCA
>Ga0209108_10001223_pt1 | contig 14824 bp, 10 predicted proteins | sample Rifsed10ft1_FD_184003 | JGI IMG/M metagenome (GOLD analysis project Ga0209108, IMG submission 184003) | Soil microbial communities from Rifle, Colorado, USA - sediment 10ft 1 (version 2) | ecosystem: Environmental > Terrestrial > Deep subsurface > Rock core/Sediment | place: Rifle, Colorado...
CACTATCGATGCTATCTGGATGCGTGCCAAGAATCTTTACGCCTACCTGAGCAAGTTTCGGAGCGAGATTATTAGGGATTTGCCCTCCAACGCAGGTCACAATTCCCTCGGGTTTCTCTTTGTCATAGATATCGAGAACCCTCTCAAGAGTTAATTCTTCAAAATAGAGCTTGTCGCTCATATCGTAGTCGGTTGAAACAGTCTCTGGGTTGCAATTGACAACAATGACTTCTTTGAATCCATGTTCCTTCAGCGCCCAAACCATGTTCATGGTGCCCCAGTCGAATTCTACGGAGCTCCCTATGCGGTATGTCCCTCCTCCAAGCACGATGACCTTCGTTGTTTTTTCAAACACAATGTCATTATTGTCTCCATTGTAAGTGCTGTAGAGATAATTCGTCTTGGCAGGCCATTCTGCACCGAGAGTGTCTATTTGCTTGATTATTGGAACAATGCCATTCTTTATCCTGCTCTCCCTAGCTTCCCCTTCCGTTGTCCCTGTGCAGTTAGCTATCTGCCTGTCGGAGAAGCCGAACTTCTTGGCCTTGGCGATTAATTCTGCTGATGGTTTCTTTGATTTTCTGAGCTCTTTTTCTATGTTTACAATGTTTTGGATCTTTGAGAGGAACCACTTGTCTACCACAGCGAGCTTCTGCACCTGTTCAAGAGGCATCCCCGCTTTGATAGCTTCTGCAAGCCTGAACATTATTTCATCCGTAGGATGAGTTAATTCGCCTTCAAGCAGCTCCATGTTGTTTGGAATTTCTTCCTTTGCAGAGTTTGCCACAAGACCGGGCTTTCCAATGTCCAGCATCCTGATCGATTTCTGGAGCACTTCCTCGAAGTTTCTTCCTATGGCCATGACCTCTCCAACAGACTTCATCTGCGTGCTAATCCCTCGCGAAACCCTTTCGAATTTTTTGAGGTCCCACCTTGGGTGCTTCAATACGACATAGTCGAGGGAAGGCTCGAAGCACGCTGTCGTAACGCCTGTGACCTTATTGAAGAGTTCCGACATAAGATAGCCCAATGCCAACTTGGCAGCCATGTACGCCAGAGGATAACCTGTTGCCTTCGATGCAAGTGCAGAAGATCGTGATAACCTTGCGTTGATTTCTATTGCCGTATATCTTTCCGATGAATTGTGCAGACCGAACTGTATGTTGCACTCTCCGACTATTCCACAAACTTCAGCAGCACGCAGAGCCGCAGTTCTAAGCAGATGGTATTCTCTATTGCTCAGAGTCTGCGATGGTGCTATGACGATATTATCGCCTGTGTGGATGCGCATGCTGAGGACGTTTTCCATGTTGCAGACTGTCAGACTATTCCCTGCTCTGTCGCGCATGATTTCGTATTCTATCTGCTTCCATTCTCCAATGTATTCCTCAATTAACAATTGGCGTGTCATGCTGATTGCTAGGCCTCTCTGGGCAATTTCGTCAAGTTCGTATTCGTTGTAAGCAACTCCTCCTCCTCTTCCTCCGAGAGTGTATGCGACTCTTATCATGACTGGATATCCTAGCCTAGTGGCAACTTCTCTGGCTTCTTCGACTGAGTAAACTGCAGTGCTCGTTGGAACTGGTACTGAGGCTTTGGCCATAGCCTGCTTGAAGAGGTCTCTGTCCTCTGTGAGTTCAATTCCTCTTATAGGAGTTCCGAGAACCTTTATCGAATACTTTTCAAGTATTCCCTGCTTTGCTAATTGGACACCGCAGTTAAGAGCCGTTTGTCCTCCAAATCCCAGCAATATGCCATCGGGCCTTTCTTTGGCAATTATGTGCTCTACAAACTCTGGAGTTACAGGCAGGAAGTACACCTTTGATGCGATTCTTTGATCTGTTTGAATTGTTGCTATGTTAGGATTGATAAGAACGGGCTCTATGCCCTCCTCTTTGAGAGCCTTCAGGCATTGGGAACCAGAATAGTCAAATTCTCCGGCTTCGCCTATCTTTATCGCTCCGCTTCCCAGAACAAGCACTCTCTTCAGGTTTTCAGACTTCGGCATTTTTATCTCCTGATAATTTTTGCGAACATGTCAAAGACGAAGTCAGTATCATATGGTCCCGGTGAGGCTTCTGGATGGAACTGCACCGCGAGTATCGGTCTCTTTTCATGTTTGATCCCTTCTATACTACCGTCGTCCACATTGACAAACCATGTCTTGAAGCCAGTTTCCTTCAGCGATTTTGCATCTACAGCATATCCGTGGTTTTGACTTGTCACGTACGATCTTCCAGCATCTAAATCTGTGCAGGGCTTATTTTGGCCTCTATGCCCGTACTTCAGTTTGTAAGTGTCCCCTCCTGCAGCCAACGCTAACATCTGTACTCCTAAACAAATCCCCAGAACCGGCATGTTAAGATCCATAACATCTCTTATCGTTTCAAATGTGTGCGTGCACGCCTTTGGATCTCCGGGACCATTACTAACTAATACTCCCGCAGGCTTGTACGCCATTATCTTGTCAAGAGGGTAATCGTATGGAACTCTTACGACGGAGAAGTTTCTTTCAAGGAGTCTTCTCACAATGCCATATTTCACTCCGTAGTCCATGAGGACTACAGTTTCTTTTCCCGCACCGTAGGTTTGAGGCTTCTTTACAGAAACTTGCTCTACAAAGTTCTGCTCTCCGTAAGAATCTGCTTTGTCCAAATCTTCCTTTAACTTGTCAGTATCAATTTTATCGTCAGAAACTTCTAGCGCGCCCATCATAACCCCATACTCTCTCAATTTGGTAGTGAGGCTTCTCGTGTCGATACCGAATATCCCAGGTACTTTTTCTTCGTAGAGCCAGTCGTCAAAGGTCTTGACAGAAGCCCAGTGATTCGGTTCGGTGCACAGTTCGTGCATTATAGCTCCAGTAACCTGAATCTTATCGGATTCAAAATATCTTGGCAGTTTCCATTGATCTAAATTCTTGTAATCTGGGACTCCGTAATTGCCAATCAGAGGGTATGTGAAGGTAAGAATCTGGCCTTTGTAAGAAGGATCGGTAAGGGCTTCTGTGTAGCCCACCATGCCCGTATTGAAGACTACTTCTCCAACGACTCTTGTTGAATAGCCTAAACCTGAACCGAGAATTATCGTGCCGTCTTTAAGGACGAGGGTTGCGTTTCTTTTTTCGTTGCTCTTTGTCAATTCTTCCGTGAAGCCCTCGCTAATTGAGTTTCTTATGTTATTTAAGTTTGAAGTACCTTTTATCCATCTAAATTAAGAGGGTAGCTGATCGTCTAATGGATAAGAAGAAACTTGAGATAAGAAAGGCCATTGAAGAGTTTAGTGCCGATATGCAAAAGATCAAAGCACACGTTAAGGAAGCAGAATCTGCTCTAAACGAGAGCCTTGCGCGATATATGGAGGATTAGAGCGAGTCGACTTGATTGTTTATGACCTTTTGTAAGACAAAGGATCGAGCCTCCTGAGTGGTTTTACTTTATCCAAGCCTTTATCGGCCGACAAGATAGCCTCGGCATTTTCTGACATTGCCGTAGCGGTATGTATTCCATCGTAAGGTAGTATATTCCAGTCCCTAGAATAGACAGCGGCCATCCTTATAATTTCAGTGCTGACTGGGATTACCTGAATTGGATAGGAAAGAATAGTATCAACGTATTTTGTGGTATCCTTGACGCCGAAACTTCTGTATAAAACTCCTGATACTTCGCTTACTACTTGCACCGAGATTATTGCCTCCAATCTTCTTTGTTCTATGTCCTCAAGTATTGCTTTGCATGCAGAACCGTACTCCTCGTTAGCTGTAATAGCGTATAACAATACGTTTGTATCGATATAGATAGCTAACTTCTGCCACCGGCTTTCCTGAATTCTCTAACTGCCTTAACCGCATCGACCTTCTTTTTAACACTACCGTAGAGCATCTGAGTAGGATGCTTAATCTTTGGAGGCGGTTTCAGTATTATTTTGCCTTCTTGGACCTCCAAGAGAAGTCTATCTCCGGGAGATATATCTAAAGACTCGAGAACCTTCTTAGGAATTGTAATCTGGTTCTTGGAACTAATCTTTGCCGTTTGCAACTTTACTCCTTTACTACTTTACAGCTTTACCTATTAAACTTTCTACTTTCCTGATGGCTCAATTCTAATTGGGCTAAAGGCATAGTTTATCTCTCTGTATTTTCAAATAAACATAGAGAAAGTGCAGATAGTAAAAGGGACAAGGCAGCCTACTCTCCTGCCTATCCAATTCCATCCGGAGCTCATAAGAGAGCTCTCGACTAGGCTCTACTCCGATCGCTTTGCTCCTGTGAGAGAGCTGGTATCTAACTCTTGGGATGAAGATGCAAGAAGTGTGAGAATAACCCTAAAACCCACAAGTGTAACATTTCAAGACGATGGAAATGGTATTGAGGATCCTCGGCAATTCCTCACAAAGGGCGATCCAAGCAAACGCCTCCGCCAATACTCTAAAACTTTGAGAAGAAAACTGATAGGGCAGAAGGGTCTAGGCAGTCTTAGCGCCTTTATTCTTGGCGCGAGGGCTGAAATCCTCACCAGAAATGGTCGAAGAAATAGTTACAGGATAACCTTTGACGAAGGGATCATTTTGAGGGAAATGGCGGTAGCAGTTGAATCTCTTGCTGATAACAAGGAGCTATCTGGATTAAGAAGAGGGACTATCATTAAGATAACAGAACTGAGAAGGCAATATTCCGAAGAAGAACTCAGAGAATATCTATCACTCGCTTTCAGGCTTCTCTTAAGAAAGACGTTCAGGATTTTTGTAAATGGTAAGGAGGTCAAGCCGAAGCCTCTCCCCAAAGGAACCGTGCATTCGAGGAAGGTGAAGACTAGAGAGGGTACAATACAATTCTACCTAATAGATCCTGATAAGCCTCAAGAGAGAGAAGCGGTTGTACACTACAATCCTGTACTCGTAAAGAGTGTAAGGTTAGAGGAGCGCCCCCATCTTACTGGCTACTTCTACACTGATTTCTTGCAGGTCAAGACAGACAGAAGCGACTTCATACGAGATGAAGATCATGAAAGGTTCGAGAGGGAACTCAAAAGGTTCCTAAGATCAATTCCGTCTTCGCCCGAGATGGCGGGAAAACGTGTCCTAAGAAGCCTTAGGAGGATCGGGAAACTCCTCCTTGAAGCTGTTGAAAAGCTGGAGCTTGCCCCTAGACCAGACGCAAGTTTCACGAGAGATCCCTCTTACAGCTATGTAGAAGTAAGGAGGGAGCGAGGCAATCTTAAGCTGCCAGTAGTAAAGAGAAGAACCGACCCATTAGGCAGGAGAGTCAGGGTAAAGTTCAAGGATCTTAAGCCGCGAATCAAGAAGAGATTACCAAGAAGAATAGCATATGGAATCAATATAGAATGCCACAAGCTGAGCCCCAAGGAACCTCCAGTACAAAGGACCTCGGGCAACACAATAATCATAAACCTCTCGTTCCCTTACATAGAGCAGCTCATTAAACTGCCAGAAGAGGGTAGAGAGTTGGCTCTTATCCCTTATGTGGCAAGGGGCTATTCTGACTTCGTAGCGAAAGATACTGAAGAGCTAATCAGAATGACAGACCAGCTCACAGCAGAACTTACAAATCGCTATACGCAAGTAAAGCAATAATTCTACGACTCGGAACAAAGGACTTATCCGTATTTCATCCGACCTTAGAGTGCTTTGAAGGCCGTTCTCCTAGACGACAAAGGGAGGGTTCGATACCGAGAGGTTCCTATTCCAAAATTGGAAAAGGGCGACATTCTGGTAGAAATGAAAGTCTGTGGGTTATGCGGTTCTGACATAGAGAAACTTCACGGAAGGTACAAGGGCGTGTCTCCAATAATAGGACACGAGGCTGCAGGCATAGTAACCAAAGCAAATAATGTAAAGGGCATAGAAGAAGGAGATAGAATCTTCCCTCATCACCATGTCCCATGCTACAAATGCTATTACTGCAGAAACGGAAGCCCGACGATGTGCCCAGATTACAGAAGGGTGCACTACGATCCTGGAGGCTTTGCAGAATATTTCAGGTTTCTAAATTGGAATATTGAGCATGGAGGATTGCTGAAACTTCCAAAGGATATGAGCTTCGAAGGGGCAAGCTTCATCGAGCCAACGGCATGCTGCATAAGAGCTTTGAACAGATACGGCGTAAAAAGAAATGATAATGTCATTATAATAGGCGCAGGCCCCATAGGGCTAACATTCATACAGCTTCTGAAAATTATCGGAGCAAAGACCTATGCAAGCGACCTAAGCAATTTTAGATCAAAGGCAGCAAAGAAATTCGGGGCTATCAAAACTTTCAACCCTAGCGAAGTTGACGTTACAAAAGAAATCAAAGAACTAACAGAAGGTAGAGGAGCAGATATTGCTATAGTAGCGTCTTCATCATCAAAGGCCATTGTTCAGGGCTTCAACTGCATCAGGATAGGAGGTAGAGTAGGATTATTCGGAGTCCCATCAAAAGGCTCCATACTCGACTATGACTTCAGCGATTTATTCAATGCTGAGAAGTCCATAATTTCCAGCAATGCGGCAACCGAGGAAGAGACCAAGACCGCGTTAAATTACATACACAAAAAGAAGATTGATGTCAATTCGCTGATAACGCACAAGTTCAAGTTGCAGGATTTTGAAAAGGCTGTTGAAGTAGCCTCGAAAGCCGAAAGCATCAAGGTGCTCATAACTTCTGAGTAAATCACTAGCATACTACGGTACTATAGTACTCTACTCCTCAGAACAACTCTATTACACAATTAGATGAAAGCTAGAGTTAACGCAAAATTAACACCACTTCATCATCAACAACATTAACAGCTTGCTCCACGCAGCGATCCCCCCGTCATAGTTCTGCACGCAGGGGCGTATTTGTTAGTAACTTTCTATAGTATAGGATACACGGAATAGATAATTCTAGTACACTTTAGCCGTTTTGAACCTCTACAGTCCGTGGAACTGGACTCGGAATGGTTTCGGTGATTGATTGGCGCTTTATTTGTGGAATCTGGTTAAAATCAATCCAATAAATAGGCTTCCCACTCTTGTCAAATAGCGATGTTTTCGTCACATGATAAACTGACGACTTGATCCTAATACGCCCTCCATCATTAACAGAGTATTCATTCGGTTCTTCTGAAATAGTTTGATGTTGAATCTCTTTTACCGTAGCTGCTCGTATCTCGTCTTGAGAATAACTTTTGGAACTTGGCGGGCCACGCTCACCAGTAAGAACCACTGCGATATTTTGAAAATCGAAACTATAAGCATTCACTCGTATATCTTGTTCATCCTTTGTTACCTTCGTTAGGACAAGTTTAGTCTTTAACCTTGAACCATCGGCAAGCTCATACCTATTCCAAGGTTCTTTAACCACTTCAAAATCCAAGTAGTTTGGCAACGACATATCTACTCGACCCTGATACTTATGCGCTGAACCTTTTCTTGGCTACTTTGTTCGACAACGATAACACCTATGGTGTTTTGCAACTCTGTACTTATGGATGTTCCTTCCTTGAAAGTGGCCACTCTCATATCAACACAATCCTGTTTATAATAGGTTCTTTTTGTACTAATTTGTGTATCATATCGCCAATATAGATCTCTAATCCATTTATATCTTTTATAGACCTCAGATCCGGACCTGAGAGCTGTCAGAATGGCCTCTTTTCACTAACTGTTCAACCGATTCAGAATTCTTGCGTGAAACCGAAGAACCCCAGATCGGTAAGGTTATTTGTATCTATCCATAATGAAATCCGATATTTGGCAAGTTGTGCACTCTGTGGTAGAAGGCTAGGCTGGGCGGATTTCACGGGCGAATTAGAGGGTAAAATCTATTGTAAAGAACACTTTAATGAACTAATCGAAATAAGAAAATCGATAGAAAAAAGAAAACTGAAGTACGCGCCTTCTCAGATACAAGGTGAAGTGGAGCTCTGGAAGGGAGTCTATTCTGGAAAGATGTGGACTCCTTATGTCCCGTCTAATGTTGAGATAGTTCTTACAAATTTTCGAGTCTGGGCGCACTTTCAAGACACGTTAGAAACCGAAACTATCAGACTTACAGATGTGGATGATGTTATGGTTAGGGATGTTGGCAATGAGCTGTGGCCTCTTTATGTCGATACTTATGCAGGTTCAGTAGCCGGAAGTTACGGAGAGCATTCCGTAGACTCTAGTCAGAAGGTTGGCTCAGTCACTCTGATTAGAAATGCCAAACCAGTTATTGAAATTCCAAGGGTTATCGACCCTCAGGGATTCAAGCTGCTAATTAATTCGGTCAAGAAACAAACAAAACCCTCTTACGATCAAGGATTAGAAATGGCCCGACAGGAAGTTAGATTCGTCGAGTTGAAAGCCCTGCTTAATCGTATAACACCTGAACGGTTTCAGCAGTATCAAGAAGATGCTACAGAATACATTGCAGAGCTTGAACGCAAGAAAATTTCGAAAGTGAAAATAGAGGAGCGAAAGCGCACCGAAGCAAAGCTTGCGTTGATCCGCATAGTGAATGACCTCCTCGCTATTGGAATTGGAGAAAAAGCCTACCTAGAAGCGCTGAGAGCAGAAGCAGAAGCGGGAAGGTTACCGTTGGAGGAGGAAATGAGACCTCTGCAAGAATGGACGGCGCAGATGAATAGAATAAGAGACATGGGAAAAGAAATGGTAATAACTCAAGTTAAGAAAAAGCAACAAGAGACCAAGGAGGATGCCTTAGAGCAGTTGAAGAAACTTGCAGACTTGCGCAATTCGGGGGTTATTACTAATGAGGAGTTTGAGGGAAAAAAGAAGGAGATTCTCTCTAGGCTTTAATGCTCTCCAAAGTATGACCAATAGTTGTAAAAATAAAGTAAAAACTCTAACTGATCGTATGAAAATAAAGTTCACCACGCATAGTCATTGCGCCTCTGCTGAGATTCTCCCAACGCCTTGAGCGATTGGGAGTGGCAGGCTGAACTGGTCGCCCGAAGGCTTCCAGCGTACACCTCCACCCCATCAACGCGATCTTCTATCGCAACTCTCGTCGATCCGCCCTCCTTGCGGAGAGCTAAGATCGATGGCTGTCTCTTCTCGGGAGTGGCTTCGAGCTTAGATGCTTTCAGCTCTTATCCACAACGGCTTAGCTGCCCGGCAATTGCCCTATCGGACAACCGGTACGCCAGAGGCCGCGTTGCCCTGTTCCTCTCGTACTGGGGGCAACTTCCCCTCAGACAACCTCCGCTTCCATCAGGTAGAGACCGACCTGTCTCACGACGGTCTAAACCCAGCTCACGTTCCCCTTTAATGGGCGAGCAGCCCCACCCTTGGCCCCTGCTGCAGGACCAGGATGGGAAGAGCCGACATCGAGGTACCAAACCGCGGGGTCGATTGGAGCTCTCGCCCGCGACGAGCCTGTTACCCCTGGGGTAACTTTTCTGTCACATCCAGCCCCCAACAGTGGGGACATGAATGATCGCTAGGCCAGGCTTTCGCCTCTGAATTCTGTGCTTTTGAGAATCCAGTCAGGCTGGCTTTTGGCCTTGCCCTCAACGGTGGATTTCTGACCCACCTGAGCCAACCTTTGGGCCCTCTCGATATCTTTTCAAGAGGGTGCCGCCCCAGCCGAACTGCCCACCTGCCGGTGTCCCTCTTTCGAGGTTAGCGGCACAGCTGCAAAAGGCTGGTGTTACACTTTCGCCTATCACGTACCCGGAAGCACGTGCATAACGGCTCCCAGCTACACTCTGCAGTCACAACCGCACCGCAACGACAAGCTGCAGTAAAGCTCCACAGGGACTTCTCTCCCCGATGGAAGTTCGTGGACTGTTCGTCCACGTTATGTGGGTTCGCCGGGTTGTAGATGGGGACAGCGGGGCCCTCGTTGGTCCATTCATGCACGTCGGAACTTACCCGACAAGGCATTTGGCTACCTTAAGAGAGTCAGAGTTACTCCCGGCGTTAAGCGGCCCTTAGCCCAGTTGGACCCAGGTTTTAGGTACCGCCACTGGCCAGGATTCATAAACTGTACTCACCCTTTCGGGCTAGCAGTTTACTGTGTTTTTAGTAAACAGTCGGGACCCCCTTGTTACTGAGACCTGCTGCTCCTGCTCTTCGCAAGAGCTGCAGGCACCCCTTATACCTAAGATACGGGGCTAATTTGCCGAGTTCCCTCACCTACGGTACACCCGATACACCTGAGGCTTCTAACCTAGGGACACCTGTGTCGGATCTCGGTACGGTCTTCGCATTACCTCTCCAGCGCAGTTTTCATTGTCTCCTAGAGTCAGGCGAACCAACCCAATGGTTGGCTATTCTCGTCTCGGATGAGTTCTCGTCATTACGACACTCCCTCATCCTTGAGCAATTAAACAGGGCGATAACCCTGCTCGCCGTATCTGGAAGAATCTACGCTGGATGTGCCTTGCGGCACGGCAATGCCAAGGCACTGGAATGTTAACCAGTTTCCCTGGTTCGTGCAAAACTGTTGAGATTGCACTTAGGACCGGCTTACTCCTGGCCGACGACGCGTTGCCAGGAAAACCTTGCCCTTCCGGTGATCGGGATTCTCACCCGACTACGCTGCTACTACCACCAGGATCTACAATGGATGGCGGTCCACAGGACCTCACGGCCCTACTTCTACCCACCCTCCACGCCCACCTACCGCACACAACTTTCGTTGTGGCCTAAAGTATCGGCAACCAGCTTGAGCCCCGTCCATTTTCGGGGCCCCCAAGCTCGGAAGGTGAGCTGTTACGCACTCTTTAAAGGATGGCTGCTTCTAAGCCTACCTCCCTGCTGTCTTCGCTCGGAGACGCCCTTTTGTTTGACACTTAGCTGGTATTTGGGGGCCTTAACTTTAGTCTGGGTTGCTCCCCTCTTGGTTATGAGGCTTACCCCACATAAACCCGCATCCGGGCTTCTGCCGTACCAACACATTCGGAGTTTGAAACGGTGGTGGGCCCTTTCGAACCCTTGCCACCAGATCAGTGCTCTACAGCGTTGGCAACGTCTGCCCAGGCTAGACTCAGATCTATTTCGGTGGGAACTAGCTATCACCAGACTAGATTGGCTTTTGGCCCCTTGGCCCGAGTCTGGGGACTGAATTGCACGTCAAGACCCTTTCGGACCTCCACGGAGCTTTCGCCCCGCTTCATCCTGCTCGGGCCACGATCGTCTGGTTTCTAGTCTTTCCGCCATGACTGTAGGCCCTTTCAGACCCCTTCCCTAGCCGCTCGAAGCGGTTGCGGAAAGTCGGTTTCCCTTCGCCTCCGGGCTTCAAACCCTTAGGCTCGCCATGACAGCAAACTCCCTGGCCCGTGTTTCTAGACGGACTGTGCCACCCTGCGACTGCGCCAACCGCCAGCCACCTTGCGGCGACTATTGGTTGGCAAATTGTCCCTTTCAGGCAACACACTTCTGTAACCATTTGGTTTCAGGCTCTTTTCACACCCCTTTCGGGGTACTTTTCGGCTTTCCCTCACGGTACTAATGCGCTATCGGTCTTGAGAGGTGTTTAGCCTTGGAGGCTGCTTTCCCCCGTCTTCCCTAGCCACTGTCAAGGCCAGGTACTCGGCTCTAGGCGCTAACCCCTCTTCCCAATCGCTTACGGGAATTTCACCCTCTATATTGGGCCGTTCCAGGCCACTTCAGCTATAAGAAAAAGGGTTGCATATGCCTAAAGCGCACATCACATCTCCTGCATATTGCTGTGCAGGATTTGATTTGGGCTCTCCCCACTTCGCTCTCTGCTACTAAGGGGATCTCAATTGATTTCTCTTCTCCCTCCTACTCAGATGTTTCCTTCCGGAGGATTTGCGCTCCTCTCGGAGCATCGGGAAGCCTTGCGACCTCCCGATAAGAAGTCTCATTCGGGAATCCTCGGATCAACGGTTGCATGCACCTACCCGAGGCTTATCGCAGCTTGCCGCGCCCTTCTTCGCCCCTCAAGCCTAGCCATTCACCAAATGGCGGCTGCGCGTCGGGTATTCCCAGCAGATGCTTGCGCGACTATGCATGGCGATCATTATGGCAAAGCCACTACGCCCTTCACTCTGCACTCATCATGCAGAGCTGCATTTAGACTAGATCGTATACTCCTATCGCTTCTTAACCGTACTCTCTTTCTAAGGAGGTGATCCGGCCGCAGGTTCCCCTACGGCCACCTTGTTACGACTTCTCCCTCCTTGCCGAGTTCTGGTTCGATAGCGCCAACTTGACGCCGCCTCGCCAAAACCCAACTCGGATGAAGCGACGGGCGGTGTGTGCAAGGAGCAGGGACGTATTCACCGCGCGGTGTTGACACGCGGTTACTAGGGATTCCAGATTCGTGAGGGCGAGTTGCAGCCCTCAGTCACAACTGGGGTAAGGTTTCGGGATTACCTACCCCTTTCGAGGTCGGAGCCCATTGTCCTTACCATTGCAGCCCGCGTGTGGCCCAGGAGTTTCGGGGCATACTGACCTGCCGTGGCCCCTTCCTTCCTCCGTCTTAGCGACGGCAGTCTCACTAACTAGCCTCGCCACATCACTGTGATGAAAGCAATTAGTGACAGGGGTCTCGCTCGTTGCCTGACTTAACAGGACGCCTCACGGCACGAGCTGGCGACGGCCATGCACCTCCTCTCAGCTTGTCTGGTAAGGTCTTCGACCTGACCTTCACTCTGCTGTCGCTCCTGGTAAGGTTCCCGGCGTTGACTCCAATTGAACCGCAGGCTTCACCCCTTGTGGTGCTCCCCCGCCAATTCCTTTAAGTTTCAGTCTTGCGACCGTACTTCCCAGGCGGCGAGCTTAACGGCTTCCCTGCGGCACTGGGGTGGCGCGTAGCCACCCCATTACCTAGCTCGCATCGTTTACGGCTGGGACTACCCGGGTATCTAATCCGGTTCGCTCCCCCAGCTTTCATCCCTCACCGTCGAGCGCGTTCTGGCGGACCGCCTTCGCCACTGGTGGTCCTCCCTGGATCAAAGGATTTTACCCCTACCCAAGGAATACCGTCCGCCTCTCCCGCCTCCTAGCCCAGCGGTATCTCATGCAGACCAACGGTTGAGCCGGTGGATTTAACATGAGACCTACTGGGCCGGCTACGGATGCTTTAGGCCCAATAATCGTCCTGACCACTCGGGGAGCTGGTATTACCGCGGCGGCTGACACCAGACTTGCCCTCCCCTTATTCCCCACGCTATTTAGACTTGAGAAAAGCCTCCCTCAGCGGAAGGCACTCGGAATAACCTCATCGGGCTTTCGCCCATTGCGAAGTTTTCGCGCCTGCTGCGCCCCGTAGGACCTGGACCCTTTTCTCAGTGTCCATCTCCGGGCCCCATCTCTCAACGCCCGCACCGGTTATAGGCTTGGTGGGCCATTACCCCACCAACAACCTGATCGGCCGCAGCCCCATCCTGCAGCAACTGTGATTGCTCACAGCCATTTAGGCCAAGATTCATTCCAGAAATTATGGCCTATCGCGAATTAGTCCCAGTTTCCCGGGGTTATGCGCGTCTGCAGGGTAGGTTAGCTACGTGTTACTGAGCCGTACGCCACGTATTGCTACGTGCGACTTGCATGGCTTAATCTCCATCCGATAGCAGTCAGGTCCGGCAGGATCAACCGGAGTTATAGAAGTACGGTTAAGATCTTGCGAGAGTACACGACCCATGTCAGATCCAATGAATCTACATCGAATCTCCATATTGAATATGCGCGTATCTGGAGGTCAGAAATCTCATCGCGTCGGGAAACTTCCCTTTGCTTGAAGTTGACGCCGCCTTGCTATACGCAAAGATGGACTATGTATAGAGGGTGCATATAAGATTTGTGCGACTGATTACTGATCTGTTGTTCGAAATATAGATTGCTTGTACTTATTTTGCCATCATAATGGTTATTTTTCCGAAAGTTTCGGTATGAATAAGGTGCAAGTATGGCAGAGGTTCACGTAGCTAGCGTTTCCGCATCGTTGTTACTATCGATCATGCTTATAGCGGGCTCGCTATGGATTCACTCTATGATGATCGCCAATGGCTATATAGAATGGTGGCAGTGGGTAATTCCCATATCTGTTGTTGGGTTAATTTTTGTAGGCGCCATGAAGGCCATCTGGTCATAGTATTTGCTGTTAATGCCCCTGCATGTGTTCATACTCCCCCGAGGATAGTTGAACATTTGTTGTATTTTCAATGGGCTGTACATTGATACACTGAGCGAGTGTTGTTTTGTAATAATAAAGCACTCTAGTCATGGTTCTTGTACGTCCTAGGCACGCCCGCCCGCCTGCACGACTCCCCGTCTAGGGGGAGCATATATGAACAAGGGTGAGAGAGGAGTTGCTTTGCGTAGTTGCGAGATGGGTTATGTGTGCCGATGTTGCACAACCTCAAAATAAAACAAATATTTCTACGTGCCAATAGCCTTGCTCTAGGTGTCATTATGTGGATGAGAACGAGATATCGGGAACCTACTGGCGATTGTTCTGAGCGTAGAGCGTCTTGTTGAAGCGGGATGAGGTCGTGCTCATGGCTGCAATGCTAGCCTTTCCAACTCGCCTTTGACATAGGGATTACCATTATTGACCCTTATTTTCATTATGGTTCCTCCTCGTCCCCGCTGGCCCGGAAACCACCGACTCTCTACTAGGCCTCGCCTTAGGAGCTCGACTAGAGCTGAGCCAGGATCTCCATTTCTGCCATAGACCTTGGAGGTTGGAATGTTGGCTCCCTCAGCAATCTCTAAAGCGGTTCGCCAGCCCGATGCATCAATGGAGAGTCGCTGAAATGTATAATCTTGAAGGAATTCTCGGGCTACGAATCGGAAAGCTTTGGCAGCGTCTTCGTGCTGCTGGCTGGCGCGTCTCTCCTCGCCAGCTATTTACCGGCCCGAC
>Ga0209108_10001225_pt1 | contig 14814 bp, 14 predicted proteins | sample Rifsed10ft1_FD_184003 | JGI IMG/M metagenome (GOLD analysis project Ga0209108, IMG submission 184003) | Soil microbial communities from Rifle, Colorado, USA - sediment 10ft 1 (version 2) | ecosystem: Environmental > Terrestrial > Deep subsurface > Rock core/Sediment | place: Rifle, Colorado...
GTGCCCGAAGGGGTGTGGGCGGGGCAGGCGAACGCGGCGGCCTCCACGCGAGGAGGCGAGATAGAAAACCCCGAAGAGAGGTCTTCGGGGATGCCGCGGTCTCGAGGCGCCCTTCGACCCCGCGCGCAGTCGAGGGGCTCAAGGCGCCACAGGACCAGCCTTCTCCTATCCGGACTTTACCGTCGGCCCCGGAGTTTCACCGGATCGTGCGCCGAAGCGCTCGCGGGCTGTACCGCCGATCGGGAATTGGGCCCTGCGGCCCTCACCCTGCCCCGAAGGCTTGTGTGACCGACAACATTATACCCGTCGCGGCGGGAATGAGTCACCCGCGGAAGCCGGACGATCGCCACAACTCCTTCCTGCTCCAACCAAACCTCGGCATGCCTTCCTTTGGCGAGCGAGGCCGGCTCGCCGAACCAGCCACGGCGGGACCTGGATCAACGGGATACATCCCGTCAACCCTCGGCCGTGGCGATGGCGCGCGTCTTTACCCGGCGGCCAGAAACGCCGTCACCATCCGGGTCAGGTGCGTTGGGCCGTGTGATTCGGTTTAGATCCCGTCATGGAAACGACGAGCGTCTCGGAGGAAGCATGGTGAACCGACTCCCCCAGCGAGGATGCCGCGAACGGAACGGGCGGGGTCTTACCTCGCCCCGCGTGCAGACCCCGGCCCATCTCGGGATCTTGACCCGAAAGCGGAGGTCCTGGTAGACTCAGACCAACAGGCGCCCCCGCCGATCTGCCCCTCCGGGCCAGGCCGGCGGGTTTTCTTTGGGATGAGACGTCTCGCACTCCTGGTCCTATTCTTGCTAGCCGGCTGTTCGACGCCGCTGCGTATGGCGACAACGACGGCGACCCTCGCGCCGCCGCCAACCCGCCCTTCCCCGACCTTTCCAGACCCCACGCCGGCCCCCACCGCCACACCCCGGGCCTGCTTGGCGCAGCCCGGCCGAATCGTCGTCGACGAAATCGTGGCCGAAGGAATGGCTCGCAGCCAGCCGTATCGAGTCTACTTGCCACCTTGCTACGACGACCGAAGCCAGCCGGACTACCCCGTCTTGATCCTCATCCACGGTCTGCAATCGACCGACAGTCAATGGGACGACCTGGGCCTGGACGAGACGGCCGATGCCCTGATCCGGGATGGCGAGCTGACGCCGATGGTGATCGTGATGCCATGGGAACGGAGGGGGTTGGATTTCGAAGCCTCGGTCGCCGAGGTCCTGCTGCCGCACATCCGGGAAACCTTCGCCGGAGATGGCGGCCGACGGACGACAGCCATCGGCGGGCTCTCGCGCGGCGCCGGCTGGGCGTTGCGGATCGGCTTGCAGCACCCGGAGCTCTTCGGCGCGATCGGGCTTCACAGCCCGGCCGTTCTCCAGCCGGATATGTTCTATGTTTCGGATTGGGTGGAGGCGGCCCGACAGTCGTCGCAAGTCCCGAGGCTCTGGATCGATATCGCGGAGCGCGACACATCCCGCGCCGGCGCCCAGGAATTGGCGGCCCTCCTGGCCGACCTCGGCTTGAGTTACGCCTGGAGCACGACCCCCGGAGAACATTCCGCCGCCTACTGGTCGACCCGGATGGCAGATTACCTGCGTTGGTACGGAGAGCCGTGGAAGCGGGAAGCCGAGATGATCGGCATGGCTCTTCCTTAAAGAAAGAAAGAGCCGCGCCTGGGGCCTTGCTCAAGGACCTTCGGCGCGGCACTGAGGAGAAGAATGGTGACGTCAGTATGCTGAGCCCGGGTGAGCGTCCGATGAACCCTGGCTTAGCGCAGGATGAAGGCGGCCGGCCTACTTCCAGGCCGCCAGAATGGCTTCGAGCGGTACCGGTCCTCGCCTGAGGAGCCGGGGCCCCTCCCCGGTGCAATCGACGACGGTCGAAGGCCGTCCTCCCGGGACCTGCCCCCCGTCAATCAGGAGATCGATACGGCCCGCGAGGCTCTTCAACACTTCGGCGGCCGTCCGTGGACTGGGATCGCCGGACAGATTCGCTGAGGAAGTCGCCAGCGGCCCCGCTGCGCGCAGGAGGGCCAAAGCCACGGCGTTGTTCGGAGCCCGGACCCCGACCGTCCCGGTTGACCCGATGGCGGCGGGCAGACGGGTGTCCCGCTCCAGGACGATCGTCAGGGGACCTGGCCAGAAAGCTGCGGCCAACTTTTGGACGCGCGGACCGGGGCGCGCCACACCCTGCACCTCCGGCCAACCGGCGACCAAGACCGGGATCGACTTGTCGTCCGGACGCGCCTTGGCCAGGAAGATCGCCTCGACCACATCGGCATCGGTCGCCAGGCCGCCTAGTCCGTAGACCGTGTCCGTCGGAAAGGCGACCAGGCCTCCCCCCCGGATGACGGCCAGGGCCGCCGGCAGCCAGTCCTGTTCGCTCGCCGAAATCACGCGGGTCTCAGTCGACACCGCCGCTCCGTCGCACCTGCAGCACACGCGGCCGGCCGGCCAGGTCGAAGGTCAGCTCGACTGCAGCGTCAGGGATCGAATCCTGCGCCACCCCGATCAACTCGTCCGTCTGATCTTCGTCGATTTCGAGCAGCGCGAGTCCTCCCGGGGCGAGCAGATCGTCCAGGGACCGGACGAGTTGCCTCGTAAGTTCCGTGCCGCGCGGCCCGCCGTCGAGCGCCACCAGCGGCTCGTGGCGGGCGACCGCTAGAGTCGCCAGTCGTTCCGTTGGGACGTACGGCAGATTGGCGCAGATGAGGTCCCATCCGCCCGCCATTCCCTGGAGCAAGGAAGCCTGCACCAGCTGCAGCCGCGCTCCGACCTGGTGAGCCCTCGCATTGGCCCGGGCCACCTCCAGCGCCGGCCGGCTGACGTCGGCGGCGACGACGGTGATCGGCGGGGCTTCCACGGCGAGGCTGACGGCGACACAGCCCGAACCGGTTCCGACATCGATCAGCCGGGTTGGGAGACGGCGCCGGCGCAGGTCCGTCAGCGCCAGGTCGAGCAGCAGCTCGGTCTCCGGCCTTGGGATCAAGACGCTGGAGGAGACGGCAAACCGCCGACCGTGGAACTCCCACCAGCCCAACACATACGGGAGCGGCTCACCGCCGGCGCGGCGGCGTAGCCGCTCCAGAAAAACCTCTTCGGCTTCGGTGGAAATCGTCTCGTCATCATGCGCCAGGAGCCAGCCGGGGGAGGTGTCCAGCGTATCCGCCAGCAGCACCCGGGCGTCCAGGGCGGGCGAGTCGCTGACCGGCTCGAGCCGTCCCCGCGCCTGGCGCAATGCCTCTCGAACGCGCACGGGAGGAGCGTTACGCGCCGGCCGCTTGCAGGCGTTCCGCCTGTTCGTGGGCGATCAGCTCGTCGATGAATGGATCGAGGCCGCCGTCGAGCACCGCCGGCAGGTTGTGGATCGACAAGCCGAGGCGGTGATCGGTGACGCGCGACTGCGGGAAGTTGTAGGTGCGGATCTTCTCGGACCGATCGCCGCTGCCTACCTGGGTGCGGCGGGCCGAGTCGATTTCGGCCTGCTGCTTCTCGATCGCCTGGTCGTAGAGTCGGGCGCGCAGGATGCTCATCGCCCGCGTCCGGTTCTGCAACTGCGAGCGTTCATCCTGGCATTGGACGACCATCCCCGTCGGCAGGTGGGTCAGGCGCACGGCGGTGGCGTTCTTCTGGACATTCTGTCCGCCGGCGCCGCCCGAGCGGAAGACGTCCATCTTGATGTCCTTCTCGGGGATCTCGATCTCGATCTCGTTGGCTTCGGCCAACACGGCGACGGTCGCCGTCGAAGTGTGGATGCGCCCCTGGGACTCGGTCACCGGGACGCGCTGCACCCGGTGGACGCCGGACTCGTATTTCAGGCGGGCGAAGGCGCCTCGGCCGCGGACCTGAAGGATGACCTCCTTCAGGCCGCCGATTCCGGTGTCGCTGGTCGAGAGCGCCTCGGACTTCCAGGAACGGTTCTCGGCGTAGCGAAGGTACATGCGGAACAGATCGGCGGCGAACAGGGCGGCCTCATCGCCGCCCGTCCCGGCCCGGATTTCCAGGATCACGTTGCGGTCGGCGCGTGGATCCTTGGGGACCAGCAGGCTGCGGATCTCGAGCTCGAGCGCCTCGCGTTTCGATCCCAGCTCAGCCACCTCGGCCTCGGCCAGGCTGAGCACGTCGGGATCGTCCGATCCCAGCAGCTGCCGCGCCTCGGCCAGCTGATCCTCGACCGTGCGCCAGCTCCGATAGGCGCGCACTAAGAGCTCGAGCTCGGCCCGTTCCTTGCCCAGCGCGGCGTAGCGCTGGTGGTCGCCTCCGGGAACGGCCAGTTCCTGCTCGAGGCTGTCGTAGCGGCGGACGATGGTCTCTAGCTTGTCCCACATAGGCGCCAGACAGAAGGGGCTCCCACATCTTGCGTGGGAGACTGGAGAGGATTATAGCATTCCCAACCTTCCCGGAAGCTTGGAGCTTCCGGGAAGGTCTCGTGGACCTCCGCACGCTTGGAGCTCGCGGTAACGGTGTCTCCGCCGCAGAACCAAATGGCGGCCCCACGCGGGGCCGCCATGGTCATCAATGCCAGTAGGCGGATCGTCAGCAGTCTTGCTGGACTTCATAATCCACATGGTCCGAGTCGAAAGCGAAGTTGCCGGCGTCGTCGTAGACGACGAGGTAGACCTCGATGTCCAGATTCGTCGCCAGGGGACTCGCCACCTTGTACGTCCCCGGAACGCCGGCAACGGTGATCCCGGTGAGGCTGAACGACCCCGTGTAATAGCCGTCCCAACTCGTGTCGGGCTGGGCTCCTCCAGAGACGAGTGTCATCCCCAGGCGGAAGATGTAACCACCGCCTGGGTTGTACTTGATGCCCACCTGGTCGGGGGAGATGCCACTCGAGCCGACGGCGTCCATGACCCGGACGTTGTCGACCATGATCGTGCATGTGGATAGGTCACCGGGAGGTGGGGACCACACTGCAAAGGACCCGGAGATGAGGGGTTCCTCGGTGTCGGCTCCGCCCGCCGACGTCGCCGTGGGGGCGCCCAACGTGGCCGTCGGCGCTCCCGGAGTCTTGGTCGGATTATCCGTCTTCGTCGGCGCAGGCGTATGTGTCGGCGGCCGACGCGTGTTCGGCGGCGTCCGCGACGGGGTGATGGTGGGGAGCGGCGTGTTCGTGATCGTCGGGGTCGCCGTGAACGGTGCGGCGCCCTCGAAGTCCATGGCAGTGGCGGTCGGAACGGGCTGGCTCATGGCCAGCTCCATGCTCTCGTGGGCGGCGGCAGCTTCATCCTCGGTCAAACCGAGGGCCGCCATGGCGTCATTGAGAATCGAGAGGGAGATCAGCGCCACCGAGCGCCCGCCCTCATCGGCGCGGTAGTCGGCGCTCAACCTCGACATGAGCCCCGGGCCGAAGGGCAACGGACCGGCCAACGCCGAGTTCAACTGCAGAGCCAGCAGAACCCACCCGACGAGCAGGAACAAGAACAGCCCGACGGCCGCGATCAGCCAGCGTCGCCCAGAATCTTTCATCTCACCAACCCCATCCCCGCCGGGAAGGCCCAACAGGGCTTCTTGCGAAGCCCCTGTCTGGTCCCCTCGACTCTAGGTGTCCAGCGGGAAGGGATGATATGGGCCTTGTGTCCTACCCGGACGGGTCGGCCGGTGGCGGAGCTCCCCTCTCGAGGGGGGCCGTCGTGTCGTCGAAGAAGTCGGCGCCGCCGGCCTCCAGCAGACGCCGGCTTCGCCCCACGACTTCATGAATCTCGAGAGCCCCTTTGCCGCCCCGGGCCTGAGACTGACCGTGGCGGCCGAAGGTGAAATGGCTGCGGGCGCCTCCCAGGGCTTTGTGAGCCCCGCTGTTGACCAGCAGGCCTTCGGCCGACGTCTCCCGCAGGATTCGCTCCATCTCGAGGGCGGTATCGACCGCCTCGCCAATGACCGTGTACTGAATCCGGTCCCGGGTCCCGAGGCCCCCGGCAACGATGGCGCCGGTGGCGACCGCGACTCCCAGAGATAGGCGAGGGAGACCCGCGTCCGCCCGGCGCGAATTGAGCCGCTCGACCAGTTCGATGAGTTCGAAGGCGGCGTGGGTAGCCTGCATCGCTCCGACGGGTGCCGGAGAGGGCTTTGGAAGAAGCCCGAAGAGCGCCACGGCGAGATCTCCATCGAAGCGATAGACGACGCCGCCGTGGTGGGCCACCAGCGGGACGAGCGCGGCGAAGTACTGGCTCAGCGAGGCCATCGCCTTGGACGGATCCTCCCCGCCGCGGCCCGCGCCGACGCCGCGCAGGCCGGCGGCCAGGACGGTGGCACGCGTCGCCTTGACACTCGCCGCCCGAGCCCCGTCGGACAGACTGCGGCGCAGCTCCTCGCGCACCTCGGGAGTCACCGCCCGGCCGAGCAGATCGTGATAGATCAGGCCCTCGCGCAATCCTTCCACCATGCGGTTGAAGGTGCGGGCCAGGACCGAGATCTCGTCACTGCCCTCCTCCGGGACTCGCGCCTCCAGGTCTCCGGTGGCCACCGCCGTCGAGGCGTCGGCCATTCGCACCAGGGGCCGGGTGATCGAGTTCGAAATCAGAAGGCCGATGATGACCACCAGCAGCAGCGCCAGGGCGCTCATCGCCACGACGACGCGCGGGTCCGGCCCGCCGCTGGTCGTGACGGTGGCCTCCGGAAGGGCGATTCCGAGGAAGCCCAGGAAATCCTCCCCGCCGCGGGCGACGAAGCGCGTCAGGACCTCCCCATAGGGTGTTCCCCCCACGATCAGGCTTCGGTTCGGACTCTGATCCTGATCAGCCGAGGTCAGGTGGGTGATCGTCTCTGCGGGCAGGGCTTGATCGGCCGGCGAAGCCGACTCATTCGAGCTGGCCAGCAGGGAACCCAGGGGATCGTAGATGGAAATCGTCGCGCCCGTCTGATCTCGCAGATCGTTCGCCAGCTCATCGATGTACCGGCCGACGAGCACCACCCCCAGCACTCGACCCGTCGTGGTGGTGATCGGTCCTCCGGTCAGGAAGACATCCGTTCGCCCATCCTCCCCCAACGCGAGCCGCTCCAGGCCGGCGCGCTTGTCGCCGGCCGCCGACGGATCGAGCAGCGCCTGGACCGACTCCCAGTCGGCGTAGTAGGCCTCCCCCCGAAGGGTCTCGTACTCCCCTTCCTGTCCTCCGGGTTTCTGCCGGACGGTCAGCAAGCTGACGCCGTCGGCGTCGACCACCACTACCAGATCTGCACCGGAGTTGATGACCAGGGGCAGGATGCGGTCGCGCAGGTCCTCGGCATCTTCCGCCTGGACCGCCTCGAAGACGCCGTCGGTATTGGCGACCAGGCGCTCCAGCGCCAGCAGGTCCACTTCCGTGCGGACGACCCCGTCGAGGGCCTGTTGACCGCTATTGGAGAGTTGACGGAGGAATCGTTCCTGGGCCGACGTTGCCAGGAAACCGCTGACGAGGTAGGTCGCGCCCAGGCCGAGCATCAGCGCCAGGAGCATGAACGGCAGGGTGATCTTCCAGCGCAAGCTGAAGCGCACCCGAGGCCGTTCGAGATTGTCCCTGGTGGTTACGCCCATCCGCCGCCGCCGCGTCAGACGTCAGTCGATCACGAAAGACAGGATGACGAGCAGCGGAAGGAAGGCCCCTGCCAGATAGGCGATCCGCCGCAAGTCGGCGCGAACGTAGGCGTAGTCCGGAGCGAACTCCTGGCTTGCCGCGGCCTTCGGCGCCCACCGGCGCCGCGGGCTATCGGTTCTTTCGGTTCGTTTGGCCACGTCGGGTCCGATCCTCCCTGGGCGCCCAGCGGGGAGCCGAGTCAACCTGTCGCGAGTTCGGCAAACACGGCGATGCGCTTGTTGTCGATGAGGTAAGGGTAGCACGAAATCAAGGTGAGCGTCGGGCGGGCGGTGGCTTCCATGACGTGGACGTCGGTCGGTTCGACGATGTCGGTCCCGGTCACGCGATAGACATACTCGCGCGTCGCCGTCGCCACCCGAATCTCGTCGCCTGGATTCAACTGATCGAGGTCGCGAAACAGCTCGCCGAAAATGTCGTTGTGCGCCGACAGCACCATGTTCCCGGCGTCCCCCGGATCGGCCGTGGCCAGGTGCTGGCCGACGCCCTTCTTGAGCTGTTCCCAGCCGTCCCCCTGAACCACCGGCGCCGGCGAAGTCCACAAGGCGGGGATGAAGAGACTGCGCGCCTGCTCCGGCCCCGGGGTCGGCAGGCCGACGACCGGCAGCGATTCGACGAACGGGCGCAAGTTCTCGGGGATTTCCGACTCGTTGGGCTGGGCGCCTCCGGGAGCGTTCGGCGGAGTGTGCCCGGAGGGCAGGACGACAACGCTCATGAGCGGTGTCGGTTGGGCCGTCGGGCCTTCGAGCGCCGCGCCCACTTCGGCGTTCAACTCCCTCAGCGCGCCCAGGCCGCTCAACAGGATCAGCACCAGCCCGAGCGCCGCCCCGATTTCGACCAACAGCAGCGTCCGGTTCAACGCCACCCGTCTTGGGGAAGGCGCCGGGAACGGCTCGCCGATCGTGTCGACGGCCGACGCCGCCGCGGCGGCGTCGGCGGGGGCCTCCAGGCGGAGCGTGCGCCCCGTCGCCCGGAACTGCTCGAGACGAAGCCGCCGGGCCTCCACGCGCTTGTGGGCCAGCAGGGCTTCCAGTTCCGGGATCGAGAGGTCGTCGGCGCGTCGGTTCCGGCCCAATTTCGGCTCCCGCCGTAGGCAGCGTGCAAGGAAAGTGCCGGCGCGGATTATACACACCCGGTTGAAGCCCGGGCCGCAGGCGGGTGCGGGAGCGGGCATCGCCGCAGTCACGACGGAGGCCGTCTCCGCCGGCGGCAGCCGATTCCAGGGTCGCCGTCCGGCCCGATATAATCCTCCTGATGGAGAGACCGCAGGTCCTCCCCGCGCCCGAGCTTCGCTCGGCCTATGACGCCGCTATCGGCGGCTGCCTGGTCGTCGACCACGACGCGCCGGGGCTGTTGCGGTTGCACGGGGCGAACGCGCTCGATTTCCTGAATCGCATGTCGACCAACGAACTGGCGGCCCTCGCGCCGGGCGGGATGCGCGGCACGGTGTTGACCACGGCCATCGGTCGAACGGTCGACGTCGTCCAGGTTCTGCACCGCCCGGGCGACCTCCTGATGCTGACGACTTCGGGCAGGGCGGAGGTCGTCAGGGCGTGGCTCACCCGCTACATCTTCTTCAATGACGACGTGCGGATCGAGACCGTCACGCACTCTATGTCCCTGTTGGGGGTCTATGGCCCGAGATCCCCCGCCGCCGTGGAGCAGGCCGTCGGTGAGCCCCCGGCGGGGCCTGGATCGTTCTCGGAATTTGGGGAGGGCCAGCTGTGGGCGACGGCGCTTCCGCTGCCGGGCTTTCAGATTCTGGCCGACGGCGAGACGATCTCGCAACTGCGCCGGCCATGGGACGGTTACTCCTTCGGACCCTCCGGTCTCCTGGCGTACGAGGCCATCCGCGTCGAGCACGGGGTCCCGGCGGTGGGCCGCGAAATCGACGAAGACGTCATCCCGTTGGAAGTCGGACTGTGGGACCTGGTGAGCTTCAACAAGGGCTGCTACATCGGGCAGGAGGTCATCGCCCGCATGGAAAGCCGCAGCCGCGTCGCCCGGCGATTGGCAGGGCTGCGCCTGGCTCGATGGGAGGAGACGCCCCAGGAGGTGTTGCTGGAGGGACAGCCCGTGGGCCGGGCAACCAGTTCAGCCCTCTCGCCCCGTTTCGGGCCCATCGGCCTGGCTCTGCTGCGCGCGTCTGCCGTCGAGTCCGGTAGCGGCGAGTTCGTGCTCTCTCCGTCCGGCAGTCCGGCGGTGATCCAGCTCCTTCCGTTCGACGGCGCCAGCGCCTGAGTCGAAAGCGGTCCAGGACCGGCAGGTATAATGCCGCCGTGGCCGAGCCCCGACGGATTCTCTTCGTATGCATGGGGAACATCATCCGCAGCCCGCTGGCGGAACATCTCTTCCGCCGCCTGACGGAGGAAGCGAGCCTGAACGGCAAGTACGAAGTCGACTCGGCCGGCACGGGCGGATGGCATGCCGGCGAATCGCCTGACCCGCGCATGCGCCGCACGGCCGCCCGCCACGGCCTGGTCTACGATGGAGAAGCCCGCCAGATCCGCTTGAGCGATTTCGACAAGTTCGACCTGGTCGTCGCAATGGATACCGAAAACCGCCGCGAGCTTCTCTCGCGCACACGGCGCCCCGAGCAGGCCCGCAAGATCCGGTTGCTGCGAGAGTTCGATCCGGCTTCCACCCCGGAGGCCTCCGTGCCCGATCCCTACTACGGCGGCGACGAGGGGTTCGAGGCGACCTACCGCATCGTGGAAGACGGCGTCCAGGGGCTGCTGCGGGCCCTCGAGGCCGGAGAGGTTTGAACCTCCCCCCGCCCGTGGTCGAGTGGTGTCGGGCGCGGGGATGGGGAACGATCACCGACGCACTCCCGCTGGGCGGCGGATGCATCCACCGAAGCTTCCGACTCAAGACCGACGACGGTCACGGTCTCTTTCTCAAGGTCAACGACGACGTCCCGGCAGACTTGTTCGAACGCGAGGCGCAAGGCCTGACGGCGTTGATGGTGGACGGCGGCCCGAGGGTGCCCCAGCCCCATTTGTGGGGCGGATCGTTCCTGCTCCTCGAGGATCTCTCGCCTGCCGCCGAGCAGGCCGGGACTTGGGAGCGGCTTGGGCGTGAGTTGGCCCGCCTCCACGGACACACCAGCCGGCGCTTCGGTTTCGATCATGATAACTATCTGGGACTCACGCCGCAGCCCAATCCATGGACCGAGGACGGCCGAGAGTTCTTCGCCCGCCATCGACTGATCTTCCAGACGCGGCGCGCCCGGGAGGCTGGCCTGCTCGAGGCGGACGACGCCCGGCAGGCGGAGCGGCTTGCCGGACGCCTGACGGAATTAGTGCCGGCCGAACCGGCCCGTCTGATTCACGGAGACTTGTGGTCGGGCAACGTCCTGGCCGGACCACGCGGTGAGCCGTGCCTGATCGACCCGGCCTGCCACTTCGGTTGGGCGGAAGCCGAACTGGGGATGACGGAGCTCTTCGGAGGTTTCCCGCACCGCTTTTATCAGGCTTACGCCGAAGCCCGTCCCCTGGTCCCCGGTTGGCGAGAGCGTTTCCCAGTCTACAATCTGTACCATCTGCTCAACCACCTCAACCTGTTCGGGGTGGGTTATCTCGGGTCGGTCCGTTCGGTGCTGCAGCAGTTCGCCTGAGCCGGTCCGTCTCGATTTCCACTGGGTGGACACCCCGCAGGGCGAGCCCCTGCCCGATGAGGAGGCGCTTTCCATGACGTACCACTATGCCGTTGTCGGCGCCGGACGCCAGGGCACCGCCGCCGCGTACGATTTCGGACGCTTCGGCGAGGCCGAAGTGATCTGGATGGCCGACAGCGACGCGGCGCAAGCCGAGCGGGCGGCGGCGCGCATCAACCAACTGCTCGGCCGTTCCGTGGCCCGCTCGCTGTCGCTGGACGCCTCCGATCCGCACACGGTGGCGGCCTGGCTGCGCAAGGAGCGCATCCAGGCTTTCCTCAGCGCGGTCCCGTACTTCTTCAATCTGGGATTGACGGAAGCCGCCATCCAGGCCGGCGCCGGCATGACCGACCTGGGAGGCAACAGCGACGTCGTGCTGGCACAGCTCGCCCGCAGCGAGGACGCGCTGGCGGCCGGGTGCGCCATCGTTCCGGATTGCGGCCAGGTTCCCGGCATGGGGACGTCGCTCATCGTCTTCGCCATGGAACAGCTCGACCACACGAGCGACGTCTACATGTGGGATGGCGGGCTGCCGCAGGCGCCGTCCGCCCCGTGGAATTACACCCTGCACTTTAGCATCGAGGGATTGACGAACGAGTACTACGGCGACTGCATGTACATCCGCGACGGCCGCACCGTGGGCATCCCGTCGCTCGAGGAATTCGAAGAGGTGGAGTTCCCGGCGCCGTTGGGCAAGCTGGAGGCTTTCACGACGGCCGGCGGCTTGACGACGGCCTCGCGAACGCTCGCCGGAAAGCTGCGCACTCTGCAGAACAAGACCGTCCGATATCCGGGGAACTTCGCCCAGTTGAAGACGATACAGCGCCTGGGGCTGCTCGATCTGACGCCGGTGGAGGTCGATGGCCAACCGGTCATCCCCCGGCACGTCCTGCACGCGCTGTGGGATCCGCAGATCCGTGCGACGGCGGAGACGCGGGACTTGATCCTGATTCGCATTTTGGCCAAGGGCACCAAGGGCGGTCGCCCCGCAGAAGTCGTGGTGGACCTGCTTCATCCGTATGACGAGGCCACCGGCTTCAGCGCCATGGAGCAGGGGACCGGATGGCACGCCGCCATCCTGACGGAGGCCATCGCCTTCGGTCGGGTGGCACGCGGCGTCGTCCCGGTGGAAGAGGCCATGACGGGAACGGACTTCGTGGAGCAGGCGCGCCGCCGCGGGTTCGCCGTCGAGGTGAAACTCCAGGCTTGAAATCCCACCCTCGCGGGGAGCCTTTGCCCGCTTCATCGGGTCTTTCATCACTCCACGCTCGGCTGAGGCTGGGCTATACACGATAGGAGGCGGGCCTTAGTCCCCGCGCCGGCTGTCCAGACATGTCTCGACGAAAGGCTGAAGGCGGGGATCCGCATGCGGATTAGGTCTCGACTTCTGTCGCCGTCTTCGTTGGCGGTTCTCACGCCGCTGGCAGCGGTCGTGGCGGCGCTCCTGGTCGGAGCGTTGATGCTGGCGTTGTTGGGCGTCAGCCCGATCGAAGCCTACGCCGCCATGTTCGAAGGCGCCTTCGGCAGCACCAACTCGATTGCCGACACGCTGGTGAAGGCCACCCCCCTGCTGCTGGTGGCCGTCGGGATCTGCATCTCTTTCCGCGGCGGGATGCTCAATATCGGCGGCGAGGGACAGCTCATCCTCGGCGCTTTGGCCGCTACGGCCGCCATCCTCGCCCTGCCCGACCTCCCCTCCTGGACTCTCATCCCGCTCGGCCTGGGACTGGGCTTCGTGGCCGGCGCCGCGTGGGGCGCCGTGCCGGGTCTGCTCAAAGCCCGCTTGCAAGTCAACGAGATCCTGACCACGATCATGATGAACGCCATCGCCGTACAGGCGTTGAACTACCTCCTGCGCGGACCCCTGATGGACCCGGAACAGGCCCTGGGAGGCTCGTTCATCCCCCAGACGGCGCGCTTCGCCATCGCCGCCGACCTGCCGCGCCTGGTCCCGACCCGCCTGCATGCCGGATTCTTGCTGGCGATCATCGTTGCGATTCTGGCGTGGGTCCTTTTGTGGCGGACGACGATCGGCTTCCGCATCCGCGCCGTCGGCCTCAACCCGTTCGCCTCGCGGCGGGCCGGGATCCGCGTCAACCGTTACGGTGTCATGGCGATGGTCCTCAGCGGCGCGCTGTGTGGTTTGGCGGGCGCCGTCCAGGTGATGGGCGTCAACCATCGCATGTTCACCGACGGGTCGTCGGCGGGATTCACCGGCAGCGCCGGATTCAACGGCATCGTGGCCGCCCTCTTCGGACAGCTGCATCCCGTAGGATCGATCCCGGCGTCGATTTTCTTCGGCGGCCTGATCGTCGGCGCCAACGCCATGCAGCGCGCCGTCCAGATCCCGTCATCGATGATCACGGCGCTCAACGGTCTGCTGGTGATCTTCGTCGTCTCGAGCGACATCTGGCGGCGGCGGATGGTTATGCGGCACCAGAAGGCGGAGGCGGCCCGGGCGCTGGCGCTGGCCGGCGCCGAGCAGGGGATGCCGCCATGATCCAGGACCTGCTGACGCCGGCCGTCCTGGCCGGGATCATCTATTCGGGCATTCGTCTGGCTACGCCCTACCTGTACGCCACCCTGGGCGAGACGATCGGCCAGGTGAGCGGCGTCCTCAACCTCGGCGTCGAAGGCATCATGCTGATGGGCGCCTATGCCGGCTTCTACCTGACCTTCCGCACCGGCAATCCGTGGATCGGCCTGTTGGCGGCGATCGTCGTCGGCGCACTGCTCGGCCTGGCCAACGCCGTCATCTCGGTGACCTTGAAGGCCGAACAGGGAATCAGCGGCATCGGCATGTTCCTGTTCGGCCTGGGGATGAGTGAGCTGCTCTTCCGCATGACCTTCGACTCGGTCGAGACCGTCAGCGGCTTCGGCCCGGTTCGCATCCCCATCCTGGGCGATATCGCGGTCATCGGCGATCTCCTCTTCAACCATAGCTTGATGGTCTACTTCGCCTACCTGCTGGTGCCTCTCGTCTGGTTCCTCTTGAACAAGACCACCTGGGGGCTGCGCATCAAGGCCGCCGGACAGAACCCGGCCGCCGCCGACGCCCTCGGCGTCAGCATCGCCCGCGTGCGCTATGTCACCGTCACGCTAGGCGGCGTCCTGTCGAGCGTCGCCGGCGCTTCGTTGTCGATCGCCTTGCTCAACGTCTTTCAGCAGAACCTGACCTCCGGTATGGGTTTCATCGCCGTGGCGCTGGTCTACTTCGGCGGCTGGAGTCCGTTGGGGGCGTTGGCCGGCTCGCTCCTGTTCAGCAGCGTCAACGCTTTGCAGAGTTGGATTCAAGTCCTGGGCATCCCCATCGCGCCGGATTTCGCCTTGATGCTGCCCTACGTCCTGACGATCGTGATGCTGGCCGTCCCCTTCCGAAAGGCCCGTCAGCCGGCGGCGCTCACCAAACCCTTCGAACGAGGCGAGGGGTAAGATGAGACCATCGGCCGGCGTCCTGAATCCGTGTCGATCCGCGTACGTCGCATCGCTCTCCAAGGAGGGAGAAAGATGAGAAAGCTCTACCTGATGACAGCCGTCCTGGTCATCGGCGCCCTGTTCCTGGGCGCGTGCGGGACGGCGACGCCGA
>Ga0209108_10001226_pt1 | contig 14814 bp, 13 predicted proteins | sample Rifsed10ft1_FD_184003 | JGI IMG/M metagenome (GOLD analysis project Ga0209108, IMG submission 184003) | Soil microbial communities from Rifle, Colorado, USA - sediment 10ft 1 (version 2) | ecosystem: Environmental > Terrestrial > Deep subsurface > Rock core/Sediment | place: Rifle, Colorado...
GAAAATCGTCAAGTTCTCTGGAACCGCCTTGGATTCCAGGATGGCCGCGGCCATGAAGATCTTGAAAACTGACCCGGGAGCCAACTGCGCCTGGATGGCGCGGTTTAGCAGCGGCCGGTCTTCGTCCTCGTTGAGGCGCTTCCATTCCTCGCTCGGGACGCGCACGGCGAAGACGTTCGAATCCGGCGCCGGGTGACTGACCATGGCCAGGATTTCGCCCGAGCGCGGGTCGAGAGCAACTACGGAGCCTTTGCGCCCTGCCAGGGCCTGTTCGGCCATCACCTGCAAGTCGTAGTCAATCGTGAGCTCGATGGGCTTGCCCGGGATGGCGTCGGTCTGCTCGAGGCGGCCGACCTCGCGGCCGACGCTGTTTACGATAGCGCGACGCAGGCCGTCGGTGCCCATCAACACATCGTTGTACTGGCGTTCGAGGCCGGACTTGCCGACAATGTCACCCGGACGCAAGCGCCCGTTGCTGGCTTCCACCTGCTGAGAGTTGACCTCGCCTACGTAGCCGCTGGCGTGGGCCAGGAAACCGTTCTGGAAATATCTGCGACGGTACACCATCAGCATCTCGAGGAGAGGGAGGTCGGCGCGGTGAGATTCGATGAAGGCAATGTCTGCCTGGCTGGCTTCAGGTTTGACAATCAGGGGATAAAACTTGGGGAGACCACCAGCGGCTTCGACCTCGCGCTGAAGCTCCTCAAGCGGCATGGAAAGGCCCTCGGCAATGGTGGCGAGGCTGCGTTCGAGTTCCTCGGGGTTGTCGCGCAAGAGAAGCACGCTGAAGGAAGGGTAGTTGTCCACCAGGACGCGACCTTCGCGGTCCAGCATTTTTCCGCGCGGCGCGATGATGGGAATGGTGCGGATGCGGTTGCGCTCGGCCAACAGCGTATAGCGATCGGCATCGATCACCTGCAGTTTCCAGAAGCCGAGCAGCAACAAGCCAACGATTCCGACGATGACGTAGGACACAATCGCCAACCGCGACTGCGGCAGCTTATGCTCGCTTTCAAACCAGTACGACACCGAAACTCCGCGCGGCTCGATTCACCAGCTTCTGACTCATCCCGCGCTCGAAACCCGCACCCGATTCATCGGGATTCTTCAGTGGGCTTGCGTTTTGCGCCCGGGATCAGCAGGCCTCGCACCGGCAGGGGAAGCTGCCAGTAAGGCGGGACTTGCCGCGCTCCGTCGGCCCCGCACTTCGTTCCCTGGGGGGCCGGAAGTGCCACCCACAGTACCATTTGCCACATTCTGGTGCAAGCTGTCCCAAAGTTCAGTGGTCGCCAATCCGCCATTGCCCGACTCGCTTCTCCCCGGTACATTAGCGGAAGCTCCCGACATAAGGTAACGCAATCAGCCATGCTCTCCTCTGACAACAGTCCAGCGCGGGTATAGAAGCCCTGCTAGCCCGGATTTCTCACCACGGATGAAGAAAATCGCTGGATGGGAGTAGGAAAAGGCCGCCTTTTCAGGCATAACGGCCTCGGCATCAGTTGCCGGGCCGGCTGCAACGACTTCATACCTCGGAAAGCGAGAATGCCGGCCCGGTCAACTGCATCCGCTGGTTAGGCAATGATCGTGATCCAGATTCGACTCCCGGCCCCTTTTGTTCTTTTCGAATGCGTGGATTACGAGACCTGACCCCGTTTCTTTGCGTGCTACGATGGCGGCCGCCGCCTTCTGGCTGAGCGGGCCGTTCAGGTGGATGCTGGCGGTGATTTGGAGGGCGTCCTCGATGTCGCTGATCTGGTCGGGAGTCAGGTGGAGGGGTAGCTGGTGCATGTACTTGTGGTAGTGGGCCTGGCGCTCGGCGAGCCAGACGGAGCGGTCCTCGTAGCAGGCGGTAAGGTTCTTGCCGTGGTAGCGGTGGATATGGGTGGTGATGGGCAGGTAGCTGGGCAGATGGCCGGCGAGGATGAAGCGTATGCAGAGGTCGAGGTCCTCGCCGTAGGTGATGGCTTCGTCGTAGCCGCCGACCTCGTGCCACAGCCTCTTGGTGAACATGAAGGAGTGCTGGTAGAAGTGGTCGCCCTTGAAGGTGGAGTAGAGGGCGGCGCGGCCGTTCGGGTGGGGCCAACCATAGTAGTCCCGGCCGATCTCGTAGACCATGGCGCTGTCGCAGCGGAGGAAGTCGCCGTAGGCGATCTCGCTGGCGGTGGTCTCCAGGTGGCTGGCCAGGTAGCGCAGGGTGTTCTGCAGGAGGATGTCGTCGTGGTCGAGGCAGAAGATATACTTGCCCGTGGCGGCCTCGATGCCCCGGTTGCGGGCGTAGGCTGGCTTGCCGGAGTTGTCGGAGAGGCGCACGATGCGGCCCTCGTAGGACCTGGGAGAGGGGAGGGCGGCGACGGCGCGGTTGATGGCGGCGACGGTCCCGTCGGTGCTGCTGTCATCGATGATGATGTGCTCGACGGCGATGCGTCCACAGGTCACTGAGGCGGCGACCGAGGCGATGCATGCGGCGATGTGCTCAGCACCATTGTAGACGGGGGTGATCACTGACACACGCGGTACGGTCATAATCTGTGCATTCATCTTGTTTGATAATTCTGAGGCGTGGATGGTCTTTGGTCGTAATTATAGTAGCTCGGATGTGAATGGCGAAGGTCTCGCTCCGCCTAACTAGTGCTTATATGGTTTCTTCATATCACCTTTATGCCGCTTTCGTGTGGCATAAGACCCCCGTGTGCGTTGGTTCTTAAGTTCTGTGTTGCCAACGACCTCAAGCTGTTCCTCAGACTTCTTCGGGGTGTTATATGCTTTCTGTATAACACCCTATGGTTCTCCTCTTACAAGGTGTCGACCGGACTGCGAACGCCTTTCCCGCCGCGGTTCAGAACGTGAGTGTAAATCATCGTTGTTTTCACATCCTTATGCCCGAACAACTCCTGCACGGTGCGGATGTCGTAACCGTCGGCCAGAAGATGCGTGGCGAAGGAATGGCGGAAAGTGTGGCAGGTCGCCCGCTTAGTCAGTCCGGCGTCCCTCTCCGCGGGGTAACGCTTCTCGTGGAAGAAGATGAACCGCTTGATCCAAGCGATGTATACCTCCTCAGTTCTCCGGCTGTAATGCCGTGCACGGATTGCCAGGCGCACCCGATCAAGCAGCTTGGGTGGCTGTGGCTCAATCACTGATAGTTGTGAACCACTCATCGTCATTTATTTTATACTGATAAAGGCCCGGGATCAACAGGCCTCGCACCGGCAGGGTAAGCTGCCAGTAAGGCGGGACATGCCGCGCTCCGTCGGCCCCGCACATTGTTCCCTGGGGAGCCGCAAGTGCCGCCCACAGTACCACTTGCATCATTTCGGTGCAAGCTGTCCCACGGTCCGGTGGTCGCCAATCCGTCATTTCCCGACCAGGCGCAAGCACATGGGGGGATGCGAGTCGCTAGGATTTGCGCAGGCGGTCGAGAAGGGCAAACAGGCCAACGGCCAATATGGCATTGACCAGCGCGGCAAGCAGCAAGTTGAGCGTGAAGAAAGGCTCGGGCTGGGCCAGCAGAAGGCGTCGAGTCACCACAAGTACAGTGAGCTGAAAGTAGAAGAAAACGAAGGCCAGGATGAATCGGCTGAGCGGGTGCTCGAGGTCAATTCGCGAGCCTATCGACGACGCCGCAAATCCGACCAACGTCTTGGCAATGCCGAACTGTCCGATGGGCACATGGCTCAGGCTGTCCTGGAGCAAACCGATGACCATGCCCAGCAGTAGGCCGGTTGAAGGGTTCCGGCGGCTCAGCCCAAAGTAGAGCGTGACCAACAACGGCAGATCGAGCAGATCCGCCCCGGGCAGCATCCTCGGCAGGAACGTTTGAAGGAGCAACGCCAGCGCGGCGGCGCCAAAGATCGCCCCACCGTAAAACTTGTGAACTTCGATGGGGCGGTCGGCCTGGGTGCGGATTTCCATTTTTTGCTTGTGCTCAACGAGGGGCAGACGCGGGTTTTGCGGCGCTCCTGGGAATAGCGTCGCCAGCAGGTTTCTGTGGCTCCAATTCCTGGCGGGACAGCAGCACAATGACTTCTTCCAGTTGGTCAAGGCGCGCAGCCGGCCGAATACGGATCTCCTGAAAGGGGTTCCCAGGCTTTGTAGACGCGACCGTGCCGACCGGCAGGTCTTTTGGAAAAATACGGTCCAGACCGGAGGTCATCACGCGCTCGCCGATAGGCACCTTTTCGTCGTTGGTGATGTACTTCATCATCAGCATCGGCTCGCCGATGCCGCCGACTGGGCTCTGGGTGCGCGAGCTGGCCAGCAGCGCGCCCATGCCACTTTCTTTATCCGTGAGCAGTTGCACCTGTGCGGTGTCCGAGTAGACGTCAATGACTTTGCCGACCACACCCTCAGGAGTGATCACGCCCATATTGCGGCGTAGACCATCGGCTTCACCGCGGTTGATGTAGATAGTCTTGCTGGCCCCGGCTGCGGCGGCGCCGATCACTCTGGCCACAACCATGGGCACGTCGGGATGGGAGCCACGAAAGCCCAGCAGCGCCGCGAGTCGATCGGCTTCGGCCGCGCGGCTTTCGAGTTCCGTGTTGCGCAGCTTCAGCCGGTTGAGTTCTTCGCGCAGAGAAGCGTTCTCCTGTGCCGAACCGCGCAATCCAATGTAATTGCGCCATCCGCTCTGCACTTTGGAAATGGACCAGGAAACGGCGCGTTGGGCGGGCGTAATGACGGACACTGCCCAGACACGAATCAGGCGAACTTGGTCGCCGCGCTTGATCTGCATGGCCAACAACAGCACCTGGGCCAAAACGACCGTGGCCAGCAGAACGAGCGAGCGATGTCGAGAAGGAATGGCTACCATTTCGGTTGGAGTCCGTCTCCGTTGGAACGGCGATGCTCCGGCGCCGCTCGACTAATCGATGGAGACCAGCCGCAGCAGGCGGAAGTCGCTGAGCATCTTGCCGGTGCCAAGCACGACCGACGCCAGCGGGTCGTCAGCGATCGAAACGGGTAGGCCGGTCTCCTCGCGGATGCGCTTGTCCAGGTTCTTGAGCAGCGCGCCGCCGCCGGTCAGCACGATGCCGCGGTCGCTGATGTCGGCGGAGAGCTCGGGCGGAGTGCGCTCGAGCGCGACGCGAATGGCGTTGAGGATCGTGGCCACACATTCCGAAAGCGCCTCGCGGATCTCGCTGTCGTCGATGGTGACGGTGCGGGGCACGCCCTCAATCAGGTTGCGGCCCTTCACTTCCATGGTGAGCGGCTTTTCGAGTGGGTAGGCCGAGCCAATTTCCATCTTAATTTGCTCGGCAGTGCGCTCGCCAATCAGCAGGTTGTACTTCCGCTTCAGGTAGTGCATCACGGCTTCGTCCATTTCGTTGCCGGCCACGCGGACGGAGCGCGAGTAGACGATGCCGCTCATCGAGATGACGGCAATGTCGGTGGTGCCGCCGCCGATATCCACCACCATGTTGCCGGACGGCTCCTCAATCGGCAGGCCAGCGCCAATGGCCGCGGCCATGGCCTGTTCAACCAAGTAAACCTCGCTGGCCCGGGCGCGGTAGGCGGAGTCCTGCACGGCGCGCTTTTCGACGGGAGTGATCTCGCTCGGCACGCCGATGACAATCCGCGGGTGCACCAGCACGCGCCGGTTGTGGGCCTTCTGGATGAAGTAGGTCAGCATCTTCTCGGTGACTTTGAAGTCGGCAATGACGCCATCTTTCATCGGCTTGATGGCCACGACGTTGCCCGGCGTGCGACCCAGCATTTCCTTTGCCTCGCGGCCGACGGCCACGACCTCACCGCTCACCCGGTTGATGGCCACGATCGAAGGCTCGTTGACGACGATGCCTTTGCCTTTGGAATAGACCAGAGTGTTGGCGGTGCCCAGGTCAATGGCCAGGTCAGAGGAGAACAGGCTGAAGATTGACCGGAAGTTGTATCCGTTCTTGCTCATCGTCTCCCTCAGTTCCGGGCCGTTCTTCGCGGCGAGCGGCTGGAGCTCCTGTCCGGCCGGAGCCTTTCACCCGGAAGGTCTGCCCCCATCTTGTTGCGGACTGCGCCTCTAAGCTAGGGAACTACAATCGGGACGCGCTTAATCGTCGTTCCTCCGCGCCGGTTCTGCCCGGTGATCACAATCGTCTGGCTACCACGGGCCAACGGTTCGGTAAAAAACCGAAAGCTGCCATCGGGCTGGATGTTGGGCACGGGCTGGCCGTTAATAATCAAAGCTGCGCCAGGCTCGGTGCGGCCAATAATCTCCGCAACATTGCCATGGAGCTGGGTGCCGGTTATTTCGAGCAGCATCTCCTGGCCCTTGCCCTGCGCCACCAGCGTGAACTTATGCGTATCGCTGGGCTCACTGGTGCGCTTCTGCCCGTCGGAAGCAGTAACGTTCCAGAAATACTCCCCGGCGTCAAGTCCCGGGATCTCGATTCTGGTGGTGCTGGTGCGCCGCTCAGCAACAACCTTGGTGAACATCGAATTCGTGCTCACCTGGAGATTGTATCCTATTGCGCCCGGCACCTGTCGCCATTCAAATCGAACCGGGGTGCGACGGGGTTCTACGACAAAGAGCGGCTGGAGGTTGAGCGGCTGGGTCAAATCGGGGGGAGCCAGGACGTTGCTCCGAGTGACGGGCCCGCCGGTGGGGAAGCTGGCCTTTTCGAACTTGCCCAGGTCGATGCGCTCCTCGCCGCGCTGCATCTCGACCTGGCCGGCGGCCACGGTGATCTCGTGCTCGTTCCGCTGCGGGTCGCTGCGGACTGCGGCGCGGCTGTTCTCCCGCAAGGAGGCCACCGCGTTTTCAAAGGAGACCTCAGCCTTGGAGTCCGGCGAGGGCCAGGCGCCCGTGGCTAGGTCCACCGCGCCGGAGCTGATGTGGACACCAACGCGGGTCCGATCGCGCTCGACCGAGTTTTCTTCCACAGTGACCAGCGTATCCGATTTCACGGTGTAAGTGGTGCCGTCGGCAAAGGTCAGCCGGGCCGCGCCATCGGAGCCGGTCTCAATCAAATCGCCCTTGTCGAGGGCCATGCCGCGCTCGGCGGAGACCCAATCCACTGAGTTCACCTTTTTCACGCGCACTTTCCCATCGAGATTGACCAAGCGCGCCTGGTTGCCGGTAATCTGGCTGACCGTCGTCTGGCTACCAGCCAGGGCGTTGGAAAGCCGGCGCAGGGAGGTGGCGTACCAGTCCGGGTAGACCAAGTAGAGTGTGGCCATGACGATCACAAAGGCCAAGACGAGGTACATGGCCACCGTCTTGTAAGTTATGGTGGTCCAATACACCTCAACGCGGCGGATCTTCGGCTTGTTCGAGGCAGAATTTCGGTCGTCACCCATGGCAGAATCCGCTCTGGTGGCTCACCTGGCTTGCACGGGAAGTGTTCCTCCGGAGCAGTTCACACACCCGGAGGCCGGAATCGGGGCCAGTTTTGCAATTTAACACGCTCGTAGGGGCCTTTCAACCGAACCGCGCGGCGGTAGTCAATCCGCCAACACCTATCTGAAGCGACGAGGCATGATTGCGTCTTGTAGGCTTTTCCGGGCCCAAGAGCGGCGGAGTGTTGTAGCAACGTGAATTTGTCACCGTAACGGCAACATGAAAAGGTCACCTCCCGAGTTGTTGCAGTTTGGTGTTTCCCGAGTAAACGGACACTCGCCCTTCGAGACTTTCAGAGAGCTGAACGCAGACGCCGGCAAGCTGAAGCGGTGCGGTTGGGGCGGGAGCTGAAAGCGGCATCCTTCCCACTGCACGACGTTGACGTTGCCGGCGGTGCGTTCGTGGAGGAAGCAGCAGATGCGCTCCAAGTCTCGGAGGGCCGGTCGCTAAGCGGCTTCGGCCTCGTCGTGCGGGGCGCAGGCGAAGCGGCGGTTGTAGTTGGTGCAGAAGCGGGCCAGGGTCAGGATGCAGCGGCGCACCAGCCGGTCCCGATGCCGGACCAGCCGCAAAACTTCCTGGCTGACTGGAGTGGCCCACTGGCGGTAGAAGCCGGGCAGATCGTCGCGCTGGTGGTCCGGCGTGCGTTGCTCGACCTCACCCTTGGCCGTGTCACACCAACAAACCGTCTGCGTGCGCACGTGAAAGTCAACTCCAACGTATGCTGGCATCGCGCGTCCTTCATGCCCGTTCTGCGAATGGCTGGGTCGGGGCGAGTGTACAACCCCTCGCCCCAGGAGACGCGCACCTCATGACATCACACTCTTCTAGCGTTACGCGGGGAGGTGGGGGACGGAGGCGAGTAGGGATTGGGTGTAGGGGTGGGAGGACAGAGGTCAGGGTTTAGGGTGTAGGGAGACTGGGGACGGAGGCGAGTAGAGATTGCGTGTAAGAGTGCGCGGGGCGAGTGAGGATTTGATCGACGGGGCCGAGTTCGACGAAGCGGCCGGCGTGCATGACGGCGACGCGGGTGGCGAGCTGGGCGACGACAGGGAGCGAGTGGGAGATGAGCAGGTAGGTGAGCGAGAACTGCTGCTGAAGCTGCTGAAGCAGGGCGAGAATCTGCGCGCCGACAGAGACGTCGAGGGCGGAGACGGGTTCGTCGGCGACGACGAGTTTGGGGCGGAGGACCAACGCGCGGGCGATGCCGATGCGCTGGCGCTGTCCGCCGGAGAACTCGTGCGGGTAGCGCCGGGCGGCGTCGGAGTCGAGGCCGACGGCGGAGAGGGTTTCGAGGACACGCTGGCGGCGGTTTGCGCGATCAAGCTCGGGATGATGGATGGCGAGCGGCTCGGCGACGATGGATTCGACGCGGAGGCGAGGGTTGAGCGAGGCGAACGGGTCCTGAAAGACCATCTGCATGTCGCGGCGAAGCGCGCGGAGGTCAGCACCGCGGGCGGCGAGGAGGTCGCGGCCGAGGAAATGGATGGAGCCAGAGTCGGGCTCGATGAGGTGCGTGAGCAGTCGGGCGAGCGTGGTTTTGCCGGAGCCGGATTCGCCGACGACGGCAAGAGTCTCGCCGGAGTGAAGGTCGAGGGAGACGTCGTCCACGGCCCAGCGACGCTTGGAGTCGATGGCAAAGGGGCCGGTGGAGGAGGAGAAGGATTTGCGGAGGGAGCGGGCGGAGAGGAGAGGAGTGGACATGAAGTAGGTTCCTCGTAATTCGTGACTCGGTCTCGAAGTGCGCGCCGACTCGAAGTGTAACAGGCCAAGCAACACTCTAGGTTGAGATCCCTCGCGCACTCACGTCGGTTGCGCTCAGGATGACACCGCGCAGTACTGCACGAATTGTGCTCAGGGTTTTTCGGCGAGGAGGAAGAGAGAGGTTTGGGTGAACTCGAGGAGGGGCGCAGAGCCGGAGGGGTCGGGGACGAGGCGGGGACGGAAGCCAGCTGAGTCGGAGGGGAGGGAGTCTTCGAGGAGGGGGCGAGTGGCGAGATAGTCGGACGAGCCGGGAGCGTGGCCGGCAATCTGCATCCAGTCGTCGAACTGGCGGAGGCGCTCAGTGATTTCGAGAGCGAAGAGGCGCAGGCCGGCGGCTTCGACGAGAGCGGAGAACTCGGGGACGGTGAGCGTGTTGGCGTGGGAGGCGTCGCGGGTGCGCTCGATACGATCGTGAACGTCGCTCGAGGCGCCGGCGGGGACGATGAGATCAACGAGAGCGAGGCAGCCGCCTGGGCGGAGGACACGGGCCAGCTCGGAGAGGGCGCGGGCAGGATCGAGCATGTGGTGAATGCTGTATCCGCAGACGGCGAGGTCGAGGGAGGCGTCGGGGAGCGGGAGGCGAGAAGCGTCGGCGCAGGCGAAGGCGATGTTGGATAGGGACGCGGCTTGAGCGGATGCGCGGGCGCGGTCGAGCATGGCCGGGGTGAGGTCGAAGCCGATAAGAAAACGCGTGCGCGGGGCGAAAGCGTTGGCGAATGTGCCAGGGCCGCAGGCGAGGTCGAGAGCGAGTTCGGTGCCGCGGGGGGAGACGAGGGCTGCCAAGTGCTCGGCCTCCTTGGAGCGCGTGGAGAGCGCGAAGCGAGAGAACTGGTCGGCGGTGCGCGTGAAGCGGTCACGGATGCGGGAGTGCTGGGCGGCGTGGTCAGAAGACAAAGCAGATTCCTCACTGCGCTCGGAGTGACACCGGGAGAAGATTATACGCTGAGATAAATCGTCCCGGTAGGAATGAGAAGAAAAGGCAAGAGAAATGGCAAATTTCAAATCTGAAATTTGAAAGGAAGAAAAAGAAAAGCCTCGCGTCAGCCTGACTTAATCGAGAGGGGCGTGGGCTACACGAGGATACAACGGGCGAGGTGGGCGGAGGCGGAGGAATTCTTTCCGGCAAGGCCTGAATCTGCGATCGCTGCGCTTGGAATGACAGGCGCGGTAGAGTCGGCCGTAGAAACGGGGCGTGGTTCGGCTTCGCTCACCACTCGCGGTTCGCTTACGCTCACTGCTCGAAGATCGGGGAGGGCGGAGGAGCAGTCGGGGAGGCGATAGGGGCAGCGGGGCTCGAAGGCGCAACCGGGAGGGAGAGCGTCGAGGCGAGGGACGGCGCCGGGGATGGGGACAAGTTGTTTGCGGCGGAGCGAAGGAGAAGCGGCGAGGAGGCCTTCGGTGTAGGGATGGCGGGGGCGAGTGAGGACGTCGCGGGTTGGACCCTCTTCGACGATGCGGCCGGCGTAGAGAACGGCGAGGCGGGAAGCGACCTGGGCGACAACTCCGAGATCGTGAGTGATGAAAAGAAGAGCGAGGCCGAGCTCGCGCTGGAGGCGGGCGAGGAGATCGAGGATCTGTTTTTGGATGGTGACGTCGAGGGCGGTGGTGGGCTCGTCGGCAATGAGCAGGCGCGGCGAGCCGGTGAGGGCCATGGCAATAAGAGCGCGCTGGCGAAGGCCGCCGGAAAGTTGATGAGGGAACTGGCGGGCGCGGAGGACGGGCTCGGGTACGGCGGCGCGTTCGAGGGCGGCAAGGGTGCGTCGGCGGACGGCGTCGCGATCGAGATGCGGCTCGTGGGCGCGGACGGCTTCTTCGATTTGTGCGCCGACACGGAGGACGGGGTTGAGCGCGGTCATTGGCTCTTGGAAGACCATGGAGAGTGCGCGGCCGCGGAGAGAGCGAAGGGCGTCAGGTGAAAGAGCAAAAAGATTCTGTGGGGTGTCGCCGTTGGAGGCGAACCAGGCTTCGCCGGAGACGCGGGCACCGGGCGGCAGCAGCCCCATCAGGGCAAGAGAGAGCATGGTCTTGCCGGAGCCGGACTCGCCGACGAGTCCGAGGGCTTCGCCGGGGGCGATGCGGAGAGAGACGTCGGCAACGGGACGGACCCAGCCGGTGGGTGTGGGGAGTTCGACAGTGAGAGAACAGACGTCGAGGAGCATGGGGAGATGATAGAGGCCAAATTCGAAAAACGTAACTCGTAATTCGTAAAGCGTAACTCGCGATTCGTAAAACGTGATTCGTGAATTGGGACTCGTGTGAATCAGCGGCGCACGAGGGGGATGACGAGTTTGAGGGCGGTGTGGGAGGAGGAGAAGCTGCAGACTTTGACGTCGACGAGGCCGGCGGATTTGGCGGCGGCCATGACGTCGGCCTCAGTGATTTGCGCCTGGCCCTTGGGATAAACCACCCAGAGAGCGCCGGCGGGCTGAAGTGAGGCGCGGAGTTTTTTGATTTGCGAGAGGGCGGACTTGGATTCGGCGGCGAGGAAGATGAGGTCGGAGTCTTTTACGGGTTTGCCACTGGTGATGGCGGAAGTGCGGCAGCGGAGCCGCTTGAGAAAACTTTTGTCGAAGAGCCCGAGGAGAGAGATGGAGGAGGCGGGTTTGACGCCGAGTTTGTCGAGGAGGCTGGGGGGATGAAGGATCTTGTCGGCCCACTTTGGAGCGGCGGTGCCGAGGTCGAAGGCGGCGGTGCCGTCAGGGAAGGTAATGCGGAGGGTGCCGACGGAGGCGCGGACGGATTGCATCGCACGGAAGGGGATCTTCAGGCGGAAGGCGCCGCGGAAGAGAAGGAAGTCGGATTCGAGGAGGAGTTTGCCGGGAGAGGATTGGCGTTTGAAGCGGGCGGTGCAGAGAGATTCGAGACCCATGGCGGCCGGAACGATTGTGCAAGGTTTTCGAGGGAATGAAAAGCCCCGGCGTGACCCTGTGAAGACGGTGCCGCTACAAAGGCCGCACCAAGGGGCGGAGTTTTGCGTACAATGCGCAGACGCGCAGGGGCGGATGAGGCGAGCCGGGGCGGGTGTGGCGGCGCCAGTTTGAGATTTCAAAGGAAGAAGATGCCGGGTCTGCCTCGACTGCGCTCGGGACAGGTTGCGACCCGGCGCTACAAAGAGCCCGCACTGACGGGCAGGTGTAGCGGGACAAGAGCGAATTGGCGATCCAGACGCATCGAGGAGTGAATTGGCGGGAGCTGTTCCGCCAGCCGGGATTCCCATTTTTTTTCACAGGGATGTTCATCTCGCTGTTCGGGACGGGGATGAGCTTTGCCGGGGTGACGTGGTACGTGCTGCGGGAGACGAACTCGACGGTGCAGGTGAGCCTGGTGACGGTGCTAGTGATGCTGCCAGGGCTGGTGGTGCCGTTCATCGGCGGAGTGCTGATCGACCGGCTGGACCGGCGATACCTGGCGATCACGCTGGACGTAGCGCGGGGAGCGGTGGTGCTGGGGACGGCGGCGATTGCGTGGTGGGGCACGCTGCACGTTTGGCAGGTGTACGTGATGGTGTTTCTGCTGGGTGTGGGGTTTGCGATTTACTGGTCCACCACGCATGCGCTGCTGCAGGAGGTGGTGCCGCGGGCGGGATTGGTGGGAGGGAACGCGGCAGTACTGGTGGCGATACAAGGCGGGATGATGACGGCAGGGGCGGTGGTGGGGTTTGTGTACGATCACTGGGGGATTGGGGCGATTCTGACGGTGGACGGGGCCACGTACGTGGTGAGCGCGCTGTGTTTGTGGGGACTGCGGAGCGGCTACCATGCGCCACATGCGCACGCGGAGGTGGAGGAGCCGGCTGCGGAAGAGGCGGCGACGGGGGAAGAAGTTGAGGTGCTCGTGCCGCCAGTGCTGCTGGATTCGGCCGAGGCGCAGGCGCCCCCCAGCGTGCTTGCGGACATTCGCGAGGGGTTGAGGTACTTGCGGTCGCAGCCAGAGGTGCTCTCACTGGGCCTGACGTATTCGTGCATGATGGCCGGCGTGGTGAGCGGGAACGTGGTGCTGGTGGCGCTGGCGCAGGACGTGCTGAATGCGGGGGCGCGAGGGTTCGGGTTCTTAGAGTCGGGCTGGGCCGTGGGCGCGATTACCGGCGGGCTGGCGACGGGTTGGCTGACGCAACGGCGTCCGTTCCTGGTGTTGGTGGCGGCGCTGGGGACGCTGGCGATTGGTCATGCGGCGTTTCCGTATGCGCGTTGGCTGGCGGTGGCGGTGGGGATGAATGTGGTGTTTGGCGCGTGCCGCGCGCTGGGTGGCGTGCTGACGCAGAGCACGATTATGGCGACGGTGCCGCGGCGGTTGATGGGACGGACGCAGTCGGCATTTGCTGTGATCACGACGTTGATGCAGGTGGTGATCAGCTTTACGCTGGGATGGCTGGCGCAGCACGTCGGTCTGGCGCTGGCGTTTGGGGTGCTGGGGGTGTTGTACGGCGGAGCGGCGGCAGCGGCGCTGCGGGCCAGGGCGTTGAGCCATACGGCGAGAGGAGCAATGGCCAGTGGGTAGTGTTGAGTGCAGGGTGCAAGGCGTAGGGGCACGCCATGGTTCGAATTCGCTCACTACAAGTGGCGTGCCCCTACGAAGAAAGAGAACCGGCGGGACACCGGCGCTACCAAAGAGGGCGGGCACGGAGGCCCGCCGCGACAGGAGGAGAGGATGGAGTTTCTACCGGGATTGAAGGGGATGTTGAATTACCACGCGGTGTTTGTGCACTTCCCGATTGCGTTCTGGGTGGGTGCGCTGCTGTTTGAAGTGATCGCGATGATCCGGAAGAACGACGAACTGCACCGGATGGCGCGGCGGCTATTGTACCTGGGGACAATCGCGGCGGTGGCGGCAGTGTGGACCGGGCTGCTGGCCGAAGGGTCCGTGCCGGAGGCGGGCCCGGCGCACGAGATCATGGAGATCCACAGGCTGCTGATGCTGATCACAACGAGCCTGGCGGCGGGGCTGTGTCTGCTGGCGGCGTTCAACCGGCAAATGGGCGGCGGTCTGAGGAAACTTTTCCTGCTGGGGCTGGTGGTGCTGGCGGGGCTGCTGGCGGTGGGAGCGGACCGCGGGGCGCAACTGGTGTATCAGTATGCCACGGGGGTGGACCTCTCGAAGGAGATCAAGGAGCAGAAGCAACACCCACAGCCATGAGTAACCAAGATGACCCGCCCGCCAAGGCTCTGGTGCTGTGTGTGGATGAGGAGGGCCAGATCCAGGCACTGGGCCGAACCCAGCCGGTGCTGTCTTTGCGGCCCGGGATTCCGGCCCGGCAGACCCATGACTATGTCCGCCATGGCACCACGCTGTTTGCCGCGCTCAACGTGCTGGACGGAACGGTGATCGGCACCTGCTTGCCGCGACTGCGGCACAGCCAGTTCCTGACGTTCTTGGAGCGGATCGAGCGGGCCACGCCGCGCCGGCGGGACATCCATCTGATCCTGGACAACTACGGCACGCACACGCATCCCAAGGTGCAGGCCTGGTTCGCCGCTCATCCGCGCTACCATTTGCATTTCACTCCCACCGGTGCGTCTTGGCTGAACCTGGTGGAGCACTGGTTCGCCGAGATCACCCGAAAACGCATTCGGCGCGGGACGTTTCACAGTGTAGCCGAACTGAACCGCGCCATTTCCCAATACCTTCGAGAGAACAACCGGAATCCTCGCCCGTTCATCTGGACAGCGACCACTTCCAAGATCATGAAGAAGATCAAGCATTGTAAAGAAGCGTTAGACGCACAA
>Ga0209108_10001233_pt1 | contig 14783 bp, 13 predicted proteins | sample Rifsed10ft1_FD_184003 | JGI IMG/M metagenome (GOLD analysis project Ga0209108, IMG submission 184003) | Soil microbial communities from Rifle, Colorado, USA - sediment 10ft 1 (version 2) | ecosystem: Environmental > Terrestrial > Deep subsurface > Rock core/Sediment | place: Rifle, Colorado...
ACCGCAACATCGCCTTCCCTCTGGAAGCGATGGGGATGCCCCCGCCGACCCTGAAGGAGCGGGTGCACGGCGGCGCGCGCATGTTCGGCATCGAGCGGCTGCTCGCCCGCTTTCCGCGCCAGCTCTCCGGCGGTGAGCGGCAGCGCGTCGCCCTGGCCCGGGCGGTGGTGCGGGACCCGAAGGTCTTTCTCTTCGACGAGCCGCTGTCTAACCTGGACGCGCAGCTGCGGGCGGTCGCGCGCTACGAACTAAAGGAGTTCCAGCGGCAGCTCGGCACGACGACCATCTACGTGACGCACGACCAGGTGGAGGCGATGGGCCTAGGCGACCGCATCGCCGTGATGAACAAGGGCAAGGTGCGGCAGATTGGAAATCCGCAGGGCGTGTATGAGCACCCCACGGACACCTTCGTCGCCACCTTCCTCGGGTCGCCGCCAATGAACCTCGTGGAACACGACGACGAGACGCTCTTCGGTTTCCGACCGGAGCACTTCTTGCCGAAGTCGGTATTCGCCGCACACGAGGAGGTCGTCACCTACCACCTGCGCGTGCGGCAGGTGGAGCACCTCGGCGCGGACCGGCTGGCCTACGGGCAACTGGAGGAAAAGTTGCGGTCGGACCAGCCCGTGATCGCCGCCCTGCCGGTGACGATCACGACGCCGATCGCGGAAGGGCAGGTCTACGAGTTTGCCGTGCTGCGGCGGGCGATGCGGTACTTTGACCGCAGCACGGGGCTCAGCCGGCAGGATGGCGCTGCGTAAGGAAGTGCCGCCGTTGATCCGGCCGGCGGCGACCGCCTTGCGGCGGCGCACGCTGGCTGACCGGGAGGATGCGCTCGGCCGCGTCCTCCTCGCTCCCGCTTTCCTGTACGTCATCGTGCTGGTGGGCGTCCCCTTCGTCCTGGCCATCCTTCTCAGCTTCAGCGCGGCGAGATCCGGCACGCTGTCCTTTCCCTGGGTAGGGCTGCGCAACTTCACCACGATCATCGCCGACGCCCAGTTTCGGCTGACCCTGCGGAACACCATCGTCTTCACGGTCGTATCGCAGGTCCTGGTGATGGTCCTGGCGACGGCCGCCGCCAACGTCCTGGAGGCGGCCTTTTTCGGGAAGCGCGCCGTGCGGATGCTCCTCCTGCTCCCGTGGGCGGTGCCGGTCTCGCTGGCGGCGATGGCTTGGACATGGATCTTCGACTCGACCTTCAGCGTGATCAACTGGACCCTCAGGGCGGGGGGGTTGTATAAAGGCTGGCTCTACTGGCTCGGCGACCCGACGCTCGCTATAATCGCGATCATCACCGTGCACGTCTGGCGGATGTTCCCCTTCGCGACCGTGATCGTGCTCGCCGGCCTGAGCGCCATCCCCATCGAGATCCGGGAGGCGGCCGTGATCGACGGCGCCTCCTTCTGGCGCCGACTCTTCCAGGTGAACCTGCCGCTGCTCCTGCCGGTGGCGACGGTGGCGGTCCTGTTCGGCGTGGTCTTCACCTCGACCGACCTGAGCATCGTCTACCTGGTGACGCGCGGCGGCCCGTACAACAGCACGCACGTCCTGGCCAGCCTGGCGTTCCAGCGGGGCATCCTCGGGGGCGATCTGGGGCAGGGCGCGGCGATCGCCCTCTTCCTCTTGCCGGTGCTGGTGGTCGTGGCCATCCTGATGCTCCGCGTGGCGCGGCGTGCGGAGGTGGGCGGATGACCGCGCGGCGCGTCGTCCGGCTAGTGAAGCGGATCGCCCTCTACGCCGCCGCGCTCGCCTTCACGCTCTTCGCCGTATTCCCGTTCTATTGGATGTTCGTGACGGCATTTAAGGAGGACAACGATCTGTACGTAGGGGGGATAGTGGCCACGCATATCCCCTGGATCTTTAACGAGCCCCCGACGCTGGAGCACATGCAGTACCTCCTCCAGGAGACGGCCTACCTGGCGTGGGTGCGCAACACGGTGCTGGTCGGCGCCGCGGTGGTGGTGATCACCATGGTGCTTGCCGTACCCGCCGGGTACGCTCTGGCCCGATTGACCGGACGGTGGGGGGAGCGGCTGGGGATTGGCATCTTCTTAACCTATCTGATCCCGCCGACCCTGCTCTTTATCCCCTTCGCGCGCGTGATCGCCGTCCTCGGCCTGTCGAACTCGCTGTGGGCGCTGGTGCTGGTCTATCCCACCTTCACCATCCCATTCTGTACCTGGTTGATGATGGGTTTCTTCCGCTCCATCCCGCGGGATATTGAGGAGCAGGCGATGATCGACGGTTACAGCCGCCTCGCGGCGATGCGGAAGGTCGTGCTGCCGCTGGCCGTCTCGGGCATCTTCACCGCCGCGATCTTTGCCTTCACGCTGGTGATGCAGGACTTCGTCTATGCCCTTACGTTCATCAGTTCTGTGGGCAAGATGACGGTGAGCCAGGGCATTCCGGTGGCGCTGTTCCGAGACGTGTTCAACTGGGGCGCCATGATGGCCGCGGCGCTGATCACCAGCATCCCCATCGCCATCGTCTACAATCTCTTCATCGACCGCTTCATCGCCGGGCTGACGGCGGGAGCCGTGAAAGGATAGATCAGCGCAATTCTGCGCAGGGGGTGGAATATATGAGGCGCGTTGTAGTGGTGTTGGTTTGTCTGACGGTCGCTCTAATGTTCGCCTGGGGGGGAGTGCAGGCGCAGGGCCAGACGCCGCAGCGGGGAGGGACGCTGCGCGTCGGGATCACGCAGGAAATCCTCAACCTCGACCCGCACGTCGCGACGGCGTTCTCCTCGTTTCAGGTACTGGATCTCGTCTACGAAGGCCTGCTGCGACTCAACCCGCGGACGCTCGATATTGAACCCTGGCTGGCGCAATCGTGGTCCGTCTCGCCCGACGGCCTCGAGTACACGATCACGCTGCGGCGCGACGTGACCTTTCACGACGGGAGCGCCCTGGATGCGACCGATGTGAAGTACACGATCGACCGCATCCTCAATCCGGCCACCCGCTCTCCCCAGGCCAGCTTCCTGGCCCCGGTGAAGGAGGTCACGATCGTCAATCCGTTCGTGGTGAAGATCACGCTGCGGCAGCCGTCCGCCTCCTTCCTCTCGGTGCTGGCGGGCCGCGGCCGCTGGATCGTGCCCCTGGAGTTTGAGGACAAGGTCGGCGACCCCCGCGTGAAGACGCTGGGCACGGGGTCCTTCCAGCTCGCCGAGTTCAGCGCCGGATCGGTGCGGCTGGTGCGGCACGAGCGGTACTGGCGCAAGGACGACCAGGGGAACCGCCTGCCGTACGCGGACGCCGCCGTCTACCGGGTCATTCCCGATCCCGCCACGCTGCGGGCGGCCCTGCGGGCGGGCGAGCTGGACCTGATCATCGGGTTCGGCGTGGACATCACCGCGGCCCGGGCGCTGAGCGGCGTCGCCGAGCTGCGGGTGATGACCGTGTCCGACCTCGCCTATAGTCTGCTCGGGATCCAGACCGAACGCCCGCCGTTCAGCGACCTGCGGGTGCGGCAGGCGCTCAGCCTGGCGGTCGACCGGGCGCAGTTGATCCAGGTGGTCTACTCCGGCCGCGCCACAGCAGGCGGGCCCATTCCGCCGACGGTAGCGGCCTGGGGGCCGATTCCCGCCACCCGGCTGCCCAACTATCGTCCCAACCCGGCACGCAGCCGCGAGCTGCTGGCGCAGGCCGGTCACCCGCGCGGCGTGTCCATCAAGATGATGCCGATCGCCACCGTCCCGGAGGCGGTGCAGATCGCCCAGGTGCTGAAAGAACAGCTGGCCGCCGGCGGGTTCACCGTAGAGATCGAACAGGTGGACTTCGCCACGTTCCTGGCACGCTGGCGCGGGAGCCAGTTCGACACCTTCGTCTCGTTGAACGGCGGGGATATCGATCCGGACGTCCACCTGTACCGGCACATCCATTCCACGGGCAGCACCAACGTCTTCAAGTTCAAGGACCCGGCGCTCGATCAGCTGCTGGACCAGGCCCGCGTCACCCCGGACCCGGCGCGGCGGCGGCAGATGTACGCGCAGGTGCAGCAGGCGATCGCCGAGCGCGTGCCCTTCCTATTCCTGGCGTACGCCGACCTGTTTGCGGTGTCGCGCACTGCGGTCCAGGGGTTCGTGCTCTCCTCGACCCGGTCGATGGCGCCGCTGGCGGAGACATGGCTTAGCCGGTAGCGCGTGCAGCGGTACATCGCGAAGCGCCTGGTCCTGCTGGCGCCGGTCCTGTTTGTCGTCTCGGCGCTGGTCTTCGCGCTGATGCGCCTCATCCCGGGGGACCCGGCGCAGGTCCTGTTGGGCTTCGAGAATACCGATCCCGAGCAGTTGGCCGCGGTGCGGCGGGACCTGGGGTTGGACCGGCCCATTACTGTACAGTTCGTGCGCTGGCTGGGCCGGCTGGTGCGGGGCGATCTCGGCACCTCCGCCCGTACCGGCCGGCCCATCGTCGCCCTGCTCGCAGAGGCCTTACCCTTCACGCTGGAACTGGCCGTCTACGGCTTGGTCCTGGCCGTCCTCATCGCTATTCCCATGGGCACACTCGCGGGGACGACGACCTCCCGCCTCGCCGACGCCGGGATGCAGACCCTCACCCTGCTCGGCCTCTCGCTGCCGGCGTTCTGGGTGGGGTCGCTGTTCATTCTGCTCTTCAGCGTCCATCTGCGCTGGTTTCCGGTCCTCTCTTTCCCCGCGCTCTGGCGGGCACCCGCGGCTAACCTCTGGGGATTCTTCCTGCCCGCGCTGACGCTGGCCATTCCCAACGCGGCGGCGATTGCCCGGATGGTCCGCGCGTCCATGATCGCGGTCCGGCGGGAGGAGTACGTTAAGGTGGCCCGGGCCAAAGGGTTGACCGAATTCCTGGTCGTCCGGCGCCACATGTTGAAGAATGCACTCATCCCCGTCGTCACACTGATCGGGATCATCGCGGGGTATCTCCTCGGCGGGTCCATCGTGGTGGAACAAGTCTTTGCCATCCCCGGCGTCGGCCGGATGGGTCTGCAGGCCATCGTTCAGCGGGACTATCCGGTGCTGCAGGCGGTGGTGCTGCTCGTGACCTTCATCTTCGTCCTGATCAATCTGCTCGTCGATCTCCTCTACGTGTTCCTCGACCCCCGGATCCGCTATGCCTGATGCTCTGGCCCTGCCTACCGCCCCCCGCCGCCCCGGGCTGCCCACCCTGGTTCTGCGCTCACCAAAGAGCCTGGTCGGGCTGGGCGTCCTGGTGGTCGTGATCGGACTGGCCCTGCTGGCGCCATGGATCGCGCCCTACCCGGCGACGGAAATGCATGCCGCGGATCGCTTTGCGGCTCCCGGCCGCTCCTATATGCTGGGCAGCGACTTCTTCGGCCGCGACCTCTTCAGTCGCATCCTCTTCGGCTACCGCACCTCGCTGCTGGTCGCGGGACTGTCCGTGGCCTTCGCGCTGAGCGTCGGCGGGACGCTGGGGGTGCTCGCCGGGTACCTGGGCGGAAGCTGGGACACCGTGATCATGCGCTTGATGGACATCCTCTTCGCCTTCCCTGTGCTGCTGCTGGCCATCACGATCGTAGTGATCCTCGGTCCGGGGACGGTGACCACCCTGCTGGCGATTGGAATCGTCTACGTGCCTATCTTCGCCCGGATCGGCCGGGGGCCCACTCTGGTGGTGAAAGAGCAGGCCTACGTCGAGGCGGCGAAGGCTCTGGGGCAGCGCTCCTGGCGGATCGTCCTCACGCACGTGATGCCGAATGTCTCCACGCCGGTGTTGGTCCAAGCCACGATCAACCTGGCCACCGCCATCCTCTTCGAGTCGGCGCTGAGCTTTCTCGGGCTGGGCACACAGCCGCCCTACCCTTCGCTCGGCTTGATGGTCAGCGAGGGGCGGAATTATCTGGAGCAGAGTCCGTGGCCCACCGTCTTCCCGGGGATGGCCATCATGCTGGCGGTGCTGGGGTTTAACCTGGTGGGAGACGCGCTGCAGGAGTTGCTGGACCCGCGGTTGCGCCCCGCCTGGACCTCGACGTGATCGGCCTTGCGGCCATTTCGGGAGTTCCCGTGGACGCGGACAAACCCCGCCTAGCGGTGATCGACGCGCTGGTGGCACGGGCTCTAGATGAGGGCGTCTTTCGCGGGGCCGTGGTGCACATCCGGCAGGGCGGGCGCGTCATCTGGCACCGGGCCTACGGGTGGGCCGAGGTGACGCCGCGCCGCCGGCCCATGCAGGCAGATTTGCTCTTTGACCTGGCGTCTCTGACCAAACCCATCGCCACGGCCACGGCGGTGCTGCAGCTCTGGGAGGAGGGGGCGCTCGATATCGATCGTCCGGTAGCGGACTACCTGCCGGCGTTCGGCGCCGCCGGGAAGGGGCGTGTCACGCTCCGGCACCTGCTGACGCACACCGCCGGGCTCCCGGCGTGGATTCGTCTGTACCTACACACCAGTTCGACTGGGGAGGCGATCGAATACATCTGTCGCCTCACTCCCGCGGCGCCTCCAGGCGAGGCGCTCGAATACAGCGACCTCGGGTTCATTCTGCTGGGAGAACTGGTCGCCCGCTGCAGCGGGAAGGCGCTGGACGCCCACGTGGCGGCGCGCTTGGCACCGTACCTCGGCTGGGAGCGGACCCGCTTCCGGCCTCCGCCTGAATGGCACGATCAGTGCGTGGCCACAGAGGAAGGCAACGCTTACGAGCGCGCTGCCGCCGGGGAGGAAGGCGCAGGCTATCCGTGGCGCACTGACGTACTTGTGGGTGAGGTACACGACGGCAACTGCCACTATCTGTTCGGCGGGGTGGCCGGGCACGCCGGACTCTTCGGCACCGCAGAGGAGGTCGGGCGCTTCGGGCAGGCCATGCTCGACGGGGGGCGCACGGAGCGCGGCCGCCTGTTGAACGAGGCCACCGTTGTAGAAGCGACACGTGACCAGATCGGCGCCCGCCTGGGCCAGGGCGTCGGACTGGGCTGGCGCGGTCGGCGGGGCAGCGGGTCGATGGGCACGCGCGCGTCGGAGCGCGCCTTCGGGCACACCGGATTCACGGGGACCGCGCTGCTGATTGATCCGCCCCGCGATCTCGTTGTGGTGCTACTGACGAACCGGGTGCATCCACGCGTGGACACTAGGATCGATGAGTTCCGCCCCATATTCCACGACGCGGTACTGGAGGCGCTGGACTGATGCAGTTGGCGCGCGTTCTCGAGGCGATCGCGGCGAAGCCGGCGCGTTCGGTCGTCGGGCTGATCTCCGGTACCTCCGCCGACAGCATCGACGCGGCGCTCGTCCGGATCACCGGCCAGGGCCCGGAGGCCCGCGTCGAGGTACAGGCGACCCACGCCCACCCCTACCCGCCCGGTCTGCAGGAGCGCCTGCACGCCCTGACCGAGTCCGGCTCGGTACGCGACGTCTGCGAACTCAACGTCACGGTCGGCGAACTCTTCGCCGCGGCGGCGCTGGCTGTGTCCAGAGGGGTCGTGGTGGATCTAATCGGATCGCACGGCCAGACGATATATCATATTCCGCCGGCAGCCGGACATCAGGGAGCAACGCTCCAGATCGGCGAGCCCGCAGTGATCGCCGAGCGTACGGGCGTCCTCACCGTTGGACACTTTCGGGCGCGGGACATGGCCGCCGGCGGGACGGGAGCGCCGCTGGTTCCCTACGCCGACTTCGTCCTCTTCCAGCATCCCACGCGCACCCGCGTCATCCAGAATATCGGAGGGATCGCCAACGCGACCGTCCTGCCGGCCGGGGGCGATCTGGAAGACGTGTACGCTTTTGACACCGGTCCCGGGAATATGGTGGTGGACGCGCTGATGCAGGCGTTCTTCGGTCGCGCCTATGACCGCGGCGGCGACGTGGCCGCACAGGGACGCGTCGACGAGCGGCTGCTCTCTGAATTGCGCGCCGACGAGTTTATCATCGCGCCTCCGCCGAAGGCCACCGGACGGGAACGGTACGGGGCGGCGTATGCGCAGGATGTGCTGGCCCGCGCCACTCGGCGGGGTCTCGCGGCGGAAGACCTGATCGCCACAGTGACGGCTCTGACCGCGGAGGCGATCGTGGAGAACTACCGCCGGTTCATATTCCCCCGGCACGACGTTCACGAAGTGGTCGTCTCGGGCGGCGGCGCCCGAAACGCCGTGATGATGAACCGGCTACGCGCACGCCTGACGCCCCGTCCGGTGCGGACTACCTCTGAACTGGGCATCGACAGCGATGCCAAAGAGGCGGTCGCGTTTGCCATCTTGGCCCACGACGCGGCGATGGGTCTGGCCACGAACGTCCCGGGCGCCACCGGCGCCCGCCATCCGGTGATCCTGGGAGCGATCGTGCCGGGGCGGATGGAGGCATGAGCCCCCGCGCGCCGAGTGCGCGGCGCCGGCGACCCGGTCCGCACCTGGAGACCCTGCCGCTGCAGGCGCTGCTGCGCCGCATCAACCGGGAGGACCGCCGCGTGGCGCCCGCCGTGGGGCGTGTCATTCCGCAAATCGCCGCCGCCGTCAAGAGGATTGTGGCGGTGCTTCGCCGGGGCGGGCGCGTGATCTACGTGGGCGCGGGGACGAGCGGACGGTTGGGATGGCTCGACGCCATGGAGGTGCCGCCGACGTTTGGCGTGGACCCCGGGATGGTGCGGGCCGTGGTCGCCGGTAGGATCACGGAGACCGTGAGCGAAGCTTCGCCGGTCGAAGACAACCGGAAATTGGGGCGGGAGGAAATGGAGCGGCTGCGCGTCGGGCCGCGCGACGTCGTCGTGGGGATCGCCGCCAGCGGCACGACCCCGTTCACCCTGGGGGCGATCGCCGAAGCCCGGCGCCGCGGCGCGTACACGGTCGGGCTGACGACCACTCCGAGAAGTCCCCTGGCGGTGCGGACAGACACCGCCATCGTCCCACGGGTAGGCGAGGAGATCGTGCGGGGCTCGACCCGGATGAAGGCCGGCACCGCGCAGAAACTGGTGCTGCAGATGTTGAGCACGGCGACAATGGTCGGCCTGGGTCACGTCTACCGCGACCTCATGGTCGACGTGCGGCCGCTCAACGCCAAACTACGGCGCCGGGTGCAGGACATTGTGGCCGCCGGGGCCGGGGTGTCCTCCGCCGAGGCCGCGCGGCTGGTGCACGCGGCCGGCGAAGAGGCGAAGGTGGCGCTGGTGATGGGCCTGGCGGGCGTGGATGCGCCGGAAGCGCGGCGGCTCCTGGTCGCCTCCGATGGGTTCATCCGCGGGGCGGTGCAGCGCGCCCGGCGGACGCGATGAGCCCGCCACCGACCTGCGTGCTATCATCGACCGCGATACGGCGCGCTAGCGGTAGAGCAGGTAGGCCTCGCGCCGCCGCTGGAACTTCGCCAGCGCCGGCTGCCAGCGGGCCACGATCGTCTCCGCCGGATCCCCGCGGCTGAGCGCCAGCCGGACCTCCTTCGTCCCCCAGACGATGTCGAAGAGGTACCGTCCCCGCCGCGGGCGGTGGAAGGTGAACTTGTCCGGATACATCCGGCGGATTTCCGCCAGGATCGTGACCGTGGTCGTGGCCGGGCGAAACTGCAGGCGGTCGGTGATGTGCAGCCGCACGCCGCGGAAGATGCGTCCCGTCCGCGGGTGCGGGATGGCCGAGGGTGAGAAGCGCACGCCGGGGAGATTCTTCTGGTTGAGCCGCTCGGCCAGGCGGGTGCCGTCGAGCCAGGTGGCCAGGACCACCTGGAAGCGCGAGGCCGTGCCCACCCCGTTCCAGAGGTTGGCCCCGTCCAGCGGCCCGGTCGCCGCGTAGAAGAAGGGCGCGTCCTCCGTCGTGATCCCGGGCGAAGGGTTGATCCAGCCCAACTGGGTGTCCGCCCACGTCATCGCGCGCGTCCACCCTTCCATCGGGACCACGGTAAGGTTGGCGCCGATGCCGAAGGCGTCGTTGTAGAGTCGGGCCAGTTCTCCGATGGTCATCCCATGCACCATGGGGATGGGATAGAGGCCGATGAAAGAACGGAACTGCGGCTCCAGGATCGGCCCGTCGATGATGACGCCGCCCAGCGGATTGGGGCGGTCGAGGACGACCACCGGCTTGCCGGCCTCGCGTGCCGCCTGCATGACCATGGCCATCGTGGAGGCGTAGGTATACGGGCGCGATCCCACGTCCTGCAGGTCGACCACCAGCACGTCCACGCGGGCCAGCATGCCGCGCGTCGGCCGGAACGTGCCGCCGTAGAGGCTGTAGACCGGCGTGCGTCCGGGAATGGTCGGCACCGGCTGGCCGGCGCCGTAGGAGCCGTCCAGTCCGTGCTCCGGGGCGAAGAGCGCCGTGAGCTTGACGCCCGCGATGCGCGTCAGCGCCACGGCCGTGGGGTGCCCCTCGCGGGTGACGCCGGCCTGATGGGTCACCAGGCCGACGCGCCGTCCCCGCAGCGGGGCGGGCTCGCTGAGGAACGTATCGATGCCGAGGCGGACGGGTGGGTCTTGAGCCGCGGCGGGCGAAAAGATGGACGTCAGCGCAATGATCAGGGTGAGGATCGCAGGACGACGCAAGGCCGATGGGAGTCCGTCGTGTATTTGACCACGAAGATTCCGGCGCCCGCCGCGCTTTTCCTTCTTTCGTCGTATTTGCGGGTGATCCCATGGTGATTCGCCGCCGGTGCGGGCGAGGTCTGCGCCGCGCCGGGAGAGGAAGGGCACAAGAGGCGCGGAATCTATGGAGCGCCGAGGTGGAGTGAACCATGCCGGGCCGTCCCTTTCTCCAAGTTCCAGGACCGACCAACGTGCCGGAGCGAATCCTTCGCGCCATGGCGCAGCCGGTGCTCGACCACCGCGGCGCCGAGTTCGCCGCGCTCACGCGGGAACTGCTGGACGGGTTGAAGCGGGTCTTTCAGACGACCGCGGGCACGGTCGTCCTCTTCCCCGGTTCGGGGACGGCGGGATGGGAGGCGGCAATCGTCAATACGCTTTCGTCCGGCGATCGGGTCCTGGCCGCGGTCAACGGTCAGTTCGGCACGCTGTTCGCGCAGTGCGCGCAGGCGCTGGGGATGGAAGTGGAGGAGATCGCCATCCCCTGGGGGGCGGCCGTCTCCCCTGCGGCGATTCAAGAGCGGCTCGCCGCCGACCGCGCCCACGCGATCAAGGCGGTCCTGGTGGTGCACAACGAGACCTCCACCGGGGTGACCTCCGACGTCGCGGCCGTGCGGGCGGCGATGGACGCGGCGCGCCACCCCGCACTGTTGCTGGTGGACGCGGTGAGTTCGCTGGGCAGCATCGATTTCCGTTTCGACGAATGGGGCGTGGACGTGGCGGTGTGCGGATCGCAGAAAGGGTTGATGCTGCCGCCCGGCACGGCGATCCTCTGCGTGGGCCCGGGCGCGCTGGCGGCGGGTGAACGCGGCGGCAGTCCCCGGTACTTCCTGGACTGGCGGCCGGTCATCGCGCAGAATCGGGACGGCTTCTTCCCCTACACGCCGGCGACGTCCCTGCTACTGGGGATGCGCGAGGCGCTGCACCTGCTCTTTGAGGAAGGGCTGGCGCGGGTCTTCGCCCGGCACACCCGTCTCGCGGAAGGAGTGCGCCGCGCCGTGCGGGCGTGGGAACTCCCGATCCTCTGCGGCGATGCGCAGTCCTATTCGCCGACGCTGACCGCGGTGGTGCTGCCGGAGGGGATGGACAGCGGCCGCCTGATCGCGTGGGCCGCCGCGCACCTGCATCTTTCGCTTGGCGCCGGGTTGGGCAAACTGCGCGGGCGGGTCTTCCGCATCGGGCACCTGGGCTGGCTGAACGAGGTGGAGGTGCTGGGGGTGCTCGGCGGGGTCGAGATCGCCCTGAACGTGGCCGGGCTTCAGGTCCCGCCCGGCAGCGGAGTGTCCGCCTGCGCCTCCTGGTTTCTTCGCTCGATGCGTGTGACCGCCGGCGAAGGCGCACAAAAGTCGTGATGACGTGGCGTCAGGTCCATGTTGAGGCCAATCGAGAGGCGGCGCGCCTGCAGGAGGCGGCGGCCGTCGTGCGCCGCTACGCCGGCATGCTGCGCTATCATCCGGTGACCGGCCTGGCCACGCCGCCGAGCCCTGAGGTGCACGGCACGCTCGGCCGGCTGCGCGAGAGCCTGACCAGGGTGCCGGCATGGCTGGATGCGTTCGCGCAGGAGACCGCCGCGCTGGAACGCACCTCCGGCGCATTACCGCAGGAGGTCCGCGAGGGACCGCAGCGCCTGCGCGTGCTGGCCGATCTCCTGCGCGCAGCCCTCGACGTGCTGGAACGGGTGCTGGCTCAGCCGGAGCGTGCGCCGCTGGACGCGCCGTACGGTCTGGGCGCCCCGCGGCGGCCGCATCCCGGGGCGCAGGCCACCTGGGTCGCGGAGCGCGCCGAGGTGCTGGCCCGCGAACTGGCCACGCAGGTTGTCCTCAGGGAGAACCTCGCGGCGAGAATCCCGCAAACGTCCCGCTGAAATCCTCGCAGCCGTACAGGATCAATCTCCGCCCGGGCAGATCCAGGCCGCGCACCGCCTGGATGTTGCGGCAGAACGGCCCGAGCACTCGCGCAGCGTCCGCTCCCAGATCGTCGACGAAGACAACATTGCGGCCGGCCAGTGCGTCGGGGGGCTGCCAGAAGGGGAAGGCACCGATCGGTGAGGTCACCGGGATGGCGGGACGGACGCGCTCCAACTGATAGGCGATCTGGCTGGCGGACTGATAGGCGCCGACCATGATGAACGCCTCTCGGGCCGCGGCTTCCTGGTAGATGATCCGCGCCGCGCGATCCCATCCCTGGGTGGTGCCCTCGATCTGGATCCTCCCGGGGGCGAGCGCCACCGCGGCCACTCCCACGATCATCAGGGCGTTCAACCCCGCGGCCACCGCCAGCAGGACGCGGCGGCGCTGCCACCACGCCGGCCAGAGCACGCCCAGCGCGATGGCCAGCACGGTGTACGCGGGCGTGGGCCAGTGCGGTTTCGCCTGCCCCGGGACGGCCAGCACGACCGCGAACGCCAGGAGGGGGACGCTCATCCAGACCAGATACCGCCACGCGGGTTCGCGCGCCCGGCGCAGGGCGACGACAAGGCTCGCCAGCAGCGGCACGGCCAGCAGCCCGTGGTAGACGAACTGCACGGTGGTGAAGTAGAGCAGGCGCAGGGGCACCCCCCGCACATCCTCGATCCACGGCGGGCGCGGCATGCGAAAGAGAATCCAATCGTTGCGCGCATACCAGAAGACCATCGGCGCGATGAGGACCGCCCCGACGAGGAGGCCCGCGTAGAATCCTGGATCCCGCAGCGCGCGCCGCCACGGACCGCCGATGAGCATGCCCAGCAGTCCCAGCAGCAGGAAGACCGCGAGCACCTTACTGAAGAGGGCCAGTGCGGCGGCGGCGGCTGTGGCCACCCACCACCATCCTCCCTCGCGCAGTGCCCGCCATCCGGTCCACAGCCCCAGCGCGGCGTAGAGGCTGAGCGGCGCGTCCGGGAAGGCGAAGGTCGCGCCCAGGGTGTAGGCAGGAAGCCCCAGCAGCAGCAGCGCCGCGCGCCGGCCGGCGGCGCCATCGAAGATGTCCCGGCCGGCGGCGTAGAGCAACAGGGGCGTGGCCGACGCCATCAGCAGTGGGAGGATCCGGATCGCCAGTGGACTGTCGCCGAAGAAACGCGCGCCCAGGGCGATGACGGCCGCGATCATGGGTGGGTGGTCCGGATACCCCCAGGCGAGGTGACGGGCCCACAGCAGGTAGTAGACTTCGTCGTCTCCCAGGGGAATCCGCGCGGCCAGCGCGATCCGCAGGAGCGTGGCGCCGACGGTGGCGGCAAGAAGTAGGGTCATCGCGCGGTTTGCGGGGCGCGCCGCGGCCGCGCCGCTCTTCTGGTTCATCGCGCGTCGGCGATCGCCCGCGCCCGGCGGAAGATCGCGTCCAGCATCGCCGGGGTCAGGCGCCCGGTCTGCGTGTTCTGGCGGCTGGGATGATAGGTGTCCAGGAGGACGATGGCCCGGCGCCCCCAGGTCAGCCGCGTCTCCGCGCCGTGGGCGAACCGCGGCTGAGGCCGAGGCAGGCGCACACCGGCCTCCTCCGCCGCCCGCAGGAAGGCCGCATGGGCCAGGCGCCCCAGCGCCACGACCACCCGCACGCGCCGCAGCAGCCGCAGTTCCGCCACGAGATACGAGCGGCAGTTAGCAATCTCGTGCGGCGCCGGCTTGTTGTCCGGCGGGGCGCAGCGGACCGCCGCCGTGAGGTAGAGGTCGCGGAGGCTCAGGCCGTCGTCCCGCGAGGTCGAGGTCGGCTGCGAGGCGAATCCGGCGCGGTGGAGCGCGGCCACGAGCGTCGCCCCGGCGCCGTCCCCCGTGAACATGCGGCCGGTGCGGTTGGCGCCGTGCGCGCCGGGCGCCAGGCCGACGACCAGCACGCGCGCCCGGGGATCGCCGAAGCCTGGGACGGGACGGCCCCAGTAGGTCCACTCCCGGTAGGCGCGCCGCTTCACGCGCGCCACGCTGCGGCAGTGCGCGATCAGCCGGGGACACCGCCGGCAGGCCACGACGGTGCGGGCGAGGGCGCGCAGGCTCTCCGTTGACGCTCTTTGCGGGGTCACCGTATACTACTCTTTGCCTGCCGGGCGGTTAGCTCAGTGGAAGAGCGCATGCTTCACACGCATGAGGTCGCAGGTTCGAGCCCTGCACCGCCCACCATCCTCGTTGTCAGATCCGTGCCGATGCGATTCGAACGCTGTGGGGAACCGGTACCTCTTTGGGGGTGCCCGTCCCGGCGCGTCTGCTGCGCCGCGACGCGGCCTTCCGCGGTCGTCGCGGCTTAGGCCCGCTCGAACTCCTCAATCAGCTCGTCAAACATCCGCTGCGTCTGCTCGGAGACCTCTTCGGCCATCTCCGCGTAGACGTGGTGCTCCAG
>Ga0209108_10001236_pt1 | contig 14778 bp, 12 predicted proteins | sample Rifsed10ft1_FD_184003 | JGI IMG/M metagenome (GOLD analysis project Ga0209108, IMG submission 184003) | Soil microbial communities from Rifle, Colorado, USA - sediment 10ft 1 (version 2) | ecosystem: Environmental > Terrestrial > Deep subsurface > Rock core/Sediment | place: Rifle, Colorado...
CGCCCTGGCCGGAGTCGTCGATCTTGTGCTTGCCCAGATTCTCCTTCTTGAGCTGGGCATATATCTCGCCGAGGGCCTTCTGGCCGATCTTCTTCGTGCCGCGCGGCGTCAGCTCCCAGGTGTTGCCACGCTTACGGATGTAGCCCGCCTCTTCGAGGATCTCGAGGAACTGCTTTAGCTGCTGCAGCGTCTCGTAGGCTTCGTCGCCCAGCAGCTCGCGTACCTTCTCGGGGTCGATTTCGTCGAGCGACTTGGAGCCTATCTTCCTTTCGAGCAGGACGTTCCGATAGATGCCGATCGGGTCGTTTTCCTGCCACTGCTTAACTTCCTCCGGGCGTCGATACCGTTCGGGGTCGCCCATGGAGTGGCCCTGATAGCGATAGGTGACGATCTCGAGGAAGTACGGTCCATTGCCGCTTCGCACAGTTTCCAGCGCCTTGGACACAGCCTCGCGAACTTTCATCACGTCCATACCGTCTTCCAGACGCGAGTGCGGAATCTCATAACCGTCGGCGCGTTTGTGGATTTCCTTCATGCCGGTGGCGCGGTCCACAGAGGTGCCCATGCCGTACTGGTTGTTTTCGCAGATCCACAGCACCGGCAGTTTCCAGGCCTTGGAAAGATTCAAGCCTTCGTGGAAGAAGCCGATATTGATAGCGCCATCACCAAACATACAGATGGTGACGCCCTTATTGCCCTGGTACTGGTCGCCCAAGGCCATGCCGGCGGCGATGGGTAGATGCGCGCCTACGATAGCGTGCCCACCCCAATAATTCTTTGTTGTGTCGGCCATGTGCATGGAGCCGCCGCGGCCCTTGGAGATGCCGGTCTCTTTGCCCAGCAGCTCGGCCATCACTTGTTTGGCCGGGATGCCGCAATTGATAGCCACGCCATGGTCGCGGTAAGCGGTGATCACGCGGTCTTCCGGCTTGCGCACAGAGATCAGGCCGGTGCTGACCGCTTCCTGGCCGATATACAGGTGCAGGAATCCGCCGATCTTTCCGTCCTGGTAGAGTTCGGCGGCCCGCTGTTCAATGCGGCGGATGAGCACCATCTGGCGATACAGCTCCAGATGGTCCTTATTCTTCATGGCCATGCAGGTGCTCCTATAAAAACAACCCCCGCCAGGCGGGCGTTGTGAAGTTCAGGCAACCAGCGCGTGATTATACCAATGGAAGCCGAGCCTCACGAGTCTGCTTATAATCGCTGCGTGGATTTCGCCGACTTGCCCCTCACCTTCCAGGCGGCCGTGGAAGCCAGGCACCTGGACCATCTCGATCACATGAACGTGATGTGGTATACGCATTTCTTTGACCTGGCTACCTGGGCCTGGTACGAGACCTTTGATTTCGGCAAAAGCTATCACCACGAAAGCGGCTTCGGCAGCTTCGCCCTGGAAGCTCACACCCGCTACCTGGCCGAACTGCGCGCCGGGGATCAACTGCACATTTACACCCGTATGCTGGCGCGCAATGCCAAGCTCTTTCACTATGTGCACTTCATGCAACGCGCCGCCGACGGCGAGCTTGCCGCCACCTGCGAGCTGCTGGGCGTGCATGCCATCGGCCCTCTGGCCAGCGAAATCCTGGCCGAGCCGGTGGCCGCACTGCAACTGGAAGCCACGCTCGACGACATGATGTTCACCGTGCACGCGCACCCCACGCTGTGGGAGGCTATGGGAGAGGCCTTCGCGTCGGTGCGCGGGCTGGCCATCAATGTTTAGCGGGCGACCGCGAAGCGGTCGACGCCTAGCGATCGGCGCCCAGGGATCAAAGTTTAGACAAGCGCGGTGGACCCGCAGCAAGAAGTCAGGAGCATGCACCTGCACGATACAGCCTGCCGCGTAATCCAGCTCGGGCGTCTCGGTTACGCCGACGCCTGGGACTTGCAGCAGCGGCTGGTGGCCGCGCGCAAGGCGGGAACCGCTCCCGATCTGCTGCTGTTGTGTGAACACCCGCACGTGCTCACGCTCGGGCGCAACGGCCGGATCGAGCATCTGCGCGTGCCGGGGGCCGCACTCGATCAGATGGGCGTGGAGTTCCATCGCGCCAACCGCGGCGGGGACCTCACCTATCACGGCCCCGGCCAGATCGTCGGTTATCCCATCCTGCGCCTGAGCGAGATTCGCCGCGATGTCGTATGGTACGTTCGGCAGCTCGAGGAGGTCATGATTCGCACCACGGCGGCGTTTGGTGTGGCGGCGTTTCGCGTGCCGGGCCGCACCGGCGTATGGGTCCGCCCCGCGGGAAGCGTAGCGGGCAGCCCGGCGCCAGCGCCGGGGCCAGCTCCGGACGACGAAAAGCTGGGAGCCATCGGCGTGCACATCAGCCGCTGGGTTACCTCTCATGGTTTTGCCTACAACGTCTGCACCGATCTGAGCTATTTCGATCTGATCGTCCCCTGCGGCATCGCCGATTGCCACGCCACCTCGCTCGAAAAATCGCTGGGGCGTCCCGTGGCGCCGGCCGAAGTCCTGCCGCGAATCGCCGCTGAGTTCGGCCGCGCGTTCGGTCTCGATATGCAAACGGCTCGGAAGCAGGATCTCGAGGAGTGGCTGTCGGAGGCCGAGTCCCAGCCGGCCGGCGCGCCACGGTGACTGCATGACCGCATCGCTGACCCGCGAGCAGGCTCAGGAGTTGTACTACTATCTGCGCCTAACTCGCTCGCTCGAAGAGATGCTGGCGCGGCTGTTCCGCCAGAACCAGGTGTTCGGCGGGCTGTACAGCAGCCTGGGGCAGGAGGCCGTCTCGATCGGCGCCGCTTATGCGCTCGAGCCCGGCGACTGGATCGCTCCGATGATCCGCAATATCGGGGCGCTGCTGGTGCGTGGGATCAAGCCACGCGAGTTGCTGATGCAGCTCATGGCCCGCGAAGGTTCGCCCACGCACGGCAAAGACGGCACGTGTCACCTGGCCGACCTCTCCGGAAGGCACATCGTCGCGCCCATCTCCATGCTGGGAGACCTCATTCCGGTCATGACCGGTGTGGCCATGGCCGGCCGCTACCTGGGCCATAAAATTGTCGCCATGACCTGGATTGGCGACGGCGGCACGTCCACCGGAGCGTTCCACGAGGGCCTGAACCTGGCGGCCGTGCAGAAGGCCCCCTTGGTGGTGGTCGTCGAAAACAACCAATGGGCCTACTCCACCCCGGTGGGCCGTCAGGTGCCGCTGCGCGACTTGGCCGAGCGCGCGCGGGCCTACGGTATCTCCAGCCACATCGTGGACGGCAATGACCTGCCAGCCGTGCTGGACACCACACGCAAAGCGGTGCGCACGGCACGCGAAGGCAACGGGCCGGTCCTGATCGAGGCCAAGACCATGCGCATGGCCGGCCACGCGCAGCACGACCCGGCGGCCTACGTGCCGCGCACGATGACAGACTACTGGAAGAGCCAGGATCCGCTGCACCGTTACCAGGATTATCTGACGGCACAACGGCTATGGGACGCAGACGCCAAAGCCGCCCTTGACGCACGCATCGAGCGGGAACTGGCGGCGGAGCTGGCGCTGGCCGAGGCTTCGCCGTTCCCGCCACCCGAACTTGCCGAACAGGGCGTGTACTGCCAGGGTTGTCACCAGATCGAGGCGCGCTGGCAGCGGCCCATAGACGAACTGATGCCGCCGAAATCGAGCGTGCGGGCGGAGTGGGTGGTCGAGGACTTCGGCAGCGTGGAAGCCGGCACCAACGGAACGGGAAAAAAGGTCCGGAGCTAGCATGGCGCAGGTGACCTATCTCGAAGCCATTCGCCAGGCGCTGGCCGAAGAGATGGAGCGCGATCCGGCCGTGCTGCTCCTCGGCCAGGACATCGGCGTCTACGGCGGCGCGTTCCAGGCCACCGCCGGGCTGCTCGAGCGCTTCGGCTGGGAGCGCGTGGTGGATACGCCCATCAGCGAAACAGCCATCGTCGGCGCGGCCGTGGGCATGAGTTATCTGGGGCTGCGCCCGGTGGCCGAGATGCAGTTCATGGATTTCGTCGCCTGCGCGTTCAATTCCATCACCAATTACGCGGCCAAATCGCACTACCTGTGGGGAGCGCCGGCGCCGATTGTCATCCGCGGCCCTTCCGGCGGCGGCGTTCACGGCGGGCCGTTTCACTCCTCGAATCCGGAGATGTACTTCGCGCACACGCCGGGCCTGAAGGTGGTCTGCCCGGCCACGGCCTACGACGCCAAGGGCCTGCTGAAATCGGCCATCCGCGACAACAACCCGGTGCTTTTCTTCGAGCACAAATTTCTCTACCGGCGTATCAAGGAAGATTTGCCCGAAGGCGAATACACTGTTCCCCTCGGCCAGGCCATCATCCGCAGGCCGGGGCGGGACCTGACCATCGTCACCTACGCGGCCATGGTGCATGCTTCGCTCGAAGCCGCCGAGCGTCTGGCGCAAGAAAACATCGAGGCCGAGGTGCTGGACCTGCGCACGCTTGCGCCGCTGGACCGCGCCACGATTTTCGAGTCGGTGGGGCGCACCAGCAAGCTGCTGGTGGTGCACGAGGACACGCGCACCGGCGGCATCGCCGGAGAAATCGCCGCGCTGGTGACCGAGTCGCTCTTCGATCAGCTCGACGGGCCCATCCGCCGCGTCACCTCGCTGGACACGCCGGTGCCTTTCTCACCCCCGCTCGAGGAGCATTTCCGGCCCAACGCCGAGCGCATCGCCGCCGCCGCGCGGGAGCTGGCAAACTATTGAGGCGCGCGACCGCACGGGTGCGGGTCCGCCCTCAGTCTTGGCGGATAGCCCGCTCTGATAAAGGAGAAGCCCATGGCCGTTGAAGTCGTCATGCCCCAGATGGGGGAAAGTATCTTCGAGGGCACCGTCACCAAGTGGCTCAAGAAACCCGGCGACCGCGTCGAGCGCGACGAGCCCCTGTTTGAAATTTCCACCGACAAGGTGGACGCGGAGATACCTTCGCCGGTCGCCGGCGTGCTCTCGGAGATCAAGGTCGGCGAGGGCCAGACCGTGCCCATCCGCACCGTAGTGGCCGTGATTGACGCCGAGGGCGTTTCCGTCCCGCTGAGCGGCACCACGGCGCCCGTGGCGCAGGCGGAAACTCCCGCCCCGCCCGCTCCAGCGATGCGCGCCGGCGCCGCCGCCCAGAAACCGGCAGCGGGTGAAGACGACAGCGGCCCCATCTCGCCGCTGGTGCGGCGCCTGGCGCGCGAACACAACATTGACCTGGCCGCGGTGCGCGGAACCGGCGCCGGCGGGCGCATCAGCAAGCAGGACGTTCTGGCCGCGGCCGGGCAAAAAGGAGTCCGCCCCGGAGGTCCGCCGTCACCGCCTCCCACCTCTGGGACTCCCGCCGCGGGGGTCCCATCTCCGGTGCCGCACGCGGCGCTCGAATCCGCAGTGCCGCGTGAGCGCATCTACTTCGGCCGTTACCAGGTGCAGCCCATGAGCGTGATGCGGCAGCGCATCGCCGAGCACATGGTCCTCTCGAAGCGCGTCTCGCCCCACGTCTATTCGCTCGACGAGGCGGACATGACTCGAATCACTGAGCTGCGCAAGGCCTCCCAGGACGAGTTCGAGCGACGTCACCAGGCCAAGCTCACGTTCATGCCTTTCTTCGTGCGCGCCTGCGCAGAAGCCCTGCGCGCCCATCCCACCGTCAATGCTTCCGTGGACGGAACCGATATCGTGCTGCACGGAGAAATCAACATCGGCATGGCCGTGGCCCTCGACGGGGGTGTGATCGTGCCGGTGGTCAAAAACGCCGGGGAGAAAAGTTTTCCGGACCTGCAGCGCGACATCAACGACCTGGCCGAGCGCGCGCGGTCGAAAAAACTGCATGCCGACGAAGTGCACGAGTCCACGTTTTCCGTCACCAATCCGGGCGTCTTTGGAGGATTGCTGGGCCTGGCCGCCATCAATCAGCCCAACGTGGCGATCTTGGCCATTGGCGCAATCCAGAAGCGGCCGGTGGTGATGGACGAGGCCATCGTAGCGCGCCCCATGGTCTATCTGACGCTCAGCTACGACCACCGCGTGGTGGACGGCGCCGTGGCGCACCAGTTCCTGGCCCTGGTGAAGCGGCACCTGGAAAACTGGAACGAGGCAATCTTGTAGAGAAGCACGACCCGGTTGTTGGCCGGTGCGCCCCGCACCGGCTTCTGGCGCGCTGGGAGGCTTTTCTGCTGGAAGGATCCGCGGCGCCTGCCCTAGTTGCCGTTGGCCCCCAGCAGCGCCGGCCGCATCTTCTGCGCCCAATCCATCAGCCGCCCCAGCGGCACCACCGACACGCCGCGCTCTTCGAGCAGTCCGGTGACGAAGCGGTGCCGCGGATTTTCCTGCGGGCGCGGCTCGGCCTCGGTGACGGCCAGAAAATCCGTCTTGGGCGCCTTGGCGCGAATGGCCTCGGCGGTGAAGGCCAGCACTTTGGCCTGGCCCGGGTCGCGCCCCAGCGCCAGCGCCTGTACGTACCCGCGGTGTCCGCCATTCCCATTGGCGGACCGGTAGGCGTAGTCCACGCGCATGGGGTCGCCGTCGAAGGTGAACTCCGCGACGTTCACGCGGCGCTCCAGGCGCGTCCAGATGCCCGCGCTGCGAAAGACCTGGTTGGCCCGTGTGCGGATGGCGTTGCGCGTCGAAAGATCCTCGAACGTCCGGCCGTAGCGCGGCGGCTCGACGTGATCCCGGTACAACCTGTCCAGCTCCGCGTCGAAATCTTCGGCCAGCAGGCCTTTGCGCGGGCTGAACTGCACGGCGTTCGAGAGCGTCTGCTCCAGACGCGCCAGATGCTCGGCCGGCTTCCCTCCCGGCGCGCTAATCTGCGCGTCCAGCTCTTCCGGCAAGCCCCGCAGCAGGGCTTCGTCGGCCGCCGGGTGCAGCCGGCGCACGCGGGCAAATTCAGCCGGCTCCTCCACCAGGCGGCGCAGCACCCGGCCGCTCGAAGGGTCAAAGAGCAGGATGCCGATATTGACCCACTCATCGCGGACCAGGTTGGGCATGTAGCGGATGACGTGATAGGCGCAAGGCCTCAGTGCGGTGTCAGGCATGGCTCACTTCCAGTTGGGAAAAGGCTGGCGGCCGGAGTTGCGCGCCTGCACGATCAACTCGCGCACCCGGGTCCGCCGCTCGTCCAGCCGGGCCAACAGCTCACCCAGCTTATCCAGCTCGTGATTGTACCATTCGGGCGGAATCTCTTCGGCAATCTCGCCCAGGACTCCGGGGCTCATGCGCTGCTCCACCCGTCCCAGCCAGGGCTCAAAGGAGTCCATTCCGGTGATCTGTTCGTAGACGCGGTGGCGCAGGTAGATTCCGCGCAGCGGAGCGTCGGGGAAATTCCACTCCCCGGCGTTGAAGCAGAAGCCCTGGTCAATCATCATGGCCTGGCGCCGGGAACGCCCCGGCTCGGTGAAAAACACCACCTGGCGCCCGTTGGTGTTGCAGGTCCATTTGTCATACACCAGCATGCCGGCAAAGTCCGAAAGATTCTCCACCTCCCGTAACGCGTCGTCCGGCAGAAAATCGTGCACCACCAGCCGAGCCGGATCGCCCGGGTAACGCGAGCCCAACTGCCTCCCCGCCAGGCACGGCGCCCGTCCCACGCCCAGTTGCATGACCAGGTCCGCGGTCAGCGCAATCAGCTCGCTCGTGACCTCCACCACTTCCACTCGCGGTACCGGCAAACCCAACCTCGCCGCCACACGCGTTCCAAGCATTTCATTGGCCAACACTCGAACATGCTGCGGATTGTTCTGGAACTTTACGACGTAGCACGCACCGTCATCGCAGCGCATCAGGTGCGCCTGCGCGCCGCCGCGCATGCGACGGATGTGCTCTACCGCCAGCGGCATGGGAGTGCATGCTAGTCAGCAGCCCGGCCAGGAGCAAGTGGATTATTCCGAATGCGGAAAAACTCGCCCAAATCGGCGCATCTTTGCCGGGCCGCGCTCCCCGGCCCCCCACATCAAAATGACCTCGGCCCAGCCAGTCAGCGTTCCGTTTCCGCTTCGACCCGGCAAGAAGGCCCTAACGCCCGTACACCGTTCCTGTGCTGAAGACCGGCATCCTCCGGTATTTCCGCAGCAGCGAGCGGAGAATTCGGACCCGGCTGTACGGGGCAAGAAATGGATGCAGAATCTCTGGGTGCTCTGCGTTTTCTCTGTGGTCTCTGTGTTAAGCAGTTGGAACGCGGATGAAACACAGAGCGCACCCAGACCCCCGGATGCACCGGCCGGTTCGGTCCCATGACGGGAGGGCGTATCCAGACAACGCCACAGGGCGGATTGCGCCTTTCGTGGCCGGCAAAATCACCCGCTAGACAGGCGTTAACAAGCGTTGACTTAAATTGACTAGCGCCTACTGCCGCGCTTTCGACCGGCCTTCTTGACTGGCCGCTTCTTCTTTGGCTGCCGCTTGGTCTTAGCCTTGGCCTTAGGCTTCGCTCGGCCTCGGGCCTTCGGTTTGGACCGGGTGGCTCTCCTGCCCTTGGACTTGACCGGAGGCAGCGGGGCCACAGGCGCACCGGCACGCTCGGTTACAACAATCTCCTCCTCGCCTTCCTCCTCCAGCAAGGCTTCCTGGTCGCCGCTCTCTTCCTCTTGCTCCAACTGCGCGAACTCGTCTTCGTCACCGTTCTTGTGTAACCAGGCCATCCGATCCTCCGTGCAGGCGCGCTGGGCTGCTTGGCAGCCTTGGCGGCATATAAACGGAATCTCAAGGCTTTGTCAAGGGCCGTGGCACGTGTTGTCGTTAGCACGTGAAGTGCCCGGTGGAATTAGCACATGCCGTCCTAGGCTGCAAGCCCGCCTGGGTGGGCCGGCCGCGGCCGGAAATGTCCGCTTTAGCGGCGCGAACTGCGGCAAATCTAAGAGATTGAAAACAAGTCAGTTAATTTGCCGTATACAGGCAAGCCAAGGCGCCACCAGAGCGGGCGCCAAGGGTAGCGAATTGTAGTCATGGTGCGTGAAACCGTTCAGCGGTTCTTCCACTCCGGCTTGCGCTTTTCAAGCAACGCGCGCAGGCCTTCGCGCGAATCCTCGAGACGGTATAACTCATTCAGGAACACATCCATCGAGAAGCGCAGCGCCTCCTGCAGCGACAGTCCCATGCCGCCCAGCACGGCCTTCTTGGCCATGGCCAGCACGGCGCCCGATTGCTCGGCCATGCGCGCGAGCAGTTGAGCCACCGCCTGTTCCAATTGCGCTTCGGGCACCACGCGATTTACCAGGCCCAATTCGTGCGCCCGTTCGGCCGTGACTGCTTCCCCGGTCAGCACCAGCTCCAGCGCCAGCTTCGGACCGATCAGATACGGAAGCATGGTCGAGGCCAGCGGCGGAAATATCCCGATGGTGATTTCCGGCAGCGCAAAGCGCGCCCGGGGCGTGGCCACCACCAGGTCCCCGAACGCCGCCAGCTCCGCGCCGCCGCCGATGGCCGGACCATTGACTACCACCACCACCGGCCGCGGCGCCTCCACCATCGCCGTGCAGGCGTGGTGAAAGGCGTCAATCAACTGGAAGGCCCGCTCGGGCGTGTATTCACCGATATCAATCCCGCCGCAGAACACCTTTCCGGCGGCTTCCAGCACGATGACCTTCACATCTTCCCGTGCGGAAAGCAGCTCCAGGCCCGCAGCCAGTTCGCGCAGCATGGACTCGTTCAGCAAATTGTGCTCGGGCCGGTTGAGTGTGAGCCGGGCCACCGGCGCTTCCGCGCGCAGGCGGATGTGAACAAACTTTTCCGGGTCCGGCTTGGCCGCTGACTGTTCCAACAGGCCGGCTGTCGGTGGCGATACTTTGAAACGCGTAGCGTTTGGCATGCTGACCTCGTGGGAAGCGCCGACGGGTGCGGGCTGTACTTGCAGCCCGCGCCAAAACCTGGACCAGGCGCGGGCGGCTGCCTGCACCTGGCGCGCGCGGCGTTTCTGGTTCGATGCTAGCACACCCCCCGGCGCTCTCCGGGCGCTGGCGCGGCGCCTGTGCGGTAACAGCCCACCCTGTGTTCCTCCGCCGGGTTTCGCTGCCGCCCGGCGCACGCACCTTTCGCGCCTCCCCTGTTTGCGATATTCTGTGACGCCCGTGCACGACTTGAGTCATTTCCGCGAGCACCTCGCGCAGTTCGAGCAGATGGCCGCGCAGCGCGGCGTCCCGATTGACTTCGCCGGATTTCGCGTGCTCGACCGCCAGCGCCGCGAGACCATCACCGCAGGCGAACGCCTCAAAGCCGAGCGCAACCGAGCCAGCGAGGAGATCGCTCGCCGCAGGCGCGCCGGGGAAGACGCCGCCAACATTCTCACGGAAATGAAGCGCGTCTCCGGCCAGATTAAACAGGCCGATGAGCAGATTGCGGCTTTCGACGCGCGCCTGCAAGATTTCATGCTCTCCGTGCCCAATCTGCCGCACTCCTCGGTGCCCGTGGGCCGCGACGCTTCGGCCAATGTCGAAGTGCGCCGCTGGGGCGCGCCGCCCAAGTTCGATTTCGCCCCGCGCCCGCATTGGGAGGTGGGCGAGCGCGCCGGCATCCTGGATTTGCCGCGCGCGGCCAAGATCGCCGGCGCCCGTTTCGCGCTCTATCGCGGCTTGGGAGCGCGTCTGGAGCGCGCCCTGGCCAATTTCTTTCTGGACGTCCACGCGCGGAACGGCTACACGGAATACCTGCCGCCCTTTCTGGTCAATACCGCTTCCCTCACCGGCGTGGGCCAGTTGCCGAAATTCGCCGCCGATATGTTTCACCTCGAAGGCACCGACCTCTGGCTCACGCCCACGGCCGAAGTCGAGCTCACCAGCCTCTATCGTGATGAAACACTGGATGCCGATCTCCTGCCGATCAAGGCCTGCGCCTGGACCGCTTGCTTCCGCTCCGAGGCCGGCGCCGCCGGCAAGGACACACGCGGCATCCTGCGCCAGCATCAATTCCAAAAGGTCGAGCTGTTCAAATTCACACGCCCCGGCCAAAGCTACGATGAACTGGAAGGGCTGGTCCGCGACGCCGAATCCCTGTTGCAAAAACTGGGCTTGCACTACCGCGTGATGCTGCTTTCCTCCGCCGACATGGGATTCGCATCGGCCAAAACATATGACCTCGAGGTGTGGCTGCCTGCGGCGCAGGAATTTCGCGAAATTTCCTCTTGCTCGAACTGCGAGGCCTTTCAGGCGCGCCGCAGCGGCATCCGCGCCAAATCCAAAAGCGGCAAGAGCGAGTTCGTACACACCCTCAACGGCTCCGGACTGGCCGTGGGGCGCACCTGGCTGGCGCTGGTCGAGAATTACCAACAGGCCGACGGCTCTATCCTGATTCCCGAGCCGCTGCGGCCGTACCTGGGAGTGGACCGAATTCTCGCCGGCAAGTAGCCGTTTGAGCCTCTCCGGCGGCCATTCGCATCAATGTAACGACCGTGTTGTCAATAACTTAACACGTGCGCCGGGGCGGTCGCCCGCTCCGGACCCACTTTCGCTGTTCCCGGATTAAGCTCGCCAATGTCGAGTTTCATTTGACACTTCTTTTCCCAATTCACTACACTGCGCGGTACGCTTGATCGAGAGCCTGACTTGGGACACGCTCTCGGCAGGTCCGGCGCGGCGGGCCGAGCGCAAGCGAACTGGCGGCGGTTGCAACGGGTGCGGGCTGTACTTACAGCCCGCTGCAAACATACGAAGCAGAGCAGCCGGACCAGTTCGCACAGGTGAATTCACTGAGCCGCTTCATTCGCCTAATTCTCTGGGCCATTTTGTTGGGCGGGATCGTTTCGCTGCTGCGACGGCGGGCGCGGTCGTCTGCGCGCCGGGCCGCGGATGCCCGGCCGCCTTCGCCGCCCAAGCCGGTGACGCTCCACCGCGACCCGAGTTGCGGCACCTACGTCTCCCCGGAAGTTTCCTTCCGGGCTACGCAGGCGGGCCAGGAATTGCATTTTTGCTCGGCCGAATGCCGCGATCGCTATCTGCGGTCCAAGCAGCAGGCGGCCAGCGCATGACGGGTGTGGGCTGTACTTGCAGCCCACGCTAAAAACGGGTGTGGGCTGTACTTGCAGCCCGCCCAGAAAAACGAAACGCAGGAGGAAAAAAGCCGATGGCCAGCGCCAATAAGGCGATCCCGCAGCCCATGATTCCGCGGATGGCGCCCCGCGAGGAACTGAACCCCTACCGCATTTCGCAGATCCAATTCGACATGGCGGCGGAGTTCTTGAAGCTTGATCCCGGGCTGCGGCAGATCCTGCGCACGCCGCGGCGCGTGCTGGAAGTCGCCGTCCCCGTGAAATTGGACAACGGGCAGGTCAAGGTATTTTCCGGCTACCGCGTGCAGCACAACATCGCCCGCGGCCCTTCCAAGGGCGGCATCCGCTTTCACCCCAACCTGACCCTGGATGAGCTCAAGGCCCTGGCAGCCTGGATGACCTGGAAAACGGCCACGGTCAACATCCCCTACGGCGGCGGCAAAGGCGGCGTCATCTGCGATCCCAAGCGCATGTCCCGCGGCGAGCTCGAGCGCATGACCCGGCGCTTCACTTCCGAGATCCTTCCGCTCATCGGGCCCGAACGCGATATTCCCGCGCCCGACGTCTATACCGACGCGCAGACCATGGCCTGGATGATGGACACCTACTCGATGATGGTGGGCTATTCGGCGCTGGGAGTGGTCACCGGCAAACCCGTTTCCCTGGGCGGTTCCGAAGGGCGCGCCGACGCCGCTGCGCGCGGCCTGCTCTTTGTCGTGGAAGAGGCCTGCAAGGTCAAAAAGATTTCCCTGCGCGGCTCCAGCGTGGCCATTCAGGGTTACGGCAACGTGGGCTCAGGCGTGGCTCGCCTGTTTGCCGAAAAAAAAGCCCGCATCGTGGCCATCAGCGATTCGCGCGGCGGAGTGCACAATCCGCGCGGGATTGATCCGCTGAAGGCCTTCCGCTACAAGGAGCGTTCCGGCACCGTGGTGGGCATGCCCGGCGCCTCGCGCATCTCCAACGACGACCTGCTGACGCTGAAATGCGACATCCTGGTCCCGGCGGCCCTCGAAAACGTCATTACGCTGCACAACGCCGACCAGATCAAAGCCCGCATCGTGGCCGAGGGCGCCAACGGGCCCACCACGCCGCACGCCGATGAGGTCCTGGCGCGAAAGAACATTTTCGTTCTGCCGGACATCATGGCCAATGCCGGCGGCGTGACCGTCAGCTATTTTGAATGGGTGCAAAATCTTCAAGGCGCCGTCTGGCAGGAAAGCGAAGTGATCCAGAAACTCGACTTCATCATGCGCCGCACGTTTGCCGACGTGCACGCGTCCATGCGCAAGAATCGCGCCCATCCCCGCGCCGCCGCCTACGTGCTGGCCGTTGGCCGCGTGGCCGACGCCACCCTGGCCCGCGGACTTTTCCCGTGAACCTGCCGCTGATTTTCAATCCGTAGAAGCCGGCCGCGAAGAAAATTCACGCCCGCTGATTTTTTCCACAGAAAATGGCTTGCGTTTGACGAAACGACGCGCGTAAATTTGTTCCAGTCGGTGGGTCGCCGTCATTTGACGCCGCCGGCCGCGCCCGGCAAGGGCGCTACGGGCGCACTCGGTTAGGGGTGCTGCGGGAATCGTGCCTGGCGCGGAGGCACACGCGTTGAACAATTTTCAGAATCATTCTTTACCGATCGTTCTGAGCATCGCCGGTTTCGACCCCTCTTGCGGGGCGGGCGTGGGCGCCGATCTGAAAACTTTTTCCGCCCATAACTGTTACGGCGTGGCGGTCATCAGCGCGCTCACGGTGCAGTCCACGCAAGGCGTCCAGGCCGTCCATCCCACGCCCGCGCCCATTTTGCGCGCGCAACTCGACGCGCTGGCCCAGGACCTGCAAATCGCCGCCATCAAGATCGGCATGCTGGGCACTCGCGCCAACGCCGTGGCCGTCGCCGAATTCCTCGATAAAGGGCAATTCCAGCACGTTGTGCTCGACCCGGTCATCCGCGCCAGCGCCGGCGGTCCCGATTTGCTCGACGCCGGCGGCGTGAAATTCTTGACCGAGGAACTGATTAAGCGCGCCTCGGTGGTCACACCGAATATCGCCGAAGCTGCCTTGCTCACCGGCCTGGAGATCAGCGACCTGGCGGGGATGGAAGCGGCGGCGCGCAAGCTCGTCGAACGCGGCGCGCGCGCCGTGGTCATCAAGGGCGGCCACATGGAAAAGCCCGTGGACGTTCTATTCGACGGCTTAGAACTGCATGCGCTCGGCGGCGACCGCGTGAAGACCGAAAACACACACGGCTCCGGCTGCACCTTCGCTTCGGCCATCGCCGCGCAACTGGCTTCCGGGCGCGTGCTGCCCGAAGCCGTGATGCTGGCCAAGGCCTACGTCACCAAGGCGATTGCGAACAGCTTCACCATCGGCAAAGGCCCCGGGCCGCTCGACCATTTTTACCGCGCTCATCAGGAACCGCCGTCGCGCGGAGTCCACGAAGTGCCCCAGCACGGTTTGCACCCGGCCTCCGAGCCCGCTACCCGCTAATCAAGGGGTAGGCCCCTCGTCAGTGTGTCCGAAATATGTTCCACTCGCATGTATCCAATTGCATCGCGCAATACGCCTCAAAAAGGTATAGCTCCAGTGGGTTTTCTATCTCGATGAAAGCAACTTTGGAAGCTCTGAGTAATTCTTGTGCGTCAGAGAATGCTTGGTAGAAGGCGGGCTCTTTCATCGCTTCGCCCCGTGTCCTCTTATGAGGCAGTTTTTCACACGCCATTCGATACGCCAAACTGGCGTCAAAGTGTGTCTTTCCTTTCCCATGTTGACTGAGGCGTGAAACCACAGCTCGCGAAATCCCAACATAAAAGGCTTTGTCGTCACGCAGAAGCACATAGCATCCT
>Ga0209108_10001240_pt1 | contig 14756 bp, 29 predicted proteins | sample Rifsed10ft1_FD_184003 | JGI IMG/M metagenome (GOLD analysis project Ga0209108, IMG submission 184003) | Soil microbial communities from Rifle, Colorado, USA - sediment 10ft 1 (version 2) | ecosystem: Environmental > Terrestrial > Deep subsurface > Rock core/Sediment | place: Rifle, Colorado...
CTTCTGCTTTTCGCGCAGTTGGATGCCGTAGCCGGCCATTTTCGCCCGGCGGGCCTGCCCGTGCTGCCCGGGCACAAAGTTACGCTTCTCGATAGCGCATTTTTCGGTGAAACACCGCAGGCCTTTCAGGAAGAGCTTCTGCCCTTCCCGGCGGCACAGCCGGCAAACTCCTTCCCGATGTCTTGCCACTTGGTACTCTCCTTTACAGACTCTTCTTGAGGCGGGCTGCAAGTACAGCCCGCACCCGTGACTCTCGATCCGCGAACAGGGCGCTAGACGCGGCGCCGTTTGGGCGGATGGCACCCGTTGTGCGGGACGGGGGTGACATCCTTGATATGGACGATGTGCAACCCCGCGGCAGCCAGCGCGCGTACGGCGGATTCCCGTCCCGAGCCCGGTCCCTGTACCCGAACCTCAACGCTCTTCATGCCATACTGATCTCGCGCCACGCTGGCGGCGGCCACGGACGCCTGCTGGGCGGCGTACGGCGTGCCCTTGCGCGAGCCCTTGAATCCCACGGCACCGGCCGACGACCAGCAGACGGCACGGCCGTCGGGCGCGGTGATGGTGACGATGGTATTGTTGAACGTGGCCTGAATGCAGGCCAAGCCGTGCGGGACGGCACGCCGCTCGCGCTTCTTCTTGAACTCCTTCTTGCGCTTGACCGGTTTTGCCGGCCCGGGTGTCGCGGTTGTTTCCTGCGGTTCTTTGGCCACCTGGTTTCCCTCTCGAATCAAATATTGGGCGGGCTGCAAGTACAGCCCGCATCTTTTTTCGAGGCGGGCTGCAAGTACAGCCCGCACCCGTGAATTACTTGCGGGCTGCCACCTTCTTCTTGGCCGCCACGGCGCCCTTGCGCGGCCCCTTGCGCGTGCGGGCGTTGGTGTGCGTGCGCTGGCCGCGGACCGGCAAATTGCGGCGGTGGCGCATGCCGCGATAGCACTGGGTCTCGATGAGCCGGCGAATGTTCATCTGAATCTCCTTGCGGAGATCGCCCTCGACGCGGCCTTCGGACTCGATGGTCTGGCGCAGGTGATTGATCTCTTCTTCGGTCAGGTCCTTGATCTTCTTGACCGGGTCCACCTGAGCCTTGCCGCAGATGGAACGGGCGCGCGGCTGCCCGATTCCGTAGATGGCTGTGAGGCCCACCCACAACCGCTTGTGGGGCGGCAAATCAACGCCTGCAATGCGTGCCATACGCGCTCCCTCGTGTCATCCTTAGTTTCACCCCTGGCGCTGCTTGTGCTTGGGGTTGCTGCAAATCACCCGAACCACCCCGCGCCGGTGGATGACCTTGCACTTATCGCAAATCTTTTTGACCGACGAGCGTACCTTCATCTGTATTCCCCGTTCTTGCGGCGGCTACTTGTAGCGATATACGATCCGGCCGCGCGTCAGATCGTAGGGAGACAACTCCACCGCCACCCGGTCTCCCGCCAGGATGCGGATGAAATTCTTGCGCATCTTTCCGGAGATATGCGCCAGCACCCGGTGCTTGTTCTCCAGTTCCACCCGAAACATGGCGTTGGGCAGCGGTTCAATGACCGTGGCCATCACTTCGATGGCATCCTCCTTGGAACTGCCGGAGTCGGTCTTCTTCTTCTTCTCTGGCCGCGGCCTGGACGTACGCATTCGAGCCTCTTCCTACCAGGACGGCCCGGTATATTCCCGGGGCCGTGTGAGAATCCAAGGGCCATTCGAGGTGACCGCGACGGTGTGCTCGAAATGAGCGGAGTAGCTGCCGTCGGCGGTTACCGCAGTCCAGTGGTCGTCCAGCACCTTCACGCCCGGCCCGCCGGCGTTTACCATGGGCTCAATGGCAAATACCATTCCTTCCTCGAGCCGGGGACCGCTACCGGGCTGTCCGAAGTTGGGCACATTAGGTTCCTCGTGCATCCGGGTGCCGATGCCGTGGCCGACAAACTCCCGCACGATGGCGAAACCATGATGTTCCACCCACTGCTGCACGGCGGCGGAGACGTCGCCCAAGCGATTGCCTGCCCGGATTTTTTCGATGGCGCGGTCCAAGGACTCTCGCGTCACACGCATGAGCTTTTCAACCTCCGGCTGCACGCTACCGACGGGAACGGTGACCGCGGCGTCGGCGTAATAACCTTTGAACTCGGCGCCATAATCGAGCGAGACGATGTCGCCTTCCTTCAGCCGCCGCGACGCCGAGGGTATCCCGTGCACGACCTCCTGGTTCACCGAGGCGCAGAGCACGCAGGGGTAGCCCCGGTAACCCTTGAAGGCCGGGCGGGCGCCGCAGTCCGCTGTGCGCCGAGCCGCGAAATTCTCCAAATCGAGCGTGGTCACGCCTGGCTGCACCTGTTCACGAAGTCCCTTCAGCACTTCCCAGACGATCAAGCCGGCCTGGTGCATGATTTCCAGTTCGCCCGCTGACTTGCAAACGATCATCTCAACGAGCCCGGCCCAAAACTTGAAGCACCCGTTCCGTGACCTCCGCCTGCGAACCCATGGCGTCCACATCGGCCAGCACGCCGCGCGCCCGGTAGTAATCAACCAGAGGCCGGGTCTGCGCCTGGTATTGGCTGAGCCGCTTGCGAATCACTTCTTCGCGATCATCGGGGCGCTGAAACAATTCGCCGCCGTCGTGATCGCAGCGTCCGGGCACTTTCGGCGGGCAGTCATATATGTTGTAAATCTCTCCCCCTACCTTACAGGTGCGCCTCCCGGTGAGACGGCGCAGCAACTTGTCTGCGTCCACCACAAAGTGCGCCACGATCGGCTGCTCCCAGGGGTGCTCTCGCAAAATCTCATCTAGCGCTTCCGCCTGCGGCTGCGTCCTGGGGAAGCCGTCCAGAACAAACCCGCCCCGGCAATCCGGGCGAGAGATGCGCTCCCCGACCATGCCCAAGACCACGTCATCCGGTACCAGGCTGCCGCTCTGCACGAACCGCCGGGCCTGCTCCCCGAGGGGCGTGTTGCGCGACATGTGGTCGCGGAACATGTCGCCGGTCGAGATGTGCGCCAGGCCGAAGCGGGCGGCCACTGCCATGGCCTGTGTCCCCTTGCCGGCGCCCGGCGGGCCCAGGAAAATGACCGCTCGCGGGGACCTGCCGGCGGCCGGGCCAGACCCATCAGGCATAGCGGCGGCCCCGCAACCTTCCTTTCTTGACGAAGCCTTCGTAGTTGCGCATCACCAGTTGGGCCTCGATCTGCTGCACGGTGTCCATGGCCACACCCACGACGATCAACAGAGAGGTGCCGCCAAAATAGAAGGAGATGTTCAAGCCCTCCAGCACGGGCCGCCACATGTTGTTGTCAAACCAGGCGCCCAGCGCGCCGGGCAGGTGATGCAGATGGATGCCGGTGATCATCCATTCCGGCAGCAGGCAAACGGCGGCCAGATAAACTCCGCCGACCAGGGTCAGCCGGCGCAGGATGCGAGTGATGTGCTCAGAGGTGTTCCGGCCAGGGCGAATGCCCGGGACGAAGCCGCCGTACTTGCGCATGTTGTCGGCCAGCTCGGTGGGATTGAAAACGATGCCCACGTAGAAAAATGCGAACAGCAGAATCAGCATCACGTAGATCACAGTATAGAGCGGCTCGCCCCAGGCCAAAGCGCGGGCGGCGCGGTCCAGAAATCCGAAGCGGCTTCCCAGCATGAGGCCGATCATGCTGGGAAAGGTCAGCAGGGAACTTGCAAAAATGGGCGGGATGACACCGCCGGCGTTCACACGCAGCGGCAGGTAGGTCATCTGCCCGCCCATGACCCGCCGGCCGACCACGCGCTTGGCATATTGCACGGGGATGCGCCGCTGGCCGCCTTCCACAAACACGATGAATCCGATCACGCCCACCATCATGGCGATCATTAGGATGAGGATCAAACCAGTGATCGGTCCCCACTGCTGGTTGGTAGCAATGTTCCATAGATCGCGGATGCCCTGCGGCAGGCCGACCACGATGCCGGCAAATATAATCAGCGACATGCCGTTGCCCACGCCGCGCTGGGTGATTTGCTCACCCAGCCACATGATGAAGGCCGAGCCCGTGGTCAGGGTCAGAACGGTCATCAGGGTGAACCCCATGCCCGGGTTGTACACCAGGGATTGCCCGGCGGACGCCGACTGCTGGAGAGTGAACGCGATAGAGAGCGACTGCAGGATGCTCAGCAGAACGGTCAGGTAGCGCGTGTACTGGGTGATTTTGCGGCGGCCCAGCTCGCCTTCCTTCTGCAGACGTTCGAGATAGGGCCAGGCCACGGTCATCAACTGCAGGATGATCGAGGAGGTGATGTAGGGCATGATGCCCAGCGCAAAAATCGTCATGCTCCTGAAATTGCCGCCGCTGAACAGATCAATAACGCCCAGCACCGATCCCCGGTTCTGCTCGAATAACTGCGCCAACACTTCGGTATTGATCCCGGGCGTGGGAATGAACGCGCCCAGGCGATAGACGGCCAGGATCCCCAGTGTGTACAGAATCCGCTTGCGCAGTTCCGGGATGCGGAACATGTTGGCAAACGCTTCCATGAAACGGTTCACGACAGACGCTCCACTCGCCCCCCGGCGCGCGTGATTTTTTCTTCGGCCGAACGGCTGAAGGCATGAGCATGCACGGTGAGCGCCGCTTTCAGATCGCCTTCACCCAGGATTTTGACGGGCTGCGCCGCCTGGCGCAACAGGCCACGCTCGGCCAGCAGTTGCGGCGTGACCACCTCACCAGCGGAAAAAACATTGAGGCGCTCGATGTTGATCACCGCAAAACTGGTGCTGAAAGGATTGTGAAAACCGCGCTTGGGAATGCGCCGGTGCAGGGGCATCTGGCCGCCTTCAAAACCGGGGCGGCGCGAAAAGCCCTTGCGCGATTTCTGGCCCTTGTTCCCGGCGCCCGCCGTTTTGCCGAGTTTGGAGCCCATACCGCGTCCGACGCGCACCTTGCGGTGGCGGGAGCCGCGCGGGGGACGCAAGTTGGATAGATTCACAGCCATATTTGCCTCGAGTGCCACGTCATGGAATGACCTCGACCAGATGGCGAATCTTGTGCACCATGCCGCGAATGGAGGGAGTGTCCTCGCGCTCCACGATCTGGTGCAACTTGCGCAGGCCCAGGCCGCGCACCGTCTGGCGCATGTCGCGCGTGCAGGCGATGGAGCTGACCACCCACTTGATCTTGAGCTTGCCTGTCTTGCTCTTGGCCATATCTCTCCGCGTCCCGGCCCTAGCGCCGGAGCTCTTCGACCGGCTTGGACCGCATTTCGGCTACGCTGGCGGCGTCCTTCAACTGCAACAAGGCGTCAAATGTGGCTTTGATGACGTTGTGCGGATTGGAGGTGCCGATGGATTTGGTCAGCACGTTATGGATGCCGGCGACTTCCATCACCGCCCGCACCGTCCCGCCGGCGATGATTCCGGTGCCTTCCGATGCGGGCTTGAGCAGGACATGGCCGGCGCCGTAGTGCCCCACGACCTGGTGGGGAATCGAACCGTCTTTCAGATTCAGCCGGATGATATTTTTTTTGGCCTGCTCGATGGCTTTGCGAATGGCCATGGGAACTTCGCGGGCCTTGCCCATGCCGAACCCGGCGTGGCCGCGCTGATCGCCGACCACGACCAGGGCGGAGAAGCTGAGGTTCTTGCCGCCCTTGACGACCTTGGTCACGCGCTGGATGGACACCACCTGATCCTTCAAATTGTTTGCGCTGACTTCGATGGGGCGGCGCACAGCCAGGGTTTCTCTGAGAATCTGTTTGGACATGGTGGTTAGAAGTTCAATCCTGCCTCTCGGGCCGCGCTGGCCAGCGCCTGCACGCGGCCGTGATAGCGGTAGCCGCCGCGATCGAACACCACTTTCTCGATTCCGGCCGCTTTGGCTCTCTCGGCGACGGCTTTTCCCACCAGCTTGGCGGCGGCCACATTGCCTCCGCCTTTGATTTGCGCGCGCATCTCCTTGTCAACCGAGCTGGCCGAAACCAGCGTGCGCTGGCTCTGATCGTCAATGACCTGCGCGTAGATGTGACCCAGCGAGCGATACACGCACAGCCGGGGCCGCTCCGGCGTCCCGGCCACGCTGCGGCGCACCCGGCGGTGCACCTGCTGGCGATGGGCATCGCGCGAAAGCTTGCGAACGGGTTTTGTGGCCACTGCTGATCCCCCTGCCTACGCCGCGGTCTTGGCGGCGCCGGCCTTGCCGGCCTTCTTCTTCAGGCGCTCGCCGGAAAGGCGAATGCCCTTCTGCTTGTAAGGATCCGGCGGGCGCAAGCCGCGAATATTGGCGGCCACCTGGCCCACCTGAGCGCGGTCGGCGCCGCTCACCACCAGCCGGGTCTGCTTCTCAACCGTAATCTGAATCCCTTCGGGCACGGGAAAATTGACGGGATGGGAATATCCGAGAGCGAATACCACGCTCTTGCCTTTGAGCTCCGCGCGATAACCGACGCCGACAATCTCCAGCTCCTTCTTGAAACCCTCGGTGACGCCGCGAACCGCGTTGGCCACCAGCGCCCGCGCCAGACCGTGCAGGGCGCGGTGTTCTTCGCTCTGGCGCAGGGCCTGCAGCACGCCGTCCTTCTGCTCGAAGTGAATTCCCAGGGGCAAGGGAATTTTCAGCTTGCCCTTGGGCCCCTGCACCTCGACGGCGCCGGAGCCGAGCTGAACCTTCACCCCGGCGGGCAGCGGAATCGGTTTGCGTCCAATTCGAGACATGGTTTCCTCGGGCTACCAAACTTCGCAGAGGATTTCCCCTCCCAAACGTTCCTTGCGGGCGATGCGTCCGGTCATCACGCCCCGGGGCGTGGTCAGGATGCTGATTCCCAGCCCGCCCACGACCGGGCGAATTTCACTGACCGACAGGTAGCGGCGGCTACCGGGACGGGAGATGCGGCGCAGGCCGGTGATCACCGAGCGGCGGTCGGCAGTGTACTTGAGGAAGACGCGCAGAGCCTTGCGGGTCTTGGACTCCTCGACGACCTTGTAAGTCGAGATGTAGCCTTCTTCCTTGAGCACGCGCGCAATCTCAATTTTGAGCCGGGAGGCCGGGAGTTCCACCCGGGCGTGCCGGGCGCGGGCGGCATTGCGGATTCGCGTGAGCATGTCAGAGATGGGATCGGTTTGCATGGTTACCAGCTCGCCTTGATCACGCCGGGAATTTCGCCGCGCAGGGCCAGGCTGCGGAAGCAGATGCGGCACATCTGAAACTTGCGCAGATAGCCCCGCGGCCGGCCGCAGATGCGGCAGCGGTTGCGCTGGCGGAGCTTGTTAAACTTCAGCTTCCGGGCCATCTTGGCGAATTGACTGGTTCGGGCCATGGTTCTCCTCGACTAAGCGCGCAGGGGCACGCCGATCATTTTCAGCAGCTCGCGGCCTTCCTCATCGTTGCGCGCGGTGGTGGTGAGCGTAATGTTCATGCCCTTGATCTTGTCCACGCGCGTGTAATCAATTTCCGGAAACACCAACTGGTCGCGCAGGCCCAGGGTGTAATTGCCGCGGCCGTCGAAGGCGTTGGGCGGCAGGCCCCGGAAGTCGCGCACGCGCGGGAGCACCACGTTACACAAGCGGTCCAGAAACTCGTACATGCGCTCGCCGCGCAGGGTCACGCAGCAGCCAATGGGCATGCCCTTGCGAATCTTGAAATTGGCGATGGACTTCTTGGCCCGGGTAATCACCGGGCGCTGGCCGGCAATCTGTCCCAGCTCGATGGCCGCGACGTCCAGGAGCTTGATGTTCTGGCTGGCCTCGCCCAGGCCGATATTCACCACCACCTTGGCGACACGAGGCACAGCCATGCGACTGGTGTACCCGAAACGCTTCATCAGCGCCGGTACCACCTCGCTCCTATATTTTTCCCGCAAACGGTTGCTCATGACTCGATTCTTTCCGCCTATCTCTATCGTTCCACTTATCTTTCAATTGTGCTGCCGCAGCGGCGGCAAACGCGCGCCTTGGCGCCGTCGGGCGACACCTTGTGCCCCACGCGCGTGTGCTTATTGCAGGCCGGACAGAGCAGCAGCACATTCGAGATTTGAATGGGCCCTTCCTTCTCCAGAATCCCGCCCTTAACGTTCTTGGCTGGATTGGCGCGCGTATGCCGCTTGATCATATTGACGTGCTCGACCGTCACCGTGCGCTTGCTGGGGTTCACGGCCAGCACGCGGCCGCTCTTGCTCTTGTAGCGCCCGGTGATCACGGACACTTGATCACCCTTGCGAATACTGGCGTTGGTCGCTGCGGGCTCCATCGGCTCGATGCTCCTCGATCCTTACCAGACTTCCGGCGCCAGTGAGACGATTTTGGCGAATTTCTTCTCGCGCAGCTCGCGCGCCACGGGACCAAAGACGCGGGTGCCCACCGGCTCGTTGGCGTCGTTGATCAGCACCGCGGCATTGTCGTCGAAGCGAATATATGTGCCGTCCTTGCGCCGGTGCTCCTTGCGGGTGCGCACCACGACCGCCTTCACCACCTTGCCCTTTTTGATGGGGCTCTCCGGCGTGGCCTCTTTCACCGACGCGGTGATGACATCACCCAATCCCGCACGGCTTCCGACGTCCCCGCCCAGCGGCAGAATGCACATCAGGCGGCGCGCGCCGGAGTTATCGGCCACCGTCAACCAGCTTCGCATCTGAACCACGGGCTCGTTCCCTCCGGACTATTCCACGCGCGTGCGGCGCGACATCACTTCCGCCAAACGCCAGCGCTTCAGCTTTGACAACGGCCGGGACTCCACGATTCGCACCGTATCGCCCAGCTTGGCTTCGCCCTGCTCATCGTGGGCATAAAACTTCTTGGACACTTGGACATATCGCTGGTAAAGCGAATGCTGGAAACGCCGGGTCACCTTGACCACGATCGTTTTCTGCATCTTGGCGCTGGTCACCACGCCGACCAGCTCCTTGTGGCGCCGCCGCGGGGCCAGGGGCGTCGCGGCTGTCTCAGCGGCCATTGTCTTTCCTCAATTCCCGCTCCCGCAGCAGCGTCTGCACGCGGGCCCGATCTTTTCTGGCGGAGCGCAGGCGGGTCACGGCCTCGGCCTGGCCCGTGGCCAGTTGGAAGCGCAGCCGGAAAACCTGCTCGGCCAGATCGCGATCGCGAGCCTCCAGTTCCGGCGTGCCCAAGTCGCGCAGCTTTTCAACGGCGTGCGGCATTACAGGCTCCCGGCGCGGCTGACGAACCGCGTGCGGATGGGCAGCTTGTGAGCCGCCAGTTTCATGGCTTGGCTGGCCGTGACCTGGTCCACGCCGGCCATCTCAAACAGCACCCGCCCCGGTTTCACCACCGCCACCCAGAACTCCGGCGCGCCCTTGCCTTTGCCCATGCGTGTTTCGGCCGGCTTTTTGGTGAACGGCTTATCCGGAAAGATGCGAATCCACAACTTGCCGCCGCGCTTGATGAATCGAGTAATGGCCACGCGCGAGGCTTCGATCTGGCGGTCGGTAATCCAGGCCGGCTCGAGCGCCTTGAGCCCGTACTCTCCGAAAGCCAGCTCGCCCCCGCGCCAGGCCTTCCCGCGCCGGCGGCCGCGCTGCTGCTTGCGGTACTTCACTTTTTTCGGCATCAACATGGCATCTGTCTCTTAGGCCACCGCACCGGCGGCGGCTGGTCCTTTTGGCTTGGTGCCGCGATCGGGCACCTTTTCGCCCTGATAGATCCAACACTTCACTCCGATCACTCCGTAGGTGGTGTGGGCCTCCGCCGTTCCGTAGTCGATATCCGCCCGCAGGGTCTGCAGAGGCAGCCGTCCCTGCAGGTACCACTCCTTGCGCGCGATCTCGGCGCCGTTCAGCCGTCCCGCCACCCGTACTTTGATGCCCTTGCAGCCGAAGCGCAGCGCAGAATCCACAGCTTTGCGCATGGCCCGGCGAAAGGCCACGCGCTTTTCCAGTTGCAGGGCGATGGACTCGGCCACCAACTGGGCATCGGTCTCCGGCCGGTGCACTTCCTGAATGTCAATGTGCACTTCGCGCTTGGTGCGCTTTTGCACCTCGTTCTTCAGCTTGTCAATCTCCGCGCCCTTGCGCCCGATGATGATGCCCGGACGCGCGGTATACAGCCGGATGACCAGCTTGTTGGCGGCGCGCTCAATGTCAATGGCGCTGATGCCCGCCGAGCGCAGGCGTTCTTTAAGCTGGCGGCGCAGCCGCACGTCTTCGTGCAGCAGCTCGGCATAATCACGCCCGGCATACCAGCGCGATCGCCAGGGTTTGTTATAGCCCAGCCGGAACCCGTACGGATGCGTCTTCTGTCCCAAGCCACTCCTCCTCGGCGACTTCTTTTCAGGGCGGGCTGCAAGTACAGCCCGCACCCGTGCTAGGCCTTCGGTTTTGGCGCGCGCCCCTTGGCCTTCTGGCCGGTCAGCGCCTTGCGAGCTTTCTTGACCGCGCCGCGAACGCCTTTTTCCGACGCCGCCGCTGCCGCGGCTGCGGCATGGCGCTCGCTGGCTGCGGCGTGGTGCTCGGCCACCGCCACCACGATGTGCGCGGTCCGCCGCTGATACCGGAAGGCCCGGCCCATCGGCGCGGGACGCAGGCGCTTCCAGCGGGAGCCTTCGTTCACAAAACAGTACGAAACGTACAGTTCGTCCACGTCGAGCGAGGCGCCGGCATCCTCGGCCTTGCGCTCGGCATTGGCGATGGCGCTGCGCAAAACTTTTTCGATGTCGTGCGCGGCGCGCTTATTGGTGAAGCGCAAAATCTGCAACGCATCCTCGGCGCGATGGCCCCGGATCAGATCCACCACCAGGCGCACCTTCTGCGGTGACATGCGCACGTGCTTGGCCATGGCCTGCGCTGCGATCGCTGCTGCCGGGAGTATGACGTTAGTACCCATGTCTCTAAGCTTTTGGCGCCGGAACCGCCGGCGCGGCGCCGCCCGCTGCGCCCGGGGTCGCCCCGGCCGGAGCGCCCGCGACACCTGCCGCCCTCTCCAGCGCGGCCCTCACGGCATGGCCCTTAAACGTGCGCGTGGGAGAAAACTCGCCAAGCTTGTGGCCAACCATCTGCTCGGTGATGTACACCGGGATGAACTTCCTGCCGTTGTGCACGGCCAACGTGTGGCCGATCATCTCCGGCACGATGGTGGAGCGGCGCGACCAGGTCTTGACCACCTTTTTCTCGTTCCGCGCGTTGAGCGCCTCCACCTTCTCCCGCAGAGGATCGTCCACGAACGGCCCTTTTTTGAGCGAGCGCGGCATACCGTTGGCTCCTACTCCCCGACCCGACGCAACTTGATCCACTGCGCCCGGCGCACCTTGCGAAAACCGCGCACCGGCCCAGACACGCGGTGCGAAAGCGGACAAAACGGACATACGAACCGCGTCCCCTGCTGGTTGGGCAGATGCTCCACCAGGACCGCCCAGCCGGCCTTGCAGAATCGGTGCAACACGGGCTGTGGCGGCGCCACCGGAGTTCGGACTGCGGCCTTCAGCGCAGCCTTGGGACCGCGGGCTGGCGCCGGGCGCTTGCGCGCGGCCGATGCGGGACGTTCCGCTGACTGCCTACTTCGCGAGGCTCTCATCGTTTGACTCTCCGTTACCCGCCGCGCCGGGATCATATTGACTGCTCCGAAACGTGACTGCTGCAAAAACTAAAACTTCAGCCGGTTACTTCTTGCGCCGCTCCGCAATCATGCGGTCGGTTCGCCGGTTATTCCGGGTCTTCTTGCCCAGCGTGGGGAAGCCCCAGGGCGTCTGCGGATGATTGCCCTTGACCCGGCCCTCGCCGCCCCCGTGCGGGTGATCCACCGGGTTCATGGCCACGCCGCGAACCGTCGGCCGCTTGCCGTGCCAGCGTGTCCGCCCGGCCTTGCCGTAGGTGACATTCTCATGGTCCAGGTTGCCCACCTGCCCGATGGTGGCCATGCAGTCCAATCCAAACCGCCGGACTTCGCCCGAAGGCATCTTCACTAGAGCCAGATGCCCCTCTTTGCTCAACAGCTGTGCCGCCCCGCCGGCGGCGCGCACCACCTGGCCGCCCTTGCCCGGGGACAGTTCCAGGTTGTGCACCTGCGTGCCCGGCGGAATCAGGCGCAGCGGCAGCGCGTTGCCCGGCAGAATATCGGCGCCCTCCCCGGTCTGCACCGTCATACCGACTTCCAAACCCACCGGGTGCAAGATGTAGCGCTTCTCACCATCCGTGTAATGTAGCAGCGCCAAACGCGCCGAGCGGTTGGGATCGTATTCAATCGCCGCCACGCGCGCCGGAATACCCTTTTTCTCGCGCCGGAAATCGACCACGCGATACTGCCGCTTGTGGCCGCCGCCGCGATGCCAGGAAGTGATCTCACCGTGGGAGTTGCGCCCGCCGGTGCGCTTCCGGGGTTCGACCAGCGATTTCTCGGGCGTCTCCTTGCTCACCTCGCTCTTGTCGAGCATGGTGATGAAGCGCCGAGACGCGGTGTATGGATTAAAGCTTTTCAGTCCCATGATGGCCTGACTCCCTCCGGCGCGTTACGCGGCTCCCGCGCCGGCGCCCGGCCGGAACGCGCAACCGACCGCGGAACGCGACTCCTAGAGGTTTTCCGCATACTCAATCATCTTTTCGCCCGCAGCCAGCTTGACGTAGGCCTTTTTCCAGTCGCGCCGGTAACCTTCGGCGCGCCCCCGCCGGCGAAATTTTCCGTGACACAGCGCCGTGCGCACCGCCTCCACCTTCACCTTGAAAATCTGCTGCACGGCTTCCTTGATCTCGGTCTTGGTGGCTTCCGGAGACACCTCGAAAACCACGGTGTGCTGCGTCTCCTTCACGCCCAGTCCCTTTTCGGTCACGATCGGGCGGCGAATCACCAGATATGCGGCGGTCTTCATCGTCGTCTATTATTCCTTGGCCTTGCTGGCCTTGGCCCGTGCCTTCCGCGGCGCCCGCGGTTTCACCGCTTTGCCGGCCCTGGCTGGCTTCCGGTTGCCGTCCGCCGCCGGTTTCGCCTGCCCGGGCTCGCTCGCCGCCGTAGCGGCTGGAGCCGGCGCCGAACCTGTCGTCGAACCCAGGGTGCGGCCGAGCTGCACCGCCGTATCCTTCGACAGCATCAACCGTTCATGCCGCAACAAATCATAGGCCTGCAGCGCTTTCGGGGTGACCAGCTTCACGCCTTCCAAGTTGCGGCTGGCCAGCTCCAGGTTGCGGTTTCCTTCCGGTTCCACCAGCAAAATCGTCCGAACGTCGCCCTCCAGGCGCGAAAGCGTCTGGCGAAACTTCCCGGCCTTGTGTGTCTCGAGCGGCCAGCCGTCCACAACCGTGAGCTTCTGCTCCGCAAATTTCGCCGAAAGCGCCGAGCGCAACGCCCCCAGAATCATCTTTCGCGGCAGCGCATAGGCGTAACTTCGCGGCTGAGGACCATGCACGGTGCCGCCCTTGCGCCAGATCGAAGAGCGAATCGAGCCCACACGCGCCCGGCCGGTGCCTTTCTGCTTCCAGGGCTTGCGGCCCGAGCCGGAGACTTCCCCGCGGCCCTTGGTCTTGTGCGTACCGGCGCGCTGGGACCGCAGATACCAGCGCGTGACCTCGTGCAGCAGGTGCGGATTGACGCGCCGGGCGAATACATCATCGGCCAGCTCCACCTGGCCCACCGTCTGTCCCTCGAGATTCTTGATGTCCACCAGCGCCATAATCGTCCTGACCTGTGCCGCGCTATTTCGCGCGCTTCGCTTTCCGAATCAGCAGGTAACCGCCCGCCGGGCCGGGAACCGCGCCGCGCACCAGCAGCAGGTTTTCCTCGCTGTCCACTTTCACGACACGCAAATTCTTCACCGTGACGCGTTCGTGGCCCATGTGCCCCGGAAAGTGCTGCCCCTTCCAGACGCGCGAGGGAAACGAGCTGGCGCCAATGCCGCCCGGCGCGCGATGATGCATCGAGCCGTGCGTCTCGTCGCCGCCGCGAAAGTGCCAGCGCTTCACGCCGCCCTGAAAACCTTTTCCCTTGCTCACGCCGGTAACGTCCACCACCTCGCCCGGTGCGAACCCGTCCACCAGCACCCGGTCGCCGACTTTGGTTTCATCGGCCGGCGCCTCCAGGCGGAACTCCCGCAGCAAGCGCAACGGCGGCACGCCGGCTTTCTTGAAATGACCGGCCATGGGCCGGTTGATTCTCTGCGGCTTGACGAATTCGACCAGCCCGAGCTGGATCGCATCGTAGCCGTCCTTCTGCGTGGTGCGCCGCTGCACCACCACGCAGGGACCGGCCTGCAGCACCGTGCAGGGCACGGAGGTGCCGTCGGCGGCGAAAACCTGGGTCATCCCCAATTTGATACCGATGATGCCGTCAACTGCCATTCGAGTCGCCCTTCCTGCCTTTCCCACCCTTGCCCAGTTACCGCCAGCGAATCAGCAATCCTTGGTCCGCCGAGGCGGACTTAGGATGGCAGCGCGAGATTCGCGCCGTCACTTGGTCCCGTGCTCCCGCCCGAAAGCCTTGATTTCGACATCCACGCCGGGCGGCAGATCGAGCTTCATAAGCGCGTCCACGGTGTCCGGTGTGGGGTCCAGTATGTCAATCAACCGCTTGTGCGTGCGCATCTCAAACTGCTCGCGCGATTTCTTGTCCACGTGCGGCGAACGGAGCACCGTCCAGCGATTGATGGTCGTGGGCAGAGGAATGGGGCCGGCCACTTCGGCATTGGTGCGCCGGGCCGTTTCCACAATCTCCCGCGTGGACTGGTCCAGGATGCGGTGATCGTAGGCCTTCAAGCGAATCCGAATTCGTTCTCCCATAGGCATGATCTATTCGATCACTTCCGTGACGGCGCCGGCGCCGACCGTGTGGCCGCCTTCGCGAATCGCAAACCGCAGCCCCTTCTCCAAAGCC
>Ga0209108_10001245_pt1 | contig 14721 bp, 10 predicted proteins | sample Rifsed10ft1_FD_184003 | JGI IMG/M metagenome (GOLD analysis project Ga0209108, IMG submission 184003) | Soil microbial communities from Rifle, Colorado, USA - sediment 10ft 1 (version 2) | ecosystem: Environmental > Terrestrial > Deep subsurface > Rock core/Sediment | place: Rifle, Colorado...
AGCGCACGCGATGGCGAAGAAGAAGTTCGAGCGCACCAAGCCCCACGTCAACGTGGGCACGATCGGCCACATCGACCACGGCAAGACGAGCCTGACCGCGGCGATCACGAAGTACCTCGCCCTGCGGGGCGCGGCGGAGTACCGCGCCTTCGAGTCGATCGACAACGCGCCCGAGGAGCGCGAGCGGGGCATCACCATCGCCATCGCCCACGTCGAGTACGAGACGACGGCGCGCCACTACGCCCACGTCGACTGCCCCGGGCACGCGGACTACATCAAGAACATGATCACCGGCGCCGCCCAGATGGACGGCGCGATCCTCGTCGTGGCCGCCACCGACGGGCCGATGCCCCAGACGCGCGAGCACATCCTCCTCGCCCGCCAGGTCGAGGTGCCCTACATCGTCGTCTTCCTCAACAAGGTCGACATGGTCGACGACCCGGAGCTGCTCGAGCTCGTCGAGCTCGAGGTGCGCGAGCTGCTCACGAAGTACAACTTCCCCGGCGACGACATCCCCGTCGTGCGCGGCAGCGCGCTCCAGGCCCTCGCCGCCGGCAACGACCCGGCCGACCCGGCCTACGGCTGCATCCAGGAGCTCCTCGACGCGGTCGACAGCTACATCCCGACCCCCGAGCGCGCCGTCGACAAGCCCTTCCTCATGCCGGTCGAGGACGTCTTCGGCATCAAGGGCCGCGGCACCGTCGCCACCGGGCGCGTCGAGCGCGGCGTCATCCGCGTCGGCGAGGAGGCCGAGATCATCGGCGTCAAGGCCACGCGCAAGGTCGTCGTGACCGGCGTCGAGATGTTCAAGAAGCTCCTCGACGAGGGCCGCGCCGGGGACAACATCGGCTGCCTGCTGCGGGGCATCGAGCGCGAGGAGATCGAGCGCGGCCAGGTCATGGCCAAGCCCGGCTCGATCAAGCCGCACACGCGCTTCAGCGCCCAGGTCTACGTCCTCAGCAAGGAGGAGGGCGGGCGCCACACCCCCTTCTACAACGGCTACCGCCCGCAGTTCTACCTGCGCACGACCGACGTCACCGGCTCCATCGGCCTGCCCGCCGGGACCGAGATGGTCATGCCCGGCGACAACGTCGAGATGACCGTCGAGCTGATCACCCCGATCGCCCTCGAGACCGGCCAGCGCTTCGCCATCCGCGAGGGCGGCCACACCGTCGGCGCGGGCGCCGTCACGAGCATCCAGGAGTAGCCGGTGGCGAAGGTCGAGAATCGGCCGATCATCCAGCTCGCCTGCACCGAGTGCAAGGAGCGGACCTACACGACCGAGAAGAGCAAGAGGAACGATCCCTCGCGGATCGAGCTGAAGAAGTACTGTCCACGGTGTCGGCGACATACGTCTCACCGTGAGGCGAAGTAGCCGAGGCGACCCACAGGCGCGTAGCTCAATTGGCAGAGCTCTGGTCTCCAAAACCAGTGGTTGTCGGTTCGAGTCCGGCCGCGCCTGCCAATCCCCGACGACCGCAACGAGGAAGATGAGTCCCCCGTGACCCGCATCCGCCGCTACATCGCGGAGTCCTGGTCCGAGCTGAAGAAGGTGACCTGGCCGACGCGTGAGCAGACACGCAACCTGACCGTGCTCGTCTTCGTCATCAGCGCGGTCATCGGCGTCTTCATCGCCGCCTGGGACTACGTCTTCTTCGAGGTCGTGCGCTTCCTCACCGGTACCGCCTGATGGACATGTCAGAGACGAGCCAGGCGTCGGCCCAGAAGCACTGGTACGTCATCCACACCTACTCGGGCTACGAGAAGAAGGTCAAGACCAACCTCGAGCACCGCATCGAGTCCATGGGCATGGACGACAAGATCTTCCAGGTGCTGGTGCCCGAGGAGGATGAGATCGAGATCCGCGGCGGCCAGCGCGTGACCGTCCAGAAGAAGGTCTACCCGGGCTACGTGCTCGTGGAGATGATCCTCGACCCCGACTCCTGGTTCGTCGTGCGCAACACGCCGGGCGTGACCAGCTTCGTGGGCGGCGCCAACATCCCCGGCGTGCGCAACGAGCCCATCCCCCTCGACGAGACCGAGGTCAAGCAGATCCTGCGCCAGATGGGCGTGGAGACCCCGAAATACCGCGTCGCCTTCACCAAGGGACAGTCGGTGCGCGTCACCGACGGTCCCTTCGCCGAGTTCATCGGCACCGTCGACGAGGTCAACCCCGAGCGGAACAAGGTCAAGGTGCTCGTCAGCATCTTCGGCCGCGAGACGCCCGTCGAGCTCGACTTCCTGCAGGTCGAGAAACTCTAACCCCCGGAGAGGACAGCCCATCCCGTGGCCAAGAAGATCCGCATCGTCCTGACCCTGCAGCTGCCGGCCGGCAAGGCCACGCCCGCCCCGCCCGTGGGCACGGCGCTCGGCCCGCACGGCATCAACATCGTCGAGTTCTGCAAGACCTATAACGAGAAGACCGCGGCCCAGTCGGGCCAGGTCATCCCCGCGCAGATCACCGTCTTCGAGGACCGCAGCTTCAGCTTCGTGCTCAAGACGCCTCCCGCGGCGGACTTGCTGCGCAAGGCCGCCGGCGTCGAGAAGGGCTCGGACACGGCCGGCCGCACGACGGTCGGGCGCGTCACGCGCGACCAGGTCCGGGAGATCGCCCAGACCAAGATGGTCGACCTCAACGCGGTCGACCTCGATGCCGCGGCCCGCATCATCGAGGGCACCGCGCGCTCGATGGGCATCGAGGTCGTCAGCTAGCCCGCGCAGCCGGCGCGCGCCACCCGGGGCGCGCGCCATGACCGCCGGATCGCACCGGCGCCCGGGACGTCCACCCCGCGTCGAAGAGGGGAGGCCGGCGACGCGCCGGCCGCCAGGGAGGTTCACCCACCATGGGCACCCACGGCAAGAAATACATCGAAGCCGCGAAGCTCGTCGAGCGCGATCGCGCCTACGGGCCGGACGAGGCCGCCGCGCTGCTGCGCCAGACCAGCGTGGTCGCCTTCGACGCCTCGGTCGAGGCGCACATCCGCCTCGGCGTCGACCCGCGCCACGCCGATCAGATGGTGCGCGGCACCGTCGTCCTGCCCCACGGCACCGGCAAGCGCGTCCGCGCCATCGTCTTCGCCCAGGGCGAGAAGGCGCAGGAAGCGCTGCGCGCCGGGGCCGACGAGGTCGGCGGCGAGGACCTCGTGAAGAAGATCGAGGCGGGCTGGCTCGAGTTCGACGTCGCGCTCGCCACGCCCGACACGATGGGCATGGTCGGGCGGCTGGGCAAGATCCTCGGTCGCCGCGGCCTGATGCCGAACCCCAAGTCGGGCACGATCACGTTCGACATCGAGCGCGCCATCCGCGAGGTGAAGGCCGGTCGCGTCGAGTTCAAGGTCGACAAGGGTGGCATCATCCACGTTCCCTTCGGCAAGGCCAGCTTCGAAGAGCAGCAGCTCGTGGAGAACCTGGCCACGCTCGTCGACGCGATCAATCGCGCCCGCCCGAGCGCCACGAAGGGGCAGTATTTCAAGAGCCTGACGGTGGCCGCGACGATGGGCCCGGGCATCCGCGTGGATGTCCCGGCGCTCCTCGCCAGGGCCGCCTGAACGCCGGCCCGGAGAGCCCGGGCCGCGGCGGCGCGGAGACGCGACCGCCGATCATCCAGAAACGTTCCGCCAAAGACAGCGTGCGTCCCCGACGGGGACTCGATGCACCGGTCGGGCCCGACCCAACGGTCGGGTGACGCCGGCGGGCACGCCGAGGCAGGATCGGACGACGCGGGCCCCCCGCCCGTGGCGCTGCAGCCGCAGCCGTCCGGCGTCCCTGCGCGGAACAACGCAGCAGGGGCGCCCGGTCCGCCAGGCGCCGCCAGGGAAGGAGGTCACATGCCTACCGAGGCCAAGCGCGCGACCGTCGCCGAGCTGACCACGATCCTCGAGGCCAGCACGTCGTCGATCGTCGCGGACTACCGCGGCCTCAAGGTGTCCGAGATCAGCGCGGTCCGCCGCTCGCTGCGCGAGAAGGGCATCGGCTATCACGTCGTGAAGAACCGACTGGCGAGGATCGCCGCCGAGCAGGCCGGGATCGCCGAGCTGTCGCCGCTCCTCCAGGGCCCGACGGCCCTGGCGCTCGGCACGGACGACGAGGCCCGGCTGGCACGGGTCTTCCTGGACGCCATCCGGCCCTATAAGAGCGTCGTCGTCCGGGGCGGAGTCATCCGCGGCCGGCGCATCGACGCCGACGCAGTGACCAGGCTCGCTGAGCTGCCCAGCCGCGAGGTTCTCCTCGCCCAGCTGGCCGGCGCCATCGCCGCCCCGCTGGGCACGATGGCCGGACTCCTCTCGGCTCCGCTGCGCAACCTCGGCAACGGGCTCTCCCAGCTCGCCGAGCAGCGGGCGCAGGCCTAACCGGCAACCCGCTACCCAGACACCTTCGCCCGGGCGCCTCGGCGGCGCCCCCATCCGATCACGATCACAGGAGGTCCGTCACATGGCCACGCTCACGCAGGAGCAGATCCTCGAGGCGATCGACGGCATGACCGTCCTCGAGCTCTCGGGGTTCATCAAGAAGTTCGAGGAACGTTACGGCGTCACCGCCGCCGCGCCGGCCGCGGCCGCCGCGGCCGCCCCGGTCGCCGCCCCGGTGGCGGTCGTCGAGGAGCAGACCGAGTTCACCGCCCTCCTCGCCGAGATCGGCCCGAACAAGATCCCGGTCATCAAGGTCGTTCGCGAGCTGACCGGTCTCGGCCTGAAGGAGGCCAAGGACCTCGTCGACGCCACGCCCAAGGCGGTCAAGGAGGGCGTGACGAAGGAAGAGGCCGAGAAGATCAAGGCCGCTCTCGAGGAGCAGGGCGCCAAGGTCGAGATCAAGTAGCGGGCCACCGGGGCGGCCGGACGGTCCGGTCGCCCTGCCCGTTCGGGACCCGGTTCGGGCCGGGTCCGGCCGCGTCCCGTGGTGCCCTGACGCACCACGGGGGTGACGACGCAAGGAAGTGTGGTATCCTGCTCGTTCTGTGAGCGCGGCCCCTCCCTCTTCTCCCTCCGCCAAGGAGCGGTTCATGCTGTCTGTCGCTGACTCGTCCCTGAGGGCGCCGCTGGCCCCCGAGCGCAAGCGGTACGCGCGCATCCCCGAGGTCCATCCGATCCCGAACCTGATCGAGCTGCAGCTCGATTCGTTTCGCTGGTTCATCGAACAGGGCCTGCGCGAGCTCTTCGAGGAGATCAGCCCGATCCAGGACTTCACCGGGCGAGTCATGGAGCTCCGCTTCGGCAAGCACGAGTTCGGTGAGCCGAAGTACACCGAGCTGGAGTGCCGCTCCCGCGACCTGACCTACGCCAAGCCGCTCTACGTCGACGTCGAGCTCCACATCAAGGAGACCGGCGACATCCAGGGCCAGCGCGTCTACATGGGCGACTTCCCGACCATGACCGGTCAGGGCACGTTCATCATCAACGGCGCCGAGCGCGTGGTGGTCAGTCAGCTGGTCCGCTCGCCGGGCGTCTACTACACCGCCACGGAGGATCCCGCGACCGGCCGCAAGCTCTTCAGCGCGAAGGTCATCCCCAACCGCGGCGCCTGGCTGGAATTCGAGACGACCGCCAAGCAGAATGCGCTGCAGCTCTGGGTCAAGGTCGACCGCAAGCGCAAGCTCGAGGCCACCAAGCTCCTGCGTGCCGTCGGCTACGAGCAGAACGAGGCGATGCTCGAGCTGTTCCGTCGCGTCGATACGACAGACCCCGGCCAGATCGCCGCGACGCTCGAGAAGGACACCACCTCGACCCGCCACGAGGCGCTCATCGAGGTCTACAAGAAGCTGCGCCCCGGCGATCCGCCCACCGGCGACAACGCCGAGAAGCTCGTCGAGAGCCTCTTCTTCAACTTCCGGCGCTACGACCTCGGCCGCGTCGGCCGCTACAAGGTCAACAAGAAGCTCGACGCGGTGGCGGCCCGCATGGGCATCGAGCTGCCCCGCACGGAGCGCACGATCACGCGCGAGGACATCGCCGCCATCGTCGGCCATCTCATCGAGCTCAACAACGACCTCGGACAGCCGGATGACATCGACCACCTGGGCAACCGCCGCATCCGCGCCAACGGCGAGCTGATCCAGAACGCCTTCCGCATCGGCCTCCTGCGCATGGAGCGCGTGGTCAAGGAGCGTATGACGATCCAGGAGATCGAGAAGGCGACGCCCAACGCGCTCATCAACATCCGCCCCGTGGTCGCCGCGATGAAGGAGTTCTTCGGCGGCAGCCAGCTCAGCCAGTTCATGGACCAGACGAACCCGCTGGCCGAGCTGACGAGCAAGCGGCGCCTCTCGGCCCTCGGCCCCGGCGGCCTCTCGCGCGAGCGCGCCGGCTTCGACGTCCGCGACGTCCACCACAGCCACTACGGCCGGATCTGCCCCATCGAGACGCCAGAGGGCCCGAACATCGGCCTCATCGGCTCGCTCGCCACCTACGGCCGCATCAACGAGTACGGCTTCATCGAGACCCCCTACCGCAAGGTGAAGCGCAGCACGAGCTGGGACGGTCTGGAGATCGAGCGCGAGATCGCCGACGCCGACCTCGTCGCCAGGTCCGGCACGGTCGTCCTCAAGAAGGGCGAGCGCTTCACGAAGGAGGCCGTGGCCGAGCTGAAGAAGCAGAAGGCCGATGCCTTCCCCATCCGGCCGCGCGTCACCGACGAGATCGTCTACCTCGACGCCTCCGACGAAGAGGAGCGCTACGTCGCCCAGGCCAACTCCCGGCTGGATGACGAGGGTCACTTCGCCGACGAGCGCGTGCCGGCGCGCCACCTCGACCAGTTCCCCGAGGCGCGTCCGACCCAGATCGAGTTCATGGACGTCAGCCCGAAGCAGGTCGTCTCGGTGGCCACCGCGCTCATCCCCTTCCTCGAGCATGACGACGCCAACCGTGCCCTCATGGGCTCGAACATGCAGCGCCAGGCCGTGCCGCTCCTGGAGCCCGAGGCGCCCATCGTGGGCACGGGCATGGAGGCGCGCGCCGCACGCGACTCAGGCCAGGTCGTCACCGCCCGCCGCCCGGGCGTCGTCACCAGCGTCACCGCCAATCGCATCCAGGTCGAGACAGACGCCGGCGACCTCGACGAGTATCGCCTGGAGAAGTTCGTCCGCTCCAACCAGGGCACCTGCATCAATCAGCGCCCGGTCGTCGATGTCGGCATGCGCGTCGAGGGGGGCGATCCGCTCGCCGACTCGAGCTCGACCGATCGCGGCGAGCTGGCCCTCGGCCGCAACATCCTGGTCGCCTTCATGAGCTGGGAGGGCGGTAACTACGAGGACGCCATCGTCATCAGCGACCGGCTGGTGCGCGAGGATCTCTTCACGAGCATCCACATCGAGAAGCACGAGGTCGAGTCGCGCGACACGAAGCTCGGCCCCGAGGAGATCACGCGAGACATCCCGAACGTCGGGGAGGAGTCCCTCAAGGACCTCGACGAGGACGGCATCGTGTACATCGGCGCAGAGGTCCAGCCGGGCGACATCCTGGTGGGCAAGATCACGCCCAAGGGCGAGACCGAGCTGACAGCCGAGGAACGGCTCCTGCGCGCCATCTTCGGCGAGAAGGCCCGCGAGGTGAAGGACTCCAGCCTGCGGCTGCCACACGGCGAGCGGGGCAAGATCGTCGATGTGCGTGTCTTCAGCCGTGAGGCCGGGGACGAACTGCTGCCCGGCGTCAACAAGCTGATCCGCGTCAGCGTCGCCGCAAAGCGCAAGATCTCCGTGGGCGACAAGATGGCCGGTCGCCATGGCAACAAGGGCGTCGTGGCCAAGATCCTGCCCCAGGAGGACATGCCCTTCCTGCCCGACGGCACGCCCGTCGACATCATCCTCAACCCGCTGGGCGTGCCCAGCCGCATGAACATCGGCCAGATCCTCGAGACGCACCTGGGCTGGGCGCTCCACGAGAAGAGCCTCGCTACCGGCCGGCCGATGATGGCCGCCACGGCCGTCTTCGATGGCGCCACCGAGGACCAGATCCGGGGCGAGCTCGTCGCCGCCGGCCTGCCCGAGACGGGCAAGACGGAGCTGCGCGACGGGCGCACGGGGCAGCCCTTCGACCACGAGATCACGGTGGGCTACATCTACATGCTGAAGCTGCACCACCTCGTCGAGGACAAGATCCACGCTCGGTCGACCGGCCCCTACAGCCTCATCACCCAGCAGCCGCTGGGCGGCAAGGCCCAGTTCGGCGGCCAGCGCTTCGGTGAGATGGAGGTCTGGGCGCTCGAAGCCTACGGCGCGGCGAACATCCTGCAGGAGCTGCTGACCGTGAAGTCCGACGACGTCATGGGCCGCGTCCAGACCTACGAGGCGATCGTCAAGGGCGAAGAGATCCAGCCGCCCGGCGTGCCCGAGTCCTTCAAGGTCCTCATCAAGGAGCTGCAGAGCCTCGGCCTCAACGTGGAGATCCTCAACGAGAACGAAGAGGAGATCCACTTCGCCGAGGACGTCTCGGCCTATCCGCTCCCCGACCTCGGCGGCATCAACCTCGCCGGGTTCGAGGACTGACCGCGGACCGCCCCATCGCGACCACGCCCACCGGCCGGGGACGTCGTCGCTTGCCCGAAGATCGTGCCGCTGACGCCCGCAGCGTGGCCAAGGAGAACGATGCTCGAGGTCAATAACTTCAACGCGATCCGGATCTCGCTCGCGTCCCCCGAGCAGATCCGTGACTGGTCGAAGGGCGAGGTCACGAAGCCCGAGACGATCAACTACCGCACGCTCAAGCCGGAGAAGGACGGCCTCTTCGACGAGCGCATCTTCGGCCCCACCCGGGACTGGGAGTGCTACTGCGGGAAGTACAAGCGGATCCGCTACAAGGGCATCATCTGCGACAAGTGCGGCGTCGAGGTGACCCGGGCGAAGGTGCGCCGCGAGCGCATGGGCCACATCCAGCTGGCCAGTCCCGTGAGCCACATCTGGTATTTCAAGGGCACGCCCAGCCGCCTGGGCATCCTGCTCGACATCAGCCCCCGCAACCTCGAGCGGATCCTCTACTTCGCGCTGTACATCGTCACCTGGGTGGATGAGGACGCGCGCAAGCGTGCCCTGCAACAGCTCGAGGAGGAGGCCGAGGGCCGTGGCGGCCGCGCCGGTCGGGGCCTCGTCGAGCTCGAGGACCAGCTGCGCGCCGAAAACAATCGCCGCAAGGACGAGCTGAACGTGGCGCTCGCCGCCCGTCGCGAGGAGCTCGAGGCGCAGCGTGCCCAGCGGACGGCCGAGCTGGTCGACGCCAAGCAGCGCACGGAGGCGGCGATCGCCGCCCTCAAGGGAGCCGCCCAGGAGCCGATCGTCTTCGAGCCGACGGGCGAGGTCATCGTGGCCGCCGGCGACAAGGGCGGCAAGCCGGCCCTCGAGGCGCTCAAGAAGGCAACAGCCGAAGAGGTCGAGCGCGTCAACACCGAGATCCAGGCCATCGAGGCGGCCGAGCATGAGTCCGTCCGCCGGCAGGTCGAGGACCTGGAGTTGCAGCGTGACGCCACCCTCGAGACGGAGAAGGAGCGCCTGCGCGGCGAGGCCGAGTCCACGCGCGACGAGATCCGCCGTGCGCGCGACGAGATCGAGAAGCTCCAACCGGGCCAGATGCTCATGGAGTCGTCGCTGGACGGCTGGAACTACCGCGAGCTCGACCGGAAGTACGGTTCCGGCGTGCGTGGGGGCTCGCGCATCTTCGGCGCCGGCATGGGCGCCGAGGCGATCCGCGAGCTGATCCAGCGCATGGAGCTCGAGGCACTCGCTCAGAGGCTCCACAGCGAGGTGCGCACCAGCTCCGGCCTCCGCCGCAAGAAGGCCATCAAGCGACTGCGCCTGATCGAGGCCTTCCGTCGCAGCGGGACGCGCCCCGAATGGATGATCCTCTCCGTGTTGCCGGTGATCCCGCCCGACCTGCGCCCGATGGTCCAGCTCGACGGTGGCCGTTTCGCCACCTCGGACCTCAACGACCTCTATCGTCGCGTCATCAACCGCAACAACCGCCTCAAGCGGCTGCTCGAGCTCGGCGCGCCGGAGATCATCATTCGCAACGAGAAGCGGATGCTCCAGGAGGCATGCGACGCGCTGATCGACAACGGCCGCCGCGGTCGGGCCATCGCGGGCACGGGCAACCACCGGCTGAAGTCGCTCAGCGACATGCTGAAGGGCAAGCAGGGCCGCTTCCGGCAGAACCTGCTGGGCAAGCGCGTGGACTACTCCGGCCGCTCGGTCATCGTGGTCGGCCCGGACCTCAAGCTGCACCAGTGCGGCCTGCCCAAGAAGATGGCGCTCGAGCTCTTCAAGCCGTTCGTCATGCGCCAGCTCGTGGAGAAGGGCTTCGCCCACAACATCAAGAGCGCCAAGCGCATCGTCGAGCGCGTGCGACCCGAGGTCTGGGACGTCCTCGAGGAGGTCATCAAGGATCACCCTGTCCTCCTCAACCGCGCCCCGACCCTGCATCGCCTGGGCATCCAGGCCTTCATGCCGGTGCTCGTCGAAGGCTCGGCGATCCAGATCCACCCGCTCGTCTGCACGGCCTTCAACGCCGACTTCGACGGCGACCAGATGGCCGTCCACGTGCCCCTCTCGTCCGCCGGGCAGGAGGAGGCGCGCACGATCATGCTCTCGACGGCGAACCTGCTTTCGCCCGCCGACGGCAGCCCCGTCGTGGCGCCCACGCAGGACATGGTTCTGGGCTGCTTCTACCTGACCCGCGCCAGCCACGGCATGCTGGAGCGGCGCGAGCGCGAGCTGCGCGCCGCGGGCAGGGATCCGCACGCGCCGGGCGCCTGGGACTGGGACGCAGCGCCGCGCCCCAAGCGCGTCTTCCCTGATGAGGACGAGGCGATCCTCGCCTATCGCCTGGGCACGATCGGCCTCCACGAGCCCGTGGATGCGCAGGTGCGCACCTGGGACGAGGAGAGCGGATCGGTCGTCGAGCGGCGCGTCTTCACGACGGTCGGCCGCATCATCTTCAACGAGGTCGTGCCGCCGCGGCTGCGCTTCGTGAACCGGCCCATGACCCGGACGGAGCTGCGCACGCTCGTGTCCGAGTGCTACCGCCTGCTCGGCCCGGTGGAGACGGCCCACTTCGCCGACGGCATCAAGGCGGTCGGCTTCGAATTCGCCACGCGCGGCGGCATGACCATCTCCATCTCCGACATCAAGACGCCGGAGGAGAAGGCGCCCCGGCTGCGCGAGGCCGACGCCGCCGTCGTCGACATCGACCGCCAGTTCCAGCGCGGCCTCATCACCGACGACGAGCGTTACGACAAGGTCGTCGAGATCTGGCAGAGCACCACCGCCGCCATCTCCGACGCGATGATGAAGGAGATGGACCCGGACGACACGAACCTCGAGGGTCCCGACCGAGCAGGCGCGCTGTGGATGATGACCAGCTCCGGGGCCCGCGGCAATAAGGGCAACATCGGCCAGCTGGGCGGCATGCGCGGCCTGATGGCCGACCCCTCGGGCCGCATCATCGACGTCCCCGTGCGCAGCAACTTCCGCGAGGGCATGACCGTGCTGGAGTACTTCATCTCCACGCACGGGGCGCGCAAGGGCCTCGCCGACACGGCGCTGCGCACCGCCGACTCGGGGTACCTGACCCGGCGTCTCGTGGACGTGGCGCAGGACGTCATCACCCGCGAGGAGGACTGCGGCACGGAGGAGGGGACCTGGATCACCCGCAGCGAAACCGAGGAGTTCGCGGGAACCCAGGACGACGCCTTCGCCAGGCGTCTCGTCGGCCGCATGGCTGCGGCGCCGATCAGCGACCCGACCGTCAAGAAGGGCGGGCCGATCGCCGAACGCAACGAGGAGATCGACGAGGAGAAGGCGGCCCGCATCGCCAGCCTGCGCACGAAGGACGGCGCACCGGCCCTGGCCGAGGTGCTCGTCCGCTCACCGCTCACCTGCCAGGCGCGCTACGGCGTCTGCCGCTACTGCTACGGCCGCAACCTGGCCACCGGCCACCTCGTCGGGACGGGTGAGGCGGTGGGCATCATCGCCGCACAGTCGATCGGTGAGCCGGGCACACAGCTGACCATGCGCACCTTCCACACCGGCGGCGTGGCCGGCCTCGACATCACCGCCGGCCTGCCGCGCGTCGAGGAGCTCTTCGAGGCCCGCGTGCCCAAGGGCAAGGCCGAGATGAGCCATATCGACGGCATCGTCGAGACCATCACCACCGAGACGGGGGCGCGCCGGGTGAAGGTCACCAGCCGCGAGGCGTACGAGACGCCGCTGCCGGTGGCCAAGGGGCAGGAGCTGCTCGTGGCGCCGGGCGACAACGTCGAGGTCGACCAGATCGTCGCTCGCGCCGAGCGTGCCGGCCAGGTCGACGAACTGCGCAGCCCGACGAAGGGCATCCTGGTCAAGTCCGGCAAGGACCTCCTGGTCCGCAGCGAGGACGTGGTGGAGCGGGAGTACGCGATCCCGCACAACGCGAAGCTCAGGGTCGAGAACGGCCAGGAGGTCCGCGCGGGCGACGCCATCACCGATGGGCCGATCAACCCGCAGGAGTACCTCGAGACGCGAGGCAAGGACGCCGTCCAGCGCTACCTCGTCAAGGAGGTCCAGAAGGTCTATCGGAGCCAGGGCGTCACGATCAACGACAAGCACATCGAGATCATCGTCCGCCAGATGCTGCGCAAGGTCCGCGTGGACCAGCCGGGCGACAGCGAGCAGCTGCCGTTCGAGCTGATCGACCGCTTCGACTTCGAAGAGGTCAACGACCAGGTCCTCGCCGAGGGCGGCGAGCCGGCCACCGCGGAGGTGGTCCTGCTCGGCGTCACCAAGGCCTCCCTGAACACCAGCAGCTTCCTCGCCGCCGCCTCCTTCCAGGAGACGACGCGCGTCCTCACCGAGGCCGCCATCAACGGCGCCAAGGACCGCCTGCTGGGGCTCAAGGAGAACGTCATCATCGGCAAGCTCATCCCGGCCGGGACCGGCGCCCCGGCGGCCGTGGCCGCCCGGCGCGAGGCGGAGCGGCGGGCAGCGGCCGAGGCACTCGCCGGGGGCGAGCTGCCGGAGGACTTCGGGGCCGAGTACAACCCGCTGCTCGAGGAGTCCCTCGAGTCCGCCACGGCCGGGGAGGAGAGCTTCAACCCGCTCCTCGCGGAAGCGCTGGTCCCGAACGCCGCAGAGGGCGATGGGGAGGCCAACCCCTTCCTCGAGCCCGACGAGGACGAGGACGAGGAGGACCTGCCCGCCCTCGACGCGGAGGCCTGAGCGAGCACGACCCTTCGTGTCGAAGAGCCGAGACTCTGACACCTGAAGTGGGCTGAGACTTTGTCACCGTCGCCGCTAGCGACGCCAGGGATGGATCGGTCGTGGTTCTCGTTCGTGGGGTTCGCTTGGGGGTGCCGGACGGTCGATGATCGGACCCGAGACGTCCGGGTCGGGGAGGTCGGTCAGGATGCGCGACCCGGACCGTGCGCGGAGCTTCGAAGCGTCCGCCGGAGCCGCGGCCGTGGCGACCGACTCGCCCCGCCACAGGACGAGCAGGCTGCCGTCGAGCCGTTCGTGGACCTCGACCCGGGTCCGCGCGAGGCTCCGCCGTCCACCGACGGATCCGAGCTGCAGGACGTGGCCGCCGAACCGGATCGTGTTGTCGGCCGCGACGATCCGCCCGTACTTGAAGCAGCAGATCCGCTCGAGGTCGATGTCATCAGGGAGTGGCCGATAGGCGACGTCTGGGCTGGCGACCGGCACGCCGAAGCGGGCATTGAGCCGGGCGAGGAAGCCCGGCAGGTACGCGTTCGCCGCCGCGATCGTCGTGATCCCCGCGAGGCGCAGCTCGGCCACGAGCCGGCCCTGGATCGTCGCCCACATCCGCTCGATCCGGCCCTTGCCCTCCGGCGAGAGGGCGTGGATGCGGCGGATCCCGAGCTCCTCGAGGGCTCGCCCGACCTGGGTCGGCAGCCGGGTCCCGGTCAGCTCCTCCTCGAGCGTCAGGCGCTCCGAGGCCCGCTTCGTGAAGATCCCGTGGCGGTCGATGTAGAGGGCGAGCGGGAGCCCCTTGTCGGCGCCGATCGCGCGCAGCATGGCGAGGTAGCCGGCCGCGTCCTCGTGCTCCCGGAACAGCGCCGCCGGGACGGTGCCGGTCGCGTCGTCGATCGCCCCGATGAGCGTCGCGAATGGCTCGTCCGGCCCGAACCAGCGGTGGCGGCTGCCATCGGCTTGGAGCAGGACCCCCTCGCGGGCCATCCGCTCACGTCGGCTGCGGTGGGCCGGGGGTCGCCTCGGGCGAGGACTCCGGAGGCCGGCCCCGATGAGCAGTCGGCGGATCGTCGAGCGCTCGAGCGTGATCCCTTCGCGCTCGGCGAGCAGGTCGGCCAGGTGGCTGTGGTTGAGCCCGGCATAGCGGGTCCGGGCGAGCTCGACGACCCGCTCGGCGAGGGCGGGATCGATGGCGTGCCACGGACGTCGGCCGCGGTTGCCATGGGCCAGGCTCGCCACGCCCTCGCGGCGGTAGCGGGCCTTGAGACGCTTCAGGTGCCGGATCGAGAGCTCGAGGGTGAGCGCCGCCTCGATCGTCGTCAGGCGGCCTGCCAGCAGCTCGGTCAACACATAGAGCCGGCGCTGCTCATCCGGGCCCAGGGTGACGGGAGGGGTATCCATCCCGACAGGGTCGGACGGACACCAGGGTGACCGAGTCTCAGCTCAGGTCAGGGGTGACAGAATCTCAGCCCATCAACACCGTGCAGAAACGGGCTTGACGCGACCCCTGCGCGGTGTAAGATGCCGTCCACGTGGCGCAAAGTGGCGCGAAGTGGGGA
>Ga0209108_10001250_pt1 | contig 14694 bp, 18 predicted proteins | sample Rifsed10ft1_FD_184003 | JGI IMG/M metagenome (GOLD analysis project Ga0209108, IMG submission 184003) | Soil microbial communities from Rifle, Colorado, USA - sediment 10ft 1 (version 2) | ecosystem: Environmental > Terrestrial > Deep subsurface > Rock core/Sediment | place: Rifle, Colorado...
CGGCGGATGGAGTTGCTGGATCGAGCCGCCTTTGCAGAACGCGGCGAGGCGAGGCTGTTCCACGGAGAACTCAGCACGGAGCGGAAAGCGTCCGGCGACGAGCGGCTGAAGCGGTTATTCGCCCGCCGCCGGGGCCTCGCGCCGACCAACTTGCTCGTCGGCTGCACGGACGCGAGCCGAGGCGTCGTGCCGTTGCCTGTGGCGCAAGAGGCCACAGAGGAATACGTCCGCGTTCAGGCGCGCAGCGCGTGAAGTCCGCATCTGGGATTAAAACCAGAAACCGGGTTTCTCGGAGAAACCCGGTTTCTACAAGTCTGGAAGGAAATCCGATGAAATTATCAATGCCCGGTTTTCTGCTGCGCGTGGAAGGCGCGGTCGTCCTGGCCGCGGCGGTGTTCTTGTACAGCCGGAATGGCGGGGGCTGGCTTCTGTTTGCGCTGTTGATCCTCGCGCCCGACCTGGCGGCGCTCGGTTATCTCGCCGGCGCGCGCGTGGGCAGTGTGACTTACAACGTCGTGCACACGTATGCCCTGCCCGCCGTGCTCATGCTCGCCGCCTGGTCATCCCCTTCGACCTTCGGCCTCTCGCTCGCGCTGATCTGGTTCGCGCACATCGGCGGAGACCGGTTGCTGGGCTTCGGGTTGAAATACCCGACCGAGTTCAAAGACACGCATTTGAATCGCGTGTGAAGTCGTTCGGGCGATCAAAACATTCGGAAGCGGGGCAGGAGATGACACGATGAACCAGATTCACAGCCTGGGACATGCCGAAGCGCAGCGGGCCATCGCGGCGATTCAGGCCGAGCTGCAACGTCGCGGCAGAGCCGCCGTCATCGCGGTGGCCGATGCGCACGGGGAATTGATCGCGCTGCTGCGCCTGGACGGCGCGCCGCTGCCGTCCATCTTGATTGCGAGCAACAAAGCGTGGACGGCGGCGCGCGAGCGCAAGCCCTCCAAAGAACTCGGACAGGCGGCGCGCGATCCCAAAGACGGTTTCGACATGGCCTATTTCGGCGACCCGCGCTACGTCGGCTGGGGCGGCGGCCTCCCGGTGCGGGTGAATGGGGAAGTCGTCGGCGCGGTGGGCGTCAGCGGACTGCCTGAAGGCGAAGATATGGAACTGGCGCAGATCGGCGCGGCGGCGATCACAGGCGAGGAGGCCCGCTGAAGCTCTACGACATACAAAGATAATGACAAATATCACGTGAACAGAGGCAGGAATTGCTTTATCGTGGAGGACAACCCCTCTCATGGAGGCCCAAATGAAAAGCCAAATTGCTCAAACATCGAAAGGACCAATTGAATATACCCTTTTAGGAAAGGGCCCCGTGGTGCTGGCCTGCCACGGTACGTCATCCAACTGCTTCTCCACGGATAGCTACGCACCCCTGCTGGAGGCAGGTTTTAGGGTGCTGACGCCCTCGCGTCCGGGCTACGGGCGCACGCCGCTGGAAGTAGGCCGAACCGCGGCACAGGCTGCGGAGGCGCTGGTTGTGCTCCTAGACAGCTTGAAGATCCAAACCTGTTCGGTGGTCGCCATCTCGGGCGGCGGGCCGACCGGCGTGGCGCTGGCGGCCGGATTCCCGGATCGCGTGAGGCGTCTAGCCCTGGTCGCGGCCGTCACCCGGCCTGAAGACCGGCCAAACGAGCCTGCCTACCGGAGCCAGGCCGCCTTCTATGGGCCACTGCATGGAATGATGTGGGGGATGCTGGGCCTGATCAGCAACCTGTCGCCCCGCAGCATGGCGAGGCAATCTCTGACGATCTTCTCCAGCCACGACCCCGATGATGGAATGCGCAGGCTTCCGGCGGAGGACATTGAGGTCATTCGCCGCTTCTATCAAGGCCAGTCGTCCCGGCAGGGGGCGCTGAACGATGGAACCCATGCCGTAGGCAAGGAATTGCTGCAGACTGTGCATCAACCAACCCTGGTCATCCACAGCCGGGAGGATAAGTCGGTTCCTTTCAGCCACGCCGAGTGGTCGCTGGAGCATATCCCGCAAGCCGAGTTGTGCGAGGGCGGATTCACCGGGCATTTCTTTTGGGTCGGCCCCGATTTTCAGGCGATCAGCCGACGGTTGGTCACCTTCCTCCGGGCCGACTGCGTGGAAAAGAATCGTCAGCCGCTGCATGAGGTTGGCGGCACGGAATGACCTGGAGGCTGGAGATGACCAAGAACCACGCAGAGTACACGACCTTGCCGTTTCCACTCGAACGGCAGGTGACGATTCAGGGAGGGCGTCTCGCGTCGCGGAAACACACGGTCCGGGCTTTGATCGAAGTGGATGTGACCGAGCCGCGCAGGCGCATCCACGAACATAAAGCGCGCACGGGCGAAACACTTTCTTTCACCGCGTTCGTGATCGCCTGCCTCGGCAAAGCCATAGACGAGAACAAAGTGATGCACGCGTATCGAGACTGGCGGAAGCGGCTCATCCTGTTCGATGAGGTGGACGTGAACACGATGGTCGAGATTGAAGGGGATGGGCGAAAAATGGTCCTGCCCCATTGGATGCGCGCGGTGAACAAGCGGACGTTCAGAGACATTCACGCCGAGATGCGCGCGGTCCAAGCCAGGCCAAAGCAGACTCGCGAATTTGGAGTCAAATGGCTTGGCTGGCTGCCTGAATTCGCCTGGGATCTTTTCTTTTGGCTGATTTTCAAAAATCCACGCTGGTTAAAAGAGAGCTTTGGCACAGTGGGTATGACCGCGGTCGGGATGTTCGGCAAAGGGAGCGGCTGGGCAATCCCGTTCGGCGTGCACACACTTGACATCGCGCTCGGCGGCATTAGCGAGAAAGCGGGCGTAGTGGACGGACGTATCGAGATTCGCGAATATCTCTGCATGACGCTGAGCTTTGATCACGATATCATTGACGGCGCGCCCGCGGCGCGCTTCACAACACGGTTAAAAGAATTGATCGAGAGTAGCTACGGTCTCGGTGAGCAAGATTCCAATGTAAGACCGCAAGTCGCTGGATAGGCAACCATCGAAAAGGGATCGGCATGATGATCAAGCGCATACCCGAGTCACACCAGGATTTGATAGATGGGCCTTATGTGGTCGCGCTGACCACAGTCATGCCCGATGGTCAACCGCAGACCACGCCGGTTCAGATAAAACTCGACTAGACCGGCGCGAGCAGGTGACGCCGGCCGTCTGGCGATCTTCAATGCCCTGTGGGCTCTTTCGGTCGCCCTGAACGGGGCGGCCATCTCCACCATGCCGGTTTACTGTTCAGCCGCATTCACCGCACCCTCTTCATGTTCATATAATGACCCCGCTGTTCTTTAGCAAGGTGTTCCATGGCGTAGCGCAGGGCCACGCGCGGCATGGTGGCGGCATGTTTATCCAAAAAGCTTAACAGTTTCTGACGATCTTTGTCGCCGGCATAGCGCAGCATCCATCCAGTGGCCTTATGGATCAAGTCCTGGTCGTCGGTAAGCAAAATCTCGGCGATCTTAAAAGCGTCATCTACCTCGCCTTGTCCAATAAAATAAGCAGTACTCACAATAGCAGTGCGGCGTTTCCATGTATTTTTGGAGCGCGCTAACTTGTACAAAATACCACGCGGTTTATCAAACAAGTAGCCGCCGACTACATGGATACAACTCAGATCAACCAGGTCCCAGTTGTTGATTCTATCGTGGCGCCGCATGTACAGATCGTACAGTTCTTTTCTGCGCTCCCGGGGCGTCTTCTTGCTACGCGCTTGTTTGTCCATAATGCTGCACCCCCCGGCTCTGACTTCGTGGATTTTGCTTTCGAGCAGCTTTTCAATTTCGCCGGGCGGCAAATCGATAAACACTTTGGCCAGCGCGAAGACTTGCCCCATTCGCACGCCCATAAACTGATCGCCGTCCCCAGGCCGATCCTCATCGAACTTAAAATAACGATGATACTTCCTGAGTTCGGCGGGCGAACGGTAGGCTTCTAACCCTTCAACAAACCTCGCCGCGCTAATTTCTCCAGTCAATTTTGGTTGATTAGATTTCGCCATATAGTCTTCACCCCCATTTCGAAAAGTTTCCGGTTAGATTATCTGAAGGTGGCTGGATTGCAGCCGTCTTAGCGGGGCGATTGCTGGTCGTAGGCTTGCTTCAAAACTTGTGTGTCAATCTTATTCATTTTTAGCATCGCCTGCATGACTCTTTGTGCTTTCACAGGATCCTTGTCTTGCAGCATCTCGCCCAAAGCCTTTGGAATGATCTGCCACGACAGGCCAAACTTGTCTTTTAGCCAGCCGCAATTTGACTCTTCTCCGCCCTCAGTAAGTTTCCCCCACAACTCATCCACTTCTGCCTGCGTCTCACAGTTCACAAAAAACGATATGGCTTCCGTGAATTTGAATTGCGGGCCAGCGTTTAACGCCATGAACTCTTGGTCCTCGAGCCGGAAGGTCACGGACATGGCCTTCCCGTTTGGTCCCGGGGTCACGCTCAGCGCCTTCGAGTTCTTAAAGATCGAGACATAGAAATTCATCGCCTCTTCGGCCTGGTTATCGAACCACAAGAATGGGGTGATTTTTTGCGTCATGATGTTTTCTCCTTTTGATGATCGTATGCTTGTTTCAACGTTATACTGTTATCCGTAAAAAACCGCTCAGGCCCTGGCAAAGCTTGCCGCCATCTTATCGAGGCACTGCTCCAGGCCGGCTTTGGACAAGTCGTGCGCCTGATCCGATGTGTAGCCGTATTCCGTGACGGTCATTTCCGTCTGGCTGTCGCCTACGGCTTTGAAGGTGATAACGTGACGCACATCCTTCGGGATGCCCGGAGGCATGCCCATCGCGGCAGGGTCGAGCTTCTTGCCGTCCTTGTCGGTGAAGTTTAGGATGAATTCGATCAGCTTATTTGGATCGATTTTGCGGTAGGTCCAAGTATTGTACGTGTCCTGGCCGCCGAATTCCTTTGGCGCACGCATGCAGACAAGAGATGTTCCACCCTCGCGAAAATCCATCTTAGCCATCGGCGACGTAAAGCCCGTTGGCCCCCACCACTGCATTACCATCTCCGGCTCGCTCCAGGCCTTCCACACCTGCGCCACCGGCGCGGCGAAGACGCGGGTAACGACGACATTGCATAGCGTCGGTTCGGCGCTCATCCAGGCTTCTCTTTCTTTACGACACGGAATCCAAGATGCGTGACTCCAGGGGCTTCGATCACCTTCGTGCGTTCGAGTTCAACTGGCTCAATGCCGAGATGCTCGAACAATCGGACACCGCTTCCCAGCAGGACAGGAACCAGGTCAATCTGGATTTCGTCAAGCAGTCCGGCTTTGAGGCGTTGTCGCGTAATATCTGCGCCGCCTACGCCGACGTTCTTATCCCCTGCGACTTTCTTTGCCCTTTCAACGGCGCTTGCAACGCCATCCGTGACGAACGTAAACGGCGATCCTGCCTTGACCCATTCCTGCGGGATGGTATGGGTCACGACAATAACCGGAACGTCCATTGGATGTTTGCCACCCCACGCACCGGCAACATCAAACATTCTGCTCATGCTTACTTGACGATGCGGAATCGCAGATGGGTCGCCGCAGCGGTCTCGATCACCTCGATGGTTTCGAGTTGGATATGCTCGCTGCCGAGGCGCTCGAACAGCCGCGTGCCGCTGCCGAACAGCACAGGGACGAGGTGGATCGAGATTTCGTCCACCAACCCGGCCCGGATGAACTGCTGCGCGATGTCGGCACCGCCCATTACGGTCACATCCTTATCTCCCGCGGCCGCTTTCGCGCGCGCCAGGGCGGCCTCAATCCCGTCCACGAAGGTGTACACCCCGCCTTCGGGAGTCTTCTCGGGCACGCTGTGAGAGACGACGAACACCGGTAGCCGAGCAGTGCCGGTTGGGCCGTCCGTCCCCCACCATGGCACCGAGTCGTCGTAGGTACGCCGCCCGGCGATCACCGCCCCTGTGGTGCTCCCGCCCTTGGCCAGGACCTCGCGGTCACGGTCGTCCGCACCGCCAAAAGCCCACTCGTGCAGTCGTTGACCGCCATCACCCATCGGCTCCTCGGGGCGCTGGTTCGACGCGGTCACGAACCCATCCAGGGACATGCTGATATCGAAAATGACTTTTCCCATTTTCATTTGCCTTTAGCTCTGGTTATTGAATTTTTGTTAGAACATTTGTATTATCATCTGGCAAAGGGTCGCTGTCTTGTATAAAATGGCAAGCTACTCAGCAAGTGGCTTCATACGAGTGAACGATTTGCGCAGGTGTGTATCCAACGAAGCGCTTCAACGATCTTGTGAGATGCGGCTGGTCAAAGTAGCCAGCCGCGTGAACGGTATCGAGGATCGAAACGCCTTGCTCTAAAAGCGCCGCCGCCCGTTGGGCGCGTTCGATTTGACGAATATGGCTTTGGGTAAACCCGGTAGCGCGTAAGAAACGATGCCGCACCGTGCGGGCTGACATCTCTTGCGGTTGACCTTGTAACACAGCGTTTACGACCGGATCACGAACCAGCACATCATCACGCACAAGCCTGTCTACAAACGTCTCCGCATTGTCATAGTCCGGGAATTGCCAGGCAGAACTCTTCAGCCAGAAGGAGTGACTCGCCGCTCCAGGCAGGAGCGTCTCTAGATCCAGGCAGTCCCTTGCGGGCAGATGGGGCATAAAGGCGCCAAGCTTAAACTTGATCCAGAGAATCTCATCGCTTTCTCCCCAAGACGCAACGCCAGCCGTCGTCAATGGTCCCACGACCAATGGGTGTAAGCGACCACGCTCTCTCACGAAGACCATGTGCCAATGGCACTCGGCGGGACGGATAGTAGAACCATCGCTCGCAGTTCGACCATGTGTAATCGTTTCTACATAAGGCGAGTCCGAGGATCTTTCCTCATAGATAATGCTCATGTTTCTGCTCCTCATGCATCTGACTTTACGATTTCATCAACCTCTGGCTTAAATGCCATAAACTGACCGCAGATACCATTGAAACACAATTGCGACAAGCTTGGATCAGATGGATAACTCGGTCAATCACTTCTTATGGGTGTAATCTCACTCTACGACACGGAACGTGAGATAGGTTACGCCAGCGGCCTCCCCCCCCCGTGTGGTTTCCAGTTCGATGGAATCAGCGCCGAGATGGTCGAAGAATCGCAGACCTCCACCAAATAGAATGGGCACGATGCCAATCTCGATTTCGTCAGCAAGTCCAGCGTTAATGCACTGCTGAGCGGTACTCGCGCCGCCGACTACGGTGACATTCTTGTCGCCAGCGGCGGCTTGGGCTTGCCGAATGGCGCTTTCAATACCATCGGTGACGAAGGTAAACGTCAGCTTTTCGCTCTGCTTGGGCAGCTTTTCTGGAACAGCATGCGTCAGCACAAATATCGGCACCTGATACTCGTAGTTATCCACGTACGAGTCCGGGTCACCCATGGCGTAGGCACGCCGGCCCATCACGACCGCGCCGGTCGTTCGGATAGATTCCTGAAGCAGCTCTGTTTCTCGTAATGCAGCGAGATCAGGATAGAGACGGCTTACATCACCGTTCCGATCAGCTATAAAACCATCCAGAGATATGGTCGCGCCTACAATGACTTTGCCCTTGCCAGCCCTGGGCGAACGTGATGCGGTCGAATTCGTGCGTAGCATGACAGTTCTCCTGATCAGTCGCTATCCTTCTTCCAGTGCGGACGCCAGGTCTCGGGATAGCGAAGCGTGTGCAGGTCAGGCCCACTACCGGCTTCTGGCGTGGGCGCGTCGAGACAAGCCGTGGATTCGGATATGGCCTCACTAGTGATGTTGCGTGCACCGAGAGTCAGCAGCGGGTATGTTCAACTCAGGCGGTACTGGAAGAGCTGAACCAAATTGCCCTTCTATTTTCTAGTAGCTTGGACAGGTCGTCGCCAGCTCCTGCTAGGAGCGCCAGCGGGTCACGCTGAACGGCTCGTCTTTGCTGATGCCGAACGCTTCATTCATTTCCTTTCTCCTTACTTTTTTGCCGGCTGGTAAGTAAGCAACACAACATCTGCGCCAATCGTCCTTGCTTCGACAAGTTTCAGGGTCGCACTGCCCCCGTCTGTAAAGAGACGCTTGCCGCTCCCCAGGACAACCGGATAGACTAAGAGCCGGTATTCATCGATGAGGTCCTGTTGCAGCAGCGAATGGACAAGACCGGCGCCGCCGGAGATTAAGATGTCCTGACCGGGCAGCTGCTTTAGCTTTGATATTTCCTGCGCGATATTGCCCTTGATCAGAGTGGCATTCCATCCGAGGGGTTCTTTCAGGGTCGTCGAAACAACGAACTTGGGCAGGCTGTTCATCCGGTCAGCGAAACCCTCTTCATCAGTCATGGATGGCCAGGCAGCGGCAAATTCCTGATAGGTCACCCGTCCCAGCAGGAGGGCGTCGCTCGCGAATAGCTCATCGACCTTAAACTTCCCCGTTTCGTCATTCCAGAATGGGAATTGCCACTTATCTGGCGCTTCCATGACGCCATCCAGCGTCACGAACTCTGAAACAATGACCTTTCTCATGTTTGTTCTCCTTTTACTGTCATGATTCACGCCCTTTCATATTCCACTGATCAAGTAGATGATGGCGAGCACGGCGGTGATCGACGGCGTCAGCCTGCTCATTCACCGTTGACCTGATCGGTCACGCGCCACAACCGCCGCACCAACAGCACAGAGGCCACCACCAGCCCGCCCCCAAAGCCCGCCCATACGCCCGGCGCGCCCCAGTTCAACCAAAACCCAAAGGCGTAGCTCAGCGGCAGCGCAATCAGCCAATAGGCGATGAGTGAAACCACTGTGGGGTAGCGATTGTCGAAGATGCCGCGCAGCGCCCCCACGCTGACCGATTGTACGCCATCGCCCACTTGCATCGCGCCCACCGTCATAAACATCAGCGTGGCAATGGCGATGACATCCGCCTCGCTCACAAACCGGCGCGCCACCCAGTCACCCGAGGTGACCAAAACAGCGGTGAACGTTACCGTCCAAAGGCTCACCACCGCCATCCCTGTTAGCCCAATGCTGCGCGCGCGGTGCCTTTCGCCGCCGCCCGCCGCCTGCGCCACCCGGATGCCGACGGCTGCGCTCATGCCCATAGGAATCATGTACAGCAGCACCATCACACTAAAGACCACCTGGTTGGCGGCCAAGGCCGCCGCGCCCAGCAGCCCGATCAACAACCCCGCGACGCTGACGGCGCCGCCTTCAAAGAAGTATTGCACACCCATCGGCGCGCCCTCGCGCAGCTGCTCGATAAAGGCGGCTTTGTGCCAGTTAGAGGGCACCCGGTAGGGAGCATGCGCCGGGGTGAGATGAAAGTGCGCGGCCATGACGGCTGTGCCAATGCACCCCGAGATAAACGCCGCCCACCCCGCGCCCACCAGCCCCAACGCCGGCAGGCCCACATGCCCGCCCACCAGCGCCCACGTCAGCGGGATATTGACGGTGACCCCTACCAGAGTGAGCGCCATCCCCGTCCACGGCCTGTCCATCGCATCGTAAAACTGTTTGTATACAAAACCGACGATGAACGGCATCATCAGCGCGCCGATCAATAACCAGTACGGGGCAATGATTTGCAGCACCTCGGGCGGTTGTCCGAGGTAGGGCAGCGCCAACAACGCGAGCGCCATGAGCAAAAACCCGACCACGCCCGCGCCAAAGCCAATGACCACGCCGTGCTTCACGACCTGCGAGATTTTGGCCGCATCGCCTGCACCATAGGCTGTGCCGATCAGGTAGCCAACTGGACCAAGCAAGCCATACAACGCAGCGTACAAAATGATGGCCACGCTGGTGGCCAACGACACAGCCGCCAGGGGCACTTCGCCCAATGGCCCCAGAAAATAGGTATCGGTGAGTCCCACAATGACGCTGGTCAACATCCCCGCGATGAGCGGTACAGCCAGGCGGATGAGGGAGCCCACCTCGGCGCGAAAGATGCTTAGGGCATTTCGGGCGCGGCGGTGGGTTTCATTCGTATTGACAGCGGATATGGTTGCCATTTCTTTCCTTTCTAAATCCATCACCAAGCCTCCACAAACACGAAACTGGTTTCGTCTTTGTGCTATAGAATAAATGTTCTATAAATTATATATATAATATCCTAATAGTCAAGTACACACTTCTAACACTCAATGTATGAATTCTAAAATTGAAGTTCTATCTATTTCTTTGTACAATGTGAGGCATGAAAAGTCGAAGTTATGATCAGTTCTGCGCCCTAGCCTGCGCCCTAGATGTCGTGGGCGAACGCTGGAATTTGCTGATTATTCGGGAATTGCTGCCCGGTCCGCGGCGGTTCAAGGACTTGATCGAGGGCCTGCCCGGCATCAGCACCAATTTGCTCTCCGAACGGCTGAAGGACCTGGAGCAGGAAGGCATTCTCTGCCGGCGTGTCCTCCCCCCACCCGCCGGGTCAACCGTTTACGCGCTGACCGCCGCGGGGCAGGCGTTGGAAGCAGCGGTGCTCGAGCTAGGCCGGTGGGGCAGCCGGCGGCTGCCCGCCTCTCTAGAAGGTATTGCCTTGCCGAGTCTGGGCGCGATCACGCTGGCCCTCAAAGCCTTTTTTCACCCGGAACGGGCGCAGGGCGTTGACGAGACTTATGAACTGCGCTTCGGCACAGAGGCGCTGCAGGTGCGGATCACGGATGGTGAGCTGCAGGTGCAGCATGGCCAGGCTATCGAGCCGGCAGCAGTTTTCCATACCGACATGCAGACGTTTCTAGGGTTGTTCACTGGACAGCTCCAGGCGGACGCGGCTTTGGCGGCCGGGCTGGTTCGGATCGACGGGGATCCGGGCGCGTTGAGCCGGTTCCGTCGTTTTTGCTATGTGCCAGGCCCACCGAACTAAGCCCACTAACCTGTCCACAGTGGCCCGACCGATGGCGATACCGGTCGCCGTGAAGATACCCCTCGTCTGCCGCAGGGTCAAGATACGATGTCGCCAGCACTGGCACCAAGAAGGATCAGAGCACGAAGCCCAGCATCTGAACTACTCCGGCCAGCACACCGAAAACAGTCACTCTCTATTCATGGGACTGATCGGCTTGGGCCTGTATCAGTATCGAACCGGATGTGATTCCGTACATATATGAGTGCTTGACTATCTGGCGACCAAGCTATTGGACCTGTTTCAGCGTCTGATGCCATTGCTGGGACACTGGCAATTTCACCATCATTGATGTCCCAAACCACCAACTTCTTGCCCTGCCACGTTGCTATCTTTGCACCATCTGGTGAGCGAGAGGCTCCGCCCAGGTACTCCTTGTTCAGAGTAGTCACGTCGAGTCTGATGATTGGGCGTTCCCAATAACCGCATCCATTTGAGTTGCTCGTAAGCGTTCTCATCGATCCCGTCCGCTTTGACACAATCGTAGATGATGATTTCTGCTCGCGATTTGCCATCAGGCGAAGGATAAGATCCATAGAATCTTGGCTGTTGATTAGCGATGACCGTTGCAGCGATGTCAGGAGTCGGGGTAGGTGTTCCCACGATTCTTGTCAGAGTAGCTGCCGCCAATGGTTGCGGAGTGGTTGAAATCTGGCAGGTGCAACCATGATGCGAGAACGCTGCTCAAGTTTCGGGGTCAGTCAAGTCGTTCTTGAATTCCCAACCACCAAGATAGGCACGAGCGATGTTTTGGATTCATGGCTTTGAGTTGACGTTCCGGCCAGTATCGGGTACAACAATCCCGGCATAGGAGTTCAATGGGTTCTTCCACACCCTTGCCGCCTCCGGTTTCCCCCTCCTCCGCCGTGCTGGCCGGGCGGCGGCCGAACCGCGCCACATTCTACCCGGCATCCGCGACGGCGTGGCGTGAAATCCCTGCGCGGCCCTCGGTCAGAGACTGTCGAGAAGCGGCGCCCCATGGCTGCGAGCATTGACGAACTCGCTTCCCAATTGGCCCGGCGCGACCGGCAGATCGCCGGCATGGAGCGCAGCCTGCAGCAGCTCAACACCTTGCTCTCGCTGATTGAGGCGATGAGCTCGGAACTCGACCTCGACCCGCTCTTGCGGAAGATGGTCGTCAACGCGGTGGAACTGCTGGGCGCGGAACAGGGCGCAATCGGCCTGGTGGATGATGAGCGGCATGCCGTCCGCCACAAGGCGCTTCACAATCTACCCCAGGCGTTGCTGCATATTGACTTCACCGCAGGCGTCGGCATCAGCGGGCAGGTGTACGCCCTCCAGCGCCCGGTCATCGTCAACGACTACGGTCGCCAGGTGCAACTGCCCCTCGACGACGAGGCCATGCGCCGCATCCGGTCGGCGGTGAGCGTGCCAATCTGGTGGCAGGGCCGGATGATCGGCATCTTTTCGATCGGCACGAGCTCTCCCCGGCGCGTATTCGACGAGGGCGACGTGGAAGTGCTGTCGCTCTTCGCCAAACATGCCGCCATCGCCATCGAGAACGCGCGCCTGTACGGCGAGGCCGAGCGGCTGGCCCACCTCAACGAGCGGCATGCCATCGCTCGCGAACTGCATGACTCGGTCACCCAGTCGCTATTCACCATCCTGCTCATGGCCGACGCGGCGCGGAATTATCTGCGCACCGGCCAGGAGGATCCGCGCACCACCGTCGAGTTGCTCTACCAGGCCGCCCGCGACGCGCTGACCGAGATGCGCGCGCTGATCTACCAGTTGCGCCCCGCCCCCCTCGAAGGCGAAGGCCTGATCACCGCCCTGCGAAAACTGGCCGACGCCACGCAGGCCCGCCACGGCCTCGTGGTCGAAGTCCGGCAATCAGGCCTGAGACGCCTTCCGCCGGAAATGGAAGACGCGCTGTTTCGTATCGCGCAAGAAGCGCTGCACAACGCCGTCAAGCACGCGCGGGCCGGGCGGGTTATGGTGGAACTGCGGTTGACCGAAGACGAAGCGGCGTTGACCGTGGCCGACGACGGCGGCGGATTCGATCCGGCCTGTCCGCCCTCGAGGCGGCAACCCTCCGCCAGCCAAGCCGGGCTGGGCCTTGTCACCATGCGCGAACGCGCCGAGCAGTTGGGCGGCTGTCTCACGTTGAACTCGGTCCCGCACTCAGGCACACAGGTCGAGGCGCGCTTGCCGCTGCGCCGGGAGGGAGAGCATGGCTCCAGTCCGAGTGCTCATCGTTGACGATCACGCCATGGTGCGCATCGGCCTCAAGCACTGCCTGGCCAGTTATGGCGATACCGTGGTGGTCGGCGAAGCCGGCAACGGCCGCGAGGCCGTGCGCCAGGCGGAAGCCAGCCAGCCGGATGTCGTGCTGATGGATCTGGTCATGCCCGAATTGAACGGCACCGAGGCCACCCGGCAGATCAAGGCCCGCTGGCCGGAGATCAAGGTGCTGGCGCTCACCAGTTTCATCGAAGAACAGTACATCACGGCCGCGCTGGAGGCCGGGGCCGAGGGCTACGTGCTGAAAGACATCGAGCCGCCCGATCTCGTCGCGGCTATTCAGAAGGCGCACCGGGGCGAAGTGCCGCTTGACGCGCAGGCGGCCCGAGTGATCGTCAACTCGTGGCGCAGCACGGCCGCCGGGCCGGGCCATCCCGCCGCCTCGCCGCTCACCGACCGCGAGGTCGAGGTCCTGCGCCTGGCCGCCGAAGGCAAATCCAACCGCGACATCGCCGCGGCGCTGGTCATTTCAGAGAAAACAGTCAAAGCCCACATCAGCAGCATCCTCGCCAAACTCGGCGTCCAGAACCGGGTGCAGGCCATCCGTTACGGGAGACAGACCGGCTTGCTGTCGTCCTAAGCCTTTAGTCGTAAGACTAAAGCCGCCCCGGGGTGGTGCATCTCCCGCCCCGAAATTCTCCTTTCGTCTCTCCCCTTCGTCGCTCATTCTCCGCTACGATAGACTCGCCTCGGCCCTCCGCTTCCAGCCGATTTTCAACTTTGCCTTTTGTCATTCGGCGTTTGAAGTTTGGCGCTTGACTCCAGGTTTTCCCCAAAGGAGGTCGTCATCTGTGTACACCATTGACATTGACGTCGGCGGCACTTTCACTGATGGTTTGTACAGCGATGGGCAGCGGCTCACACCGGTGAAAGTGGACACCACCCCGCACGATCTCACCGTTTGTTTCATGGACTGCCTCCAGGCCGGGGCCGAACAACTGGGCTTGGCCGATCTGGCCGTGCTCCTGGCGCAGACCCGGCTGATCCGCTGGTCCACAACGATCACCACCAATGTCCTGGCGGAACGCCGAGGGCCGAGACTGGGTCTATTCGTCTCCAAGGGCCACGAGCGCGATCTCTATTCCGGCGACGGTCCCAGCCCGGCGCTCGCCCTGGTGGGCGAGGACAGTGTCATCGGCCTGCCTCAACCCGTGGACGCACCGGCCGTGCTGGGACTTGTGAAAAGCCTGCTCGAGCGCGGCGTGCGCCGGGTGTGCATCAGTCTGAGCGGGGCGTTTGGCAACCCGGACGAAGAGCGGCAACTGCAAGCCGCGATCAGCCGCCAGTATCCCGACCACTATCTCGGCTCGGTGCCGGTCCTGCTGGGCAGTGACATCTGCAAGCACCCCGACGACATGACGCGCACCCACGTGACGCTGATCAACGCCTATGTGCACGGGCCGCTCGCCAGCACGCTGTTTAAGGCCGAGGATACCTTGCGCGCCAAATATGGCTGGAAGCGCTGGTTGCTCATCGGCCACCAGAGCGGCGGCGTGGCGCGCGTGTCCAAGACTCGCGCCGTGGACACTATCGAGTCCGGCCCCGCGATGGGGCTGTATGCCAG
>Ga0209108_10001254_pt1 | contig 14682 bp, 17 predicted proteins | sample Rifsed10ft1_FD_184003 | JGI IMG/M metagenome (GOLD analysis project Ga0209108, IMG submission 184003) | Soil microbial communities from Rifle, Colorado, USA - sediment 10ft 1 (version 2) | ecosystem: Environmental > Terrestrial > Deep subsurface > Rock core/Sediment | place: Rifle, Colorado...
TTGGCGCGGATGTGCGCGAGCAACTCATCGGCTACGTCCACGTTGACGTCGCCATCGAGCAGGGCTTCGCGGATGCCGGCGAGCGCGGCGTCCAGGTGCTCGTCGCTCAGCTTTCCCTGGCCGCGCAGATTCTTGAAGACGCGCTGCAGCTTGTCGGTGAGGTTTTCAAACATGAAACCGTCCCCCCAAGGGCCAGTTTGATTCTATGGGACCGCAGAAGGGCGGTCAAACCCAAGACTGGTGGGCCAGGATTCACAGGGGATTTGACAATAGCTATCATATATGATACTTTATAGTTTGTATGGCGCTGGCCATCCGAGAGTACCTTGCGAAGGATGGGCGAAGCCCATTTCGCGAGTGGCTCGGCACAGTCGATGTTGCCGTGCGAGCCAGGATTCAAGCCCGTGTGCTGCGGTTTGAGACGGGCAATCTTGGCGACCACCAGAGCGTCGGCGGCGGAGTGTGGGAAGTGCGTTTGATGTTCGGCGGCGGGTATCGAATCTATTTCGGCAAAGACGGCAACTCGATCGTCGTCCTTCTGGCCGGCGGTGATAAGTCCTCTCAGCCGGAGGATATTTTCCGCGCCAGAGGCTTCTGGCGAGAATATTTGGAGGCAAGACGCCATGGCAAGACGTAGCAGGGGTTGGAACGCAGGATTGGCGCAAGATCTTCAGGACCGGGAATTCGCACGGGAATTCCTGATGGCTGCAATTGACGAAGGCGTCCCGATCCAGGTGGCGCTCGCAAGAGTGATCCGGGCTGCTGGAGTAAAAGAGTTCGCGGCAAGAGTCCGCATGGCGGGTCCCAACGTTCTGCGCGCTATTGACCGCCGTTATAATCCCACGCAACGAACTCTGAACCGGCTCCTGCGGCCTTTCCACCTGCGCCTCAGCCTGGCGCGCATCGAGGCGCCGAAGCGCCGCCACGCGGCCTAGCCCGCTTGTTCATATGGCAGTTGGCATGGACGCGCATTGCCTTGACCGCTTCCGCCGGCTTGACTAGACTACTCGCTTTCCCCGGTCTGCTTGGCGGACCCAGAGGAGCACTCGTTGCCCAAACGCACCTTTCAGCCCAAAGTGCGCCGTCGCCACAAAACGCACGGCTTCCGCGCGCGGATGAAATCTGTGGGTGGCCGCAAAGTCCTGGCCGCGCGCCGCAAGAAGGGTCGCCATCGCCTCACGCCCATCTAGACGCTCCCCGGGCGGGCCGCCTCGTGCGACCTGGGACCGCGCGGCGCGCCTGGTCCGCAAGGCTGACTTCGAGGCCGTCTATCGTTGCGGCGGACGCGCCGACGGGCGCGGCGGTGGGCGGCTCAAGTCAACGCAGTTTGTGGTTTTTTATTGCGCGAATGGCGGCCCGCGCAGCCGTTTCGGGATCAGCGTGAAAAAAGCGCTGGGCAACGCCGTGGTGCGCAATCGAATCCGCCGGCGCATCCGCGAAATTCTTCGGCGGAACAGTTTGGAGATTCCATCAGGATGGGACTGTGTCATGCATCCGCGCCGTACCGTGGCCAGCAGCGATTTTGCGGCGCTCCAGGCCGAGCTGGTGGGCTTGCTGCGGGGCCTCCCTGCGCTGAAGCTTCGGGAGACGGGTCTCCCTCGTCCCGTAACCCCATCCGGGACGCACACAACGCGCCCAGCGGAACCATCCGGGGCGTAGACACCTTGCCCCGCGAACCCATCCGCGACACTGGCACTGCGTCCCGCGGAGCCATCCGGGACGCGAACACCGCGCTGAGCGTGGTCCGGCTGAGCAGGGCCGCGGCGTGGATGCTACTGCTGGGCGTGCGCTTCTATCAGGCGATTCTGGCCCCGCTCATGTTTTCAGTCTGCAAGTTTTATCCCTCCTGCTCGCACTACGCCGCCGAAGCCATCGAGCGGCACGGAGCGCGCCGCGGCCTGCGCCTGGCGGCGGTGCGCCTGTGGCGCTGCCGGCCGTTTACGCCGGGCGGGTACGACCCTGTGCCCGAAGTGCTTGAAGCGGAGCGCGAGGAAGATTCGATTCAGGAGGCCCGCGCATGAAAGAGATTTCTGACCAGAAACGCATGGTCATTGCGGCGGTGCTCTCGTTACTGGTGATCGTGGCGTGGACCATGCTTTACCGGCCCGCGGCCCCGCCGCCTGGCACCGCCATCTCGCCGACCCCGTCCCCTGCGGTCCCTGCGGGCATCCCCCCAGCGGGCGCTCCCACAGACGGCACGACGAGCGGCGCAGCCCAGCCTGCGGGGCCGGTCGTTGCGGCGAGCGTTGCCGCGTCAGCCGCCGTGGTGGGTGACACGGCCGAAAAAACCATCGTGGTGGAAAGCGAATTGTATCGCGTGGTTCTGTCGAATCGCGGGGCGGTGGTGCGAAGCTGGCAACTGAAAAAATATAACGACGCCAGCCGGCCTCCCCGGCGGCTCGATCTGGTCCACGCCGAAGCCGCGCAGGAAAGCGGCAACTGGCCGTTCTCACTGCAAATAATGGGGGATGCGCAGAGCGAGCAGGCCGCCAACGGCGCGCTCTTTCTTATGACGCCCAGCACCGCGGCAGCCTCGGGCGCCCCGCTGACCGTGCCGGCGGAGATCGAATTCCGCTGGAGCGATGGTCAACTGACCGTCACCAAGCATTTGAAGTTCGACGAAAGCTACATCGTTCACGTGGACAGTTCCGTGCAACGCGACGGCCAGCCGGTGGCGCACCGTCTGGCCTGGCGCGGCGGATTCGGTGATTTCGCCGCGTTCCAGGCAGCGCGACAGATGCACGCCTTTACCGGCCTTGCCGGCAGCATCGGAGTGATTGCCGCGGACAGCCTGGGCGTGCCGGATCAAGGGAGCACGCCCGCCGATCGCCCCGGCTCGTTCGACGTCGTGGGCATCGAGGACCTCTACTTCACGGCCGCTTTTCTGCCGCCCGAGCCTCCGCCGGGTCAGCCTCCGCCGGCGGTGATGACGCTATCGGGCCGGCAACTGGTGCGCACTGCACAGCAAGACGGCAAAGCGGCGCAGGAAATTCTTCCGGAAGTGGCCGCAGGCTCCACGGTTTCCGGGCCGCTGGCCCTGCGGGTCTTCGTCGGGCCCAAGGACCTCGAGGTCTTGAAGTCCGTACGGCCTCCCCTGGGCGCGCTGGTGCAGTTCGGCCGTTGGTTCGGTTTTGTGGCTGAGCCGCTGTTCTATGTTCTGCGCTGGCTCCATCAATACATCCCCAACTACGGTTGGGCCATCGTCCTCCTGACCATCGCCATCAACACGCTTCTCTATCCGCTCAAGCTGCGGAGCTGGCGTTCCATGCAGCGCATGCAGAAGGTGGCCCCGGAGATTCGCGCCATCCAGGACCGTTACAAGAAATATGGCATGCGCGACCCGCGCAAGGCGGAGATGAACAAGGAAGTCATGGCCATCTACGGCCGCGAGGGCATCAATCCTCTGGGAAGCTGCCTGCCGATGATGGCCCAGATGCCCATCTGGATCGGCCTCTATAGCATGCTGACCGTGGCCATCGAGTTGCGCCATGCGCCCTGGATCGGCTGGATTGACGACCTTTCCGGCCCCGACCCTTACTACATCCTGCCGGTGCTCATGGCCGTGTTGATGTACGCCGCGCAGAAGATGACGCCGATGACCATCACCGACCCCGGCCAGCAACGCATGATGAACCTCATGCCCATCATGTTCGGCGGGATGTTCGTCTTCTTTCCCACGTCCAGCGGCCTGGTACTGTATATTCTCGCGCAGAATGTGGTTGGCATCGCGCAGCAGTGGCATCTGAATCGCAGCGCGCCGCTGAAAATCCCGGCGAAACGCGCGGCCAAGTAGCGCGCGGCCCGCAGGGTTCGCGCACCGTCGTCATCGAGGGCTTCACTCATGTCTCCAGAACCCGCGCGCGACGCCAGGACGTCCCCGGATGGGCCAGGCAGGCTCGACCGGGAAGCGGCCGTGAGCGATCTACGGCGCTACCTCGATACCGTCCTGCGCGCGGGCCGCTTCGACCTGCGCTACCAGATTCAGTTGCAGGAGCCCGCGGCAGGCGGGCCGGAGATCGTGGTCCAGTTCGACGGGCCCGACCGGGATTTGCTTCTCGAGCGAGGCGCCGAGCTGCTCCAGGCGCTCGAGCACATCGCCGTGCGCTGGCTGCGTCTGGATCGGAAAATGCACGACCGCGTGCGCTTCGATTGTGGCACCTACCATGCCGACCGCCTGGCGGAGTTGCAACTATCCGCGCAGGTGGCCGCCGAGCGCGTGCGGGAAAGCCGCGCGCCGTTTCGCTTCAATCCCATGCCGGCCCGCGACCGCCGCATCATTCATCTCGCGCTGCAAGGGCAGGCCGGGGTGCGCACGGCCAGCGAAGGCGTCGGCGAACAGCGCCGCGTGGTGGTCCTCCCGGCCGAATCGCGGTAAGGCCCCGGCGACGCCGGAGCAGGCGGAACTATGGAGGCTTCTGCTTGGACTGAAGTTCCCGGACGTACTTCACCAGCGCCTGAACCTGGTCTGGCGTCACGCCCTGCTTCTCATATGCGTGTGTGGCAATTTTCTCCTTGCCGCCGCGCGCGATGGCTTCCGTCAGTTCCGCGTCGGACCTCTTCTTTGCCGCATCAGTTAAGAGATTGCTGCCTTTGATGGCCGGCCTGCCTTCGCCGGTGACCCCATGGCAAGCGAGACACTTGGAGCGATAGTGCGCAGCGGCGTCCTGAGCGCGCGTGGGGATCGACCAGCAAGAAACCAGCCACAATGCGCTCAGGAGGGGAAGCGTTCGCAGAACGCGAATCTTCATGACCGATCCAGCTCCGTTCGGGAACCGGCGCGGCTTCATCCGCTCACCTCGTACGCAAAGAGAAAGCACAGGGCCACGACCAGGACGGCAATCAGCAACACGGCGCGATGGACAATGTCATGGCGCATGCGAATTTACTCCATTCTATACCCAGTCGAAGCGCTCCGTGTGAACGTGGTGGGCCGGCACGCCAATCTGGACCAGAGCTTTTTCCATCGCATCCATCAGCCCGGGCGGACCGCAAATAAAATACTCATGACGCTTGTATTGGCGCGGCAGGTGCTTCCGCAATATCTCGGCCGTAATGCGGCCGGTTTCCCCCGTCCAGTTCTCCGGGGGATGCTCCAGTACGCAGACCAGCTTCAAGTTCATCTGTTTCTGCAACGCCTCGAACTGTTCGAGGAAAGTCAAGCTCTCGAAGTCGCGGCCGCAGAAAAAAAGCAGGATGGGCCGGGCGTCCCCTCTCTCGGCGAAAGTCTGACACATGGAAAACAGAGGCGTGATTCCGGCTCCGCCACCGATCAGCACGTAACCCGGGCCCTGCTCCCGCTCCGGAGTGAACACGCCGTAGGGTCCGTCGACCCAAATCTTACTTCCGGGCTGGAGCGCAGGCACCACGTCGCCCGACCAGTCCCCCAGATTCTTGATGGTGAAGGCAATGCTTTGTCCCGGTTCTTCAGGAGCGCAGGACGACATCGAGATCGGATGCCAGCCCTTGTGAAAGGGCGTGGCCCGGGCGGACAGCCAGGCGAACTGCCCCGGTTCGAAGGCAAATCCGCTATGGCCAACCGGCCGGAGGACTAAGGTGCGGCTATCGCCGTGCTCCGGGATATTATCGAGCACCTCCCACGGCCTGGACCACATCCGAATCGGCTTGATCACGACGAACCAAACTCGCAGGCTCAGCAGCAGGACACAATACACGCCCAGCAGCAGCCGCATCGGCTGACCGGCCGAAAACGCGCCAAACATCAGAAGGTGTACCAAAGACAAAAGCACAGCGGTTTCTGCCAGGAAGCCGTGAGTCAACTGCCACCCATCGTACGAGAGTCGCAGCCGCTTTCGCCCCAGCGAAACGACCATCAGCACCAGGATGGCCATGGCCGCAAAGATTCCCCAGCGCATTGCCCAGATGTTGCTGGCGTCGAATGGATTGAGCCACGCCAGGGGGTATCCGCTGAGGAACATCAGCGCGGAGTGAATCAAGATCAGCGCACTCGCCACCATCCCCATTTGCCTGTGAAACTGCAGAAGTACATCCTGCCCGAATGCGCTGGACACCGATTGCACCTTCGATATCAGAGCGAATTCAAGCGCCATAATCGAGAAGGCCACGAAGCCGCAGGCCACGCCAAACTGCATCCAGAATGGCCTGCCCGCTGCCTGTCCCGGCCAGTTTGCGCCCACCATGAGCGGAAACACGATCAGGAAGAGGTACAAGCCGAACCACAGAATGGCTCTCGTCATGGGCGCCATGGGTATCCTTCTACCAGATTGGGCCTGCGCGACGCGATTTCACTTGGGCGGTCGCATCACTTCACTACCGCTAGTTCACTTGCAGCGGGCCGGAGGAAACGACGCGGCCGTCCGGCGTGAAGACGACCTCGTAGCTGAAGTTCGCCACGGGCGTGGGCAAGGTCGCGGAAATCCCCGGCCGGCGCGGCCCCACAAAACGAACATCGCTAATCTGCACCACCGGCCGGCCCTCGCGCTCGAGATAACCGAACACCGGGAAGCGGGCAAACCACAGAAACGTCTGCACCCCCGGCAAGTCGCGCGCACCGGACAGGTAGCGATTCGCCGCTGCGTTGCGAAAGAAATCGATTCTCAGGTTCTCGCCTCCCAGCAAATTGAACTGGACGCGGTAAACGCCCTCGCCGGTGGCAATCAGTCCCGCCCAGCGCGCCGGCGACGGAGGCAGCGGCAGCGCGGCCAGGCGCTGGTAATCGAAATTGCCTTCCCTGGCAAACTGGCGCACCCGGCCAAGCGCCACGTAGTGCATGCCCGCAGCGAAACTTAAGTAACCCGCCAGCAGCGCCACTCCCAGCCGGCACCAGATCACCCGGCCGAAGCGCGACCGGCCTCGATGCCGCAGCGGCACCAGCAGAAATACCGCAAACACCACGCACGCGCCCGCGGCCGCCTCGGTGGATAGCGGCACATCGAGCGAGCGCACCCAGGGCGCCAGTGCGAACGCCGCAGCCGACAGCAAAATCCACACCGCCGGCGCCAGCCAGATGGAACGCTCGGCGCGGCCGTGCACCCAGGCCGAGAGTTGCGGCAGCAGCACTATCAAGGTCACCGTCAGATCGATGATGAACAGCGAGTCCCAGGCCAGGCGCGAATGATCGTACGGGCTCCAGGCCATGGTGCCCCACGGCGTAAGCAGGTCGAGAAAAATGTGACTGGCCAGCGCGGCGCCAAACACCGAGAAGAGCGCCGCAAACGCGGGTGCCGGCCAGCGCGCCCGGCGCGCGAGGAACCCTGCCAGTAGAGTCAGCCCCGCAGCCCACACGGGCAGCATCAGCAAGGAGTGCGTCACGCCCCGGTGCCGGGCGATGAAAGCCAGATTGTCGTTGGTGAATAAAACGGCGACCACGTCTATGTCCGGAAAGATCGCGCCGAGGGCCGAGCAGACGATGGCGGCGCGGTCCCCGCTGCGCGGCGGCTGGCGCCAGGATATCCCCGCAGCCGGAGGATCCTCCGCGAAGAACGCTTTACCGATCAGCGCGCCGGCCAGCGCGTGAGTGATGGTGTCCATGACGGGTGCGGGCTGTACTTGCAGCCTGCCTGAAAAAATGAAAAGCGTGGGGATTATATCTCGCTGGCGGCGCAAAACCGCTCAGCAAGAATGGGTAGTCGGCTTTGGTCGCAGCCAGCCGGCAAAGCGGCCAATTTCCTGCACGGCGGCTGGATACAACTCATCCTCAACATGCGGTTCCTGTGGCGCGCGCGCGGTGCTCTCGTGGCCTGACCCGGCGCGGGTGTGATGGGCCTCAGGCCTGTTGCGCCGCCCGTATGGGTATGGTCAGCGGCTTGGCCGATTCGGTAGCGGCCAGCATGTGGCATTGGCCGTCAAAAATTCCGCCCGGCTCGATCACCACGCAGGGGGCGTGAATCTCGCCGGTAACGATTCCCTTGGGTAGAATCTCCACGCGGCCCTTGGCGAAAATAACGCCGTCGAATCGGCCGCAAACCACCACATGGTTCCCCTCAATTTGGCCTTCGACGCGAGAACTCTCTCCTAGCGTGAGACTGCCGCTGGATATGATGTTGCCCTTGACCTGGGCCTCCAAGCGAAAGGTTCCCGGGACCTCGATGGTGCCGTCGAAACGGACGGCCTTGTCCAGGAACCCGGACCAGTCGCCCGGGTTGCTGGCCTGCTTGGACCGCTTCCAACTCATCAAACGACGCCTCCCAAATCAGAAAGCCAGGGCCGTACTTTGTCAGAGAGCCGCAGCAAATGCAATCACAACTATGTTACTACATGCATAGTTGTGTGTCATTGCGTTAAGCGGTCATACAGCCTGGCTAGCTGCTGTTCGTCGTAGTATTCGATCTGCAACTGGCCGGGACGCGTCTTGCTCGGCGGCCGAAGTGTCACTCGCGTCCCCAGCGCGTGTTGCAACTGTTCGATGGCTGAACGCGTATTGGCGTCCAGAGCCTGCGGCCCCGGAGCCAGGGGGGCGCGGCTGCGGCGAGAGGCGAGTCGTTCGATCTGGCGTACGGTGAGGCCGCCGCGAGAGGCTCTCCGCGCCAGCGCCAGGCGAATCTTCGCTTCGCTGATGCCCAGCAACGCCCGGCCATGTCCGGCTGATACGCGGCCGTCCTCGATCAGGTCCATGATCGGCTTTTCCAGCCGCAACAGGCGCACGGCGTTGGCCACGGTGGCGCGGTCCTTTCCGGTGCGCGCCGCGACCTCTTCCTGCGTGAGATGAAACTCGCTCATGAAACGCTCGAATGCGCGAGCCTCTTCCACAGGATTCAGATCCTCCCGCTGAATGTTTTCCACCAGCGTGATCTCCAGCGCCGTTTCGTCGTTTACGTCGCGGACCACCACAGGCACGCGCGCCAGGCCGGCTCGCTGCGCCGCGCGCCAGCGGCGCTCGCCGGCCAGAAGCTGGAATCGCGAGCCGATGGGCCGCACCACCAGGGGCTGGACGATTCCCGTGGCCTGGATGGATTGCGCCAGCTCTCCCAGACTCTCTTCACGGAAGCGAGTGCGGGGCTGGTACGGACTGGGCTCGATCAGGTCAATATCTACGAGCTGCTGTGATCCGGAAGGCGACTGGACCGCAGTGACTGCGGGCGCTTCTACTACGACTGGCGGTGCTGGGTCCGGTTCACGAATTAATGCTCCCAGCCCCCGCCCCAACGCGTTTCTGGCCACTGGCGATTACCTCCCTTGCGAGTTTTTCGTAGGCTTTTGCTCCAGTACTATGAATGTCGTACATGAGGATCGGCTTTCCGTGGCTGGGCGCCTCCGCCAGCCGGACGTTTCTGGGTATGATGGTCTCAAACACCTGCGCGCCGAAGAAGCTCCTCAAGTCTGACGTAACCTGGCGCGACAATGTCGTGCGCTCGTCATGCATGGTCAGAACAATTCCCTCGATGGCCAGGTTTGGGTTGAGCGTCCGGCGAATTCGCATCAGTGTGTCCAACAGTTCGGATACTCCCTCGAGCGCCAGGTATTCACACTGGATCGGGACCAGGACGGAGTTACTAGCCACCAATGCGTTCAGCGTCAGAAAGTCGAGAGCAGGCGGACAGTCTATGATCACGAAAGAATAGTTTGTCAAGACGGGATCGAGAGCCTGCTTGAGGCGATATTCTCGATTTTCCGAGGCCACAAGTTCGACTGTGGCTCCGACGAGGTTCTTATCCGATGGAATAATGTCCAGGCCGCTGACCTGTGTGCTCAATATGAGGCGACTGAGAGGCTCTACCAGAATGAGCGTGTTATATAGAGTTTTTCTCGATGGATCCTTTGAAAATCCGATCGCGGTCGTGGCGTTGGCTTGTGGGTCCGTATCAATGAGAAGGACTCTTTCTTCTGCTGCGGCTAGGGAAGCGGCCAAATTGACGGCGGTGGTGGTCTTTCCAACGCCACCTTTCTGATTGGCTATGGCTATTACGCGAGCCAAAGTACCCCCCCCAGCTACATGATTGCGAGGGAATCTATCAAATACAGTTCTGGTGTGCAAGATGTTTCACGTGAAACAAATTTGTGCCTGTCCAGTCAAAATTGTTTCACGTGAAACATTTTACCTACGGCTTCATGCGCCCAACCAATATTACGCGGCGGCGAGACTCTGGTATTGCGACAGGAGTGTCCCAGATGAATTCTTTGCGCCTTCCCAGGCGGATCGACTCGTCTGTCCCCAGCCACAGCACCACTCGGCCCCCAGGTGTTATCACGCGGCGAGCCCACCGCAAGAAGGCAGGATAGTCCCCCAATGCTCGAGCGCATACGAAATCAAATGCTGCGCCCGTACTCTCAAATTCATCGTATCGTTGACGCTTGATATCTACGTTTGTAAAGCACAGGCGCTGTATGACTTCTGTCAGGAACGCGCATTTCCTTGAGTTTGATTCAAAAAGTGTGATTTCTGCGGAAGGGAAGGCGATTTTCAGCGGCAAACCGGGAAAACCGGCCCCAGTACCAACGTCGGCGAGCCGACCGCCGCTAAGACTGAGAAAAGTAGCCGCAAATAGGCTCTCGCCGAAGTGCCGCGACACAATTTCCACCGGATCCTCTATCGCCGTCAAGTTAATCGACTGATTCCACAGGAGTAATAATTCAACATAGTCCTTAATGGATATGAGCTGGGCCTGCGATAGCCCAATCCCAAACGGCGCCAACGTGGCGGCAATCGTCTCGAGAGAAAGTCGGGGGTGCCGGCGCTTCTTCTGTATATTCATTGGTTATTATGCACTATATACTATGCGCCCGGGCCTTGCGCCTCTCCGGCGGCGCCGGAAACTTCCCCCGCAAAATGCCGCCCTGCCAATCCCGCCACCAGGTCCACCGCCAAGTGCGCCATGATCGACGGCACCAAACTTCCCGACCAACTCCGCGCCCCTGCTAACAACAGTCCCAGCACGAACGTGCTGGCCACCCCGCGCCGGCCCTGGTACAGGTGCCCGATGGCAAACAGCGCCGACGACCCGGCCACGGCCGCTGCCGCGGAACCGCCGCCAAGTTCCTTGAAAACGGCGAAAGCGAAGCCGCGATACAGCAGCTCTTCACACAGGCTGACGGTACCGATCAGCGCCACAAATGCCAGCGCCTCGGTCAAGTTACGCGGCATCAGCCTGGAGGCGATTCGGTACAGATGCCCGCGTTTTTCCGGCGGAAGCCGCGAAAGCTGACGCAGGCTGACGATTTGCAGAGAAGCCAATACCACGGCCATGGCAGCGCCAAGAACGAGTCCGGGCGCCGCCCTTTCGGCAACTAGTCCGAGCGCGGCCGGTCCAAAACCGTGAGCGACGGCTCGCCAGGCAATGACTCCCGCGGCCAGCCATTGAAAGGCGATGGTCGAGGCATACAGCGAGATGCGCTCCGCAGAACTCAACTGCGGCCGAGCCAGCAGCGCGCGAACGCGAACCAATCCGCGCCAGGGCACGAAGATGCCCAGCACCAGAAAGATGACTACAAAATCCCAAGGCAGAGCAGAGTCCAGCATGGCGACCCGATGAAACCACCATTTCGTCCGGCAAGCAAGCTGCAGTACGCATGAAAACCGCAGTGAAGCAGTGCCACGGCGTATCGGCGTTGACACCGGCGCAGGCTGCGCTTATTGTGAGATGACCATGAAAATACTGGTCGTTGGCGGCGGCGGACGCGAGCACGCACTGGCCTGGAAGCTGCGCCAGAGTGCTGGGGTGGAAAAAATCTGGTGCGCTCCCGGCAATGGCGGCATCGCCCAGGTGGCGGAGTGTGTGCCTGCCGACCCCGGTCGCGTGGCGGACTTGGCCGACCTCGCCGTCCGTCTGGGCGCCGATCTCACCATCGTGGGTCCCGAGCAGCCGCTGGTGCTGGGCATCGCCGATGAGTTTGCCCGGCGCAACCTTCGGCTGGTAGGCCCACGGCGGCAGGCCGCGCAATTGGAGGGAAGCAAGATTTTCGCCAAGCAATTTCTAGCGCGACACGCGATCCCGACCGCGCGCGTCTACGGCCTGTGCGATTCGGCTGCCGAAGCGTACAAGACTATTGGCGCCGTGGACGGGCCGGTCGTGCTCAAAGCTGACGGGCTTTGTGCCGGAAAGGGAGTGCTGGTGACCGCCGCGCCGGACGAGGCCCGCTCCTTTGTCGCGCGCGTCATGGAAAAGCGCGAATTCGGCGATGGCGGCGCCCGCCTGCTGATCGAAGAGGCGCTCTCCGGCTCCGAGCTGTCGTACATTATCCTGACTGACGGACAGCATTTTGTCTCCCTGGTACCCACGCGCGATCACAAGCGCGTTTTCGATGGCGACCAGGGACCAAACACCGGCGGCATGGGCGCCTATTCCAGCGACGGCATCATTCCGCGAGAGCTGGAGGAGCAGATTCTGCAAACCATCGTCCGCCCCACGCTCCATGGGCTTTCTCAGGACGGACAGGCCTACCAGGGCTTCCTGTATTTCGGACTGATGCTAACGCCGTCAGGACCCAAGATGCTCGAATTCAATTGCCGGCTGGGTGATCCGGAGACCCAGGCCATCGTCGCGCGCATGGATTTCGATTTGGCCGAGGCCCTGGCCGCCACGGCAGAGGGCCGGCTGAATCGCGTCCGCATAGCCTGGAAGGCTGGCGCCAGCATCTGTGTGGTTATGGCTTCGCAAGGTTACCCGGGGAATTACCAGGCGGGTTGCGAGATTACGGGCCTGGATGAGGCCGCCGCGGTTCCTGGGGCAGCGGTTTTTCATGCCGGCACGAAGCTGCAGGGCCAGTTATACTACACATGTAGTGGCAGAGTCCTAGGTGTGACCGCCGCGGGGCCGTCCCTGGATGCAGCCCGGCACACCGCTTATCAGGCCGTGAAGAAAATCCAGTTTGCGGGCGTGCACTACCGCACCGACATTGCCGCCTCTCCCGAGCGCGCCAGAGTGGCCGGGGACTGAGCGCATGAGCCAGGCGACACACCTGTTCGTAGCGACAGCTACCCGGCGCCCGATGCGGGAAGTCGAGGGCGTGATGGCCGTCGCCGATAGAGGGTTCGAGGGTTGCAGGCACAGCCGTACCGGGAGCCGGCGGCAGGTCCTCCTGGTCGAGAGCGAGACGCTGGAGTCATTCGGCGTTGCGCCTGGCCAGGTGAAAGAGAACATCACCACGCGCGGCGTGCGATTGAATGAACTTGCCGCAGGCCAGCGCCTGGGCATTGGAGAGTCCGTATTGGAGGTCACCGGGCCCTGCCAGCCATGCTCGCGAATGGACGAGATTCGCATGGGGCTGCAACAGAAACTGCACGGGCAGCGGGGGATTCTGTGCCGGGTGGTTGAGGGAGGCCGGATTCGTCGCGGGGACGCCATTCAGATGGCGCCCACCGCCGTTGTCGCACCGAAAATTGGAGGCGAGCTGTGAGTCAATCGAATGACGGCGCCAAGACCAGATCCTTGGTTGGCATCATTATGGGTTCGGATACGGACCTGCCAGTGATGAGTGAGACGGCGCGCATGCTCGAGAAGTTTGCAGTTCCGTTCGAGATCGAAGTGATCTCCGCGCATCGCTCTCCGGCGCGCATGCACGAGTACGCCTCGACGGCCATTGCGCGGGGACTTAAGGTGGTCATCGTGGCCGCTGGCGGCGCGGCGCATCTGGCCGGCGTGGTGGCGGCGCTGACGATACTCCCGGTAATCGCCGTGCCCATGGCCACCACGGTCCTATCCGGCATCGACTCGCTGCTTTCGACTGTGCAGATGCCGGCCGGAGTCCCGGTGGCGGCCATGGCCATTGATAAGCCCGGCGCGATCAACGCCGCCATCTACGCGGCGGAAATTCTGGCGACGTCCGACCCGCGGGTCGCCGAGCGGCTGCTCGCGTATAAGCAGGAGCTGGCGCTGTCCGTCGCGGAAAAAAGCGAGCGCGTGAAGCAGCAGTTTGCCGGCAATAAGTCCTGACCATCCCGTTCAGCGAGCCACCTACAGCCTGCAAACTTACCTCGCAGGCGGAGCCGCCCTGCGCAATGAGGGCCTTTCGGGCTCCAGGGGCCGCGTGTCAGTCGAGGCCGGCAGCGCATCCTCGGGCGCCAGTACCCACTGGAACCGGAAGCGCTCATCGAGCGTTGCCATCGCCAGTTTGGCTTGCCCGCCGGCGACCACCGGTATCGCAGCACGCAAGAAGTCGGTTACCGGCCTGGCTGCGGCCTTCTTGCTCTCTCCGTTCACGATCGCCGTGACTGCCTCATTGATCTCCGCCGAGGAGTTGCGGATGCGCTCAAGCTGCGGGTCGGATTGGGTCGCTCGCAGCAGGCCCAGCGGAGAAATCTTCGGCGGATAGTGCGCTTCCACAAACGTGTGCGGCTGGCCCTTCTCCGGGGGATAAAGCTGATAGTAGGCCGGGCGCAGCGGGCGGGTGTCCCAATAATCGTTGCCCAGATTCCGCTGCTGGACGCGGTAGCGCAGGCTCCAGATTTCCGGACCGTAGTCTTCCGCGTAGCCGGCCAGCAAAAGTTCGATCAGCGGCTCATCCGCGGCCAGATCAAGTTTGTAGTGAATCTCGCTGACCCAAGGGCGCACGAATTCCAGCAAGGTCACGCCGATGGATTCAATGTCGCTAGCTTGGTCCAACGGATCGGCCCGCGCGGCGGACCGAACGACTGTCTGAGCTAGCCCGGGTAATTCCGCGTCGAGCTGCGTGGGCTTCGCGGCGCCACCCCGAGTCCAATCCACCGCCCCCAACACCACCGCGACGCGGCCCGCTCCCAGCGGGGAAATTGCCGGCAGGCGGGAACCT
>Ga0209108_10001255_pt1 | contig 14680 bp, 12 predicted proteins | sample Rifsed10ft1_FD_184003 | JGI IMG/M metagenome (GOLD analysis project Ga0209108, IMG submission 184003) | Soil microbial communities from Rifle, Colorado, USA - sediment 10ft 1 (version 2) | ecosystem: Environmental > Terrestrial > Deep subsurface > Rock core/Sediment | place: Rifle, Colorado...
GCGGCGCCCGGCCGTTGTTTTTTGGGCCCCCGCGGCGCGGCGATCGGATGCGCCGGGGTGGTTCAGTACGGCCGCGCGCCGAACAGGACAGGATGCAACCAGATGAGAACCGCGTATGCAGCGAGCGCGATCGCCGGAGCGGCCCAGCCGATCTCGCCGGCGTGGAAGCGGTTTCGCCCACCGGCGATGGCGGCGAACGGCAGGTTCGACGTGGCCGCGGCAAAATGCCGCCAACTCTCCCCGACCGTGGCCTGCTTGCGGCGGTCGATCAGCACCGTTCCGCTCAACGCGAGCACGAGGAAGGCCCCGAAGAACACCACCGACGCTGCGTCACCTCGCGCGAGCACGTGTGCGGTTGCCCACAGCGCGATACCCCACATCACCGGATGACGCGTGACGCGCAGAATGCCGCGTGCGGGTGCGTCTTCGCGCAACCACCGTTCCTGCCCGACCGCGGTCGGGTTGCGCGTCGTGATACCCGCAGCGATCAGGAACAGCGCGACCGGCATCACCACGAGCGGTGCATACCGCAGCGCCGGAACATGCCACAATCCGATGAACGGCGCGCGCAGATAGGCCCAGACCATCGCTACCAGCGTGGCGACCGCGGCAGAACTGTAGAGCACGATGTAGCCGTTGGTTCCGAGCAGTCGTACCAGCAGTGCGCGCAGCGGCGTGCTGGAAACGTAGTGCGCCACCAGGAAAGCGGCGGTGGCGATCAGGAGCCGAGTCATCGGGTTCATGATTGAATTCTACCTGCTCGCACGGCGTCACCGGCTCACACGATTGCGGCCCTTGTCCTTCGCCCGGTACAGCGCCTTGTCCGCGGCCTGCACCACTGCTTCCGGTGTGTCGAGCCGACTGCCGCTGCCCGCGACACCGATGCTCACCGTGACCGAGAGCGTGGGTTCGCCTTTCCGCGCCGCGCGCTGCTGCTTGCCCGGCTTGCCCTGACTCTTGCGGGCGGAATGACGCATTTCCATCCGGTAACCGGCAATTTCCTCGCGCAGCGCTTCGAGGTGGGGCGCGGCCTCTTCGACGCTCCTGCCGGGAAATATCACGGTGAACTCCTCCCCGCCGAAGCGGTAGGCTTCGCCGCCGCCGCGCACGCGCGCGATCCGGCTTGCGGCGAGTTTGAGTACCTGGTCGCCCACATCGTGACCGTGGGTGTCGTTCAAGCTCTTGAAGTGATCGACGTCCAGCATCGCGATGGCGTAATGCGGGCCGAGCCCTGCGAGGCGCTCGTTCAATGCACGCCGGCCGGGGAGTCCCGTCAGTTCGTCGCGGAACGCCATGCGAAAGGTGTCCTGCAGCACGCCGATCGCCAGTATCAGCGCCCCCGCAGCGAGGAAGGCCCCGAACATGTTGGGCGTGGTGACGCCATGCGCGGCTATCCCGAACGCGACGACCCCACCGGCAAGTGCGAGGTCGACCGCAGAGCGCGTGCGGTACCACGCGATGCCTGCGACCAGCGCGCTCAATACGATCGCCGCGAGGCCGATCTGCGGCACCGCCGTCGCGCCCCATGGCGCGTGGCTGACGAGCGAGGCGTAGAGCCACTCACGCGTCGCGGAGTTTCCGGGGAGCGCAGCCCACGCCGCCAGCACTGCTTGCAGCGCAATGACGGCGAGACGCAGGAGCCCGTGGCGGTTGAACGTGCCGCGTTCCCTGACGAGGCTCAGTGCCGCCAGGTTGAACGGCACGAACAGGCACAGCGCGCCGAAGACTGCGAACACGATGTCCTGGGGGACCGCGGGTTGCAGGTAGCGGCGGTACGCCGCGTAGGCGATCGCGAGCGTGAGCAGTGCGAATACCACCCTGCCGCGCCTGAACGCAAGGCTCACGATCCCCGCCAGCGCGAGAATGCCGTAGGTTGCATGGACGCCGAGTGCAGTGAGCGCTGCCGGCAATTCGGACAGGCGTGGAACGACGAGATACGCGGCGACCAGGACCACGCATGGGACGGCGATGCTCAGTAACGCGTGACGGATGGTGTCACCCAAATTCTCTTGTTTCGATCACAGGCGACGCGAGCCGCGGCGACCTGCTTGAGATTATACTCAGCGCTCCTTTCGTCCGTACTCGGGCGCTTGCCCAACAACTGTGAAGCGGAGTGAATGCATGTCGCAGTATGACTATGATCTTTTCACCGTCGGCGCGGGCTCGGGCGGGGTGCGTGCGAGCCGCTGGGCGGCGGGACTGGGCGCGCGCGTGGCGGTGGCCGAGGAGCGTTATCTCGGCGGCACCTGCGTCAATGTCGGTTGCATTCCGAAAAAACTCTTCGCCTATGCCGCGCATTTCCACGAGGATTTCGAGGATGCCGTGGGCTACGGCTGGCGGCCCGGCGAAGCGGCGTTCGATTGGAAGACGCTCCTCGCGAACAAGGATCGCGAAATCGCGCGCTTGAACGGGGTCTATGAGCGGATCCTCAAGGGGTCGGGGGTCGAGATCTTCCGCGCGCATGCGTTAGTGATCGATCCGCACACCATCGAAGTCGATGGCAGGCGCGTGACTGCTGCGCACATCCTGATCGCCACCGGGGGCTGGCCCACGAAACCGGCCATTCCCGGGGCGGAACTTGCGTTTACCTCGAATGAAGCGTTTCACCTGCCCGAGTTGCCGCGGCGCGTGGTGGTGGTCGGAGGCGGCTACATCGCGGTGGAGTTCGCTTCCATCTTCAACGGGCTGGGCGTGGAAACGACACTTGTCTATCGCGGCACATGCCTGCTCAAGGCGTTCGACGCCGATCTCGGCCGCTTTCTCGGCGAGCAGATGGCGCAGAAAGGCGTGCGCATCGTCTACGAGCGCAACGTCGCGGACATCGAGCGCGGCTCGGCCCTCCAGAGCACCCTTACCGATGGCACCGTACTGGAGAGCGACGGCGTGATGTTCGCCACGGGCCGGGCGCCGAATACGCGCGGGCTGGGCCTTGAGCGCGCCGGCGTGAAACTCACGGCGAGCGGCGCCGCGATCGTGGACGAGAACTTTCAGACCAGCGCGCCCTCGATCCATGCGATCGGTGACGTAACCGACCGACTGCAGTTGACGCCGGTGGCGCTGACTGAAGGCATGGTCGTGGCCGAGCGCCTGTTTGGCAAGCGCGAGCGGCGGATCTCGTACGACAACATCGCGACGGCGATTTTCAGTCATCCGACCGTTGGCACCGTCGGACTGTCGGAGGCGCAGGCGCGAAGCCGCGGCCTGGACGTTGCGATCTACCGCTCGACCTTCACGCCGCTCAAGCACACGCTCACCGGGCGCGGCGAAAAGGTGCTGATGAAACTGGTTGTGGATAAGGCGGGCGACCGGGTGCTGGGGGTGCACATGGTCGGCGCGGAAGCCGGCGAGATCATCCAGGGATTCGCGGTGGCGCTCACATGCGGGGCGACGAAGAAGCAGTTCGACGCAACCATCGGCATCCACCCCACGAGCGCCGAGGAATTCGTGACGATGCGCTAGAGGGTTTTCGGACTTTGTCCCGGTAACCTGTCAGTCCTCCCCGTGGCTCCTGCCTCGTGCGTCGGTGTCGGGCGTTGTGGCAACCGCGCGGCCAGCAGCGCCGCTTCCACGCGGCTTCGCACCTGCAGTTTCTGCAGGATGTTCGTGATGTAGTGCTTGATAGTCTTCTCCGAAAGATGCAGTCGCTCCCCGATCTCGCGATTGGTCAGTCCCTGCCCGACGCGCGTGAGAATTTCGCGCTCCCGTCCGGTGAGCTCCTCCAGCGGATCGGCCGGGGCGCCGCGCGTGAGGGCGACCAGGATGCCGGCGGCGAGCGACGGCGACACGTAGACTTCGCCGCCCGCCGCGGCGCGCACCGCGCACGCCAGTTCGCGTGCGGACACGCCTTTGAGCACGTAGCCGCGGGCGCCCGCCTTGAACGCCGCCAGCAGCTTGTCTTCATCCTCGAACACGGTCAGCATCACGATCCTGGTCGCGGGGCAGGCGGTCGTGATCTTCTCGGCGGTCATCAATCCGTCCCATCCCGGCATCGCGATGTCGAGCAACACGACATCGGGAAGCAGGTCACGCGCCAGGCGCAGCGCCTCTTCGCCGCTCGCGGCCTGGCCGACCACGGTGAAATCCGGTTCCGACGCAAGCGAGTGCACGACGCCCTCGCGGAACAGCGGATGATCGTCCACGACCAGGATGCCGATGGGATCACTCATGGTCTTCCGCCAACGGCGCCAGCGGCAGGACAGCGCGCACCACGGTTCCCTTGCCCGGAGCGCTTTGCACGCTGAAGGCGCCGCCGAGAATTTCGATGCGCTCGCGCATGACCGCCAGCCCGAGATGGCCGTCGTCGACTACGGCTTGAGGGTCGAATCCCGTGCCGCTGTCGGTGACCTCGACCACGAATTGACCGTCCGACCGCGTCAGCTCCACCCGCTGCTGCGGCGCACCGCCGTGCCGGAAACCGTTGGCGAGCGATTCCTGCAGCACGCGAAACAATGTGATCTTGACCGGCAGCGGCGCTTCGTCGGGAACGCCATCGACGGTGAGCGGTACCGTGAGCCCCGCCTTGCGTTCGTAGTCGCGCACCGCGCGCCGCGCCGTTTCGGCGGGTGAAAGCTGCTCGATCTCCGGCAGGTGCAGTCCCCCGGAAATGGCGCGCAGGTCGTCGAGCGCGGATTGGAGGGCGGAATGCAGCGTGCGGAATTCGTCGCCGACGCTGCGGTCCTTGACGATATTTGCGGCGCAGGTGCTGCACACGTCGGCCAATGAGTCCATCCGCATCAGCGCCAGCGCCAAACCCTGACCCGGTCCGTCGTGAAGGTCGGCGGCGATCCGGTGCAGGAAGCGTTCGTTGAGCGCCGTGGTGCGCGCGGCGGCGCGCCGCACCCGCTCGTGCAATTGCTCGTTCTGGGCAAGCAGAGCGGTGAGTTGTGCCACCTTCTCGCTCAACTCGCTTTGCTGCGCGGCGATGGTGTTGCTCGCGCGCTTCACCAAAGCGGCGAGCAGCAGAAAAATCGCCAGCGTCGCCGTGCTCACCATGAGCCAGCTGCGCAGCCGCGCGATACCCACTTCCTGTTCCAGGTCGTCGGTTGTCTGGTAGAACTCCGAGACAGCGATGACGGTTCCGGTGTCCCGGGCGCGCAACGGCGCGTAGGTTTCGATGAGCCGGGACCAGCGCTTGCGCTCGAACTCGTTGTCCGGGTCCGAGAGATCGGTAATTTCGGAATGCACCTTGCCGGCGAACGCGGAGGCAAGTTCCGGCTTCACCGCAAACTTGCGTCCGATAAGGGCCGGATTCGTGCTGTAGAGGACGCTGCCATCGGGCGCCCAAATCTTGAAGGCCACGACTTGCCGGCCGAGCGGCGTTCCGGAAAGCAACCCGTCGAGCGCATTCCGGTCCACCTCGCGCAGCGGTCCATTGCCGGAGAAGGATGCAACGTGGGGAGAGACGAAACTTTCCATGTAGAGGCTGGTGAGGGACCCCACGTGATCGATGTGCCCGCGTTCGAGCTCCTTGCTGACCCAAGTGCCGATAATCAACATCCCGGCCAGCAAAATGACGCCTCCGCCCGCGAGCAGCAAGCGTACGAGACCGAACCGGGCAAACGGATTCATGGCGGCGAATTCATTGTAGCAGGCAGCGTTTGACGCGCCTATGGACTAACGGCGGACCCTCAGGGGGCCGAACGTCCTAACCGACTCGCGCCCATCGGCCATTGTTCCGCCGCCTTGTTTTTTGCACAATTGATCTGGTTTTTTGTTGTTCATTGTTCAACATGGAGGTTGAAAATGTTACGAGTTGTCTTGGCATTATTCCTGGTTGCAGGTGTTTCGGTTGCGTCGTGGGCGGAAGATATCACTTATCGCAAACACATCCGGCCGCTGTGGGAACAGAAATGCGCTGCTTGTCATAATGCGAGCGCCCCCTATCTTGGCGACTTCGAAGAGAACAAGAAGAAATACGAGGCCCAGATGAAGGGACCGAGAATGGACACGTACGCCGATCTGATTTCTTTCGTCGGCTGGCCTGACACGGGCGCCATCATGAGAAGGCTCGATGATGGCAAAGGCGCGGGGGGCGGCAAGCCGGGCAACATGTATCAACAGCTCGGCGCCACGGAGGAAGAGCGCCAGAAAAACCTGAAGCTTTTCAAGGAGTGGGTGGGCAAGGATGCCTGGAAACTCAACCGCTGGGAAGCGCGGGGCAAGGTGCCGGCCATCACCAAGGCAGATATGGACAAGATGAAAGTGAAATATTAGCAGCCGATTTTGTTTCCGGGCTACTGGTTTTCCGCCACAGCGGGAACGTGGCGAAGGGAATGGGAAAGGGGCTGCACCACGTGGACCCTTTTGTTGCCGCACGCGTGAGAGGGGGGAGGCATTTGCCATGATCCGGGATGAGATATTGCTGTTCGTCACAATTCTGCGAGCTTGACCATGACTTCCAGATTCCGGCGGACTTGCTGCGGACTAAATCTGCTGCTGTGCTTCTTTCTCAACCCTCTCGCCCGGGCTGCGGATGCCCCCGACTGGAACGCCGACACGCTGACGGGCGACTGGGGCGGCGCCCGCACCAACCTGAGCGAACGGGGCGTCACGCTGGAAGTGGTTCTCAAGGCGGACGTCCTGTCGAACCTGTCCGGCGGCATCAAGCGCGGCACCAAGTACATGGACAACTGGGATTTCAAGCTCAAGGCGGATGCGGACAAGCTCTGGGGCTGGACCAATACCACGGCCTTTCTCCAGGTCATCAGCAACCATGGCGGCAAGCTCAACGGGACCCACGTGGGCAGTTTCATGGGGGTGGACAACATCGAGGTGAACACCAATACCACGAAGTTGTTTCACGCCTGGCTGGAACGAAGTTTTTTTGACGAGAAATTCTCGCTCCTGGCGGGGCTGTATCCGGTGGATTCGCAGTTCTACGTGACCGATTCGACCGGGGTATTCCTGCATCCCACCGGCGGAATGGCCGCCGAGGTCGCCCAGACCGGCGCCGGCGGACCGTCCATCTTTCCCACCAGTTCTTTCGGTCTGCGCGCCGCGTGGCAACCGACGGCGAAATACTATTTTCAGGCGGCGCTGGTGGACGGGGTGCCCGGCAACCCCAACAATCCGCACGGCACCCACGTCCGCTTCGACCGGGGCGACGGCACGCTGGCGATCATGGAAACCGGTATTCGTCCCACTGAAGAAATCAGCAAGTACGCGCTCGGCTACTGGCGCTACACTCCACGCTTCGACGATCTCGTGGACACCGATGGTTTGGGCAATCCTCTGCGGCGCGTCAACCGCGGCGCCTACTTTCTCGCCGAGCAGACCGTGTTCCGGGAGAATGATGACTCATCGCAAGGCCTAACGCTGTTTTTTCGCTACGGTGTCGCGAACGGCGACGTGAACACCCTCGATTATTCCTCCAGCGTGGGGCTGCGCTACAAGGGGCTGCTGCCCGGACGGAATGAGGATGAGTTCGGCATCTTGCTGACCCGCGGCCACGCCGGCGCCAAGTTCAGGCAATCCGCCGCAACACCGCTGGCAAGCAATGAAACCGCGCTGGAAATCACCTATCGCGCCAAGCTCACCCCCTGGCTCGCGATTCAGCCCACCGTGCAACGTATCGCCAATCCCGGGCACGATCCCGCTCTGGGCAATGCCTGGATTGCGGGGGCGCGGTTTGAAATTGCGTTCTAAGGCGATCAACGGAGAAGACTCATGAAAGTTGCGTTCACCCTGGCGTTCTGCGCGCTATTGCTGGCGGCGTGCGCCGCCTCATCAGAACAGCAAGGCGCCTCGGCGGTGGCAAGACTTAGCGCGAAAGGCGGCAGTCAGGTTCGTGGCGAGATCAAATTCACCCAGGTCGGCAGCCGCGTGCGTATCGAGGGGGAGATCACGGGTCTCGCGGCCGGCGCTAAAGGATTGCACATCCATGAAAAAGGCGACTGCAGCGCGGCGGATGCCGCCAGCGCCGGCGGTCATTTCGATCCTCGCGAGCCGAAGAACTGGAGCACCAGGCATGGCGGCCCGCATACCGCAGAGCGTCACGCAGGCGATCTCGGCAACATCGTGTTCGACCAAAATGGCAAGGCCGTGGTCAACATGATGGCGCGCGGCATCGCGGTCGATCGGGGCCCGATCGGCATCCTTGGGCGCGCGCTGGTGGTGCACTTCCAGGCCGACGACCTGAAAACCGACCCCACCGGTAATGCCGGCGCGCGTGCCGCCTGCGGCGTGATCGAACGCTGACCTTGCCGCAGCGGCCCTTGCCTGCGCTCTGAGATCATGAACGCTGGCGGTATCAGCGTTTTTCGTACACCCCGAAGTCCCCTGTTTTCCGAAGATCATCATGTTGTAAGCTTCTAGGTTCCTTCTTTGGTTGAGAAAACCACCAGAGGTTAATTCGCCCGGCCCTACTTGGTTTTCATCCGGAGGCGGATGACGATGTTCAGGCTTGTTCGTCTGTTCCTTGTCACGAGCGCGATCGCTTTTGCCACAGTGAGTGCCGCCGTCGTTTTTTACCGGCAGAGCGAGGTGGAGCACCTGATCGCATTCGCGGAGAGCCAGAACGTGGCCCTCGCGCAGGCATTCGAGATAGATTTCGTTATCGGGCGCGGTGCCGTGGCGCCGCGCGTGCCACACGGTCTCAGCCCGACACTCCAGTGCATGTGCTTCGCGTCGAGCTCCGAAGCGATTTTTCCAGATTTCCCGGCGGTTTTGCATATAGCAGCGCGGCGGGACGCGAGCCCGCCGCGCTGCTATGGCGCGAGCCGTTCCAGGCGCCAGCGCCCGGTGCGCCCCAGCGTGAAGCACAGGCGGTCGTGGAGGCGATCGTCCCGCCCTTGCCAGAATTCGATCTGCACCGGTGCGAGCCGGTAGCCGCCCCACTGCGCGGGTCGCGGCACGTGGTCGGGATATTTCGCCGCAGCCGTGGCAAAACGGCGATCCAGGTCGGCGCGGTCCGCAAGCGCCGCGCTCTGGGGCGAGGCCCAGGCCCCCAGTTGGCTGCCGCGCGGACGCGTCTTGAAGTAATCATCGGACTCCCGGCGCGATACCTTGGCGACGCGCCCTTCGATTCGCACCTGGCGTTCGAGGGTCCCCCAGTAGAACAGCAGGCTCGCGTGCGGATTGCCGGCGAGCTCGTGTCCCTTGCGGCTGCGATAGTTGGTGAAGAAGACGAAGCCGCGCGCATCGAAATCCTTGAGCAACACCATGCGCAGCGACGGGCGGCCGCTGCGCGTGGCGGTGGCAAGCGCCACCGTATGCGGCAAGGGCCGCTCGACGGCGCGGGCATCGTCGTACCAGCGCGCGAATTGGGCGATCGGATCGTGTTCGACCGTCGCTTCGTTCAATGTGGTGTTGCGGGGCACTTATGCGATCAAGGTCGTCTGGCGCCCGGCGCCGCCTCCGCGCGCTGGAACCGTGCGTTCTCGCGACCGGCGACCAGTACCAGCTCCTCGCCTTCGATGCGCAACTCCGGCTCGGCCTCGATCAGCATGAAGAAACGCTGCTCGAAGCTCGCAAGGGGTTCGGGGCACGCCATGCGGGTCGTGGCAAGCCGTCCCACGGCCATCCGGCCATCGGCCTCGACCGCATTGCCAGTGGCGCGATTGCAGCCACTGAAGGCGGCGAGCCGGCCGCCCTTGAATTCAAGGGTGGGACGGCGCGCCCCGGGGAGCCGCGCGCCGGTGATGAAACTCGATCCTATGAGTTCCCACCGCCCGTCGGCGATGGGTTGCACCGGACGCGGCGCATCGGCCGTGGTCGGGGGCAGTTCTTCGGGCGAGGGCGGCGGCGGCGCGGCGCAGGCGCCAAACGCCGCCAGGGCGGCGATCAGCGCGAGACGCACGAAGGTGCAGTTATCGTTCATTTGATTTCCAGGGTGGTTCAGCGTCAGGCAGTCAACGCTCAACCCTCAACTTTCGACGTGCGTCGGCGAAAGGCCTAGCCGCACGCGCCGATGGCGCCGCACGCAGTGCAGAATTCGCACCCGTCCTTGTGGATCACCGCCATATTGCCGCATTCGGCGCATTGCTTGCCGCGCAACACGGTGTAGTTGACCTTCACGCGTTCGCGGTCATCCTCCGGGATCTCCAGCACGCCCATTTCGTTGAGCGGATAGCCGCGTTCGTCCAGCACGCCGAGCATGGCGTAGCGGTGGATGATGAGCCGCGCGACGTAGGCGAGCGTGCTCGGGAAATTCTGCTGGCGCTCGCCGCCCGGCACCCGTGCCATGAAATCTCCCAGCGGCTCGGAGTAGTTGAGGAGCTTGCGCAGTTTCATCGCGATCCACGCCGGATCGATTACGCGCATGTCGAGCGAGAGGAGCTTGCACAGGCCGTCGAGCGCACGCGGATACACCCCCGCCATCCACACCGAGTACGGGCGGCGTTGGCCTCCCGGGAGAATCAACTCCTTCAGGATCAGCACGAAGTCGTCGCTGGCGCGCGGGTTATGCACGTCCACCGTCCACGACATCGTGCCGTCGGTGCCGGTCTTCGGCTCCTTCTTCGCGAAGAGGGCCTCCAGCACCGGCGACACGCCGTCGCGCTTCGCGAGCGCACCGAGTTCGTCCACGCGGTAGCGCACAATGCGCGCGAACGCCGCCACCACGCTTGGCATGCGCCGCAGCTCGCCTGCCGGCGGCATCGGGCAATCGAAGGCATCGTCGCCGGCGGTGCGGGCAAGTATGTCGAGCTTCATCCTGAGCCACGCCGTGTCCTGCGCGCGCATGTCCATCGACAGCGTTTTCGCCACTGCGCCGAGGCCGCGCGGCTGCTCCGCGCCGTTCACCCAGACCTCGAACGGATGCGGCCCGCCGTTCTCCACGTGCCCGATGAAAATCGCGAACTGGCCGGTGGGCGCTTCCACCATGTAGGTCCACGACGGATTGCCGCCGGCGAGCTTGGGCCGCCCGGGCCAGCGCAGGCTGGAGAGCGCCGGCTGCGGCGCGGCCTCGATGCGGATGCGCCGGTCGGCGCTGGTATCGAGATCGTTGGGCTGCTCCGCCTGGGGCGCGACCGACAGCACGCTGCCGAGCACCGGGTTCGGGCGGTAGGTCGTGATGCCCTTCAAGCCCGCCCGCCACGCTTCGAGGTAGAGGTCCTTGAACTGTTCGTAGGGGTAGTCCTCCGGCACGTTCACTGTCTTGCTGATCGCGGAATCGATGAACGGCGCGACCGCCGCCACCATGCGCATGTGGTCCCGCGCGGAAACGTCCATCGCCGTGACGAACGCCGGTGGCAACGCGTCCATGTTGCCGCCGAGGTGCCGGTAGAGGCGCCACGCATGGTCTTCCACGTCGTAGGTCTTCGTCGAACCATCGGGCATGCGTTTCTTGCGCTGATAGGTCCAGGAATAGGGCGGTTCGATGCCGTTGGAAGCGTTGTCCGCGAACGCGAGCGAGATGGTGCCGGTCGGGGCGATCGACAGCAGGTGACTGTTGCGCAGGCCGTGAGCGCGTATCTCCGCCTTGAGACGCTCCGGCAGGCGCGAAGCACAGTGCGGCGCCGTGAGGTAGCATTCGGCGTCGAACTCGGGGAATGCGCCCTTTTCGCGCGCGATCTCCACGGAGGCCGAGTACGCTTCGTCGCGCATCGCTTCCGCGATTCTGCCGGAAGTGCGGCGCGCGTCATCCGTGTCGTAGCGCAGCCCGAGCATGATCAGCGCATCACCCAATCCGGTGAAGCCCAGTCCGACGCGGCGCTTGGCGCGCGCCTCGGCCTGCTGCGGTTTGAGCGGCCACACCGTGGCGTCGAGCACGTCGTCGAGCATGCGCACCGCGGGGCGCACGACTTTGGCGAACGCGTCGAAATCGAAGCGCGCGGCGGGACTGAATGCATCGCGCACGAAGCGCGTGAGATCGATGCTGCCGAGGCAGCAGCAGCCGTACGCCGGAAGCGGCTGCTCGCCGCACTGCCCGGTTACCAGGCCATTGAAGATCACCGTGTTGCCATCGGCCTGGGTGGTGTCGAACACCGGCTCGCGGCCGATATAGCTGATTGACCTGACCGCGGTCGTGAAGGTCTGGGTCTTGCGCAGCACTTTGTCGGCGACCCACGCCCGGTACTTCCCGTTCTTCGCCGTGCCGATAAACCCGATCTCCCCCATGAATCGCTCACGCGATTCCCCATCGATGATGAGGTCCCAATCCGCGCGGCAGTGGTAGGTGCGGTGGCCGCCGCGCCCGTCCGGCAGCATCCGGTCCCGTTCGTCGCGGCGGTACCGGATGCGGCACAAGATGCCGAAGTTCGCGAGCAGCATCTGAATGCCGCGCAGAAGGGGAGGGTGACTCGAAGCCAGGCGAACCGAGCAGCTCTGGCTGTTGCCGGACACGTTCACGGTGCCATCGGCCTGGAACAGTCCGCGCAAGTAGCCCTTGACGCAGTCTTCAGTGCCGCGCCAGACGACTTCCGGCACTTCGTGTTTCGTCGCAGCCGAGAAACCGAAATGCGTCAGGAATCGTGCGAGCAGCACCGAACGAATGAAGACGTGATTGCGCGACGGAACGGCCACCGGGTCAACACGGTAGATGCGCGGGTGGGTCGCCAAGCCGGCGATCAGGGTGTTGATATAGTCGGCGACTGCGGGTGCGAAAGCGCGGTCCTCGCCCCAGAAATTGACGACCGCCGCCTGCTGCTCACGGCCGCGGTGGGTGAAATGCCCGTCACCGGCGATGAACCCGAGCAGCGTTCCGAGTTGCTGCGAACCTTGGTCGCCGAACTGTCCCTTGCCCGATTGCACCAGCAAGCGGTCGCCGACAGCCAGATCCCGCAGCTTGATCTTGCCGCGCCCGGTGTAGAAGTCGTGCCATGCCGTTGCCTTGATCTCGTAGCCGTCTTGGGTCACGACACGGTAAACATCGGCCTCGCTCGCGGAGAGGAAAGCCGGCACTGCGCTGCGCACCCACGTGTCCCGTTCGCTGCCGCCCAGCGCGCGGCGGTCGACGGTGACTTCAAGGGGGACGCCACGCTCGCAGAGCTCTCCGATGGGGATCATCCCGAACTGCGTGTGCAGACGCGTATCGGCCGTGACACACGGGTTGGTTGCCGCGATCCCTTCGCGATAAGCGAGGTTGTTGTCGGCGTTGGCGTGATCGACGAAGAACACGCCAGGCTCGGCGTGATCGTAGGTCGATTCCATGATCTGCTGCCACAGCTCCCGCGCCTTGAGCTTGCGGTAGACCCACATGCCGTCGGGCCGTTGCATCGGCGTGCCGTCGAACCCGGGCCCCGGCACCGCCTTATGCACGAGTTCCCACTCGTCGTCGGACTCGACGGCGCGCATGAAAGCGTCGGTCACCGCCACGCTCAGGTTGAAGTTCTTCAACTCGCCCTGGTCCTTGGCGTGGACGAAGTCCTCGATGTCGGGATGGTCACAGCGCAGGATGCCCATCTGTGCGCCGCGGCGCGCGCCGGCCGACTCAACGGTCTCGCAGCTCTTGTCGAACACCAGCATGTAGGAGATCGGCCCGCTTGCCGTGCTGTTGGTGCCGCGCACCGCGGCGCCGCGCGGCCGGATGGCGGAAAAATCGTAGCCCACGCCGCCGCCGCGGCGCATCGTCTCGGCCGCGTCCATTAGCGCCGCGTAGATACCGGGTTTGCCGTCCACCATTTCGGAGACCGAATCGCCGACCGGCTGCACGAAGCAGTTGATGAGAGTGGCCTGCAGCTCGGTACCGGCCGCGGAGTTGACGCGCCCCCCGGGGATGAACCCGTGCGCCAGCGCCTCGCGAAACACCGGCTCCCAGCGCGCGGGATCGCGTTCAACCGCGGCCAGCGCGCGGGCGACACGGCGCTGCACGTCTTCTACGGTGCGTTCCTCGCCCTTGGCGTATTTTTCCAGCAGCACGTCCAGCGTCACCTGCTGCGGCGGTAATGCGAAGTTGCTGTCGTCGAGCTTCATGTGATTGTGAGGACTCCCTGTGTGCGGCCCGTTCGCGGTTTTCGGGCTATCCTACTCCAATTCTCGACAAATTCTAGAGGAGTGGTTCTAGTAGTTTGATAAGCATCAAGAATTACCTTGGCGCTTCGGTTGACGTGGTAGCGGGGTGTGGGGCTCGCGCCGCTCATGCAGGAACTCGGCGAGGACGCGCGCCGTGTGGGAGCGCACTACCCCGTCAGCTTCGCTGCCGCCCCTCCTAGCCGAGGAGGGGATTGATTGGATGATGTCCTCCGGTGAACCACAGGCAACGATGCGGCCACCGGCCTCGCCACCTTCCGGACCCAGATCGATGACCCAGTCGGCCTCGGCGATAACGTCGAGATTGTGCTCGACCACCACGACGGTGTTGCCGGCGTCCACGAGGCGGTGCAGCACGCGCAGTAGTTTTTCCACGTCCGCCATGTGCAGGCCGACCGTGGGTTCGTCGAGGACGTAGAGGGTGTGCCGGTCGCGAACGAGACCCCCCCTCACCCCGTGCCCGCGGAGGGTTGAGCAGGCTCCGTCGGCTTTAGCCGATGGATGCGACCCCGCAGCGGGATGCAGCGCCGGAATCTCCCGCGTGCGAACGTGCGCCTCCGCGGTCACATCCCCACTCATGGGGCCCCTGTTCCGCGCTCCGGCGCCCCCCTCTCCCACAAGGGGAGAGGGAGAAGAACGGACCTTCGCAAGCTCGGTAACTAACTTGATCCGTTGCGCTTCGCCGCCGGAGAGCGTGGGGCTCTGCTGGCCGAGGGTGAGGTAGCCGAGGCCCACGTCCTGCAGCAGGTTGAGCGCGTGGTGGATGGATGGG
>Ga0209108_10001259_pt1 | contig 14664 bp, 16 predicted proteins | sample Rifsed10ft1_FD_184003 | JGI IMG/M metagenome (GOLD analysis project Ga0209108, IMG submission 184003) | Soil microbial communities from Rifle, Colorado, USA - sediment 10ft 1 (version 2) | ecosystem: Environmental > Terrestrial > Deep subsurface > Rock core/Sediment | place: Rifle, Colorado...
ACCCAAAGCGCGAACGGCTTTTTCCAGAACGATGGCTTGACACCCAACGCTGCTTCGCCCAACTCCTCCGCCCCCGGGGGCCGTGGATTGCGGGTCACTAAAAAAGCCTTTCGTCACCCTGCTTGCGACGACCTCCCCTGCGCAGGGTTCAAATCAGGTTCCAATCCCGCAGGCAGTCCTCGAGGTTCGGATGGCCGATCTCGTCGAGCTCGTACCGCACGTGTGCGACGGGCTTGTTCGCCTTCAGAATCCGGCCGAGGTCCACGGGCGTGCCGCTCACGACGACGTCACATGGCACCGCGTTGATCGTCTCCTCGAGCTCCTTGATTTGTTTCGGACCGTAACCCATTGCGGGGAGCACTTTCCCAAGGTGCGGATACTTCTTGAACGTCGCCTTGATCGAGCCAACCGCGTACGGCCGCGGGTCGAGGATTTCGGACGCGCCGAACCGCTCCGCGGCGAGGGCCCCGGCGCCGTACGCCATCCCGCCATGCGTGAGTGTCGGGCCGTCCTCGATCACGAGGACCTTCCGGTTCCGGATCGGCTCCGGGTCCGCGAGTGTAATCGGCGAGCCCGCCTCGACGATGACCGCGTCCGGGTTCACTTCATGCGCGTTCTTCCTCACGGTTGCGACGTCCTCCGGCTTCGCGGTGTCGATTTTGTTGATCACGATCACGTCCGCCATCCGGAAGTTCGTCTCGCCCGGGTAGTACGTGAGTTCATGGCCCGCGCGAAGCGGGTCCGCGACAACGATGTGGAGGTCCGGTTTGTAGAACGGCGTGTCGTTGTTCCCGCCGTCCCAGAGCAGAACGTCGCACTCCTTCTCCGCCTGCCGGAGGATCCGCTCGTAGTCGACGCCCGCGTAAACGACGATCCCCTTCTCGACGTGGGGTTCGTACTCCTCTCGTTCCTCGATTGTCGTGTGGAACCTGTCGAGGTCCTCGTACGTCGCGAACCGTTCGACGGCCTGCTCCGCGAGTTCGCCGTACGGCATCGGGTGGCGTACGACGACGACCTTCTTCCCGTGATGCATGAGGATTTGCGCGAGTCGCCGCGTCGTCTGGCTTTTCCCACTCCCCGTGCGCACGGCTGTGACCGCGACGACGGGGACGTTCGCAATCAGCATCGTCCGGCGCGTCCCGAGGAGGACGAAGTCCGCGCCGAGCGCGTTCGCGATCGAGGCCCGGTGAAGGATGTAGTTGTAGTCCACGTCGGAGTACGAGAAGACGACCTCGTCGATATCGAACCGCACGATCAGGGACGGCAGGTCCTCCTCCGGGAAGATCGGGATGCCGTCGGGGTAGAGGGGGCCTGCGAGGGACGCGGGGAACCTCCGGCTCTCGATGCCGGGGATCTGCGTCGCGGTGAAACCCCGCACGCGGACGCTCGGGTCGTCCTTGTACCGGACGAGGAAGTTGAAGAAGTCGCGGCCCGCGGCCCCCATGATGAGGACGTTCCGTGGTTCCGCCATCGCGGGTCCGAACCCGCCGAGGCCTTAAGGCATTTCTGGAGAGAGTTATACGTTTCGTGAGCGCGCAGGCGCGAGGATATGACCCCTCCCCGCGTTCCAGTGATGATGGGTCCGGTCGACATCGAGACCGCGCGGCGCGCGCTCTCCGCGGAGATTCGCGTCCATGGCACGCCGGAGGGCAACCCGTGGCTCCAGCACTACTCCGGGTCGTCCGTCCGTGTGCTCGGCCTGTCGACGCCCGTCCTCCGCGAGATTCGCAAGCGATTCGTCCGGGAGCACCGGGACTGGAACGCGACGTCAGTGAATGCCCTCACTAACGCGCTCTGGAACGGGGACGTCCTCGAGGAGAAGATGCTCGCAATCGAGCTCCTCGTCGCCTACCGTCATGTCCTCGTCACCGACTCGTGGCGAATGGTAGACCGTTGGGTCGACACCGCCGTGGGCTGGGCTCTGTGCGACGCACTCGGGTCCGGACCGATCGCGGAGATGGCGTACGGAACGCCCGCGCGGTTCCGCGAACTCCTCCGGTGGACGCGGTCCACAACCTTCTGGCGGCGGCGGGTGTCGACGTACGCGCTCCGAACCTGGGTCCGCGCGCGGGATCTCGACCGGCCGTTCCAACTCCTCGAGCGTCTCCTGTACGACCCGGAGTTCTGGGTCCAACGGGCCGTTGGCACGTGGCTGCGGGAGTGCTGGAAAGTCGATCCACGTCGCACCGCCGCGTTCCTGCGGACCCACGCGAAAGGACTTCCGCGGGTCACGATCACGGTCGCCACGGAGCGCGCGCCGAAGGGGTTCCGGCAAGAGCTGCGGCGCAGGGCTGGACCCGCTCCGAAGGCTCGCGGTCGACCCGTCCGTTGACCTCCCCGTGCAACGCTTTTATTCCGCCCGCCATACCCCGCCGGATGCCGGAGTATCGAATCCCCCCCGACGACGACGTCCGCGCGGCGATCGCGCGTGTCTTTCAGACCCGCCATCAGGTCACGTCGCAACGGGCCCTCAAGGCGCTCGTCGAGAAGGACCTCGCGGGAAGAGAGAAATTCCGCGTTGGCGAGGGGCGCGTGCGCCTCCTCGCAATCGACTCCGGCCTCATCGCGCTCGAGATCCACACCCGCGAGGCGGAGGAGAAGCGGGCCCTCACGAAGTGCCCCGTGTGCGGGACCCGCGTCAAGCGGCTCCGGAACATGACGGTCTTCGGCGGGACCGTGACCCTCGGGTTCCGGTGTCCAAAGTGCGGGTACTGGAGCGGTCTCCGGCGCCGCGTCCCGATTCTATACGTGTTCACGATGAAGTGATCCAATGCGCGTGTTCTACGAGAACGGCATCGTCGTCCAGGACGGGATCAAGGAGGTCATCCTCGACCCCGTGCGCCCGATGCCGGGCTCGATCGTGAGCCACGGCCACATGGACCACCTCACGGAGGGCGGCGTGATGACGCCGGAGACACTTGAGATCCTGAAGATCCGAAAGAGGTCGAGCAAGGGAACCGTGCTGCCGTACAACCAAGAGCGGGAGGTGAACGGGTTCCGCGTTCGGCTCCGAGACGCGGGGCACGTGTTTGGGAGCGCGATGATCCGCGTCGACGACGTGCTCTACACAGGAGACGTGAATCCCGAGGGCGGCGTGACGTGCGGGAAGGCCGTGCCTGAGCGGTGCTCGACCCTCGTGATCGAGGCAACGTACGGTCGCCCGTACCTGAACTTCCCGCCGAAGCACATCGTCGAGTCGGACCTCCTGAACTGGGTCGAGTTCGAGCTTTCGGAGGGCCCGGTCGCCCTCGGCGGGTACGAGTTCGGGAAGGCGCAGGAGCTCATCGCGCTCGTAAACCGGCTGAAAGTCGAGGTCGCCGTGACGGACCGGATCGCAGAGATCGCGGATGCGTACCGGAAGGGCGGGATGAAGCTCCAGTACCGCCGGATCTCCGAGCTCTCGGAGGGCGAGCGGAAGGACCCGCGCGTCTACGTCCTGCCCCGCGGATGGCTCCGCCCCCCGCTCGAGGAAAGTGTGTCGTGGCTCGGCCAGGTCGGCCTCCGGACCGCGTACTGCTCTGGGTGGTGCACGATCTTCGACTTCACCCGCTCGTACGGCCTGGACGCGCAGTTCCCGCTGAGCGACCACGCGGATTTCGACGACCTCATTGCGTTCGTCGCGGAGTCGAGGCCGAAGCGTGTGTACACGGTGTACAGCCACCCCGTCGAACTCGCGAAAGAGATCGAGCGGCGGCTGAGGATCCCCGCACACCCGCTGAACGTGAAGAGGTCGACATGAAGACGGCCGCGGAAGGGGACTTCGTGATCGCGAAGCTCGAGGACGGCGAGGACCTCTTCGAATCCCTCAAGGCGATCGTGAAGTCGAACCGAGTCGACAGCGGGACGGTCCTCTGGGGGATCGGAATGGTCCGGGACTTCGACGTGGGCTACTTCGACGGCCGGGAGTACCGCCGGACGGTGTTCGCGGCACCCCACGAGCTGATCGCCCTCCATGGGAGCATCACCGCGCGCAGCGACCCGATGTTCCACCTCCATCTCGCCGCCGGGAATCCGGACAAGGGCGTCGTCGGCGGGCACCTCTTCAAGGCGACGGTCTCCACGCTGAACGAGATCTGCATCGCGCGGTTCCTCACGATCCGGATGACCCGGGCCGTGAGCTCTAGGAGCGGGTTGCGGGAGCTGGTCCTGGACTAGCCGCGACCCGGAGCTCGAACCAGTACGCAACGAGCGCGGCCCCGCACAGCCCCGCGGCGACGTACATCGGCAGGATGTAGTGGTCCCCCGTCGACAGGATTCCTCCGAGAATCGGTCCTAGAATCGAGGAGATGCTCATCACGCTCCCGAGGATCCCGCCCGCCGTTGCCGTCTCGGGATTCCGCTCGACGATGAACTGCAAGGTGCCGACGTAGAGGGTCGCCCATGACACGCCGAGGAGCACCTGCGTCAGAAGAATCTCGACGAAGTTGCGCGCGAGCGTGAACGTGAGGAACGTCGCCGCGGATCCGACGAGGCCAGCGATCACGAGGGTCCGGCTCGGGAACCGGTCGAGCTTGCGCATCACGGCGAACTGGACGAGCGGGTTCAGCGTGTACGCGAGTCCGATCTCGAGGCCGCTCATCCCTAGGTTGTCCCGCAAGTACAGGGGGAAGATCACCCAAATCATGTTCGCGCCCGTGTGGCGGATCAGCATCGCAACGTAGATCGGGAGATTCCGCCGGATCAGAGCGACGGGGAACAGGGGGACCGTCAGCTTTCCCGTGCCAGTGAGCGGCGCGCTCGCGGATACGACGAACCCCGCGACGAACAGGAGGGACGAGACGACGAAGATTGGCCGGACGTCGCCTTGCGCGAGGAAGTCCGCGAGGCCCGCCACGAGCGTGCCGAGGGCCCACCCGAGGGAGCCCCACGCCGCATACGGTCCCACGGCTCGGTCCGCACTCCGCGCGTACGCAAGGAGTGCGGCGGGGTACATCCCGACGGTGAAGCCGAGGACCACCCTCGTGACGACGACCGTCAAGCGGTCAAACGCGAGGACCTGAAGGAACGCCGCGAGGGAGGCGAGGAGCAGTCCCGTCTGGAGGATCTTGCGGCTCCCGTGGACGTCTGCCGCGCGGCCGAAGACGTACGAGGAGACGAGGATGCTCCCGTTGTACGCGCCAACGATGAACCCGAGCTGCTCGACCGTCGCGCCGAGCTGGGAGGCCCATAGCGGGATGAAGATGAGGGACGCGGAAACGGCTGCGTTCCCGAGAAAGTTGATGTGGCGGGGGAGCACGGGCGGCGCCGAGAGGGCGCGGTCGGATAAAGGCTACGAGGCCGTTACCAGCCGAGCCGATCGAGCTCCCGCTCCTGCTTCGTTTTCTTGCGGAACGCCTTGTAGTGCGTTCGGCAGAGATGGGTCCGCCGCGGTTCCTTCATCAGCTTGAGCTCAGGGAGCGCGGCCTTCACCTTCTCCGTCGCCAGGGATCGTGCCGCGGTCTGGCCGCAACCGACGACGCCGCACACGTCCTCTTCAGGAAGGGCCATCGAACCGGGGAACCTTGCGGGAGCTACTAAGCCTTTCTTCTGGCGACGTCGATGGCAACGCGAAGCTTTAGAAGGGGAGTGGAGTTGCTCGCGCACCTCGACCGCGACGGCCGGGGGAGGTGGACGCATGGTCCTCATCATCTGGAAAGCCGAGTTTACAGGGAACGAGAAACAGCTTGCGCGCGTGAACGAGCTCCTCGCGGAGACGACTAAGGAGGTTGGCGGGAAGATTGATGGCCCATATTTCCCGCAGGACGCGGACCTCCTCTACTTGTTCTGGGTGAAAGCGTTCGAAGACATGAACCGGAGCGGCCGCAAGTTCCTGCAGGCCGTGACGAAGGAGAAGCTCCCGGTCATGCCGCTCGAGTACGAGATCGCGGTGACCTCGAAGGAGTTCTGGGGCAAGTAGGAGCAGCCCTCGAGCGGGGCTCGAGAGTCGAGATCAGTCGCGGGAGCCCCACAATTTTTCTCGGAGCTCGGGGTTGCATAGCTGTACCAGAAGCTTTATTTGACCCACGCCGCTCTAGAGATGTCAAATGGGCGACGACGGGCGTTCGTGGGCCGCGATGTTCACCTTTCTCGCCTTGGCCATCCTGATGGCCTTCTTCGGTCCCGAGCCCGTCGTGGGGTCTCCCGTCGCCGACTTCGTTGAGTCGCACGGCGATGAGACTCTGATGCCCGGCGCCGAGACGTTCGTCGTTGCTTCTCGCTGAGCGAGAGCACCCCTTTTCCGGAGGTGACTCCATGCACGCAGGTCTAGAGCTAGAAAGCCGCAGGCGAATCTACGAATATCTGTCCGCGAACCCCGGCGTCCATCTGCGCCGGATAGGGCAGGCCCTCGGGATGTCGACGGGGATGTTGTCCTATCACCTGGGCGTGATGGAAAAGCTTGGGCTCCTGAAGTCGGAGGCGTCCTGCCATCGGAGGCGGTACTATCTCGCCCAGACCTACCGCGAGGACCAGCGACGAATCCTCGCGCTGTTGCGGGAGCGCGTGCCGCGCCGGATTCTCGTGGACCTCGCAACGTATGGCGACCGATCATTCGCAGACCTGCTGCGGGCGACGGGGGTCACGAAATCGACGCTCTCGTATCATCTCTCGAAGCTCGTCGCCTCCGGCGTCGCAATCCGCGGACGCCGCGATCGGGAGAGCGTGTTCACGTTGGACGATGGCAATGCGGTCGCGAATCTAATCCTCTCCTGCGCGTCGAGTTTCCCCGATGAAGCGGTTGGCCGGTTCGTCCAGACATGGCCTCGCCTCCAGGCCCTGCGGATGCGCCAGGCCGCGCAGCTCGCTCCGATCCCCGCGACGTGAGGGACCGCCGCATCACGCGCGGTACTGGATGATCGAGTACTCGTTGTCGTCGGGATCGAGGAATCTCGCCTGGATCCCGCCCCATTCCTCGCGCTTGGCCTTCTGCCGGAAGCGAACGCCATGTGCCATGAGTTTCTCCTGGAGGGCCATCAGATCGCGTGTCATGAATCCGATTGACGTCCTCTCTCCGATGTGCGTGAGGTCGGATTCGTAGTCCGACGGATTCGGGTACATTTCGCGGGTCGGAGTGAAGGGGAACAACCCGGTCCCGCCGGGGTGGAGGCGGTACACCTTGAAGCTCGTGGCGGGGATTTTCGAGGATCGCATCCCGAGCGCCCTCCGGAAGAACTCGCCCGTCATCTCGGCGTCGCGGCTCGCGATCGTGATCGAGTCGAGCCGCGTGAGCCCCGCGCGCCGAACCTTCGCTCTTTCCTCGTAAACGAAGTACGTATTCCCGTCGACGTCCTGGAACTCCACGAGGCGCCCGGATTCGTCGGACTCGGTCTCCCCGACCTTGATGCCCTTCTTGGCCAGCTTCGAGATTGTCGCGTCGAGATTGCCCGTTGCGAAACTGATCCCGGTGACCTCACCGATCGCCTTCGTCCCCGCCTCGTAGGACTCGCTCCCCCACTCCTTGGAGGGCTGCCAAAGGGAGATGCTTGCATCGCGGCCGGTCTTCGTCGTCCCAAGCTCGAGGTACTTCCATTTTGGCTCCCAGTCCCGTACTTTCAACCCGAGCTTCTTCACGTAGAAGTCTCGCGCCCTCTTCTGGTCCCGCACGAACACGCCGACGCCGTCGACCGAATCGAGTTTCGCCATGGACGCTCCCCCGCCGCACACGGAAACGAGTTCCGCCGGATAAACATCGCGGGCCCATTAAGCAAGGGGAAGCTTGAGGAACTCTCGGAGCAAGCTCGTTCCGTAGCACCCGGGCGTAAGAGTGAACCGGAGCGTCAGGGTGCCCTCACCGGCCTCCCACGCGAGCGAACGGCCGGCGGCGAGGAATGCCCGGCGCGTCCCCCGGGACGAGAGTCGTGGCATCGCAGGAATGATGAAATCCTCGGGTCGGAGGCCCTCCTCCGCGACGAACCGCTCCTCGATCGCCCCGGGCCGGCCCGCCGCGAACTCCGTTTCCGATCCGAAGAGGAGGCCACTGACGAACGCCTTCCCCGCGCGACACTGTGCCGCGACGCGTTCCAGGTTCGCGGTGTCCACGGGGATCTGGCGCTCCCGGTCTGGCCGGCCATCCGGGCGGGCGGCAAGGACGACGTCGCCCTCGACGGGTTCGTGGAGCGGGATGCCTTGCCGCATCCGCTCGCTCAGGATCCGGTTGAACAGGAACGATTGGTAGCCATGAACGAACATCAAGAGGAGGTTGTGCGGGAGGACCTGGAGTCCGCCAATGTAGTCGTCGGGCCTCTTCGCGAGGTGGTTCAGGATTGCCTTCTCGAAGCCCCACTCGTCGGGATATTCTCGAAGCGCGGCGGTGTAGTCGCCCGTTGCCTCGAGGTCCGTGCGGACCGCGAACGACTCCGGGTCCTCGCCCTCGATCGGGTTCGCGACGTACGCGTGGACGGCTTCGCGGAACTCGCCCCGCACGATGTGGCGTCCCACGACGTGCGTGATCGATCGGACCGAGCCGAACCGCTGCATGCCAAAGAAATTCGGAAATCCGCCGAGGACGCGGAGCTCGCGGGCAATCGCTTCTGCGCGCGGTTCGATGTCTACACTCGCAAGCGGAATGTCCCGCACGACGACGGCGAATCGGTTCCCGAGAAGGTCGCCAATTTCGAGCTCGCGATCCGTCCGGAACGTCTCGAGAAGCTCGACGTCCTTCAGGCGGAGCGACTCGACGAGGTCCGATGACGCGTCGAAGTGGAGGAGCTGTGTTGTCACCGCTCTGCGATCCTTCGTTCCCGCGAACGAGATTCGCTTGCGGCTGATCCGGAGGCGCCGGGCGATCTCGCGGACGAGGCGGTTCGTCTCCCAGTTCCGGGTCCGGAGTTTGGCGACGGTGTAGCGGCCCTCGGTCGAACGGGGGATGTCGGCGGGAATCTCCTCGACGACGAAGTCCTCCGCCTCGGCCTTGATCCGCCCGCCAAGGCCCGGCGAGGTCGTGAGGTATCCGGAGATGCCGACGATCGACTCGTCCATCGAGCCTCGAAAGGAAGGCGCGCTATTTGAGCCCGCGAGTTCGGCTCACTCCGCCTCGCCCTGGCGGGACAGAATGTCCTTGAGCGCCTTCTCCGCACCGCGGAGGAAAGCCCAGTCCTGAACGCCGATCGTTTCAATCCCGGCGATCGCGCCCGCATCCCGCGCGGCCTGGATGAGGCTCCGGAGCGTCTTGAACCCGTGGATCTTCGGTCGGTACCGAGGGAAACGCTTCTTGAGCTCGAGGCCGACGTAGGAGAACGACGCGACCCCCGGCGTCGCAGACGTCTTCAGGATGTCGCGGACCGCGGAGAAGATCTCCTCGACGGACGGTCCCTCCGCGCTCTCGCGGCGGGGCTTCTCCCTCGGAGGGCGGATATCCTCGATGTCCCGCTCATAGTACAGGACTTCGTCGACGAAGTCCGCGAGCTGCTGCGAGAGGCTCCCCGTAACGCCGATCAGAATCAACTTGCGGCCGTACGGCCGCAGCGCGTTCACGACGTGCAGGAAGTCCTGGTCTCCGGACACGAGGATGTACGTCGCGATGTTCGGATTCGTGTGGCACAGGGTCGCAGCGTCCACCGCCATCCGGACGTCCACGCTGTTCTTCACGATCCGATCCGTCGCGATCGCGCCCATCCCCGCGTACTTTCGCTTCGGGACATAGACGGGTTCGATCCCCGCCCGGTAGAGCGCGGGTGGGTCGTTCCGCAGCGGGGACTCGAGCCAGTCCGCGTACGCGCGGGCGACGACGACGCGGCCGTATTCCCGCGACGCTTCGTACAACGCCGTCACGTTCGGTGTGATCTTGAGCCGCTCGAGGCTGATCTTGAGGTTTTCCCAGTCCACGAGAAGCCCGACGTCTCTGGTGAGTTCCTCGGGCGCCGCCTCCTCGCTCCCACGTTGCGCGGCCGTCCCTCCTCTTGATCCCACGGATCCACCTATCCTCGGCGGGAGCCGCCTCTCGGCTTAAGTCCTTCGCCCCGCGAGGAAAGTCCCGCGATCACTTCGCGAGAGCCTTCTCGACGAGCGCCTTCGCATCGCGGAACTGACCCGCCAAGGCCTCCGCGGCCCGCTTCAGCGCGGCCTGCGGCGGGTTCTTCTTCGTCCGCACGTACAAGACGGGCTTGTCGAGCTGCGGGTGGCCTGTGTAATACTGCGCGTCGGAGACGTCCGCGTCTTGGAGGAGCGTCGAGACGAGCGGGTAGATGAGCGTGTCCTCGGGGTTGATGATCTCGATCTTGATTGAAGTCTTGTCCTTCTCGAGAAGGTTGAGCTCCATGGGGGACGACGACACTGGGCGGGCCTATTTAGGCTTTGTGCGCGCGGCGGTCGGGTCACTCCGTCGCGGGTCGTAAGGGAGACTTCGGGGCATCCGTGCTAATGATTATCTAGCCACATGTCCCTGGGTCCGCGGGCATCGCCGGCGATGACGCTTCCAGATCTTACGGTCAAGGATCGGATTCAGCTGTACCTCTTCGACTACAACCGGTACACGGAGGCGTTCGACGTCCCCGTCGAGGTCACACAGGAGGCGATCGCGAACGCGGTCGGCATCCGCGTGACCCATGTGCCCCAGTACATCCGACCCCTCCTGTCGGAAGGCCTCGTCGAGGAACGGAGCGCGCACATCCTCCGCCAGAAGCGACGCCGAAAGGCGTACTTCCTCACCGCGAAGGGACGCACGCAGGTCGCCGCGCTTCGGAATACTTTGCTCCAAGAATCCGTGCCCATAAAGAAACGGGAGGGAGATATCGTGCAAGTCCCGCTCTCCCGATTGTATCACGAGGACCGGCGAGGTGCCTCGCTGTTCACGATCGTGCAGGAGCTTCGGACGTTCGGGCACGCGCTCGAGGTCACGGAGGTCACGAAGGCTGGGCTCGTTGACTTTACGGAGGAGGCGCCAAAGGTCGAACGATTCTATGGCAGGGTTGAGCTTCTCCGACAGGTGTCCGACGCGCTCGGGCGGGCAAGGCTGGTCGTCGTCACGGGGATGGCGGGGATCGGAAAGACAACGCTCGGCGCGAAGGTGTGTGAATCCGTTCGGGGGAAGCAATCCTTGTTCTGGCGGCAGATTCGCCCTTGGGACACCGCGATGGACGTCGCGTACCGCCTCGGCGCGTTCCTGAAGGCGATGGGGCGGACGGAGCTTCACGCGGCGCTCGTGGGGAAGGGGATGAAGGAGATGGCCCGTCTCGAGGAGCCGCTCGCCGCGGACCTCGCGGGCGCATCTGCACTTCTAGTGTTTGACGACGCACAGAACGCGTCGCACGAGACGATGATGTTGCTTAGCCTCCTCCTCAGGACTCTCAGGCGGCAACAGGGAACGTCGGCGCTCGTCCTCTCGAGGACGGTGCCCGCGTTCTACAGCCGTCGGGAGGTCGCGGTCGAGGGGTTGATTCTGGAGTTCGCGCTTCCTGCGCTCGATCCTGCGAGCAGCGAATCGATCCTTGCGGCCTCTGATATCGCGGCGGATGTTCGGGAGCCCTTGATCAAGGCGAGCGGGGGGAATCCTCTGTTCTTGAAGCTCCTCGCCCTGGGGGGGACGCACGAGGCCCCACGGCGGGGGTGGGGGACTGTGGAGGCGTACATCGCGGAGGAAATCGAGCCCGCCCTCGAGTCCGTGGAGCGTGGATGCCTCCAGCTTGCATCGTTCTACGACGTCTCCGTGCCGTCGCGGGGCCTGCTTCACGAACGCGAAGCGACCGCCAAGACCCTCGTGGACCTCCACAAGAAGGGTCTCCTTACGGCGACGGAGTCGGACCGCTACATCCTCCATGACAGCCTCCGGGACTACTTCCAACAAGGCATGTCGACCGAGCGGCGCACCGCGCTCGTTGCGACCGTCATCCCATGGCTTCTCCGCGAGGCGGAGACGTGTGCTACGGAAGGTCGCCCCCTCGACGCAATCGCGTGCTTGGGGAACGCCCTCTCGGTCGACATGGATCAAGATCGTCGGGCCGCGACCCTCGAGAGGATCGGGGACCTGCGGCGAATCGTGGGTGACCTACCTGGCGCCGTGGACGCGTACCGCACGGTGATGACGACGGTAGAGTCGCCCGCGGCAAAGGCACGGGCACTTCAGAAGGCGGCGCTCACGATGATCCATCTCGGAGATCTCAAGGGCGCAGAGTGGGCGGTCCAAACCGGCCTCTCCCTCCTCCCGCCGGAGCCCTCGATCGAGCTCGCATGGTTGATCGTTCGGCGCGCGGCGATCGCCTTCCGTCGCCAGGACTACGACGCGGTCGCAAAGGATCTCGAGAAGCTCCTCGGATGGATGCCCCTGCTTCAGCAGGACCCCGCGCTCTGGGGAACCGTCGCGAACGAGCGCGGGCTCCTCCACATCGACGACCACCACCGGTTCGACGCGGGCCTCGCGAAGGCGGATTTCGAGAGTGCGATCCTCGCATTCCAGAGCGTCGGCGATCAGCGGAGCCTCGCGGTCGCGCACAACAACCTCGGACTCGCCTTGATCCATTTCGGCCACGTCGACGAGGCGATGTCGAGCATCGACGCGGGACTCGCGATTGCGGATGCAACGGGGAACCTCCCCACCCGCGAACTGTGTCTCTTCTCGAAGGCCTGGTGCGTGACGAACTATCTCGGCGACCTGGACACTGCGGAGAAGATCTACCAGGAGACATACCGCCTCGCGAAACAGTCCCGCCAGCGACATAAGCTGCTCTGGCATTCAAAGCACTTCTCGACCCTTTACCAGCTCCAGGGACGTCTTGACGAGGCGCGGGAGTCGCTCGCATACTTCCTCGAGAACAGTGCGGACATCCTCAGTCCGGAGAGCCGGATCGACTACGTCGCTGAGATGGCGCGGCTTTGCGCTCAGTGCGGGGATCTCGACTCGGCGCAGAAGTACCTGCGGGAAGCGGAGGCTGCGTCCGCCCAATCGCCGACGCACCTCGCGGGCCATCTCGTGAGTTGGGCGAAAGCGGCGGTCCTTGCCTCTCAAGGGAAAGCGGAAGATGCCGCTCGCGAATTCGAGATCGCCGCCCGTGCGGCCCCGCCTCGGGACCGAGGGGAATTCCTCGTGGAATACGGGCGCTTTCTTGCAGAAGCGGGGAAGAGGGACGATGCGCGGCTCGTTTTGCAACAGGCGTGCGAGGAGTTCAAGGAAGATCCCCGCAAGCCTCTCGAAAAGGCCGCCCAGGAAACCTTGCAGGCGCTCGAATCGTAAATCAGGCCTCGGATTCGGATTGTGACACCCGAAGCTCGACCCGAGTTCCACGCAGACTGCTGGGGCTCTCAGCCTTACGGAAGGAGAGAGCCAGCGCTACCACTGTCCTCGCCAGGTGCCAGTTGAATGTGGGCGGGCCTCCGAAAGATTCGAGAGCGGCCGGCTACGGCGGCGGGCCCGTGGTCGGGGGATAGCGTTTCTGAAGCACGGCTTGGAGGGCGATCGCGAGGGCTTTCGCATCGGGGGCTTTCGCGGTAGGCCCAGATTTCCCCTTGAAGCTCTTCAGCACATCAAGGAGGATACCTTGCTGCTCCTCTAATCCCCACTCACCGTGGGGTTCCGTGCAATCGGGGTGGCTGGGATTCCAGTCCCGGTCGTCAAACCCGCATCCGAGGATGTGGCCGTATCCGTGGTGCGAAGCGCCAAGATGGCCTCCACAGCCTGGACAGTGACTCATGTCTCCACCTCCCCCCGCCACGACGGAATGGGTAACGGCAGTGCCCTTCGTTGGCGATCCTCCATGGGAGAGTCACGGTAAGAAACTACTCCTGGGTCCGGCTATCGGAGTCGCTCCGGCGGCGTCAGGGTTGAGAGTGCCCTCGAGCGCGTCTCGAGGTCCCCCTCGATTTGGTGGACCTCCGTCTCGATTGTCCCCGCCCACGCGCTCCGGGCCGCATCCCCATGGAGGCGGTACGCTCGGTCGGCCTCCTGGGCTCTCCCTACATCTCCCGAGGCCAGGCGGTCGTCGCACTCCGCGACGGCCTTCGTCGCGTCCTCCGCCGCATGGAACTGGGAGGCGAGGCGTGACATCGCCTCGAGTCGGCCCCGGAGCTCGTCCGTGGGGAGATCGACTGAGAAGCGAGGCAAGGGATCCCCGGGAGCGGTAATCGCCTTTAGCCAGGCGAGGTTCCTCTGTAGGGCAGCCTTCAACGGTCGGCCGTCGCCGAGAAGATGCGCGAGCTTCGCGTCGGAGTACGAGAGTGCCTCGAGGAGGCCATAGACGCCCCTCCGACCGAATACAGTCCGCGTGGGGCCAACTCCCGTCAGGAGGTCCAAGAGGGCCGAGGCGTCGCCCTCCGGGATACGAGGGAGGTGGAGCCGGCGGTCCTTGGACGCGGAAAGCAGCGTCTGGATTGCGGTCCCGCAGGGGATCTCGTGGAGCTCCGCAATCCATGCCTGGGCCAGCGCGCGGTTCGCTTCCTCCAGAAGGGACTTCACGCGAGACACGTCGTCTTCGGACATCGGCGGCCGTTGCACAGACCGTAAGCGGTCCCGTTCCGCCCGGAGGCGGCTGACCTCGCGCTCGAGGGCCCGATAGCCGTCCCGGTACTCCGCGAGCATGCGTTCCCGCTCCTGGGCTTGGGCCCGGAGCTTCCCGAGCCTATCGAGGAGCTTGCGGCCCATGAAGAAGTCCCGCTTCCGGATTCGGAGCAGCGCCGCGTCGAGGATCCGGAGGACCTTCGGGGAAATCGCCCCCGCTTTCGAGTGGCGGGCGACCTCTGCCGCGACCTCGTCGAGATCTC
>Ga0209108_10001260_pt1 | contig 14661 bp, 16 predicted proteins | sample Rifsed10ft1_FD_184003 | JGI IMG/M metagenome (GOLD analysis project Ga0209108, IMG submission 184003) | Soil microbial communities from Rifle, Colorado, USA - sediment 10ft 1 (version 2) | ecosystem: Environmental > Terrestrial > Deep subsurface > Rock core/Sediment | place: Rifle, Colorado...
CGCCTGGACGCAGGCCGGCAGCCGCCCTTGCTCCACTCGGTGCACGCAGAACGTGCACTTTTCGACGATGCCCCGGAAATGGCCGCCGCCGGCAGTCCGCTTGCGCTCTTCCCCATAGGCCGCCCCGAGATCGGGGTTCGAGTACCCGGGCACCGCGCCCCCGGTGGCGCCCTGGATCCCCGGGTCCGCCCAGTCGAAGTAGTAGTTCTGCTGGGGCTGCTTCCAGTTGAAGTAGTTGACTCCGTACGGGCAGGCCACCACGCAGTACCGGCAGCCGATGCACCGTTCGTAGTCGGTGAGGACCAGCCCATCGATCCGCTTGTACCGGGCGCCGACGGGGCAGACCTTCACGCACGGGGGGTTGTCGCAGTGCTGGCACGGTCTGGGGAGGAAGGAGATGTTCGTGTCCGGGTACTCGCCCTCCTCGAACCGGAAAACGTGCATCCAGAACACCGCCTGGGGGGTGTTGTTCTCGACCTTACATGCCTCGACGCATGCCCGGCAGCCCTGGCACCGGTCGAGGTCCACCGCCATCGCGTACTTCGACATCGGGCTCCCCTTCAGGCCCTGCTGACCCGGACCTTCACGAGGAAGGACTGGTCGGCGGTGTTCGTCATGTAGCCCTCCCCCATGTAGTAGATCTCGTTCGGGGACGGCCCTCGCTCCCTGGCCCGGGGGTCCGCCCACAGGCCGAAATGGTTCGGCATGCCGACCGTGTCCGGCCGGATCGCCTCCGTGTAGCTCGCCCGCGTGCGAACGCGTCGCGTCTCGCCCGTGACGGCGTTCTGGGACTCCACCCAGACCTCATCCCCGTCGGCGATGCCCTTCGCCCGTGCGGTTCGCGGGTTGATGTCCAATCGCTGCCGCGGCGCGAGCTCGGCGAGGAGCGGTATGAACCCCGTCCGGCTCTGCTTGTGCTCGATGAGCTTGTAGCTGATGAGGTAGAGATCGTAGTCGGCCGGCGACGCGTCCACCGTGAGCGACCGCCACGTGGGGAACGGCGTGTAGTCGCGCCAGTAGACTTCCTCGGCGCCCTTGGCCTGCATCGCGTTGCGGTAGCGGAGGAGGCTCTCGCCGTAGAAGCGGTGGAGGACCCCGCCGAACGGCGGATCGGTGACGTAGCCATAGCGCTTGGCCGGCTTCATCGGGCCTTTGACGTAGACGCCCTTCGTCTCGAAGTGGGCGACCCCCTGCTCGATCCCCTGCGCCAGGGCCCAGTGATCGAAGATCTCCCGTGGTGTCGGCTTCTTGTCGAGGGGCAGGGCGTGGGGCGGCTCGAGCTTGAGGGACTTGTTGAGCTCGTCAAGGTAGCCGCCCTCGCCGTAGAGGACGCCGGCCGCCTCGGTCAGATCGAGGTAGATGTCGATCTCGCCGCGGGACTCGAACAGCGGCGCCATGACCGGGACGCGGAGGGCGACGGCATCCGTGTACTGGTCGTTGGCCGAGCTCGGGCCCTCGTACTTCTCGAGAGTGGCTGCCGGGAGCACGACGTCGGCGAAGTAGTCCGCGGTCTCACTGAGCCACGGGCTGATGTCCGCGACGAACTTGAACTTGGCGTACGACTCGATGAACTCGCGACGGGAGAGAAACGAGACGAGCGGGTTGACGTAGTGGGTGATCAGGACCTCGGGAAGCTTCTCCACCGCGTACCGCTCCGGGTCCAGCATCACCTTCGCGACCATCCCCGGGAACCCGCTGTTGATCGGGAAGTACCGGCTGGCCTTGAGGGTGTACCCGTACGGCGGGTCCTTGACCTCGACCTCGTCGAGCTCCGTGTAGTTCTTGTCGATCTTCCAGCTCGTGTCGGCCATCTGGCCGCCGACGGCCCCGGGGGCACCGACGAGCATCGTCATCATCAGCATGGCTCGGACCGCCTGGAACCCGAGCTCCTGCTGGCTCATGTGGTAGGCGGCGATCCCGACCGGTCGATAGGGCACGCGGACGCCGCCGACGACGGTCGTGCTGCCGATGCGAGCGTTCTGGCCGAACTCGATGGCGACGCGCCGGATCTCGTCGGCCGCCAAGCCGCACACGTCGGCCGCCCACTCGGGCGTATACGAGGCGATCTGCTCCCTGTAGAGCTCGAACGCCGGTCGGACGGGCATGCCGTCGACGGTGTAGGCGCCGTCGAGCGCGGGCTGGCTCGCCGCCTCGAGGGAGGCGGGGCCGCCCGCGGCCGCGTCCCACACCTGCGGAACGCCGTCTACCCGGACCAACGTCCCGTCGTTCTTCACGAGTGTCGCCGCGTTCGTGTACCGGGCGAGGTACTCGCCGTCCACGTACCCCTCGGCGACGAGGACGTTCGAGAAGGCGAGCGCGAGCGCGAGGTCCGTGCCGGGGCGGATGGGCAGCCAGCGGTCGGCGAAGGGGCCGGCGCCGCGCAGGCGAGGATCGATCTGGACGATCTTCATCCCCCGCTCGCGGGCCTCGAGCATCTGGCGGGGCCAGGTGATCCAGCAGAACTTGTTGCCGCCACCGTTCGTGATGTTCCATCCCCACGACAGCAGATAGCGGGTTTCGCGGAAGTCTGGATGGAGCACGCCGGTCAGGCCGATCGTGTACTCGAGGGCCCGGTAGCCGGCATCGGAGCAGTACGTCCCGTGCCCGAGCTTCGTCGCCCCGAGCGAATTGACGAACGCGTCGTCGTAGAAGCTCTTCGCCTTGCTGCGGCCCTTCTGCCAGAGGACGAGCTTCGGGTCCTTCTGGCGGGTCTCTTCGATCCGCGCCGCGACGAGCTCGAGTGCCTCCTTCCACGACGCCCGTCGCCAGGTGCCCGACTGACCCTTGGCGTTCGTCCTGATGAGGGGCGTCTTCACGCGGTTCGGGTCGTACAGCGCCGTGATCTGTGCCTTCCCCTTCGGGCAGAGCGTCCCCACGTTCAGGGGATGCTCAGGCTGCCCCTCCAGGTTGATGACGCGACCGTCGATTCGCCGGGCGAGGATGCCGCAATCCTGCTTGCCGATCCAGCACGTGGTCGGCACGAAGTCCTCGACGATCGGCGTCGCCGCCAGGGCCGGGTGAGCCGCGATCACCGACTCGAGCTCCCCGAACAGGAGGCGCTGGCCGGCGGTCGCCCCGACGGCCGCACCCGCGAGCGCCGACCCCTGGAGGAAGCGCCGCCTCGTGATCCGCGCCATCAGTCCCCTCCCGATGAGACGTCCCGTCAGGGGCCGGCGGGGCAGGAAATAGATGGAGCTAGCGCCCGGGGACACATTCGCAGCGGAGGTGTTGCGCCGAAGAATGCCCGGTCGGGCCGTCCCGATCCGGAGAGCCATCCCGCCCGAAAGCCCGTGACTCGCGGCCCATTTCAGGGGGGCTCGGCACGACCGCGGTGGTGTCGACAACGGTCCGGGAGCGCCAGGACAAGCGGAGGGTAGTGCGGGACGCGCGGACGACCACGACGCTCGGGCGCGTCTATTCGGCCTCGCCGCCGCGACCGCGGGTGCCGAGGAACTCGTCCCGGCAGCCACGCGAGCAGAACCAGTAGGTCTCGCCGTCGCGCTGCGCGCTCACCGCCCGCTCGCGTTCGACGGCCATCGCGCAGACCGGATCGGTGACCATCGTGACCATGTCCTTGAAGGCGCCGTCCTCGAGCCAGAGGACCCGATCGGCGATGTCGCGGATCCGCTCATCATGAGACACGATGACGACGCTGCGCCCCTGCTCCTTCGCGATCCGCCTCAGGAGCCGCATGATCTCGTGGCCGATCTTCGAGTCGAGGTTCGCCGTCGGCTCGTCGGCGAGGATGAGCGCGGGGTCGTTGATGAGCGCCCGGGCGATGGCCACCCGCTGCTTCTCGCCGCCGGACAGCTTCTCGGGCAGGAAGTCGAGCCGCTCGCCGAGGCCGAGCTCGGTCAGCAGCGCCGTCGCCTTGTCGCGGGCCGCCCGACGCTTCAGGCCGGCGAGCTCGGCGACGAGCGTGACGTTCTCGAGGGCCGAGAGGGCCGAGAGCAGGTTGAAGTCCTGGAAGATGAAGCCGAACTGGCGGAGCCGGATGTCCGGCAAGCGTCCCTCGGAGAGCTCGGAGATCGCGGTCCCGTCGAGGTGGATCGAGCCCTCGGTCGGCCGCAGGAGCGCCCCCATCATCGACAGCAGGGTCGTCTTGCCCGAACCCGACGGGCCCATGATCAGGACGACCTCGCTGGGCTCGACTGCAAGGCTGACCCCGCGGACCGCAAGGACGGCGGTCTCGCCGTCGCCGAAGCGCTTGCTGACGTCGCGGACGTCGAGTGTCACCTTGATCACAGCGCGGCTCCTCTCCGGAAGACGACCGCCGGGTCGAGACCGGCGATCTGGCGGATGGGCAGGATCGCGGCCAGGCCGGCGATGACCGCCGCGAACAGCCCGACCTTGACGAGCGACGCGGCGCTGATGGCAAGCTCGAGGTCGACGCCGGTCATCGGCACGACGAGGGCGAGCAGGCCCGTGAAGGCGAGGCCGACCAGGAACGCGAGGGCAACGCTCAGGGACGCCTGGACGAGCACCACGCCATAGAGGAAGCGGCTGCGCGCCCCGAGCGCCTTGAGGGCACCGAACTCGCGGCGCCGGGCGAGCGTCGCAACGTAGACCGTGAGGGCGACCACCGCCAGCCCGACGACGAAGCCGACGACGTTCATGATCGCGATGACGTCGGCGCTCATGTCCGTGACGAGCCGCCGCTCTTCGACCGAGAACGCCGTGCTCGATTGGGCGGTGACGCCCGCGACACGTCGCTCGATCTCGGCCGCGATGCCTTCGGGCGAGGCGTCCGAGGCGATTCTGACGAGGACGTAGCTCACCACCGAGGCGTCCCCGCGCATCGAGCGGAAGTCCTCGAACGAGACGAAGGCGACCGAGTTCACCAGGCTCGCTGTCCCCTCCGACAGGCCGACGATGCGCGCCTCGCCGCCCAGGATCGTCACCGGGTCGCCGAGGCCGACGCCCGCCTTCCGCGCGAAGCCGCGGTCGACGATCACCTCGGCCCGGCCCGGCCGGGCGGCTCCTTCGGAGACCTTCCAGGGCCCACCCATGCCCGCGCCGGGCGGAAGCCCGATGACGTAGGCGACGGCGCGTTCGTCACCCGCCGCGATGGTGTCGGTCGAGTAGAGGATCGGCGTCGCCTCGGCAACGCCGTCGACGGCGCGGACCTCCTCGGTGACCGAGTCGGGCAGCCAGGAGGCGACCATGTGCAGGTTGCGCACGCCCGCCTGGCTGACCCAGACGTCCGCCCCGGCCCGATCGATGTAGGCGGTGAGCTGGTTCGCGACGCCAGCGTAGATGGCGTCGAGGGCGAGGGTCAGCGAGAGGGCCAGCGCGACGCCCCCGACCGAGACGAGCAGCCGGACCCGGTTGCGGGCCAGGTTGCGCCGGGCCAGAAGCCACGTCCCGTTCATCCCCTAAAGACCTCTGCCGGCGCCAGGCGTGCGACGGCCCGGGCTGGGATGAGCGCGGCGAGCAGGGCCATGAGGAGGCTGGCGGCCAGCACGACGCCGACCGCCGCCGGCTCGATATCGACGCGGAACTGCGGTCGCCAGGCCATCAGGGCGGCGCCCGCCGCGTAGGCCAGGCCGACCCCGACGACGGCGCCCGCGGCGGCCGCGATCAGGGCCTGGGTCGTCACGATCCGGTACAGCGTCCGGTTCCGGGCGCCGATCGCCTTGACCGCTCCGTACTCCCGCCGCCGCTCGATCGTCGCGGTGTAGATGACGAGGCCGACCACGAGCACGCCGACGAAGAAGGCGATTCCGACCATGAGCCCGATCGGCGCGTCATAGACCCGCGCCATGAGCTTCCGGTCGTTCTCGATCACGTCCGCCTTGAGGAGGACCTCGACCCCCGGGACGGCGAGCCGATCGCGCAGCGCCTCCGGGCTCGTGCCGGGCTCGGGGGTCACGAGCAGGAAGCTCCGCAGGCCGGGGGCGCGGAGGAGCGACTCGAGCGTCGTGATCCGGGCGAAGGCGATCGAGCCCGCCCAGAACGTGGTCTCGTCGGACAACCCGACGACCGTGGCATCCCGGTCGAGCAGGCGGGCCTGGTCGCCGATCGCGATCCCGTGCTGCCGGGCCGTCGTCGAGTCGACCACGATCTCGTCGTCGGCGGCGGGTTCGCGGCCCCCGATGAGCCGCCAGGGTCCGCCTCCCGCGGAGGGTTCGTAGCCGATCAGGAAGAAGCCGTCCTTTCGGCCGTGGCGCTCGAAGATGACGAACTGCGAGACGACCGGGATGACGCGCTCGACGCCATCGGCTCGGCGGACAGCCTCCTGCGCCGTTGGCGGAAGAGCGGACGTGGTGCCCAGGAAGTCGCGGATCCCGCGCTCGGCCACGACCACCGCGCCCGGCGTGTTGTCGAGGTAGGCCGACGCCTGGCGGTAGATCCCCGCGCGGTAGCCGGCGAGCAGCAGGATGAGCGTGACCGACACGGCCACGCCGAGGACGCTGAGCAGGAACCGCGTCCGGTCGCGGAAGAGGTTCCGCCAGGCAAGCAGCATGCCGGCGCCTATCGATCCTCGGCCGGCGCTCCCGCGCGGTAGCCCGCCCGCTCGATGGCAGTTGCGAGCTCGGCGGGACCGGTCAGCGCAGGGTCGTAGTCGACGTACGCAGCATCATTCGCCGGGTTGACGTAGACACGCAGGACACCCGGCGCGCGCGCGAGCTCATGTTCGATCGTCGCCGCGCCGGCACCGCAGCCGAGGTCGAAGATCGGGATCCGGAGTTCCCGTCGGGCGATCATGCCGCCAGCGTGGTGCCGGATGCTGAGAGCCACCTGAAGCACGTCTGAGTGAAGTTCGCGGCTCAGGCCGGCGCGGCCCCGTCGACGACGGCACAGGCGCGCCGGGCCTTCTGGAGCTGGCGGCCGATGACGATGATCCCGATCAGGTTCATCCCGATGCCGACCAAGAAGAGCGGGGTCTTGTAGGCGTTGAGGAAGACGGCCGCGGCCGAGAGGCCGATGATCGGCAGCAGCTCGACGAGGTGGTGGGCGCAGCACGCGAGCATCGCCGCTGCGCTCGTTCCGGTTCCCGCCGCCGTGACGGCAGCGCTCGCTCGGTGGCGCCGGTCGAGCGTCCGAAGCTCCACGAACAGGGCGATCTGGGTCCCGAAGCCTGCCGCGATGAGGCCCACGAAGATGGCATCGGTGGCGAGCTGCGCGAACGCGTGCTCGACGCCCTGGGCCAGGCTGATGATGCCGAGATAGACGCCCAGGAGCACTGCTGCGCCCACGAGCCCGGCGGCGACCGAGCGGGCCCCGATCGGAACCGTCGGGCGCAGCGGCCGAGCCATCGCCGTCATGGTCCGATCTCCCAGCGCAGCATTCGCTCGGGCAGGTCGCCGACGCCCACGAAGACCAGCTCGATCCACCTCGCCCCCGCGAGGAAGCGCGACGCATCGCCATCGAAGGTCAGGGCGCCTTCTCGGTGGTGTCCACCCTTGGGCGCCGCCCACGGCTGCGCCGCGAGGGTCTCGCCCCGGTCGTTGCGCAGGGTGGCGTCCGCGAGATCCAGGACATCGAGATCCACCGAGTGGGTGTCGAGCTGGATGTCGAACGTGGTGTCAGCCGGTGCTCCAACCCAGGTGGCGACGACCGTCACCTGCCCACCCTCGCTGGTCTGGGTCAGCCCGCTGGCCGCAGGCATCGAGGCCGATGCACCGGCCGGCGGATCGGATGCCGCTAGAGGTACGGTCGGCGCGGTCGAGCCCCCGCACGCCGAGACGAGGACGAGGAACGCGAAAGGGATCGAGCGATGCCGCATGAAGCTCACCCTGTCTTCGCGAGATGAGACGATGCTGAGGACCGGCTGAGATCGTCCTGACAGCACGGCGACGCCGGCCCGCTGACGGGCCGGCGTCGCGATCGAGGTCTCTCAGCGAGGAGGCTGGACCTGCTGGTGCATCTGCTGCATCAGGGCCGGATCGCACGCGCCGCCGGCGGCCGTCGACTCGTGCATGGCGGTCATGAGGGCGAGGTGATCGGCGTCCATCGTGCCCATCCCGTTCGCGCCGTTCATCATGCCGTTAGCGCCGTTCATCATGCCGTTCGCGCCGTTCATCATGCCGTTAGCGCCGTTCATCATGCCGTTAGCGCCGTTCATGCCCGGTCGGCCGGCCGGTGTCGGGTCCTGGGCAGCGGCCAGGCCGGCCGTTCCTACCAGCAGGGCGAGGATGCCGCCGGCGATGAGGCCGGTTCGCTTCGATGCCATGGTGTCGTCTCCTTCACTTGACGCCGAGCAGGCGTCGGGCCTGCTCGTATTCCTGTTCGGTGATCTCGCCGCGCGCGAAGCGCGACCGCAGGATCTGGCCCGCGTCGTCGGTCATCGTCCGGTCTCGCCCGCCCAGGGCGGACACGAGAGCCCACACGATCAGCACGAGCAGGACGATCCCCAGGACCATCCAGGCCCACCCCCCGAGCCCCATCCCCCAGTCAAAGCCGGTCATCATCGGTGCCATCTCCACGATGTCGAGTCCAGAACCGTGAGGTTCGATGGCTCCACCTTGAGGCAAGGCGTTCAAGACGTCGTTGGCATCCCCGTCAAGGTTTCGTCAAGGAGCGCGGACGGCCGCACCGCCCGCCCGTCCGCGCGGTCGTCAGGCGCTCAGGGAGGCCCAAGCCCGGCCTCACCTGGCTCTCAGGTCGTCCGCCGAAGCTGACGCGGCATCGCCTCGTGAGCAAAGGAGAACTCGATGAACAAGGCAGCCACCGGCACCTTCGACCCGGTCTGTGGCATGGAGGTCGATCGGGCGACGGCCGTCGTCGTCGACTTCGGAGGCCACAGGTACTACTTCTGCGAACGCGCCTGTGCCGAGACGTTCCGCGACGACCCGCAGCGATGGGTTCCCAAGCCCGCCGACGAGGGCTGACGACGATCCTCAGTCCGCCCCGGGGAGGAGGATGCGGAACGTTGACCCCATGCCCGGTCCGGGACTCTCAGCCCAGACCCGGCCGTCCATCAGCTGTACGAGCGCCCTGGTGATGGCCAGGCCGATGCCGGATCCACCCAGTGCCCGAGAGCGCGACGGATCGACGCGGTAGAAGCGCTCGAACACCTGCGACCGCTGTTCCTCGGTCAGGCCCGGGCCCTGATCGGTCACGGCGATCTCGACCCCGCCCTCATGCGTCCGAGCCGCGACGACGATCTCGCTCGCATCGGGGGAGTAGCGGATGGCATTGCTCAGCAGGTTGTCGAGCGCCTGCCCGAGCCGGGCGCCGTCGGCGCGGGCGGCCGGAAGCCCGGCCGGCGCGTCGATGCGAACCGTGATCGACCGTTCTCCGGCCAGCGTCGCGAAGCGCTCGGCACCATCCACCAGAAGGCTCGCCACGTCGACGACTTCGAGCGTCACGGGCAGCTGCCGGGCCTCGGCCCGCCAGAGCTCCTGGAGGTCATCCACGATCCGGGCCAGGCGGCTCGTCTCGCGTCGCAGCAGCGTCCATGTGCCCTCGCCCGGCGCGATGACGCCGTCCTGTAGGCCCTCCAGGTAGCCGTCGATCGTCGTCAGCGGCGTCCGCAGCTCGTGCGCGACGTCCCCCACGAGTTCGAGCCTGCGCCGCTCGGTCGCCTCGAGCGAGGCGGCCATCGTGTTGAACGAATCGGCGAGCGCGCCGATCTCGTCACCCGTCGTCGTCTCCACGCGCTCGGCGTAGCGGCCGGCGGCGATCCGCCCGCTCGCCTCGGCCAACCGTGAAATGGGTCGCGAGAGTCGCGTGGAGAGGGCAAGGCTGACGACGACCGCGGCCACGACCGCCGCGACCACGGCGACCACCAGCGCGCTCTGCACCGCATCGCGGAAGGCGGCGCGAACGAGGCCACTCATCATCTCGCCCATGCCATCCATGCCGGACCCGGCGTGACCCATCGCGGCCTCGAACGCACCGGGCGCCACCAGGCCGACGGCGAGGAAGACGGTCACCGAGCCCACGGCGACGACGACGAGGTTCGCGGCCAGCAGGCGTGTGCGGAGGCGCGGGCCGGACGGCGGCTTCATGGGGTGCCCTCCTTGAACCGGAAACCGACGCCGCGGACGGTCTCGATGTAGCGGGGGTGGGCGGCATCGTCCCCGAGCTTGCGGCGAAGGTTCGCGAGGTGCACGTCGACCACATGCTCGTCGCCCACGTAGTCCATGCCCCAGACGCGGTCGAGGAGCCGCTGCCGGCTGAGCACCACGCCCGCTTCGCGCGCGAGGGTCGTCAGGAGGTCGAACTCGATGGTGGTCAGGGTCACCGGCGTCCCACGCACCGTGACCGATCGACGCGGGAGGTCGATGACCAGGTCGCCCATCTCCCTGCGCTCCGCGCCGTCGACCTGGGCCGGCCGCGGGCGGCGCAGGAGCGCACGCACGCGAGCCACGAGCTCGCGCGGCGAGAACGGCTTGACCAGGTAGTCGTCCGCCCCGGCGCTCAGGCCCACGATCCGGTCGATCTCCTCGGCCCGGGCGGTGAGCATGATCACGTAGGCGTCGGAGAAGGTCCGGATCTGCCGCAGCACCTCGAAACCATCGAGGCCCGGGAGCATGACGTCGAGGACGATGACGTCGGGCGCTCGCTCGCGCGCCATCTCGACGGCCGTCGGCCCGTCGCTCGCGGCGAGAACGTCCCAGCCCTCCCGCACGAGGTAACCGCGGAGGAGCTCGACGATCGGCGCCTCGTCGTCGACGATCAGCAGCCGCGTCGCGGCCGTCACGTGGATCGCAGCGGCAGCGAGACGGTCGCGACCGTGCCGCCGCCCTCCCGACCCGTCAGCTCGATCGTCCCGCCGTGGGACTCGACGATCCAGTGCGCGATGGCCAGTCCGAGCCCGGTGCCGGATGGTCGCATCGCCCGCGCTCGAGTGCCGCGGTAGAGCCGCTCGAACAGCCGCGAGCGGTCCTCCCCGCCCAGCCCGATCCCCGTGTCCGCGACGCGGATCCATGCCTGGCCATCGCTGACCTCGAGGCTGGCGGTGACGCTCCCGCCCTCGGGCGTATAGCGCGCCGCGTTGTCGAGCAGGATGCCGAAGAGTTCCCTGAGCCGGTCGCGATCGCCGTCGACGAGGGCCGGCTCCACCGCGGCCACCGTCATCCGGACATGTGCGGCGGCCTGCCGCTGGCGGCGCACCGTCTCCACGAGGACCGCGTCAAGTTCGACCGGGCTGAACGCCATGCGCGCGCCCGACTCGACGCGAGCGAGTGAGAGCAGGTCGGCGATGAGTCGGCCCATCCGCTCGGCTTCGTCCCGTGCGTCGGCCATGATGGCCAGCCGCTCCCCCTCGGCCAGGTCGGACCGCTGTGCCAGATCGAGGTTGGCGCGGATCGTGGTCAGGGGGGTGCGAAGCTGGTGCGACGCATCGCCGAGGAAGCGCTGGAGTGTCTGGTGGTTCCGCTCCAGCGCCTCGAGCATCTCGTTGAAGGCGATCGCCAGCTCCCGGACCTCGTCACCGCGCTGCCCCGCCTCCACGCGGGCCCCGAAGTCCCCCGACAGCGAGATCGCACGGGCTGTTTCGGTCACGTTGGCCACCGGCTCGAGCGCCCGCCGGGCCAGGGTGAGCCCGGCCATGAGGGCCAGGGCGATCACGAGCAGGCCGCCGAGGAGCAGGGCGGTGATGACCGTCCCGAGGACGCCGCGCACCCCCGCGGTGGACTCGGCCCATGCGACGTAGCCGACGGGGGCGCTGCCCGATGCCACGACCGGCTCGACCGTCAGCCGCAACACGTCGCCGGAGACGGACACCTCCCGGACCTGCTGCGCATGTCGATCGGCAAGCGCGATGTCGCCCGAAGTCAGGGGCAGTGCGACCTTGTCCGGTGAGGCGGAGTCGGCCAGTTCCACCCCGTCGTGATCGAGGACCACGACCCGACCCCCGGTCGAGGCGAGCTGCTCGAGCAGCCGATCGCTGGGCCGCAGCCGGCCATCGGGACCCACGTCCAGCGCGAACGCGCCCGCGGCGTGCTCGACGTTCGCGACCAGCGCTGCGTCGAACGAGCGCTCGAGCTCGCCACGCAGGACGAGATAGACGCCCGACCCGAACGCGACCAGCGCAGCCGCCAGCAACCCGGTGTAGATGAGCGCCAACCGGGTCCGGATCGAGAGGCCCTGTCGAAGCCCCATCACTCCTTGAGCACGTACCCGGCACCACGGACGGTGTGGATCAGGCGCGGCTCGCCCTTCGCCTCCAGCTTGTTGCGGAGGTACCGAACGTACACCTCGAGGACGTTCGATTCGCCCTCGAAGTCGTACGACCAAACGTGCTCCATGATCACGTCGCGCGTCAGGACTTTCTTCGGGTGCCGCATGAACAAGAGCAGGAGGTTGTATTCGGTGGTGGTCAGCTCGATCGTCCGCCCGCCGCGGCGGGCCTCGCGAGCGTCCACGTCGAACTCCAGGTCGGCATAGCGGAGGATCTCGCCCGAGGGCGTCGAGCGGCGGCGAAGGAGTGCATGCACGCGGGCGAGCAGCTCCTCGAAACTGAACGGCTTGACCAGGTAGTCGTCGGCCCCGGTCTCGAGTCCCTCGACCCGGTCTTTCACCTCGTCCCGCGCGGTCAGCATCAGGATGCCCAGCTCGTCCCCCGTCGCCCGCAGCCGGCGGCAGACCTCCAGGCCATCGATCCCGGGCAGCATGATGTCGAGGACGACGAGGTCGGGGAGGTGCTCTCGCGCCTTCTCCAGCCCCTCTTCGCCGGAGGCGGCCTCGACGACGCGATACCCCTCGTACGCCAGGCCGCGGCGGACGACGGTCCGGATCTTCGGGTCGTCGTCGATGACCAGGATGCGAGTCGCGTCGCCCATCTCAGGATCCCTCGTCAGTGCGTCATCCCGGGCATCGGGCTCATGGTCGGCGCCTGCGTCGCGCCCGGCTCCATGGTAGGCGAGCCGCCATCGCCCGGAGCCGGCGAGACGGGGGCCAACTCGCCCGCGGGCCGCACGGTGATGGCGACGATCAGCCCGCCCGGCTCCACGCCGGCATTCGTGGCGTGGTGGAGGTCGTGGCAATGGAGGAGCCAGGTCCCCGGGTTATCCGCGCGGAAGACGACGTCGTACGTCTCGCCCTGCTCGATGGCGAGGGTATTGAGCCGCTGCGGTGCCGCCAGTGGCTCGCCGTCCTTGGCGAAGACGGCCATGTCCATGCCGTGCAGGTGCATCGGGTGGATCGTCTGGCTGGGGTTGATGAAGCGGAGGCGAACCAGCTCGCCCTCGGTCACGTCGATCGCCGCGGTGGCCGGGAACGACTTGCCGTTGATCGTGAAGTAGTCGTAGTCCATGCTCATCGGGCTCATGCCCTCCATGCCGCCCATGCCGTCGCCGACCATCCAGCCCTGGAGCGCGAGGATGACCTCGCGGTCCGCAGCGACGGGATCGCCGCCGGCGGGATCGATGATGAACGGCGCGTACAGGCCGCGGTCGATCTGTTCCCGGCTGCGGGCGCCGTGCGCGTGGTACATGAACGTGCCCGCGTGGGGCGCCATGAAGCGATAGGTGTACGTCGTGCCCGGCGCGATGGCGGGCTGCGTGACGCCGGCCACGCCGTCCTGGTCGTTGGGGACATGCAGGCCGTGCCAGTGGACCGATGTCGGTTCAGTCAGGGCGTTCTTCACGACGATCTCGACGGTGTCACCCTCGGTCACCCGGATCGTGGGACCGGGCACCGTCCCGTCGAACGTCACCGCCCGCGTCATCACGCCGGGGAGCAGCTCCCAGTCCGCCTCCCGGACCGTCAGCTCGAAGCGCTTCGTCTGGCCGGTGGGGACGACCGTCCGCTCCGCGAGGACCCGCTCCAACGCCTGGCGATCCGGCATCGCAGCGTCGCCATCGGGACCGGATCCGGGCGACGTCGGCAGGGAGGAGGCGGCGATAACCCCACCGGCGCCGAGCAGGAGCCCGAGGAGCAGGACCAGGAGCAGGAGGACGGGGGACGGCTTGGACGGCACGGACGGCACCTCGAGAAAGCGGTGGGTGGACCGACCCGATGGTGGGGTGAGGACCTGAGGGGAAGATGAGGAGCGAATGAGCGATGGCTGAGATGCGTCGCCGGACGCCTCGGTCGCGGTCAGGCGGGGCCGGGCGCCGTCCAGGTGGTCGCGATCGTCGAGCACCGCGTGCAGCCGCGGACCCGCATCCGCAGGCGCCAGGCCAGCGTGGCGACGAGGAGGGCGATCGAGGCCGCACCGATGATCGGCTGGAGCGGCGCGAACACGTTCAGTGCGCCACTGACCCCGAGGACGGCGACGACGACCTTGTTGCAGATCGGGCAACCGATGGCCAGGAACGCCGCGATCCCGCCCACCGACGCCCGCGCGCCGCCCTGCTCGGCGTGGGCGTCGCGGTGACCGATGGGTCCGCGCGAGACGTACGTGGCGAGCAGCGCCCCCATGAGCGGGGCCGAGACGAGCCAGACGACGACGTTGAACGGCTCGGTCGGCGTCATGCGCACGAAGAACGGGTTGGGGATGACGGCCGTGGGGATGCCGAGAACGAGCAGGGTCAGCACCGTGCCGCCCATCGCGGCGAGCCAGAAACGGCGATCGAGCGTGGCGAGGAGACGCAAGTCGAGATCCTACGTGACCTGGGGGACGCCGTCGGGCGGGTGTCGAGGCGATCGAGCGTACCATGCGTCGTGGTCCGGGGCCTCCGCGCCGCCAGCGCCTCATCCAGCCATGAACGACCAGCAGGGAGTCAGCCGTGCAGGACACGCCTACGAAGGTCATCGACCCCGTCT